>WNGI01002180.1_pt1 | contig 16791 bp, 22 predicted proteins | sample 5400621 | NCBI WGS metagenome assembly WNGI01 (sample SAMN13153374, study PRJNA577476) | soil metagenome | isolation source: 20 cm soil or saprolite under Garry oak tree replicate 1 | place: USA:California | collected 2016-06-15 | reverse complement strand
CACGAGCTCCGCAGAGATGCCGGGCGACGCCGCCGTCACGAGGATGCGGTCGTAGGGTGCATCCGGCGGATATCCCGCGGAGGCATCCGCGGCGATCACGCGCACGTTTCCGTAGCCAAGCTCGGCAAGGAGCTGACGCGCGCGCTCCGCCAGCGCTGCGTGTCGCTCGACGCTCACGAGGTCGCGCGCGAGCTCGGCGAGGACCGCGGCCTGGTAGCCCGACCCGGTGCCGACCTCGAGGACGTGATGCTCGGATCCGACTTCCAGGAGCTCGGTCATCCGGGCCACGACGAATGGCTGCGAGATCGTCTGGCCCTCGGCGATCGCGAGGGCGTGGTCGCCGTACGCGACGTCTCGATCTTCTTCGCGTACGAATCGCTCACGCGGGACCTTGGCGATCGCCCCGAGAACCCGCTGATCCCTAATGCCCATGCGCATGAGGTCGAGGACCATCTGGGCGCGCTCAGCCTCGTACTCCACGCATCGAATAGTGTGCCGCGAAAGAGAGACCGGGGAGACGGCTTGAGAGGTTTCAGCGGGCGGTAGTGCCGAGGGACCCCGCGCGATGGGGAGCCGGCCCCCAGGCCGGGGGGACCCCGTCGCGAAAAGAGGGTTTCGGCACTACCGCCCGCGAGGACGTCACGAGGGCTAGGAAGCCGCGGACTTCTCGATCGGCACTCCGATGAGGCTTCCCCACTCCGTCCACGATCCGTCGTAGTTACGGACGCGCTCGTGGCCGAGCAGGTACTTGAGGACGAACCAGGTGTGTGCGCTGCGCTCGCCGATGCGGCAGTAGGCGATGGTCTCGCCCTTGCCGTCGATGCCCTTGGTGCCGTAAATCTGACGGAGCTCCTCAGCGCTCTTGAACCGGCCGTCTTCGGCGACCGCCGTCGCCCACGGAACGTTCTGCGCACCGGGAATGTGGCCGCCACGCTGCGCGCCTTCCTGCGGAAGGTTTTCGGGCGCGAGAAGCTCCCCGGCGTACTCCTTCGGGGACCGCACGTCGACGATCTTCGCCCCGTTGCCGACGACGCGTTCCAGAACGTACTCGCGGAGCGCCCGTACCGAAGCGTCCGGGCCGGCGGCCCGATATTCGGTCTTCGCGTAGCTCGGCGCTTCGGTCACGATCGGCCGCTTCTCGGCGACCCATTTCGCGCGCCCGCCGTTCACGAGCTTTACGTCCTTGTGTCCGTAGTACTTGAGCAGCCAGAAAAACCACGCCGCGAACCAGTTGTTGTTGTCGCCGTACGCGATGATGGTCGTGTCCGGGGTGACGCCGGACTTCGAGAGCAGCGCCTCGAGCTGTTTCTTGTCGAGCAGATCCCGGACCGGATGCTGCTGCAGATCGGTCCTCCAGTTGAGGCCGATAGCGCCGGCCACGTGACCCTGCTCGTAGGCGTTCGTGTCGACATCAACCTCGAAGACGCGGACCTTTGGATCCTTCGCGTGGTCGGCGAGCCAGTCCGTCTCGACGAGAACATCGTTCGCGTAAGTAGCCATGTGCCCCCTCCAAGCGAGTTGTTCGGAAAACTGGACGTGGGATCAGGCGACCGAGCGCGGCGCAGAGAGCGCCGCTACGAGCCGCCTAAGGACAGGCGCAGGTCAGGCGCAGCCATCCTGCGCGGGCTTTACGGGGAATTCCGAGTTGCTGAGTCAACAATTGGTTTTCTAGCACCTGCCGGACGACCCGGCAAGCTGGAAATGGCTAACGCCAGCGGGCGAGGACGGCTGGCAGCTCGGTCAGGTCGTCGATCGCCGCATCCGGTTCGACGTCAACGGTTTCCTGTGGCGCGCCGGCGAGCGGACGGCGCCAAACCGCTCCGAGTCCCAAGCGCTTGGCGCCCCAGACGTCCTGACGGAGCCGGTCCCCGACCATCACCGCCTCATCCGGCGCGCTGCCGGACAGCTCGAGGGCACGCCGGAAGATCGCCGCGTGGGGCTTCTGCCAGCCGACGCTGTGCGAGCTCACGACGTGGTCGATCGCATCCGCGAGCCCGAAGCGCTCCCAGTCGCGCCGTACTTCTTCATCGCCACGCCAGAGCGTGTTGGTGACCAATACCACGGAAAGATCGTGCATCTTGCACCAGGCGAGGGCCTCGCGGGTCCCGGGAACGAGCGATCCCACCAGGTCCAGCGGGACGGTCACGGCCGTGCGCAGTCGATCGATGTGAATGTCGTCGATGCCGATCTGGCTGTTCCGGAACCACTCGGCGGCCCAGCGGTTCGTCTCCTGGCGCAGGTGCTCCTCGAGCTCGTGCGTGTGCGGCGGGGCGATCTGCGCATCAAGGAACCTGTCATACCAGTCGCGCTCGCCGAACTCGCGACGGAGGGCCTCGAGCATGAGCACTCGGTTCTCTTCCTGCTTCCAGTGCTGAACGAGGGTGTCGCCCACATCGAAGAAGACGGCGCGGAGGGGCACGCGGCTATCGTATCGGGGCTCTCATGCTGGACTTCGAGCAGCTCGCATTTATCGAGAAGTGGCGGCAGCGCGCATCGCGCGGGATCGTCGTGGCCCTCGACGGCACGCGGGGCGACATCCTCGTGACGATGCGCGTTGGCGAAGGAGCGGACCATCTGGACCTCCGCGGTCGCGACAACACCGGTGCGGTGCGCAAGTCTCGCCTGACGCTCGGAGACCGCGTCACGATCGCGATCGAATACCGCGCCCGCGACGTGGGTAAGGGCAAAGGCCGAGGCGTCTCAGGAAATCTCGTCGCTCCGGGCGCGAAGCTCGAGGGAACGGTTGTCACCGCGGGGGAGATCGTCGCCATCGATTGCGGAGTGCAAATACTCGTCTCCGGCGACACGCTTCCCGATGTAAGCCCGGGCGACGACGTCAGCTTCGTGATCGCCGATGAGGGCAAGGCCTACCTGATCCCAACACGCTAGCGATTACACGCTACGGCTGGCTGGGGTCGAGCTTGTTCACCTCGTCGGCGATCTCTTCCTCATCCGGCACTTCGCGCAGCTGATGGACGTCGATGTAGCGGCAGATTCCTTGCTCGTCGACAACGATGATCGCCCGCTCGGGCCGTCCTATCTCCTCGTTGAACACGCCGTAGGCCTGCGCCACTTTACCGTGCGGCCAGAAGTCGGAGCAGAGCGGGTACTCAACGCCACCGAGCGAATCGGCCCAGGCCTTCAGTGTGTAGACCGTGTCGCAGAGGATGCCCACGACCTGGGCCTTGCCGCCGGCGAAGCGCTGCTGCAGCGCGTTCAGCGCGGGGGCCTCGCTGTTTCAGGTATTGGTGAATGCGAAAGCGAAGAACGCCAGCACCACGCGCTTCCCGCGGAACGCCGACAACGCTATTTCGCGTCCATCATGGGAGCGCAGCGTGAAGTCCGGCGCGGCATCGCCGACCTTGAGCGTCTTGGTTTGCGTCGCGATCTTCGTTCGGCCCTTAGGCGCGGCCATCGCACCTAGACTAGTCGCATGACGGCGATCGACGAGAGACGACGCATCACCGCCGATCGTCGCCAATTCAACCACTACGCCGTGGTTTGTCCGTTCTGTGGCGGGAACGTCGGTCCGCGCTTCGTGACGCGCGAGCACCTTGACGTGCCGCCAAATCCACCGTACGCCGCGACCGTGCGCTGCCCACGTTGCAAGGAAGAGTTCGAGGTCATCTTCACCGCCGGTTAGCGGTGCGCTACGGGGTTACGGTGATGTAGAGGAAGACACCCTCGTCTTCCATCCACCACACGCCGTCGATGACCGGCCGTAGGTGGATCGCGTACGTACCCGGAGTCGCGGGCGCCTTGACCTGGAAGGTGAACGTGCCCGTCCCACCAGGGAGCACGGTCGGCTCGGTCTGAACGGCCGGCCGCGTCGTGTAGGGCCAGTTCACGGAGAGGCCCGCCCACATCTCGTTGTCTAGGTTCACACCGAGGCGCGCCTCCTGACCAAGGGTGCCCTTCACCCACGGCTGGCTGCCGGCGTTCAGGAAGACGATCGAGAGCGGCCCGCTCGTCTGACCCACCCGAAGCGTCGGGAACGCGGACTCCGACACCCAGCGGCTGTGATAGTCGACCCGTGTCGTCACTGGGACGAAGACGCCCTGGTCCTCGAGCCATGCGACACCGTCGACCACCGGACGAAGCGGGATTTGGACGGTGCCTGCGCTGAGCGGCGCCTTGACCGAGAACGTGAACGACGCGACCGCACCCGGGCCGACCGCGGCCTCGTTCTGGACCGCGACGCGGTTCGGCATCGGCCAGCCCACATTCATGCTCGAGCTGTAGGCGGTGCTGTCGCCCCGCACGCCGAGCGCGATCTGGCTGCCGACCACGCCCTTGGTCCACGTCTTGGTTCCGGTGTTGCGGAACGCGAGCGTGACCTGGGCCTGAGCGGCGGGCTGCATCGCCGGGAGCGTCGTCTGCGAGGTCCACGAGGAATGCAGTCCGTTGTCCGCAGGAGGCGGAGGCGGGGCCGTGCTCACCGTGGAACCGGTGCTGAAGTCCCATTCGTTTGTCACGTACGTGCCCGCGACGGTGATGTCGAAGCGCACGTGGTAGGTCGTGTTCGCAACGAGCGGCCGCTGCGGGATGATCACCTGGTAGTCGTACTCGAACTGCTGCGGCGCGTAGTAGATCGGGAGCCTTGTCCCGCCGGGCGCGACGACCTCGGCCGCGCGCATCTGCACGTTCTGCCCGGCCGAGTACACGACCATGATCGGGTAGCCCACCGGGCCCGATACGCCTGACGGAAGCGGGTTGGGTGACTCGTGGCCGCTCCACGACGTCGGGATATTCGTCTGTAGGTTTGCAGGAGAGCGCACGAAGTCGACGGCGCGGAAGCCGAAGTCATAGACGAGGTCACCGACCGTCGTCTCGCGGCCGTTCAGGCTCGAGTGACCCCAACCGATGTTGGTCGCATTCGGGTGCATCATGCCGAGCCGGTGATAGGGCGCGTCCCAGAGCTGACGCACTCCGGCTAGGCCCGTCCCGCCGGTCGCGACCTCGCTGACGAACGATGTCGTCCAGCCCGCCGCGATCAGACGATCGCGCGGCGCGTACCCCGTGTAGTACGGGAGACCCGCGGTCTCGTAGTGACCGCCCTGCCCATTCGCGCTGCTGTAGTTGGCGTGGTTGATCGCGGCCTGCGTCAGTCGCGGGTCGGCCGGCACGGTCGGCGAGCCGATCGCGAAACGCATCTGGTTGTTGAGCTGCAGCATGTCCGCAGGCGCGACAACGTCCGCGTTCGCCGGCGTCGCGAGCGGCATCGCGACCAGAGCCAAACTGATCGGAAAGCAGACGAGCGAGCCGAGCATGGCGGTACGCAAGAAATCCCACCGCATCTGTGTGAGTTAACGCTCAGCCCGCGAAAGTCTTATGTCAGGGCGGTAACAGCGGGACCTTTGTAACGGTGCATTAGTACGGCGAGTGGCAGCGCCGCCCGCCCGCGGCGCTCCACTAGTTAGATCGAACTACTTCTTCTTCTTCTTTGCGGCCTTCTTCTTCTTTGCTGGCATTCGAGCATCACCTCCCTTCCGTAAAAGAGATCGTCGACGCGCATTTCGAAAACGCGTCGCGTCGTCGGGAAGTCGTGGAGGGGAAGGTGCGCCGGGGCCCTTGCGTCGTCATCAGCGGGCGAGCATTACCTACGGATCTGAATTGTCCGCCCGCGCGAGGGACTGTCAAGAGCACGAGCCGCACGCCGTAGGTGAGCGAGTCCCTTCCGGAGAAGATCGCGATGCGCGGGATCGTTGAGCCATCGCGATGCGCCACTCGGATGCGGGAGCGGGATGAACGTCACTCCGTCCATCACGCGGACAGTCCCGACCGCGCTCTCGAGCGAGACTTTTCCCCAGAACCGCTCGATCGCGAGACCGCCGACGAGGAGGATGACGCGCGGCTTCAACAGCGCGAGCTCTCGCTCCAGCCACGGTGCACAGAGCGCGATCTCGGGCGGCGACGGTCGACGATCGCCGGTTCCGTTCGGCGACTTTCCAGGGAAGCACTTCGTGATCGCCGTGCGGTAGGGAAGATGGTCTTCGTCGATCCCGGCTTCGGCCAGCCAGCGCCGCAGCTCCGCCCCGGCCCGGCCACTGAACGGCTTACCGGTAGTGAGCTCGACCTCGCCGGGTGCCTGGCCGATGATCGCGATCCGATCGCGGATGGTTCCAGCGACGATCGGCTGCGCGCGCTCCAGGTATCCGGCGGCGACGCACTTCGTGCAGGCCCGAATACGCGTGTGCAGACGAGCGAGCGCACGCGCGCGATCGACCGACGCTACGCGGCGAGCTGAGAGACTTGTAAACACCTATGCGACGGTCGGGGTGCCGGGATTCGAACCCGGGACCTCCTGAACCCCATTCAGGCACGCTACCAGGCTGCGCCACACCCCGAAGTGATGCGTCTGATCAGAAAGTGTACGTGTCCGAAAACTGAGGGTCGCCGCGAGTTATTGGCGAGCGATACTCGGTCAGTCCGGCGCGGGCGGCGTTGCTCCGGTGGGTACGCGCAGCAGCGTGACGTGAAAGATGCTTCCGCCTTCGCCGCCGCTCTCGGCCCAGATCTGGCCACCGTGGCGGTTCACGATCTCCTTGCTGATGTACAGACCGAGCCCCATCCCCGCCTGGTCCCGCGCGGCCCGATCGGGCGAGCGGTAGAAGAGCCCGAAGATCGACTCGAGCTCCTTCTCGGGGATGCCGATCCCCTGGTCTCGCACCGAGATCCGGACCCCGCGATCCTCCCGCCCGACCGCGATCATGATCGAACCGCCCCCCGGGGAGTATTTGATGGCGTTGGTGACGAGGTTGTTCAGCACCTGCTCGATGTGATCGCGGTCGGCGGTCACCATAGCGCCGTTCTCCCGCGTCACTGTGATCTGATGCGTCGGCGTCGTGAGCTGCATGCGCGTTGCGACTTCGTCGGCAAGGTCGCCGAGATCGAAATCGCCGTACCGGAACTCGATCCGGCCGGTCTGGATGCGGGAGACGTCGAGCAGCTCGTCGATGAGCCGCGCGAGCTTCCCGGTTTGCCGGTAGACCACCTCGAGTTGCTCCAGGATCGCGCTGAGCCCTTCGGCGGGCGGCTGGTCACCTTCCCCTTCACTCAGTCGACGAACGCGGCGAAGAGCCACCTGGAGGAACCCCGACATCGCGGTGATCGGCGTCTTGAGCTCGTGTGACGCGATCGAGAGGAACTGCGACTTCATCCGGTCAAGCTCCTTGAGCTGCTCGTACCGCTCCTTGAGCTGTGCCGTTGCCTCGTCGATCCGCAGCTGCAGCGACGAGTTGATGTCCGCGATCTCTTTGTTGGCGCGCTCGAGCTCGGTGATCCGCGACTTGAGCTCGAGTCCCAGCCGGCGGCGCTCGACACCGCGCGCGACCGTGCTCCGCAGCTCCTCCACTTCACTCGGCTTGACGAGGTAGTCGTACGCCCCCACCCGGAGCGCCTGGATCGCCGACTCCAGGCTCGCGTAGCCGGTCAGCATGATCGTGACCGTTTCGGGGAAGCTCTCTCGCACCGCGCGAAGGACATCGAGACCGTCGCCATCCTCGAGACGGAGGTCGGTGAGCACGAGGTCGAACTCCTGCTGGCGGACCATCGTTCGCGCCTCGGCCCCGCTGGTCGTCGTCGCGACGTCGTAGCCATCAAGCTGGAGGATCGCCTTGATCGTGACGACGACGCTTTCCTCGTCGTCGACGACGAGGACCTTAGGCTGCTCGCGCATCGCCCGGGCCGTCTACCGGCAGCGTGATCGTGAAAGTGGTGCCACGGCCGACGCGGCTGCGCACGCGCATCGTGCCGCCGTGACCCTGAACGATGCCCTGCGACACCCAGAGCCCCAGGCCGGTGCCCTTCCCCGGCTTTGTCGAGAAGAAGGGCTCGAAGATCTGCGCGAGGACATCGTCGGGGATGCCCTGGCCGGTGTCGCGCACCTGGATCTGAACGGCGTCGCGCCCGAAGAGCTCGGTTTCCGCGCCGGCGCCACTCTGCGTGGCCACGGTGATCGTGCCGCCCTTGGCCATCGAGTCAGCCGCGTTGAGCATGAGGTTGAGCAGCACCTGCTTGAGCTGGTCACCGGAGGCGCGAATACGAGGGATGACCGGATCGAGCTGATTCGCGATCTGGACTCCGCGCTCGCGCAACCGCTTGACCACAAGACCTTCCGCCTCCTCAACGAGTGCGTTCACATCTGTCGAGATCATTGCCTCGGCCTGGCGGTAGAAGCCGAGCATCTGGCGGAGGATGCGCGACATCCGTTGGGTCTCGCGCGCGGCGATCTCGAGGTACTGCCGGTCGGCCGACGCGGTCACGCTCTTTTGAAGCAAGTAGAGCGCGTTCTGCACCGCCTCGAGGGGATTGTTGATCTCGTGCGCGATCGAGGCCGCCAGCCGACCGGTCGCCGCCAGCTTCTCCGAATCGAAGAGGACCTGCTCGAGGCGGCGGCGCTCGAGCTCGCGAAGGCGACCGATGTCCTGCATGACCGACACGATCGCGATCACGGCCCCGCGCGCGTCCTTGACCTCGGTCGCGCTCACCTCCATCTCGAGGCGTTCCTCGATCCCAGGGTCCATCAGCGCGATCTCGCCTCGCTTCGAGGTGGCGGGCTCGAGGCGTAGCTGCGCGAGGAAGGACGTGAAACGCGCGTCGTTAGCCAGCGCGGTGTGTGCCGAGCGCGAGCTCGCCGCGTCGGTCTTGAAGAGCCGTTCTGCCGCGGGGTTCATCGAGATGATCTGGTTGTCGTTGTCGACGACGATGATCGGGTTGGGCACGTTCCTCAGGATGAGGTCCAGGCGGTCGCGCTCGATCCTGACCTCCTCCTCCGCCGTGGCCAGGCGCTCCCGGCCACGCGCAAGCTCTTCGCCGATGTGCCGGATGTCGGTCACGTTCTTCAGCACCGAGACCGTTCCGCGCATGCCCACGCGGTAATTGGTCGCGGGCGTGGTGATGACCTCGTAGATGAGCTCCTCGCCCTCGAACGGGTCGACGAGGGTGACCTCGCGGCTCGTCGTCGCCTGGACGCGCTCGAGGTTCCACGTCGAAAGAGCGGCGGTGAACAGGAAGTTATTCATCCACACCGCGCGGCGCTTGCCCGCGCTGTCTTCATCGCTGGCACGGAAGAGCAGCTCGGCGCGGCGGTTCTGCAGGATGATGTCGTTGTTCGAGTCGGTGACGAGCACGGCGTCGCCGACGCCGTTCACCATCCACAGCAGCCACTCCTTCTCGATCGCGTGCGCCTCGCTCGTTTGCCGAAGGAGCTCGACGTCTCGTTGGAGGCTGAGGGCTTCGCCGGCCTGACGAGCGAACGGGACGAGCGCATCGAGATCGGCCTGGGTGGCACCCGACGCGCGAGACAGCAACACCACACCGGCCCGCTCCCCCCGCGTCTCCCAGCCGAGCGCGCCGAGGCCTTTTCCGTCCTTATCCCCGGTCGCGCGGTCGCCCGTGCTGAGCGGTGCCGCGATCAGAGGCCCGATTCCCATGCTTGCGAGGGCGTCGCGGACGGACTGGTCGAGACGCTCATCGCGCGTCGCATCGCCTATCCGCTCGGGAACGCCTCCGCGGAGGACGGAGACGATCGGATTGTCGGTCTGCGCCAGTGGCAACACGAGCTCCCGCACCGCCGCGTCAGGCACACCGATGCCGAAGCTTCCTACAAGGGACGAACGTTCGTCGTCGTAAAGCAGGACGAGCGCCTTCTCGAACGCGAGCGCCCGAAGGAGATCGTCGAGCAGACGCTCGAGCGTCTCCCGCGGGTCGCGGCGGGCCGCCGACCGCTTCGGCCGCTCAAGCACGTCAGCCACGCGCGGTCATCTCAACCGTTAAGCACGCTCCGTCGATCGCGCGCGGGTGGGGGGCATCTCCGACGTGGTGCTCCCTCCCCCAAGCGCGCCGCGCTGTGCGGGCATGAGACCGAGGGCGTCCGCGTAACGGAGATACGTGTCGATCGAGGCCACGACGACGCGCGCCTCGACGGTAATTAGGTCGATGCCCACGAGGGAGACCCGGACCCAGGCATCGATGATGATGCCCTTATCCAGGACGCGATCGAGCACATCGATGAGGCTGCTGCCACCGGGTGCACGCTCAACTGGCATGAATTGGTTACCTCCCTCGATTTTGTGGTCGCCCAAGCTCGCGCTCGAGCTGAGCGATCCGGGCTTCGAGCCGTCCGATCGCGGTTTTGTCGTCGCCATCGCGGCCGGTCAGGCTGCGGTCGTACTTCCACCAGTTCAGGCCGATCTGCTCGGCCTTGTCGATCGAGCAGACCAGGAGCCGGATCCTGATCGTCAGGAGCTCGACATTCGCGAGCGAGATCGAGACATCGCCGGCGACGACGAGTCCTTTGTCGAGAACGCGGTCCAGGAGATCCGCGAGCGTCGTCGATTCACGCGGCATCGAGATGCCGCGCCGCTCCGGGCTAAGACGTTCCGTGCTCATATGAGCTTGCCGAGCGGGCCGAGGGCCAGATTCAGCTCCGACGGGTCGATTCCGAACCCGCGCGCCATCTCCTTGACCTTCTGCTCGAGTCTCATGAGCGCAAGTCCCATTCGCTCCACCTCTTCGTCGCTCAACGTGCCTCCTTCCATGCGCCGCACGGCTTGGCGCTCGAGCAGTTGACGCAAGAACTCGACGAGCGCGAGCACGAGTTTCGCGAGCCCTTGTTCGACCTCATCCGGATCCAGATCCACCCGCTCAGGGAGGATGCCACGAAGTCGCTCGACTTCGCGTCGAAGCTCGGTCAATTCGTCGGTTTCGTTCAACTAGGGGGCCGGGGGGCGGAGTCCGCCGACGGTTCGACGCTCGCGAAGCTGTAAGGAGGCCAGGGGCCGTTCACCACGCCGACCACATCGTGGTAACCGCGGGCCAGGCGCTCAAGGTCGGCCTTCCACCCCTTGGCTTGATCGTTCGGCACCAGAACAGCTAGCGATACAGCAACGCCTTCGCTCGTGCTGGTTTGGTACCAAACAAGCGCTCGCTCGATAGCGAGCTTGGCGAGGAGGCCTTCCGCGAGTTCATCGGCTCGCGCCTTGCGGTCCTTCCGTGCCGCATAGAACGCGCGCCGCTCGTCCATGAAACGGCGCCCGGGCCCGGCGCTCCCCGACGCCCCTGGGGCCGGGCTTGCGGACTCGCGCCATAGCAGTGTGACCGCGAGCTCGCTCTTGCCGGCGACGCGGTCGAGGGCCGCGCGAAGCTCCGCGGATCTGCTCGCAAGCGACGCTCGCGCCGCATCCTCGGTCGGGAACGCCGTCCCGAAGCGCACAGGGAGACAGGGCTGCGACGCGCAGATCCGCTCGACCAGACGGTGGTGCTCGAGGGCGTCATCTCGGTCGAGCTTGTCCGCCGGGTCCCAGTGCGTGCTCCAGAGGCCGATGTCCCCAGCCCCGGACCAGCTGAGCGGGCGGCCGCGAAGGCCCTCGCCGTCGAGGGGGCCGCGCGGCGCGGGGGCGATCGCGTGAGCGATCAAGGTCATGAGGCCCGCCGCTCCTGCTTGCCCTCGATCGTCTCGACGGCAGCGAGTACGACATTGAGGCCGAGGTAGATGAGGTCGACGCCGGCCACCGAGATGGTGGCGTGGCCCGCGAGCACCACACCCTTGTGGAGAAGCCGGTCGACAAGCTCCAGCAGCGACGCGTCCGCCGGTGTCAGCTGCTTCATGCCGGTGTCGGGTGCTCCCGCGGGAGTCCGCCGAATCGATATGCGGGCCACGGACCCGACAGGCGTACGCGATAGCCGCGAGACAAACCGGTCGCCCCGAGCCGTCGCACTGCATCGCCGAGCTCCGCCTCTCGCGCGCGGTCGGCGAGGACGCTGAAGCGCGCGACCGCGGAGACGGCGGGATCATCGATGAGCGGCTCGCGGTAGATACGTTCTCCGATCGCCTCGACTGCGCCCGACGTCTCGTCCGCGATCTCCGCATCGTGCGCACGCCGCTCGGCGCGGAGCACCTCCTCGCGGCGCTTGCTGAGCAGGAAGCCGCGCCCGGGCGGAGCGGATGCGATCTCCGCGTCGAGCTCGCGGAGGGCGGCGCTCGCGGCGGGCACAGATTCGTCGCGCTCGACCGAGACGATCCATTCCGCGCGACCTTCGACCGATCCCAGTCTGTCGCGAAGCTCCTCGGCACGCGACCGCAGCAGACCGCGCACTCCTTCGGATCCGCGGTAGATCGCCCCGAACGCGAGCGGGAGGACCGCCCCCGTGATCTCGAGGAGTTTCGCGTTCACGTCCTGGTGCGCGGCGGCGCGTGGCGCGAGCCAGTCCATATTTTGAAGATGCTCGTTCAGCGGACCTTCGTCGTAATCGGATGCCGGAACGACGCTCGTCGCGGCCAGCAACGGACCTTCGATTAGCGGTTCGACCGGACCTTGCTCGATGCCCCGGAGCTCACTCGCCGCTACGAGCCGCGCCGCACGAGCGTCGGCTATCGCGTAGAGATACCGGAGCGCCTCGCTCACTCGAGCTCCTCGGGTATCTCGATAACGAACGTCCGCTGCTCGCCCTCGGCGGGCGCCGAGGTCTCGACCCCTTGACGAGCCTGCTCCTTGCGGTACTCGCGGATCTCACGGAGGCGCGCGTGCAGGACGGCTTCGCGTTCGGCGAACTCATCCTCGCCGATCTGCCCCTCCTCGAGCTGCAGGTGGAGCTCGAGGAGCTCTTGACGGACCGGCTCGTCGTCGGTGAGCTGCTGCTCGGCGTACTCGACGACCTTATCGAGGCAATAGCGGATCCCCGCTGCCGGCGCGGTGATTGGCAGCGCGAGGAGCTTGAACAGGATCACGGGGCGCTAGACCCCGGCCGAGCGCTCGAGCTGGAGCCGAATGGTGACGAAGTTGTACGGTGGCCAGGGTCCGGTCTCTTTGAAGTTGAGCTTTCCTTCGAAGCGCTTGGCGATCTCGTGCACTTTCTCGTCGAAGAGTGCGGACTTGTCTCGAGCCACCAGGAAAGCCGCATTCATGATCATCTTGTCGCCGATGACCTTGTTGTGACGCGAGGCGATCGCCGTGCCGCGGAGCTCGTCGTAGATCTCGCGTACGTACGAGTCGGACTTGTCCGCGAGCGCCTGCTCCACGAGCCGGCCGAGCTGCATGCGCGCGAAGTACGTCGATGTCTGCTGGTTGGACTCGATCTCGGCCTTGAGCCTACGCAGCTCTTCGTTCTCCTGCTCGATCTCCGCGAGGACCGAGTCACGGTCCCAGTTCACCTTCAGGCCGAACTCGAGCTTGTCCTTCATCTTCTGGAGCACGTCACGCAGCGCGTCGTACGTGTCCTTGAGGAACTCGATCGTGTCTTCCTCGGTCTTGAAGAGCGTGCCGAAGCTCATCGGCACCGGCGTGAAGCCGTTGTCGACCATGACGACCTCGTTCACCCGCTCGTGCGTGAGGGCGTTCTCGCGCGTCGGGTCATAGACCTGAAGTGCCGCCTGGCTCACGACCGCCGCGAGGTCGCGGTAATGGATCGTGTAGACGTCATCGCCGCGCCCGCCGATGCCGATCTTGCCGAAGGTCCGCGGCTCGGCGGCCTCGATGATGCAGTACACGTAGACGCCGCTGGATGTCCGCTGCTCGCCGGGCGTCGGTGTGACCGTCGTATCCATCAGACCTCCGATGCCGGGACGATGAGCTGCAGGAATTCGCGCGTGAGGTCGTACAGCTTCTCGCGATCCTCGCGCTGCGCTGGGCGCAGGCCATAGTGGTTGATGACGCGGATCTGCGTGCTCAGCCATTCCTGCCAGCACTCCGCACAGATCCGCGCCTCAATGTCCTCACCGAGCGAGCCAGGAAGTCCCACCTTGCCCGCTCCCTCACGCTCGTTCCCACACCGCGCACACCGGACGATAGCCACTCCGCAATGTTATCGGCGCGCTTCACAAAAAACCGGCCCTGGCGAGCGGCACGTACCGAAAGACGGCCCGCCCCAGTATCAAAGAGCGCGCGACGGGCCCGAACGTCCGGCTGTCGGTGCTCGCCTCGGGACGGTCCCCCAGCAGCGTGCAGGTGTCGTCTTTGACCCCAGCCACGCGCTTCAGGACAAGCCGCTCCGGGCTGCGCGGGTCGCGCGCGATGACGATCTCCCCCACCCGAGGCGGGCGCACCAGCGGGACCACGATGACCCAGTCGCCGTCGCGGAGCGCGGGCGCCATGCTGTGGCCCGCGACCGCGACGCGACCGAACAAGGTGCTAGGCCCGGGCTGCGGTCGCCTTGGGGATCCGTGTGGCGGTCGGACCGCCGGCCTTGGTCCACACGTCGGCGATCTTGTCGATCATGTCGAGGAGCGTCTTGGCCTCCCCGATCTCGAGCGACCCCTTCACCTTTGAGCACTGCTTCGCGGCCTTCCAGCAGAGCTCGGTGATCTCGGGGTATTTCTGGACGTGCTCAGGCTTGAAGTAGTCGCTCCATAGGACGTCGATGTGGTGCTTGGCCAGCTCCGCACGCTCTTCCTTGATCACGATCGCCCGGGTCTTGAACTGATCGTCGCTCGATGCGTTGTACTTCTCGATGATCTTGTAGCAAGACTCCGCTTCGATGCGCGCCTGCTCGGGGTCGTAGACGCCGCACGGCAGGTCGCAATGCGCGTACGCGACGGTCTTCGGCTTCAGCAGATCGGTAAGGAACATGAACTCCCCCTTCGTGTGGATGCCTGTCCGTTGTATCACGACTCAGGGATTCGCATCCTCGAGGACGACGTCGTAGCGGGTGAAGCCGCTGATCGTGATGTCGCGCGGCTCCAGCGAGAGCAGATCGCCGCGCTCACCGCGCGACGGCGCGAAGACCTCGATCTGATATTTCCCCGGCGGGACGATGATGTAATAGGTACCGCTCACGTCGGTCGCCGCGCCGATCAGCGGCCCCGCATCGTCGAGGATGTTCAGCGTGGCGGCCTCGAGCGGGACGCCGCGGGTATCTCGAACCACACCGGTGATCCGCACCCCCTTGCGCAGCGTGAGATCGAGCGTGCGGTCGGCACTACCGAGGCTCACCTGATCCGCGTCGATCCAGAAACGCTTTCGCGACCAGAACTCATTGATGAGGTCCGCGCTCGCCGGCGGGATCACCTGCACCACGTAATCCTCCGACCGCGTTGTGAGCTGGTACGAGCCGTCCGAGCCGGTCGGCCGGCAGATCCTGCTCGTCGGAAAACGCGTATCCGCGCAGACCAGCGCCGCCGCGACCGGCTCGCCGTCCGTTGTACGGACCTTGCCGCGGAACTGCGGCCCCGGGTCGAGGCTGATGTCGATGGAACGATCGCGGTCGAGCGTGATGGAGGTGGTGCTGACGCCCTCCAGCACGTGGTCGTACCACTGCGCGACGAGCCGCACGTTGTCGGGTGGAACGGTCCACAGGTAGTACTCGCCGGGCTCGCGAAGCGCGAGGTACGAGCCGGTCTTGTTCGTCCGCTCGCACTCCCAGGGCAGCGGCGCGGCGAGCGTCTTTATGCACACCTGCGCGTCCTCGATCGGTCCGCTCGGTCCGCGGACCACTCCGCTGAGGAGCACGCCTTTGACCAACGTCATATCGAACCCGGTAACGTCCGCCGTCCGCACGTCCACGATGTCCGCCTCTTCGCTTGCAAGACGGCCACGACCCCACTGAGGAATGAGCTTGCCCCCGGGTGGCCCAGTGACGTCGAGCTTGTAAGTACCGGCGACGACGTCGATCGTGTACGTGCCCTGCGCGCCGCTCCGCGCGCACGTCGGCGCTTCGGTGGTGCTCGGAGGGTTGGCGCATACACCGGCTCCGGTCACCGTCGCGCCGTCCTCGGCGCGGATCGTCCCGCTGATCGTCGAGTGTGGATCGAGCCGGACGGCCGTGGTCGCGTCGGCGTCGACGACCTCGGCCCAGATCTGTGCGGCGCGCAGGCGCGTTCCCTGGCGCGGCGTGACGTGGACCGAATATGTGCCCGGGTGGAGACTGAGCCGCGCGGTCCCGGCCGCGCTCGTCTCGCCGCAGCGCTCCTGCTCGCCTGCGACGGTGAACGCGCACACGCTTGCCCCCGACACCGGCGCCCCCGCGGGAGCGCTCACGATGACGGCGAGCGACCGGACGGGTGTTGGCGTCGGCGTCGCGGCCACGGGCGCCGTCGGTTGACATGCGACCAACGTCACCGTGAGGAGCGTGAACGCTATGCGGGCCGGACGGATCAACCTACCTATGGTCGCTTAGGGGCGGTCGCCGCCTCCTCACGCTGAGCCGCGGCGAAGGATCCAAGCAGGCGCGAGATCTCGGCCAGCGGTCCGGAGATCTCGTCGCCCTGCTCCCGGTCCATCAGGTCCCGCATCGCCGTCCGGATCGGCTTTCCTTCCGTGAGCACGAGGTGCGTCTGCTCGGTGATCGGCATGACGACGCCGCGCTTTACGGACGCGCGGTAGGTGGCCTCGGCCGTGGTCATGCCCTCCGCCACCTGGCCGCCCAGCCGCCCGGGAATCTCCGCGACGGAGACACCCTTCGCGAGCATCTCGCCGACCATGCGGTTGCGCGAGAACTTGCTCGTGCAGGTCGCGATGAGGTCGCCGAATCCGGCGAGCCCGGCGACGGTCAGCGGATTCGCGCCCTCAGCGAAGCCGTAGCGCGCGATCTCGGCGAGACCACGCGTGACGAATCCGGCTTTGGCGTTCTCGCCGTAGCCCATGCCGTCGATGGCCCCGGCGCCGAGGGCAACGATGTTCTTGAGGGCGCCGCAGAGCTCGACGCCGACCACGTCCGCGTTCGTGTACACGCGGAACATCGGCGTGCCGACCAGCGACTGGAAGTGCCGCGCCGTCGCCGGATCGACCGATGCGATCACGGTAGGCGCGGGAAGGCCGGCGGCGATCTCGCGGCTGATGTTCGGCCCGCTCAGCA
>WNGI01005969.1_pt1 | contig 16792 bp, 15 predicted proteins | sample 5400621 | NCBI WGS metagenome assembly WNGI01 (sample SAMN13153374, study PRJNA577476) | soil metagenome | isolation source: 20 cm soil or saprolite under Garry oak tree replicate 1 | place: USA:California | collected 2016-06-15 | reverse complement strand
GCCGCAGCCTCAGTCCGCCTCGCGACCTCGAGCTTGCCGAGGATCGTGGACACGTGGTTCTTCACCGTCAGCTCTGAGAGGTGCACGGCCTGTGCGATCTGGGAGTTGGTCTTGCCTTCGGCGACCAGGCGCAGGATGCCATCTTCGCGAGCGGTGAGCCGCGCCAGCTTGTCGTCCTTCGCGGCGTTGGGATCGCGGCGCAGACGCTGCAAAACGCGATCGGTGACGGCAGGATCCAGAAGGCTATTGCCTGTTGCGACTTCGCGTATCGCCCTGACGAGCTGAACCGAATCCACACGCTTGAGCAGGTAGCCAGATGCGCCGGCCATGATTGATGCGAAGAGCGCCTCGTCGTCGTCGAAGGAGGTGACGATGATCACCTTGCTTTGTGGTACTCGCGCTCGTATGTCGCGCGTTGCCTCGATCCCATTGCCTTCGAAGAGCCGAACATCCATGAGGATAACGTCGGGGCGGGTTCGGACCGCTCCATCGACCGCTCTGCGCATGGAGTCGGCCTCCGCGACGACCTGGATGTCGACTTCCGATTCCAGGACCATACGGATCCCCTGCCGCACGATCGCGTGATCGTCGACCAGCATCACGCGCGTTTTCCGGGCCGGCGCAGTATCGGTCGGGGCGTCGTCCATGATGTCCGCCGAGTATAGGTCGCGGCCAGTTGCCTGCCCTTCGAGCCGAACCGCCCCAGGCCGTGCTCTAACCATCAAGGCCCGGGGACGGCCGCCGCCTCGAGCACTTGTGGCGCAGTTGCGGCACCCGACGCCGGATACGCGACCCGGATCGCCTTCGGGATCGAGACCACCTCGATCGGCAAGGTTCCGATCAAGGTGCCGTCGGCGTGGACGTGCATCGGCGTCGCGGCGGTCACCTTGAGCCGCATGAACGGAAACCGCTCCTCGGAGTAGCCATGCCCGTGGTGGCCTTTCTTGATCTCCGACGCCGAAGCGATCATCTGGAGACGCCCGAGGTCGTGGTACACAGTCAGGTACAGAGGCTCGTCACGGATGTCGATGCCGGGGGCCAGCATGAGATGCGCGCCGGTCATCGGGGTGTTGCTGATGGTCATCGTGAACGCCCGCACCTTCTGGCGCTTCGGCGGGGAGTCGATCTCGATATCCATCACCACCGCTCGATCGCGTGCCAACTTGAGCGGCGCGTGCATGAGATCCCTGAACTGATGGCGCACGATGGCTTCGCCGACGGGCCAGAGATCCGCCTCGAGGCCGATGCCGGCGCCCTCGAAGAAGACGTAGTCACCGATCCGGCCGGCCGAAACCCACTGCGGCTCCCCACCGAGGGCGACCTCGGCCGCTTCATGCGGATCGGATGGCAGACCAAGTGTGGAGCTGATGTTGTTGTTGGTTCCGGTGGCGATCAGACCGACCGGGGTCTCGGTTCCGATCAAGGCCCCGGCAATCGACCTAAACGTTCCGTCGCCCCCTATCACAACGATCCGATCACAACCGGACTCCGCCCGATCGCGTGCCCATGCGCACGCATCGACGCCCGGCTCGATCTTGTGGATGTCGACCTTGTCACCAAGGCGCAGACGGATCCACGGCTCGAGCCTTGCGGCTAGCCCGTGGCCGGAGCCTGGATTCATGACGACGCCGATCGTTCCCATCTCAAATCTCCTTGGGGGCTGACTTGCGGACCGGCGGGAGCAGCCCTGGCTTCATCCGCAACACCGGCGGCGACGTGACCGACTGCAATCCAAGCGCGACAAAGCCGATCGAGACAATGCTGAGCAGCGCCGCGCCGGCGGGGAGGCCGAGGAGAACGGCGAACATCCGGGTGAGCCCGTAGTTCCAGACGAGGTCACCGGAGTAGCCTCCCCAGATCATCAAGGTCCCGATCAACGTGAACGCGACGCCCCGCGCAAAAAGGCCGAAGCGACCCGCCCAGATCCAGCTCGCCCACAGATGTGGGTTTTCGACCTGCATCAAGAAGTCGGTTCGGAAAGGCGCCCTCCACGCGTCCATGAACTGCCCGAGACCGGTGATGATGACCACGATCCCGAACAAGCCGAGCACCCACGGTGTCACTTCCGGCGTGATGAGCTGCTGGGCGCCAAACGGAAGGCCGGTTTCGCGCCTCGATCCTCCGAGGGCGAACTGCAGAGCGAACCAGGCCAGTCCGGTATACGCCGCGGCACTCCACAGAAACCCCACCCGGGAGACGATCCCGTGCAGTTCACTGCCGCGCTCGAGTGGATCCGCCACAGCGCGAATCAGCCCCCACAACGCGTACCCGACCAAGCCGGCGGCGGCCAGAACGCCGACGGGGATCCTCAGCGGGTGGTCGAGGACGAGAGCCACCGATCCCTGCAAGTCGACCGACCTGCTCAGCCCGATCATGGCGGTGATCGCGAACACTCCCACCAGGGCGTAAAGCACGCCGCGAACGACCAGGCCGAAGCGTTCGAGGGTCATCAGCCACCGGTTGAAGACGAAGTTCGGCATGCGCAGCCGCACCCCGGGCTCGATCGCGAGCCCGTGCGAAATCCGGGCTTCGGTTCCCATCGACTCGAAGTCTTGGAGACGCGAAATCCGGTTGCCAGTGCCGAACGATGCCTCTCGCCTAGCCCGAATGAGGCCGCGATTACGGAGTTACGGCGCTAGCGGGCTCGAACACCGCGTGGCACATTCGATGCATGCAGGCAGCCCGAGCCGATTTCCGGTCGAACCTGCGAACTGTTTCGCGGCGATTCGTACGAGTCATCGTCGGCTGGCTGGCGACATCGTTGACATTGGGCGTGCTGGGGTCGGTGCTGCCTGGCGTCCATGTGGACAGCTGGAGTGCGGCTCTCCTGGGCGGAGCTGTCATCGGACTCCTCAACTGGCTCATCTGGCCCGTGTTCATCCGACTCATGCTCCCTGTGACCGCGCTGTCCCTCGGCACGGCCACGCTGGTCATCAACGGTGCCGTCATCTGGCTTTCGTCTCATCTGGTGGGCGACATGGAGGTTGCCGGCCTCTTCGATGGAGTCCTGCTGGCCCTGGCGATGGCGGCCGTCAACACAGCGCTCATCGGCTTGCTCTCCATGGACGACGATGAGGTCTATCTGCACCACGCGCGAATTGCGGCCCGGCGATTCGGCGTCACCGCATCTGAAATCCCGGGGGTGCTTTTCCTCGAAATCGACGGGCTCGCGCATGACGTGCTGGTACGTGCCCTCCGAAGCGGCAATGCCCCGACTCTGCGCAAGTGGCTTGGAACCTCCCATCAATTGGTCCGTTGGGAAACCGACTGGTCATCCCAGACCGGCGCGTGCCAGGCAGGCCTTTTGCATGGCTCAAACGCGAACATTCCCGCGTTTCGCTGGTGGGATCGGTCCCGGGGCAGAGTTGTTATCACGAACCATCCAAAGGACGCCCACCTGATCGAGCTCGAGCACTCGAATAGCCGCGGGCTGCTTGCGTTCGACGGCGCCAGCCGCTGCAACATCCTGTCGGGCGACGCTCCGCGCTGTCTACTGACGATGAGCATGGTCCTTGGCGATGCACCCCATGGGGCGGTCGGCCGCGAGTACTTCGCCTTCTTCGCCAGCCCGTACAACTTCACTCGCACCCTGATGCTCGCGCTGAAAGATGTCCTGGTGGAGATGTGGTACGCCCGACAGCAGCGGAGGAATCACGTTCGTCCACGTGTGGATCGCGGATTCCCGTATCCCCTAATACGTGCGTATGCGACAGCAGTTCAACGTGACATCCAGGTCCAGGTCCTCATCGCCGACCTTCTCGCGGGGCGCCCCGTCATGTACACGACGTTTCTCGGTTACGACGAGGTTGCCCACCACTCGGGGACCGAGCGACGCGACACCATTGCTGTTCTCGCCGGGATCGACCGGCAGTTCGCTCGCATCGCCGCGGCGGCGCGTCTGGCCCCGCGCCCCTACCGGATCGTAGTGCTCTCGGACCACGGCCAGAGCCAGGGGACGACCTTCAAGCAGCTGACAGGTACGGGCCTGGACGAGCTGGTGCATGATCTATGTGACAAGCCTCGCCCGCCATCGGTCAATCACGGAAGTGAGGCTCTGTGGTCGATCTACGCGCTCCTGACGGAGGTCACGGCCGGGAGCTCGCCCGTGGCTCGGGCGCTTAGGGCGTTGACGCGCAGGCACCGCGCCGACGGCGCAATCGTGCTTGGCAAGGAGAGGCGGGACTCAGTCGACGAGCACCGCCGAACGCGGAAAAAACCAGTTGTGCCTGAGATCATCGTGCTGGCATCAGGCTGTCTCGGGTTGGTCTACTTTCCTCGAAATCAAGCTCGCCTCACGCTCGAAGAGATCTACGCGCTGTACCCGAAGCTGGTTTCAGGGCTCAAGGATCAACGAGGGATCGGATTCCTTCTGGTGCGCTCGCGAACGCAAGGCGCGCTCGCGCTCGGCGCGAAAGGAACGCATTTCCTGGATTCGGGTCGAGTTGAAGGTGATGACCCTCTCGCTCCGTACGGACCAAACGCAGCTCGGCACTTGAGGCGAACAGACTCGTTCGAGGACGTCGCCGACATCATGGTCAACGCTGCCTACGATCCGGCGTCCGATGAAGTGCCGGCGTTCGAGGAGCTGGTCGGCTCTCACGGAGGGATGGGTGGCAGCCAGGCTTTTCCGTTCGCGATGCTGCCGAACGACTGGACCGTACCCGCCGAGCCTATCGTCGGCGCCGAAAACATGCACCGATGGTTTCGCCGCTGGCTCGTTGAGCTGGGACACCAGCAACTTGCGACGCCCAACGAGGGCGCCGGAATGACTAGGCGGCTCGAGCCGCGGCCGGCTCCGGTTCTTGCCGAGGCCGGCGCGCGAGCACAGGGTCCGAAATCCATCTGATCGCGAGCACGAAGCTGAGCCAACCGACCCCGATCAGGAGGCCCGCGAGGACATCGGTCGGCCAGTGAGCGCCTGAGTACACGCGGCTGAAGCCTCCGACAGCAACAAACAGCCCGGCGATAGCCCATCCCAGCGGCTGCCATCGCCTCGGAATGAACTTGAGGCCCAGACAGACCATGAGGATGGTCGCATAGAAGAGGAAGAGGATCGTGTGGCCGCTCGGGTAGCTCGAGGCGCTCGGGTGCTCGGTGACCCGGAGGACGTCGGGCACCGTCGGCCTCGCACGGACGACGAAGCTGACGATCAGGAAGTACCAGCCACTGGCTACCGCGCCGGCGATGAGCAGCCGCCATGAGTGACGGTTAAGCAGGAGAACGATTGCGAACACGACTCCTTCCGCGACCAGCCCGAACGGTCCGCCGATCTCGCGGTAGAAATCGAAAACCACGGTGAACGGCCCGATGTTTAGGGATTGCGCAGCGCGTTCGAGCGATGCGTCAACGGCGAGAAAGGGATTCGTGTAGGCAAGCACCGTCAGCCCGACTAGGGCAAGGCCGCAGACGGCCGCGAGGATAAGCAGAGGGACCCGGAACAGCGATCGTTTGGATGCCGCGCCCTTTGTCAGTGCTGCGGCGTCGCCGGCTGCGATGGCCTGGGAGACTGATGCCACTCGTCGATGCTCGGATGAGAACCGGCGTCGAGCCAGTGCCGATATGGGTCAAATCCGTCCCCCAATCCGCACGTCCGACGCTGTCCAAATGGCACTTCCTCCCGATCGGGAATGCCCGCACGCTGGCGGATGGATGGGCACATGACCGCGGCGACAATCACCGCAACACGCCCGCACAGAGCACATGAGCTTTCGTCGATGGGCCGCGCCCGCCAGATCGCGGCGGTGCTGGCGCGTCATCACCTGGCACACAGCCCTCCAGCCTGATCACTCCGATCCAGTTGCGCCTGACGCTGGAAGAGCTTGGCCCCACCTTCATGAAGTTGGGCCAGGTGCTCTCCACGCGAGCCGACTTGCTCACGCCCGAGTTCCAGTCCGAGCTCTCCTCTCTGCAAGACCAGGCGCCGCCGGTGCCGATCGAAATCGTCCTCGAAACGATCGAGGCAGAGCTAGGAGCGCCGGCCCTAGAGAGATTCGCCAGCTTTGACTCTGACCCCCTGGCCACAGGGTCGATCGGCCAAGCGCACCTCGCCACTCTGCATGACGGCACCGAGGTCGTCGTCAAGGTCCGCCGCCCCGGTGCGGTCGAACAGATCGATGAGGATCTGAAATTGCTGCATCGTCTTGCCGTGATCGCCAACGGCCGGCTGAAAGAGGCTCAGGAGTTCGACCTTGTGGGGATCGTGAAGGCGTTCGACTCCAGTCTCCGGGCCGAGGTGGACTATCAGCACGAGGGCCACAACGCGGAGAAATTCGGCCGCAACTTCAAGGGATCCGAGCGAGTGCACATCCCACGCATCTACTGGGAGACGACCACCTCGCGCGTGCTCACAATGGAAAGGATCAAGGGAACCCGCATTACGGACGTGGCCGCGCTGCACGCCGCGGGCATCGACTGTGACGTGGTCGCTCAGGGCGCCACCAAAGTGGTCCTCAAGATGCTGCTTGATGATGGTTTCTTTCATGCCGATCTTCATCCAGGGAATCTCTTCATCGAGTCAGAGACGTGCATCGGGTTGATCGACTTCGGCATGGTCGGGGTCATTGACGACGAAACCAAAGCGGGCCTCGGACGCATGCTGTACGCGCTCGTCCAGCGCGATTCGGACGCACTCGTGGATTCGTTGCTCGGCCTCGGCGTGGCCAGCACCTTGATCGACCGACCGGTGCTGTTGCGAGATCTCGACGATCTCGTGTGCAGGTATTACGACCAGGCGCTTGGTGAGATGAAGCTCGGTGCTTTCCTGAATGACGTTTTCGGCGTGGTGCGCGCACACCGGCTGGTGATGCCTCCCGCGCTGTCGATGCTCGCGAAAACTGTGATCACCGCCGAGGGCATGGTGGCCCAGCTGGATCCTGGCTTCCAGATGATGGAAGCCACGGAGCCTTACGTCACGCGCCTGATCTTGAGCCGCAACTCGCCTCAAGCGTGGGCGCAGCGCTTTGGCAGGGCCGCGCCCGACATCCTGTGGCTGGCCGCCGAGGGACCCCGGATCATGCGCGGCTTCGTCGGCTCGATGCAGAAGGGCGAGCTAGCTCTGGCGGTCGAACCGAAGGGACTTGATCCCTACCTGCACCGTGTCGAGAAAACGGCGAACCGGATCGTCCTCGCCATGCTCATGTCCGCACTATTCATCGCGAGCGCATTTCTCGTTTCGGTCTACCACCCGCAGCTCCCCCGCAGCGTTGTCGACTCGATCCTGGCCGCGGTTTTGGGCGCCGTCGCGGCAGCCGGAGTGGCGCTGGCCTGGATCTCACGGCGGAAGTCGCTCCCAACCAAGCGGTCAGAGGCCCGCTGAGTGTCTGCCAACGATCCGGTTGTGATCGCGAAACGGCCGGCCGACCGACGCTGGTACCAGGGCGTGGAAGGATCGCCGCTGCCTCGCTGGCAGGTGCGGGTGCGCGATTTTGCCAGATCAAGGCGCCACGAATTTGCGGGCGTCCTTGCCCTCGCGGTGATCGCGGTCCTCCAGGTGGTGGCTGGGGAATTCATCCTCCTGTCGGACCAGGTCAACAGCGAAGGCACGTCGGTGATCACGCAGGGCCGCTTGCAGCCCACCTTTGACATTGGGCTGGCGGGAATCTTCCTGCCGTTTGTGATCGTGGCCTGGCTGTTAGGCAAGCGCCGCCCGATCCGGATCTTATTCATGATCGCGATCTGGTTCGCGCTCCTCGATACCGTCGCCCTGGCCATCACAGTGCTTGCGACTATCAACACGCATACCGGCCCCCTGGGCGGGGCGACGTTGCTGGCCGACGCGGGGCTGATCTGGTTCGTGAACGTCGTGGTGTTCGCCCTGTGGTACTGGAGCATCGACTCAGGTGGACCTCAACTTCGCGGAACCGCCAAGGCCAAGCGCGCCGACTTTCTGTTCTCCCAGCAGCGTCACGAGATAACCGGCTGGGACCAATGGGTGCCTGGCTTTCACGACTACCTGCACGCTGCGTTCGTGATCAGCCTGACCTTTCATTCGGCCGGCGCCGAGGTGCTTTCAGCGCGCGCGAAGTACGTGAACATGGTGCAGGCCGGGGTCTCGGTGACCACGCTGCTCCTGATCGTGGCCAAGGCGATGGCTACCTTGAGTGGTGGTTAGAACCACCGCCGCGACCAGCATCAGCAATGGGGGGAGAAGGGCGGTCCGCCCCTCCGGCGGCTGTCCCGCCACCTCCCCGTGAAACGGGAGGAGTTACGACCGACGAGGCGGGGCCTGATCACTGGCTACGTCGAGAGGCACAACGTGGCGTGGGAGGTCGGCATGGGTGTCCTCACGGCTGTCTACGTCGTGATGGCGTTCATCGAAGACGAAGTCGAGCCGGGTCTCAACCCCCAGACGATCGTGGTCCTCGCGGTGGCGGCCATCTTCCTCGCCGAGTTTTCCGTCAGATTGTGGGATTCGCCGTCACGCATCCTCTATTTGCGCCACCACTGGTTGGATGCAGTGACATGCATCCCGCTGATCGGTGCCCTTCGCGTCTTCCGCTTCGCGCGGTTGCTGCGATTCGTGAGGATCGCGGCTCTGGTCCGCGCGTTCCTGTTCGGACGACAGGTTGGAGCGGACGGTCTCGGGGCGCGCGCCGGCTGGCTCCTCGGGCCGACACTGATCATCTTCTGGGCCGCGTCCGCATACGGCTTCTGGATGGTCGAGCACGGCAAGAACGCCGCCATCAACGGCTATGGGGACGCGCTCTACCTCTCGTTCCTTACAGCGACGACCCTGGGCTACGGCGACGTGAGGCCCGAGACATCCGAGGGCAAGATCATCGCGGGCCTGGTCATATTCGCGGCGATCGGGCTGGTGGGATTCGCGTCCGCGCAGCTGACCGCTTACTGGCTTGGCCAGGAAGCGGACTCCAGCGTGACGAAGAGAAGGCTCTTTTCCGTGCAGAAGGAGCTGGCGGTGCAGCGCAACATGCTGGAGCAGGTTCTAGAGCATGTGAGTCGTGGCCGCGACGGGCGCCCGGCGTGGGCTGTGGATCAGGACCCCGCGGCGAGGCTTAGCGCGCTCGCGCCAAGAGCCGATGCAGAGATAAGCTGACCGGCGAAAAAGGCGACCGTTCCGTGCAGCAAGGCGTGGCCCTCGCCGCGCCCAGGCACAGACACCCGCACAGCGGTCCCCCTCTTGCCTGACGATCCGATCACGGCGTCGCCGCCCCAACTCTTGGCCCGTTTGGCGATGTTCGTGAGCCCCCTTCCGCCCTGGCGCCTGCGTGCTGCGATGCCGTGCCCATCGTCGGTGATGACAAGTTCGACGCTATGCCCGGAGCAGTCGAGGCTGATCGTCACGTTCGAGGCGGCCGCGTGCTGGGCGATGTTGGACAGGGCCTCCCGTGAGATCTGCACCAGATCTCGCGCCAGGCCGACCCTGATCTCGTCGATGCCGGTCTCGAGCCGGACTGAGGTCATCACTCCGCTACTGACCTGGAACTCGTCGGCGAGCAAGCCAAGCTCGTAGGCGAGGCCACGTTTGGCGAGCCGGCTCGGCGTGAGGTCGTTGATGTACGCGCGGAGGTCGTCGATGACCGAGTTGATCGACCCGGTCAGCCCGGAAAGCTGGTTCTTCACCCGGGTCTGGCTGCCTGTCTGGATGCCTTCCAGAACCATCCCGATGCCGTAGAGGGATTGGATGGCGCCGTCGTGCAGGTCCCGCGCGATCCGGCCGCGATCCTTCGCAAGCAGCCCTCGCTCGAGCTCCTGCCGGGCCGCCGCGAACGCGATCGCAAGCCTGGCCTCCGCGGCAAACGGCTCGAGCAACCGGAGGTCGGATTCCGAGAACTGGCCGCCGCTCGACCGCTTCAGGATCAGCAGTGCGCCGCGACTGTGCTTGGCGAGCCCGATGGGCGCGACCATTACCGGGCCGACCTTTTGGTAGGCGATCGGCAAGGTTTGTGCTCCGCGACCAGCTGAAAGGTCAAGGAGCATGGGCCGGAGCTCGGCACTCGCCAGCACGTCCGCCGCCATCATCGCCGGAAGCTCGAGGGCGGCCAGCTTGCGCCCCCAGAACCGGTTTGCTCCCGACAAGACGATGTCGTCGCCATCGTGGTCGCGGATCAGCACCACGCCAAGGTCCGCATCTGCAGCCACGCGAGCGCGAGTCGCCACCAGCGACAGGGCAGCGCGGCGGTTGTCGGCGACGAGGACCGTTCGCGACATGACTCGGAGCCGCCTCTCGTACCTCGCCATCGCGATGGCCCGAGACGTGGGTGCGGCGTGTCGAGCCGGATCGCCCACCGTTTGCCCCTTGAAATGCCGCACGCATTGCGGTCGCGTCGGCCTGCACCTGACGCGGGAGCCTACCCCCGTCAGTAGCCCGCGAGATGCGGGGCGCAAGCGTAACAAATCCGGTCACAAATGGCCGGAGGGGATCTGAAACGGCCCAGATTGATCTCGATGCGCCTTCCGTCAGACGTCCGGCAAACGCCTAGCTCGGATGTACGCCGCCAAGGCGCATCCAACCAACCGACCCTTGCGGGCCGGAGGCGGCCCTTAGGCTTGACGCTGCATTGTCGGACATGACGGCAAAGACCCGGATTTCGGGCTGGTGGTTACCCGTCATCGCGCTGGTCGGTGGACTGCTTGCAGGTGCCGTTTTCGGGCTGTCTTTTGTTGCTCTTCGTTCCAACTGGAAACAGCTCGCCTGGGTCACGCCGGATGCGGAGAGCACTGTCCCCTTCTGGACCTTTCAAGGACTGATACCCATCGTCGTTTCGGTCTGCTGGACCGGATTGATCCTTCATGCGCGGAGTCATCGTCGTTGGTTGGGCCTGAGCGCGGCGCTGGCTGCGATCGAGCTGGCCCTGCTCGCGTTTGCACTGTTACCAGTTGCACGCGCCGGGAACGGCGGGGTTTGGGCCTCGAGCGTTGCCCTGCCCGCGCTGGGGCTGGCCCTGTTCGGAGGTCCTATTGTCTCGGTCGTGTGGCCAACGAGAAGCAGGCTCGTCAATGTCTGGCCGCATGTCGTGGCCGGCCTTTTTCTAGCGGTCGCTGTCTACTGGTCTTTCACCTCGGCAGGCGGCCGGTTCTGAGGTTACTCAGGCAGGCGATCGCCTGAGGGGTGCCCCGACCTCGTGGAGGAAGCTGAGGATCTCCTGATACGAGCGGTAGATCGTGGTCTCGTGATACGGAATCGCGAGCTCGGCGCAGTAGGCGCGCACGATCTTGTGCGCGCGGCGGATGTTGCAGCGCGGCATGGTCGGAAAGAGATGATGCTCGATCTGGTAGTTGAGCGATCCATATAGGAGGTCGGTCAGGGGACTGGACTTGACGTTGCGTGATGTCAGGACCTGCGAGCGAAGAAAGTCGAGCTCCTGGCCCGCCTCGATCTGGGGCATCCCCTTGTGGTTGGGGGCGAAGACAGAGGCGAGGTAGAACCCTCCGACGCATTTCTGGATCACGATCACCAGGAGAGCCCGCCACGGCCCGACGATGACGACGAGCAGCAGCGGAAAGGCCACGGCGTGCAGGCAGAGCGCGCCCACCTCGACCCAGCGCAAGCTCTCTTTCGTCTTGACGAGGAACCGCACGCTGGAGACATGCATCGTCCACGCGAGGCCGAACAGCAGCGGAAAGAAAAGGCCCGCCTGGTGGCTCACTATCCACCGCGCAACACCGGTCTTGGCCAGCGCCTGCTCCTCCGAGTAGGCGATCACTCCAACATCGATGTCCGGGTCGAGGTCCTGGTGGTTGGGATTGCCGTGATGCCGGTTGTGCTTGTCCACCCACCACCCATGGCTCATACCAAGCAGTCCGTTGCCGGTCACGATCCCGATCACGGTGTTGACGCGCCGGCTTGGAAACATCTGCCGGTGCCCTGAGTCGTGAAGCTGGAAGCCGAGCTGCCCGGAGACGACTCCCAGCAGCGCGGCGATGACGACCGTGCCCCAGCCGCTGTGCACGAGGCTGAGCAGCCATAAAGTCGTGGCGAACGCAAGCGTGTTCGTCACCAGCATCAGCGCGTAGTAGCCCGGACGTTTGGTCAACAAACCCGCGGCTTCCACTCGGCGCTTGAGCTCGGCGTAGGGCTGCGGCCGCGAGGCCAGCTTGGGGTCGGAAATCGCAATCGCTGCCATGGTGCTCCTGGCTCGAACCGAGGCCATCGGGCGAGAGGCATGTTCGAGAGCCACCGGTCGCCTTTTGCGCTCGGGAGGGAACCGGGCGCAGTGGCATGTTACCCCGCCTTGGCCGCAGGTTTTGACGACAATTTAGACAATTCTCGATTCACGGACGGGCTGGAGCGAGGCCTGGGCGCCTAGCGTCTCCCCCACTGGCCAGACGAGCTCACCCGGTCGACCGCCACCGTGAAGACCTCGCGCGGGGTCCGCCGTTCGTATTTCTTGCCCGTGTACTTCTGGGCCATGCGATCGATGAAAGCGAGGTCCTCGTCGGGCTGGATGTCCACGACCCGGCCGCTGATCGAGAGCCAATGCCAGGGATTCTTCGTGCTGACGATCGAAACGGCCACCTGAGGGCGCTCCCGAAACGACTTCCCCTTGCGGGATCCGAGCGGAGAGCTGACCAGGACCTGCTCTCCATCAAAATCAACCCACATCGCAAAGGTGACGATCTGGACGTTGCGATTCAGATAGGAGACGTGAGCCAAGGCGGGCTCGTCGAACAGGTCGCGAACCTCTTCGGGGATCGTGGCTGGCATACCTCTAATTAAAGGACCAAATACGCGCGAACCGGAAAGGTGGCACCGCCGACCCATGCGATGGGAACCGCATGCAGGCGTCCGCCGCCGGATGTGATCGCGGCGAGGTTGGTCATATGCTCGCAGATCGGAATGCCTGCCGCCAGCAACCGCGTGTGCGCCGGGCGCGACATGTCAGTGACGTCGTCGATGTTCAACGAATCGATCCCGACGAACGCCGTCCCGGCCGAAGCGAGCTTGTCCGAAGCCTCGGCGGTCAGAAATGGATTGCCGCTGAAGTAGCGGTCAGTACCCCAGTGGCGCGAGAAGTCGGTGCGAAAAAGAACGGCTTTGCCGTGCAGGTCGCCTCCCGGTACCGCGTCGGGACCAATTGCCCGCCCGATTCGGGTGACGTCGGCGACCACCACTGGCAAGTCCGCCAACTGTTCGAGCTGGAGCCCCGCCAGGTCGACAGCGCCTCGAAACCGATGCCGAGGCGAATCGACATAAGTGCCGGTGTTACCACAAAGGTGCAGCGAGGCGATAAGGAACTCCGACTTCCCGTCGTACCGCGACGCGTCATATTCGTTGAGGACTTCCACGCGTGGCGTTGGCAGGGGACGGTACGTTTCCATGCCCTCTACGATCGGGTGGCTCAGCTCCACGAAGCGAGTCATCGCTCACCATCATGGAGGAGATGTGAAGGTCGGCGACATCGAGGTGGCCCGGATCGGTTTGGGGACGAACCGACTGACGAGGACGAAGGAAAACGTCGCGTTCATCGGGTCGGCGGTCGCCGCGGGCGCGCAGATGATCGACACCGCTCACCTGTATACGGGCGGACAGAGTGAGCAGACGATCGGGGAGGCACTCTCGCCAGCTCCCGGAGGCTGCATCGTGGCAACCAAGGGCGGGTTCGGTGGCGCCGGGCGCGGCCGCCCAGAAGTCTTGCGCGCCGAGCTCGAGCAGAGCTTTCGTCAACTGAAGACCGCCACCATCTACCTCTATTACCTGCATCGCGTCGACCCGGACACTCCGATCGAGGAAAGCCTGGCCGTCATCAAGGATTACCGCGACCAGGGCAAGGTCCGCCACGTCGGAATCTCCAACGTCGGGATCGAGCAGATAGAGCGCGCCCGACGGGTGGTGCCCATCGTGGCGGTGCAGAACCACTACAACCTTTCCGAGCGTACATCCGAGGCAGTCGTTGACTACTGCGCCGCAGAGGGCATTGTTTTCGTCCCGTTCTTTCCCCTGCGCGGAGACCGTGGCGCTGCGCTGACCCAGATCGCCAAGCGGCACGGAGCGAGCAAGCAGCAGATCACTCTTGCGTGGCTCCTCCGGCGTTCGCCGGCGATGCTGCCGATTCCGGGCACGCTGTCGCTTGATCACCTGAAAGAGAACCTGGCGGCGTTGCAGATCGAGCTCACCGCCCCCGAGTTCGAGGCGCTTAGCTAGCGAAATGACCTTCAGCGAGCTGGCTACATACCTGGATCGACTGGAGGCGACGAACAGCCGCAATGAGCTGGTTCGGATCCTTGCCGAGGCTTACAACGCCTGCTCGGTGGATGAGATCGAGCCGACTACCTACCTGATCCAGGGTCGGCTGGCGCCATTCTTCGAACCGGTCGAGATCGGCCTCGGCGAAAGGTTGCTTATGTCCGCGATGGCGATGGCTTACGGCACCTCCAAGGAGGACGTCACCAAAACGTACAAGCAGACCGGCGACCTCGGCCTCACGGCGATGAGCCTGGGCCCGAAGACCAGGGACGAGACGCCCGCGGTCGTCGAGGTCCATCGACGGCTGTGGGAGATTGCCGGCTTCAGTGGCGAAGGCAGCCTGAAGGGAAAGCTCGATCGATTCGCTGCGCTGCTTGGCGACCTGGACGCAGCCTCGGCCAAGCACCTTGTCCGGATCACCTTGGGCAAGATGCGGCTCGGCATCGGCGACCCGACCGTCCTGGATGCGCTCTCGTTCGCAAAAAGGGGCGATCGCTCGCTTCGCCCGGTCCTCGAAGCCGCCTACAACCGGAGCTCAGACCTGGGTCTGATCGCGAATACCCTGTGGGCGCAAGGCCTCGAAGCAATCGAGGCGATCCAAGTCACGGTGGGCAAGCCGCTGCGGAGCCAGCTCGCGGAGCGTCTGCCCAACCCCGAGGCGGTGATCAAAAAGCTCGGTCTGGTCGGCGTCCAGCCGAAATACGACGGCTTCCGAGTCCAGATCCACAAGGACGGCGGTCAGGTCAGCATTTTCTCGCGGAATCTCGAAACGATGACGCCGATGTTCCCGGAGCTCGTCGCGGCGACTGTAAGTCTTCCCGTGAAGAGCGTCATCCTCGACGGCGAGGCGATCGCGTACAGCCCGGAGTCGGAGGAGTACGTCCCGTTCCAGGAAACCACGGCGCGACGACGCAAGGAAGGGATCGACGAGTTCGCCACCCGGGTTCCCTTGCGCGCATTCGTCTTCGACGTGATGTTTCGAGACGGGACCGACCTGACTCCGCTGCCTTACGAGCAGCGCTTCGCCATCGTCGACGAAATGCTCAAGGGGTCGGACTCGCTGCAGACAGCGCCACTGACGAAGACGGATTCGGTCGAGGTCCTGACCAGGGAGCTTCTCGACAACATCAGCCGCGGACTGGAGGGAGTCGTGGCCAAGCGCCTCGACTCGCCGTATCAGGCCGGCGCCCGCAACTTCAACTGGGTGAAGTTGAAGCGCAACACGAGCGGCGAGCTGACAGACACGATCGACGTCGTCCTCATCGGCTACTACGGCGGCAAGGGAAAGCGCGCGGAATTCGGCGCGGGCGCGCTCCTGGCCGGGGTCTATGACAGCGAGAAGGATGAGTTCGTCAGCATCAGCAAGCTCGGGACCGGTCTCTCAGACGAGGGCTGGCGCGACCTCCACAAGCAGTTGAGCCGGCTGGAGGTTGGCGAGAAGCCCGCGCGCGTCAACTCCCTCCTCGTCCCCGACGTGTGGCTGCAGCCGGAGTTGGTGGTCGAAGTCCTGGCTGATGAGATCACGCCCAGCCCGCGGCACACCGCCGGCATGGTCGGCGACCAGCCGGGATTCGCATTGCGGTTCCCGCGCATCGTCTCCTTCCGCTCCGCCGACAAGAAGCCCGAAGACGCGACCACGGTGCGTGAGATCAGGGAGATGTTCCAGCAGCAGCATCAGCGCGCTGTACGCGATTAGGCGGCTGCTGGTGCCGCCGCTCCGCTGGCGGCCGCCGCGGCCACCATACGGCCGACGGATCTGGCGAAGACGTCGTTGAGCGGCAGGTGCCCGTTGAGGTAGCGATGGTATAGCGGCCCATAGAGCAGGTCCATGATCAGCTCCGGGTCGCTGCGGGCGGGAATCTCGCCTCGCGCGATGGCCCGCTCGATGATGGGCCGCCGCTCCTGCCGGATCCGGCTCACGAAATGCTGTCGCCAGACTGCGGCCAGATCCGGGTCACTCTGAATCTCGGCGATGAAGCCCGCAACCGTCCGGCCGCCGGGAAGACGTGCCAGCGCGACCCAATTCCGAGCTGTGTCCACAAGATCGCCCTCGAGACTGCCTGTGTCCGGGGTCGGCTGGGTGGCCAGGATGGCGTCGAGGACGGCGTCGAAGGCGAGGGCTCCCTTGCTGGGCCATCGCCGGTAGATGGAAGCCTTGCCCACACCAGCTCGCTCGGCCACGCCCTCGATGGTCATTTCGGCGAGACCCGTCCTTGTCACCAGGTGGTTGGCCGCTTTGAGAATCGCCGTCTCGGTGCGGGGATCGCGCGGCCTACCCCGTTTCTTGGAGTTGGGAATAGCTGCCGACGCCATGGGGTTGCAGCTTACAGGAATAACGAGACGATCCGTCCGTAATTGAGTTTTTGGAGGAGGCTCGAGATGCAAGAAATCAGGTTGGGACGCAGCGAGCTCAAGGTTTCGCGAATCGCCTTCGGCACCTGGCAGCTCGGCGGCGACTGGGGCGCAACTGATGAGGAAGCCGCGCTTGCGGCCATCCGCCGCGCCGCGGAACGGGGGATCAACTTTTTCGACACCGCGCAGGGCTATGGTTTCGGCGCGTCCGAGAGCCTGCTGGCCAAGGCGCTGAAGGATCGACCGCGAGACCAGGTGGTGATCGCCACCAAGGGCGGTCTCCGGCCCACCGTGCAT
>WNGI01002179.1_pt1 | contig 16793 bp, 18 predicted proteins | sample 5400621 | NCBI WGS metagenome assembly WNGI01 (sample SAMN13153374, study PRJNA577476) | soil metagenome | isolation source: 20 cm soil or saprolite under Garry oak tree replicate 1 | place: USA:California | collected 2016-06-15 | reverse complement strand
GGCCAGGTGCTCGCCAATGGCGGAGTGTTTGCGGTGGCGGCGCTCGGGTCTATCCTCGCTCCTTCACCCATCTGGTACGCGATGGGAGCCGGCGCCCTCGCTGCATCTGCCGCCGACACGTGGGCAACCGAGATCGGAACGCTGGAGGGAGGCGATCCAATTTCAATAATCTCGGGCAAGACGGTTGCCCCCGGGACTTCGGGGGGCATCACGATAGTCGGCACAGCGGCAGGAGTTGGCGGAGCGCTGTTCATCGGCATTGTAGCGGCGCTAGCCAACTGGCCGGCTCCGTTCGCCGCCGTGGCACTGGGTGGCGTGGCGGGCGCTCTGGCAGATTCAGTCCTGGGAGCAACCCTACAGTCGCGGCGCTGGTGCGAGCAATGCGCGACGGCTACGGAGCGGCTCGTACACCACTGCGGTACACCGACCCGGCAGGCGGGCGGTCTGGCGGGATTCGACAACGATGCGGTCAATGCCGCCTGCTCCACTGTAGGCGCCTTGGTAGCTTTACTTCTGTCTTGAACGTGCAAGTACTCGCCCAGTATTGATGAAATCAAACGCTGAAATGACCACCAACGATGGAGCGCGGGTGCTGCTCGTGAGCACTAATCGCGAGCGGCAGCCTTATCCCGTCGTGCCCAACGGGCTGGCGTGCGTCGCTTCCGCGCTCGATGGCGCCGGACATCGCGTCAGATTCGTCGATCTCTGCTTCGTCAAGGATCCGGTGGCCAGTGCTCGGGCTGCAGCTCGCGCTTTCCGGCCCGACGTCATCGGAGTTTCCGTTCGAAACATCGACAACAGCGATGCGATCGCGCTCCGGCACTACACGCCCGAAGCGCGCGACGTGCTGCTCGCGCTGCGGGCGGCTGCGCCCGCGGCGAAGGTCATCGCCGGCGGTGCGGCCTTCGGAGTAGCGCCCGAAGCGCTGTTTCGAGATCTGGCCGTCGATTACGCCGTCGCGGGCGACGGGGAGAGGGCAAGCGTTGCCTTGGTCGATGCCCTCTGCTCCGGCGCGCCGATCGAGGCGCTGCCCGGACTGGTGCGGGAGCGGAACGGCACCGTCGTGTTCACTCCTCCCGGCGAGGATGCGGATCTCGACTCACTTCCCAGGCCCGCGCTCCATCGCTGGATAGATCTCGCCCGCTACCAGCGACACGGCGCGACCATTCCGATCCAGACAAAGCGTGGCTGTGTCTACAAGTGCGTCTATTGCACTTATCGGAATGTGGAGGGTTGGGGATACCGCACGCGCGATCCGGAGCTCGTCGCCGACGAGATCGAGGAGCTGAAAGTGAGAGCCAGTGTTCGTCACTTCGACTTCGTCGATTCCACCTTCAATTCGCCGCCCGGCCACGCACTGCAGGTTTGCGAGGCGATTACGCGCCGCAGGCTCGGCGTTCAGCTCGACACCACGAACTTCACTCCTGCCACGGCGTCGTCCGAGCTATTGGGCGCGATGAAGGCCGCCGGTTTTCGCTCCCTCGGGATAACCGCCGAGAGCGCCAGTGATCCTGTCCTCCAGAAGCTCGAGAAGGGCTTCAATGTCGCCAAAGTGCGCGAAGTCGCGGAGCGGGTCGAGAAGCACGGCATCAAGTCTCTCTGGATCTTTCTGGTGGGCGGACCAGGTGAGACGCGTCAAACGGTGGAGGAGACTCTCTCCTTTGCGAAGTGGCGGCTGGAGAGAGGCGATTCGGTCTATCTCACCGTGGGACTGCGGATTTACCCTGGCACGACTCTGCACCGCATCGCAATCGCCGAAGGAGTTGTGCCGGCCAACAGCACCTTGCTCGATCCCGCGTTTTACTTTTCAAGTGAGCTGCATTTCGACACCACGGTCGCGCGGCTCAAGCGGTTCGCGGCAGACCATCCGCGATTCATGTTCTCGGCTGACTCCAGATCGGTAGTACTTCCATACCTCACGCGCGCGGCATCGGTGCTTCGCCTGCCGCGGCCACACTGGCAATACATGGGACTGTTCCAGCGCGTCGCCCGCGCAATCGGATAACGTGGGTCAGCACCTCGACGCGGAAGTCATAGTAGTCGGCGGCGGCCCTTCCGGCGCCGCTACGGGGTGGGCGCTCGCACAGGAAGGAGTCGATGTACTCGTCCTCGACCGGGCGAGATTTCCGCGCGACAAGATCTGCGCGGAATACTTGAGTCCGCAGGCATCCAGAATCCTGTCGGACATGCGGGTTCTTGATGAAATAGAGAAAACCAATCCCGGGCATCTCGCGGGGATGAGTATTCGTGCCCCGAATGGCCACATCGCCAACGGGGAATTTGCGGCCAATCACGGCTTCCACGGATTCCGCGACAAGGGCCTCGCCATCCGCAGGACGATTCTCGATGACATCGTGCTGCGCGGCGCGCGCACCGCCGGAGCGCGTGTAGAGGAATGCGTGCGGGTGACGGACATTACGCGGAATGGAGCAGCGCGTGTGAGCGGTGTCACCGCTCTCGCAGCCGATGGACAGCCCCGCACGCTGCGGGCGCGTTATATCGTCGGCGCCGATGGTCTGCGCTCCGTCGTCGGACGCCGCCTGGGTCTCGTCAAAACGAGTCGCATCTGGCCACGCCGTATTGCACTCGTTGCTCATTACGTGAAGGTGCAGGGCGTAACCGACATGGGCGAGATGCACGTGGATTACGATGGCTATTTCGGAATGGTCGACGTCGGCGCCGGGAAAATGAATGTCGCGGTCGTCGTGCCAATGTCGCGCGCGCGGGAGATCGGCGACGACAAGACCGAATTCTTCGAGCGTTGGATTGCCTCGCGACCGCACCTCGCCGAGCGGTTCGTGGGCGCGGAGCGAATAACGCCCGTTCGCACGACTGGTCCATTTGCGACGGACTCGCGCCGCGCGTGGGCTCCGGGAGCGGCGCTGGTCGGCGACGCTGCGGATTTCTTCGATCCCTTCACCGGCGAAGGCATCTACGCGGCGCTGCGGGGAGGAGAGCTTCTCGCGCCTTTTCTGGTGGAGGCGCTGGGCCGGGACGCGAAGGACGAGCGTCGGATCCTTTCCGGATACGACAAGGCACGCAAGCAGCAGTTCGGCGGCAAATGGAAGCTAGAGCGAATCGTCGGCATGGCCATCGCCTATCCATATTTCATGAACAACGCGGCCAAAGTTTTGTCGCAGCACAAGGACATGGCGGACTTGCTCGTCGGCGTGGCAGGAGATTTCATTCCTCCGCGGGTCGTGCTCAAGCCCCGCTTTCTATTCAGTCTCTTCATTTCTCCGGCATTCAAAACTTGAGCGTCAACCCGGACGAGTTTCGAGCGGTACTCGGCAGATTTCCTTCCGGTGTGACGGTCATGACGACGAAAAGCGCGGATGGGACTGATCAGGGTATGACCGTGAGCGCGTTCTGCTCGGTGAGCCTGGAGCCACCGCTCATTCTGATCTGCATCGAGAAGAACGCCTCAGTGTACGACGCGCTGACAAAAGCGCCTGGATTCGCTGTCAACATTCTGTCTGCCAAACAGGAGCAGATCGCTCGGCGCTTTGCGATAATCGATATCGACAGGTTCGAGGGCATCGGCTTTACCAGGTCGTCGAGTGGATACGCGATCCTCGACGACGTGCTCGGAGTGATCGAGTGCCGCCGGACAACGCTGTACGATGGTGGAGACCACACAATCGTCCTCGGCGAGGTGGAAGCAACCCGAGTGGAGAGTGGGACGCCGCTACTCTATTACCGCGGCGGTTACGCACAGCTGGAGCATTGATACGCTGCGAGACATTCTGACGCCGCCCCGAAAAAGGGGCTTCGAGTTTCTCGATTCGCCAGATATCGATCCGAACATCGTCACGCGCTCCCTCGCCGACGTGGCTCGCGCAAACGCGCTGTTCGGCGGAATCAGCTCCGCGCTGGACGAGTTGATGGATGCTCTCAAGGACGTGCCGCGCGACGCCACACTCCTCGATGTAGGCACCGGACTCGGCGACATTCCCTGCCGAGCGAAAGAGGAGGCACGGCGCAACGGTGTTGAGCTGACGACAATCGGCCTCGATGCGGCCGCCGAGCTCGCATCAGCCAGCAAATGCTCAGTCGACATCGCCGTGTGTGCCGACGCGCGTCGTCTGCCCTTCGCGGACAACAGCGTCGATATCGTGATGTGCTCGCAGGTGCTGCATCACTTCGCAGGTAACGATGCGGCCGTGCTGCTTCGCGAGATGGATCGTGTCGCTCGAGATCGCGTCATCGTAAGCGACATCAGAAGGAGCTGGATCTCGGCCGCCGGACTCTGGCTGGCTTCATTTCCCCTTCGATTTCATGCCGTTAGCCGACACGATGGCGTCGTTTCCGTGTTGCGGGGTTTCACACCCGCGGAGCTGGCTGATACAGTATACGAGGCGATTGCGCGAAGACCGATAGCTCATCGCCGCCGCGTGTTCCGGGTGACGACGAGCTGGGCGCCAGTGCATCGATGACCGGAAGTCTCGCGCGTCCTCTCGATCTCGGGCCGATGCCGCTCGGACGCCCGATGGAGACGGTGGACGAGCGACTCATTCGCGCCTCAGTCGGAACGATATTTGAAATAGCAAGCAGGGTAGATAATTGGCCGGCACATCTCTCTCACTACAGGTACGTGCGCTTTAGAGAGCGACGCGCCGACGGTGGCGGGCTGGTGGAGATGTCCGCCTATCGCCCGTTCCACATCGTCGACACGTCGAAGGGACCGCTGCGGCTCAATTGGCCGACGTGGTGGCTTTCGGAGATGTCGGTGAACAGGGCGGCCCCGTCAATCCGCTTTCGGCACGTCGGGGGTATAACCAAGGGGATGGACGTCGAGTGGACCTTCACCCCCGCGGCGGGCGGCACGCACGTACGCATCGTGCACGTTTGGGATGGGCCGGGAATACCCGTGATTGGAATGTGGTCAGCTATGTACGCGATCGGTCCGATATTCGTGCACGGAATTGCCTCCCGCACACTGGCGGGACTGGCAGAAGTTGCCGAACGCGAGGCCAAGAGCAGTGAAGCGATTGGTGAATAGAGGAGACAGGTGAACAGACGCAGAGTTGTAATAACCGGTATCGGCCCGATCACTCCAATTGGTACAAGCCGAGACCCATTCTGGTCCGGACTCGAGCAGCAGCGCTCGGCGGTTCGGTCGCTGACGCGATTCGATCCTTCGGAGTTCCGTAGTCACAACGCGGCGGAGATCAACGACTTCGTTCCGAGCGACCACCTCGACCGCAGGAGCGCCAAGCGGCTCGACCGGTTCGCGCAATTCTCGGTGGTTGGCGCGCAGATGGCGCTCGCCGATGCGAATCTCGATCTGGCAAAGGAAGATCGGGAGCGCGTCGGAGCCAACATGGGCACGGCATTGGGCGGGATCAGCTACGCGGAGGGACAGCTCGCGGTCTATCTCACGCAGGGACTGCGCGCGGTGGATGCGACACTCGCGCTCGCCGTGTTCGGCGGCGCGGCGAGCTGCAACATCGCGATCGAGCTCGGCGTCATGGGCCCCAACTCCACCAACGCCATGAGCTGTGCGTCGGGAACCATCGCGATCGGCGATGCATTCAGGCAGATACGCGACGGCTACGCCGATGTGATGATCGCGGGTGGGGCGGAAGCGCCGCTTGCCCCACTTTGTTATGGAGCGTTCGCGCTTATTCGTGCGATGTCGACGCGCAACGAGGAACCCGAGATGGCGTCGCGGCCGTTCGACAAGGATCGCGACGGATTCGTAATGGGAGAGGGAGCGGCGGTCCTCATTCTCGAGGAATACGAGAGAGCAAAGTCACGCGGCGCGCCGATCTACGCTGAAGTTGCCGGGTACGGCACGACGAACGATGCCCACCACATGACGGCTCCGCGCCCCGATGGATCGCAGGCGGCGCGATCGATGCGGCTGGCGCTCGAAGACGCCAACGTCTCCGCGGGCGAAATCGGCTACGTCAACACCCATGGAAGCTCAACGCCGCTCAACGACACGACCGAGACGATGGCGATCAAGCAGGTACTGGGCGATCGTGCGTACAGGATTCCGATGAGTGGCACCAAGGGTTACTACGGCCACGCACTCGGCGCATCGGGAGCGATCGAGACGGCCATCTGCGCGCTCGCGATCGAGCGGGAATGGCTGCCCCCGACCGTCAACCTTCAGGTTGCGGACAAAGCCTGCGATCTTAACTTTCTCCCAGGAACCGGGCGGAAGGAACGTGTGGAGCACATGCTCACGAACTCCTTCGGCTTCGGCGGAATAAACGCCGCGCTGGTATTGCGCCGGGTGATCTAGGGATCTCACGCGCCGCGGCCCCATCGATCTTCACGAAGCAGGGGGCAGCAAATGCGGGATGCGTGGCGTCACTTCGCGGCTGAATTCATCGGTACTTTCGCACTCGTCTTCGTCGGGAGCGGCGCGATCATGACCGCGCGCATGTCGCAGAGCCAGGCCGGCCTCGTCGAGGTCGCCCTCGCCCACGGACTCATTCTGGGCGTCATGGTCAGTGCGCTGATGCGCATCTCCGGGCACTTCAATCCCGCGGTGACGCTTGGAATTCTCGCCACGAGAAGAATCGAGGCGATGATGGCCGCGCTGTACATCGTCGCACAGATTCTCGGCGCGATCGCCGCGGCTTACGCGCTCAAGGCCACTTTTCCTGAAGCGGTATTCGTCGCCACCCGCGGCGGAGGTCAGGCGATCGCGCTCGACATCAGTGGCGGACAAGCGTTCCTGCTGGAGGCGATTGCCACGTTCTTCCTCGCCTTCGTGGTCTTTGGAACGGCAGTCGATTTGAATGGTCCCAAGATCGGGGGCCTGGCGATTGGATTCGTGGTCGCGGCCGACATACTCGTGATCGGCCCGCTGACCGGTGCTTCGATGAACCCGGCTCGTTCATTCGGACCGGCGGTCGCGAGCGGAGTCTATGAAGCGCAGCTGCTTTATTGGTTCGCCCCGATCACGGGCGCGGTGGTGGCGTCGCTTCTCTACGAGTACCTGTTCATGCGTCGAGGCCGCGAGCCCGTCGACCACGGCGAGCTGAGGCCGTAGCCTTCAGGCAGAGCTGCGTCCGTTGGCTCGCGGTCGCAACCGGTCCGTCACTAGCAGGTAGAGTAGCGCCAACACAGCCTGGACGAGCATCAGCAGTCCAGCAAGCACGGGCGCCATCTCCATATCGGCGTTGTTGATGTTGTGGATGATGCCCTGAACCAGTCCACCGGCGCCGACGCACGCTGACAGTCCTTGGCCGGCGAACAGCGCACCGGTGGCGAAATCTCCCCAACGGTCGAGATCGCCGCGCAGATACAGGATGGTGTAGGCACCCTGAATGAGAAGCGATGCGCCGATGAACAACACGATGGGCGGAACGTGCTGCCACATCGTTGCCCAGGTCGCTATCAGCACGAGGCCGCCGGCGCAGTTTGCGATCGACGCGAGCATTACGAGCAGTCGCAGCATCAGCAGTCTCCAGCGTGAGTGAAGTGCAACTGCTTCAAGCTAGGGACTTACTTTGCAGTGTCAAGTACTTTGCAAACCTAACTCTAACACGGCAGGCCTCGATGCCTGGCGCGGGATAGTGGAGTTTCATTTACCGTTCTCGACGGGCCCGCCGGCTGCCTGCCACGCCCGCCATCCGCCCGCCATCGACGCGACGTTCGTGTATCCCATCTTCTGCAGATTGTCCGCCGCCAGCGCCGAACGGAAACCACCGCCGCAATAGAGAATCAACTCTGTTCTCTTATCGGGAACGCTCTGCTCGATGTCGCGCTCGATCACACCCTTTCCCAGGTGCTGGGCGCCGCGTGCGTGTCCCGCCTCCCACTCGTTGTCCTCGCGGACATCGATGAGCTTAGCTTTCCCGCTCTCTAGCTTGCGCCGCGCTTCATCGACACCCACTTCGAGAACGCGCGATTTGGCATCGTCGACGATCTTGAGGAATTCGGGCGAGTGCTTCACAGACCAGCTGGCGCGCGTTTACCCGTCATCTGTGCGAGGCCCAGATGGGCGCTGCGGCGCGCGACTAGCTCCGCGGTTGCTACCGCCGCGGCGGACAGTGCGGTCCATGCCAGCGCATGCGACCAGCTATCGCCCCGTTTGAAGGTGGGTGGTTCCTCGTCTTTCCAGGCGCGCCATCCGCTGTCCAGTCCGCGCTCCATCAATCTCCCCGCCACCATCGCGGCGCCCGCCCCGACGAGGAGCCAGGTCGTTCGCCGCGAGTTGTTTTTTCGTTTCACGTCAGCCGCCATCGAGTTTGACCAACTGATTAAGGCAAGCGGGGTGCCGGACACTACTGGCGTCCGGCTTCTTCGAAAGAAACAACAACAGCGAGGGGAGCTAGGTCGCGGGTGCGAGCTCTTCTCGCAGTTAAAAGTGACACTTTGACCAATCCGCCAGCTCCGTCACCAACCCTCCCGCTTTTTTAAGGAGGTTATGTGCGCGACGTGGTGCCGTCCGTGCCACGCGTACAATCCAAGCATCTGCTTGAGCGTTAGTACGCGGCCCTGTTCCGGATGCCGCAATCCGCGATTGAAATCGTCGGTATCCATCGAGCGCAAAAGCGCCACCCATCGCAGGTGAAGTGCGTCGAGCAGGTCGAGCGAGACCTCTATCGGCACTTTCCTTGAATCAGCGAGCTCCGCCCACGCCGCTTCGTCATAGGGCTTGATCGTCGGCTCATCCTCGGTAAGTGCGAGCTTGAACCGCGTGTATGCGTTCAGATGGCTGTCGGGCACGTGATGCACAACCTGCTTCACCGTCCAGCCGCCGGGGCGGTATCTCGTCTCCAGCTTATCACGGGTGAGGCCTGCGACCGCCGATCGCAGCGCAACCGGTGTCTCCGCGATAGCGGCGATGAGTTTTGGGTAGTCAGCCTCGTTGACGGGCGCATCGAAGTCGAACTTTCCGACGGGATAGCGCAGGTCGGTTTCCGTGGTGGTCGCCATGGGGGTGATCCTGATCAGTTATGCGATTCGCTCCGGCAGGTGCACTGCGACCGGAGAACCATCAGAGATAAATGCGGATGCAGGGGCTTCCTTGAGTATACTTGCAAACGGCTCGTCGTAGAATTTGCCCAGCGGGCCCTCGAGCTCCCAGAGCGCGTTCGGCCAGATGTGCCACCGGGCATGCGCCACACGATACTCGATCGTGGCTCCGGAGCGTTGCCTGGTGTAGCCCCAGCCGCGCTCGGAAAGAAACTCCTCTTCCGAGCCGACCTCCATGTCCTGTGAGGGTCCATTGACGTGGAGCGCCAGACGGCATCGGTCCGGCATTCCCCCGAACGAATACTCCACGCTCTGGAGCTCGCCGTCGGTTTCGACAATCGTGTGCTCGATTGGAACAGTTCGATACGGCTCGTTGTAGGTGAGCCTGGCCAGTTCCGCCACGAGCGGGAGCGGCACCATCTCGCGGATGAATACGATTCCCGGGCGAGAGTCTTTTCCAGCTAGCCGCCGCACGTAGAAGCGGAGGTTCACCTCCTCGAAGTTCCGGTGGAAGAACGCCGGCAGCCCCAACACATCGGTGTCCAGAAAGAGGAACGCCACGAGGCTCAGGAAGTGACGGCCATCGTGGGTGTCAAGCTCGACTCCCTTCGGCAGATGGGGCCGGAGAATGCCGGGATCAATGTTGAAGTTGAGCATGGCGAGGTAGCGCCATTCTGCGGTGAGGAACGTCCGCGTCACAGGTATCGATTCTCCGATCTTTCAAGGATCGCGGAGCCGCCCGCGTTGCTCGCCTAGCTACAGCCTTCTACCCACTTGACCTCGGGAAGGCGTCCGCCGCGGAACATCGTGACGCGCTTGCCATCGGTCTCGAACACGAGAGCCTTTCCAGCGCTGGCGCTGTCACCCGCAACTGTCATGTAGTGACCGCGCTCGATGTACTTATGCGGCTCGACCTTCACTTCGTCGCCGTAAATGCTCTTTATGTGATCTTCGGTGTCGCCGATCTTCGCGCCGTCCTCAGTGGTGACCGATCCGGTGTCGACGTCGATGCGCGCGATCTTTCCCTTGACGACCATGACGCTCACGCCATCGGGTATGCCCGCGCCAACCGCCGGGAAAACGAAGTCGCACTGCGTGTTCATGGTCGGATTCTCATTGAGAAGACCCATGTTGACCGCATCAGTCAGGTTCATTCCGATCTGAATCTGGCCGAGTCCTTCTTCACTGAGGGCGAGATCACTGACGCTGTCGCGAGCGGTTCCGTTCGGTCCGGTCCGCCCTTTCACCGCCTTGTCGTCGCCTTCGTTGCACCCCGACGCCAGCGATGCGAGAAGCATGATGACTGCGAATGAGCCCAGTATCGATCGCTGGCTATTCATTTATCGTCCTCCGCCGCCGGCACCTGGCCGGAGCGCCGAATGATTAAGTACCGACCTGATGGAATCTCTCCTGGTAGCGTTCGATCGATTCGTTGATCACGCGCGCCGCCACTTCGCTCTTCTCCCACCCGACGATCTCCACGCGCTTTCCCTCGAGGTCCTTGTAGATATGGAAGAAGTGCTCCACTTCCTTCAAATAGTGCTGAGAAAGATCGGCGATATCGAAGTATTCGTGATAGTACGGGTCGTGACACGGCACCGCGAGGATCTTGTCGTCCGGCTCGCCCCGATCGCGCATTCTAAGCACGCCAAGTGGACGGCAATCAATCTGGCAGCCGGGAAACGTCGGCTCGTTGATACGGACGAGAATATCCAATGGGTCGCCATCCTCGTGCAGCGTACGGGGGATGAGTCCGTAATCTCCGGGATAATGGACGGCGGAGTAGAGAACCCTGTCCAGGCGAATCATCCCGGTGGCTTTGTCGAGCTCGTACTTGTTCCTGCTTCCACGAGGGATCTCGATAACCGCCGTCACATTGTCGGGCGGATGGATGCCCGCCGGCAAATCGTGCCATGGGTTGATCACGTGGCCACGCGTTCCATCGTACCCTTGTAGCTCATCGGCTCTTCGTCGACGCCAAAATTGTGCTCGGCCAGCTCGGCCACATGCTCGAGCTGCGCGGGCGAGAGGTCCGGCCTATCCGGGGCCTCGGCGAATTCCCCAAGCTGCTCCAGATCGTAGATGTTGGGCAGCGTCGTCACGACGCGCGCTTCCGCGAGCAGCCACTTGAGTGCCGCCTGTCCCAGCGTCATTTGTGTCGTGAGAAAATCGAGGGTACGGATTTTTTTTAACCCGGTGGTGAGCCACGAGCGCGGACGATGCCGACGATGGTCGTTGGCGGGGAAGACGGTGTCCTCAGTGTACTTCCCTTCCAGCATTCCCGATGCGTGGGTGACGCGGATGTTGAAGGAACAATCCGGCGCGAACTCCATGGCGGCTTCCACCATCGCGCTCCCTGGATGCTGCTCGAGGATGTTCCAGATCATTTGAATGGTCCCGATGTCGCTCTCCCGCTCGCAAAGCTCCACTGCTTCGTACAGCCACCCTATCGCGGGACCGAACGCAGCGCCCCAGACGCCGATCAAGCCTTCATCCTTCATCTCGCGCAGCTCCTGCCAGATCGCGGCGTCGCGCACGTGCTCCATCTTGATGTTGTGAAGCTGGAGGACATCGACGTGGTCTGTCTCGAGGCGCTCCAGACACTTGTCGAGCGCGAAGCGCATATAGTCGCGGTCGAACTTCTGCGGCAGCTCGCTTTGTCCGCGTCGTGCGGACTGTGCGGCGGGATCGTAGATGTCGTATCCGATCTTGGTCGAATACAACACATCGGCTCGCTTTCCGCGAAAAGCCTCCGCGAGCTGCCGCTCGCCACGACCGCTGCCGTAGGTGTCGGCGGTGTCGAAAAAATTGATGCCGAATTGCGAGTGGGCGGTACGCAGCAATTCCACCGCTTCGTCGTCAGTCTTTTCGCCCCACCAACCGGTGGAGAGTGTCCACGTGCCGAAGCCGACCTCGCTCGCTTTGATGCCGGTTCCGGGGAAGAGCCTATAGCGCATATCGGACAAATCGTTGGGGAGGGTACAAGTTAACCGGGCAACCGTTACCGCGCCCCGGCTAGGTTCTCTTCGTAAAGAGGGAAAACCAACTGCGAGAAGAGCTAGGTTGTGGGTGCGAGGTGCTGGGTACGAGGTCGGAGGTAGAAGCGCCACGTAGTGCAAACGTTACTTCAGTTTGCCAATCCAATCGACGATCGCGGGGGTCAGCTCCGGAACAACGGGAATCGTCGGATCGGTGTACAGCTTCGCCTGCGCCGCGCGGTCATCGCTAGCGGCCGCTCTGAAAACGTGATTGGCGGCGGGAATTACCACAAGCCTCGCGGCGGGGTGAGCAGCCTTGAGAGCGCGCGCGTCGGACTCGCTGATCTGAATGTCGTGTCCGCCCTGAATTATCAACACTGGAACTTTGACTTTCGCGATCTCCGCGGCCGGGTCGTACTTCACCCAGCTTTGCATGAAGCGGCGATTTGTCAGCTGCAACAACGGTCTGAGGCCCGGGTGCACATCTCCCGGATCCTCGCCGCGCAGGTAGCGGGCGGACGCCGAGTCCCATTTCGTGATCTCGGCGGGTGGCAACTGTTTGGAGATCTGCTCTCGTAACACCGGCATAATTGGCCTGCCCGCTCCAGACATCATCACTATTCCAGCAGCCGGCGAACCGCGATTCACCGCCTGCAGAACCAGCTCGGCACCCTCGCTATGTCCGATCAGAATGACTTTCGAGAACCTCCGATCGGCGACGAGCATCCTGGCGCCGGCAATCGCGTCGGCGATGAAATCGTCGATGGTGATCGATGGCAGATCGACTTTCTGAAGATTTTCACCGAGCACTCGCTTATCGTAGCGCACTGACGCGATCCCTGCATTGGCCAGCTGCCAGGCGAGAATGGCGTAGAGATTGGAATTGTTCTGCGCGCGCAACGCCCCCGCGGAATTTCCATTTCGGTCCGTTGGTCCCGAACCGGCCACGATGAGCGCGACTGGAATCTGGCGGCGGTGTTTTGCCGGCAGCGTCAGCGTGCCCGGGAGCATCAGAGTCCCGCTTTGAATTGAAAACGGGGTCTCGATCACGGCCTTTGGAGGAACAGTGTCGATGGTCCCGGCCAACCCGGTCTGCGGCAATGTCGAGCGCGGGGTTTGACCCCTCGCCTCGGCGCCGGGAATCCAGCCGAATGAGATGGCCGTCAGCGACAAGAGCGAAAGGCGCCTTGACGACTTGATGATTCGATTGCGAGTGGGCCTAATACCCGCGGCTCTCGCTCGCGCGTTCGTCAGTTTCGTCCCGGACTCAAAGTTGCTTCGCGGCTTCGGTGGCGAAATAGGTGACGATGAAATCCGCGCCAGCCCGACGTATCCCCAGCAGCGACTCCATCATCACGCGATCCTTCTCGATCCAGCCGCGATCGGCCGCGGCGCAGATCATCGCGTACTCTCCGCTCACTTGATAAGCGGCGACCGGATAACCCGTTTCCGCCTTTACCCGCGAGACGATATCCAGGTACGGACCGGCCGGCTTCACCATCACCGCGTCTGCGCCCTCTTCGATGTCGGCGAGTACCTCACGCATGGCTTCCTGTGCGTTGCCTGGATCCATCTGATAACCGCGGCGGTCGCCAGACTGCGGCGCTGACTCTGCCGCTTCGCGAAAGGGACCGTAATACGCCGAGGCATACTTCGCGGCATAGCTGAGGATCGAGACATCCGAGAATCCGGCATCGTCCAGCGAAGATCGGATCGCGTGCACTCTGCCGTCCATCATATCGCTCGGTGCGACGATATCCGCCCCCGCGCGAGCGTGCGAGAGCGCTGCGCGCGACAGCAGTTCGAGGGTCGCGTCGTTGTCGACTTCCCCGTTCTTCAGGACGCCGCAATGGCCATGATCGGTGTACTCGCACATGCAGACGTCGGTAATCACGACCAGCTCCGGAATCTCTTTCTTGAGCGCGCTCACTCCTAGCTGTACCGCGCCCTTTTCATCCCACGCCGACGAGCCAGTCGCGTCTTTCGTTTCCGGCACGCCAAAGAGAATGATTCCACCGACTTTCGCCTTCGCCGCCGCCTCGGCGTCACGCAGCATCTCATCGATCGATGTCTGATTTACGCCTGGCATCGATCCGACGGCGCGCCGAAGTTTTTTTCCGTCGCGCACGAAGACAGGTAGGACCAACTGTGACGGTGACAGGTGTGTCTCGCGGACGAGGTTCCGTAACGCGGCGGTCCGGCGCAGGCGGCGCGGACGATACTGCGGGAAGCTGGACACTCTTACTCTGGTTGCGGAGCGGGAATTTTGGATAGCTGACGAAGCTCCACGAGGAGGCTGCTGCCTCCGCGGGACCGTATTTCGGCGGCGAGCGCCTCGCCGGTTGATTCGGGTGAGCGCAGGTCGAGCACGCGGGAGCCGCGCACGATTTGACGGCCACTCAGATCCGCGAGCATACCATATAATGTAGGCGTGCCGCCGAGGTCGCTCACCAGCGCGCCGATCGGGACCTGGCATCCGCCGTCGAGTGCCGCCAGGAAAGCGCGCTCGGCGCGTGTCGCTGTCGACGTCGGCCCGTGATCGAGCGGCTGCAGGAGATCTCTCATTCTTGCGTCGTCGCTCCTGATCTGAATCGCGATTGCACCCTGTCCGGCGGCCGGCAGCCACTCGGGCGGCTCCAGAAACATGGTGATTCGTCGCTCAACCTCGAGGCGGATCAATCCGGCTGCGGCGAGAATAGCAGCGTGGACGGTTCCGTTCTCGACCTTGCCGAGCCGCGTGGGAACGTTTCCGCGCAGCTCGGCGACCTCCAGATCAGGCCTGCGCGCCAGTAGTTGCGAGCGGCGGCGAAGGCTGGATGTCCCCACGCGCGATCCCGCCGGCAAATCATCCAGATTCTCCGCTCCCGTCTGCCGGTTGACGACGAGCACGTCCCGCGGGTCTTCCCGCTCCAGTTGCGCGACGACCTCGAGACCATCGGGAGACTCGGTCGGCAGGTCTTTCAGGGAATGAACCGCGCAGTCAATCTTGTTCTTCGTGAGTGCGACCTCGAGCTCGCGTGTGAATAGGCCCTTCGCGCCGATCTCCGTGAGAGGCTGGTCCAGTTTCTTGTCGCCGGTGGTCTTGAAGGGCACGAGCTCGGACGTGACGCCGCGCGCGAGCAGCGCACTCTCGACGAGTCGCGCCTGCCGGAGCGCAAGCTCGGAAGCGCGCGTCCCAATTCTTACCACATTGAGCTCGATTACCGGCTTAGAAGGCATTGAGGACCTCGGACACGAGACCGTCGAGCGTCGCTTCCTTCGCTTCCACCTTCACCTCGATTCCCGCTTCGCGTAGCGCCTCGGATGTCTGCGCTCCGATGGACGCGGCAGGAACTCTGAGCGCCAGATCCTCTCCAACGGCATCGATGTATCCTCTCACCGCCGACCCTGAGGTGAAGGTGACGAGATCCACCTTTCCAGCTTCGATAGCCTGCGCGAGCTTTTCGGCGCCCTCTCCGTCCACGATCGAACGGTAGGCCTCGATCAACCTGACATCGGCGCCGATTTCCTTCAGACCCTGCTGCAATACATCGCGCGCTCCTTCCGCGGTCACGTATAGCACCTTCTTCCCCGCGACATCATCGCGTGCGCCGATCATCTCCAGCAGTCCTTCGGCGACGAAGCGATTAGGGATCACGTCGACGGTGATCCCATGCTCGAGAAGAGCACCTGCCGTCGCGGGACCAACCGCAGCAATCTTGAGTCCGGCCAATGCGCGCGCGTCCTTGCCTTCACCGAGGAGCTGCTCCCAGAAAATCGTGATCGCGTTCTGGCTGGTGAAGATCAGCCAGTCGTAGAGCGACAATTGGCCGATCACCGCGCGCAGCGGGGCGAGATCCAGCCGCGCGATCTGCGTCGCGGGCATCTCGATCACGTCGGCGCCCAACTCACTGAGCTTCTCGGTCAGAGCCGGAGCCTGCTGCGATGCACGTGTTACGACGATTCGCTTTCCGAACAGTGGCCGCCGCTCAAACCAATTCAACTCGTCACGCAGCACGACCGACCACCCGATTACCGTGATCACAGGCGCGGTGATGTCTTGTTCGATTGCCTTCGCGGCCAGAGTTTCGAGCGTTGCCACCACGGTGCGCTGTTTGGGATGCGTTCCCCATTGAATCGCGGCGGCCGGGATGTCGGCGGGCATTCCGCCCTCGATCAGCGTATCGGCGATGTTGGCGAGAGTCTTGACTCCCATATACAGAACTATTGTCCCGCCCGACTTCGCGAGTGCGGTCCAGTTGGTCTGGGTGCTCGGCTTGGCCGGATCTTCGTGGCCGGTCACAAAAGTTACGGATGTCGCCAGAGTGCGGTGCGTCACCGGAATGCCCGCGTACGCAGGCGCGGCGATCCCGGCCGTTATTCCCGGAACGACCTCGAACGGAACCGAGGCGTCGTTCATCGCCTGCGCCTCTTCACTGCCGCGGCCGAACACGAAGGGATCACCGCCCTTGAGGCGCACGACACGCTTTCCTTCGCGCGCGAGCCTGACGAGCAGAGTGTTGATCTCTTCCTGCGTCACCGAGTCTTTCGCGCCGCCGCGCTTGCCGACGTAATAGAGCTCGGGCCTTCCAGTCGTTCTAGCGCCCGCAGGGAGCAGCGCGGAATTGGCGAGCGCGTCGTACACGACGGCATCGGCCGAGTCGATGAGCTGCTTCCCTCTCACGGTGATGAGACCAGGATCACCGGGACCAGCACCGACGAGGAAGATTTTTCCTTCTGCCACCGCTACCCCGTTCTCATTTCCGCAATCAGGCCGGCGCGCTTTGCCCAGGCCTCGTACTCCACGGGAGAAATCTCGGACGGCTTGATCTCGCTTCGTCCGCCCCAGAACACGTTCGTGTACGAAGCCGGAATGCCGGCCTCATCGAGATGCTT
>WNGI01002178.1_pt1 | contig 16795 bp, 13 predicted proteins | sample 5400621 | NCBI WGS metagenome assembly WNGI01 (sample SAMN13153374, study PRJNA577476) | soil metagenome | isolation source: 20 cm soil or saprolite under Garry oak tree replicate 1 | place: USA:California | collected 2016-06-15 | reverse complement strand
GTGGCCGCCCCGAACCCGCCCAAGACTCGGCCCTCAGGGTCGAGACCCGTGCGGGTGAATTTGAAGATGTCCTGCATGCTGATCACGTCCTCGTCCATGCCCGTGATCTCGCTGATCTGGACCACCTTGCGTGAGCCGTCTCGCATGCGCTCGAGATGGATGACGACGTTGAACGCGCTGGCTATCTGAGCCCGAATCGATTTCGGCACGAAGTCGTAGCCGGACATCATCACGAGGGTTTCGATGCGGGCAAGGGCATCGCGCGCTCGGTTGGCGTGGATCGTCGTCATGGAACCGTCATGCCCCGTGTTCATCGCCTGCAGCATGTCGAGGGCTTCGGCGCCCCTGACCTCGCCGACGATCAGACGGTCCGGCCGCATACGGAGCGACGAGATGACGAGATCGCGGAGCGTTATCTCAGGCGTCCCATCGCCGCCAATCGGGTGGGACTCCAGCCTCGCGATGTGTCGCTGTCGAAGCTGGAGCTCGGCGGCGTCCTCGATGGTGACGATTCGCTCGTCGCCAGGTATGTACCCCGAGAGCACGTTAAGAAGCGTGGTCTTGCCGCTGCTCGTCCCCCCACTCACTAAAACGTTCGCCCTCGCCATCACGCAGGCCTTCAGGAACCCGAACGCACTCTCGCTGCAGCTGCCGAGGCGAATCAGGTCCTGCATGTCCAAAGGTCCGCGCTGGAACTTGCGGATGTTCAGCAGCGGTCCGTCGATTGCCACCGGCGGAATCGCGGCGTGCACACGAGAGCCGTCAGGCAGCCGCGCGTCGCAGATGGGGCTTTGAGCATCGATCCGCCGACCTACTGATTCGGCAATGTACTCGATGAGGCTCAACGCTTCCTCGTGACTACTGAACGTGATCGGTGTCAGGAGGAGCCGGCCCTGCACCTCCGCGTAGACATCGCGGCCGGCCACGACCATGACCTCTGTGACGTTGGGGTCAGCGATCAGCGGCGCGAGTGGTCCCATTCGAGCCAGGTACTCGGGCTCAATCAGATTCACAATGGGCAAGCTCATCGACGCTCCTGGTCCATCATTGGGTTAGGGTCACCGAAGGCGGCCATGTCCGCAATGTCGGATCAGCCAAGATCGACACGCCACCGTTGCCTTTGACGCTGGCCGTCCAGGCGATGACGCCGCCCGCGATTGTGGCCAGGTAGCTGCTGTTGCCAACGATGGTCACATTCGCTGCGGGTACGTAGAAGATGCCGATCAGGCTCGTGATTCCCGATCCCGCCACGTTATTGCTGCAAGTGTTCGCAGGCGGCTGCTGCTCGGGTCCCGGCTCGTAGAGGAGGATCCGCTGATATTGATGTCCGCTGTAGATGTAGATGTCGCCCCCTCCCTGGAGGTTCAAGCATGTTTGGATGTTGCCACCACCTGGGATGAACCAGAGCACCGCACCCGGAGTCACGGGGGCCGGGCAGGCGACGCCAGTGCCGGTGGTTGGGTCCACACAATGGCCCTCGTTCGCCAGATCGCCGTGCGGCGGCACGGCGAGCTGAGGATTGGCGTTCGGTAGACCCCCCGCCACAGGCGGCGATTGGAAGTCGGGAGCGGGCGCACCCGGATTGTCGCGGGGGGCGCCGGGGTCCAGCGCCCAGCCGTTCAGGGTTCCACCGTTGATCGTGGTCGTGTAGCTGCCGTTGTTGGCGAACTGCGCCGCGTAACCGAAAGGACCCTGGCATGAGCCGCTCGGGGCGAGGTAAACGTTGAAGTCCTGCGCTCCGGGATCGGGCGGGCTGCTGCTGACCGAAACCTTGAAGTTCTGGCTACTGCCAACCGACACGGTCTTACACATAGACGGCGCACTCTCGCGAAGGAAGCACGTCGTCGAAGCGGGACCTCCACAGCTCGACACACCATAGGGGGACCACCGCACCGAAGTCAGCTCGACGGCCCAGGTTTGCGCGCTGATCGGCGGGTTGCTCGCGTCAGACCCAGTCGCCGTGAGCGCAAACGTGGTGGCGCAGTTGACCCCGTTGGAGTCCCAGAACTGAGGCAGCGCGCGCACCGTCAGCCACGAACCGGCCGGAATATTTGCCGCCGGTGCCTGCCTGCTGACCGAGATGGATGTGTCCCCGGCTGCGGCGTTCCTCGACACGCTGAATGTCTGGCCGCCGACGCTGACGGCCGAATTCTGGGCGATGGCGCCGGGCAGGGCAGCCACCGGGATGCCGGTGATGTTGGTCCCCGCGGCTAGGGCCGCAGTGGTCGTGGTGAGATTTGGTTGATTGGCCGCCGACAGCTTCGGCTCGTCCGGCGGTCGGAGCTCATTGCTTACGAAGCCGCCGTTCTGCGTGAACCCGGCAGACCATGTGTAAACGCCGCCGGACAGGAAATAGCAGCCGGCCCCGCCGCCAAGTCTCGGGTCAGAAGCGTAAGTTCCCGGCTGCTCCACGCTGCCGCTGGTCGAGGCCCAGCTCTGCGAGGCGGGATTGAGCGACGGTTGTGGATAGCCTGGGTCGAGCATGGTCCAACCGTTGGCCTGCGTGCCGGTCACGGTGAAGTTGGGCATTGGCGATGGCGGCATGGCTGGACAGATGTCGATCGCATTGCCGTTTACGGTGCCTGACGCGACCCCGTTGTCGGTGATGCTGCCGTTCGACCATACGTCGCCTGTCACCATCGTGGTCGACGTGCCCGTGAAGGTGAGGGAGTTACCTCCGTTACCACCACAACCCGCCGGGCTGAGGGTTTGAATGGCGGCGCCGTTCGTACCCGACTTCCGGGCAACAGCCGTGGCCGTCGCCCCGACCCTGATGTTGGGCCCCGCTCCCAGCACCTGCATCATAGCCACCGGCATCGTGCCAACAGCCGTCACAGTAAAACTCACGCCTGCAATCGACTGGTTCGTCACGTTGATGGTCATGAGCTGATTGGAGGAGTCGCCGCTGAAGGTGCAGGTAACAGCCATCGCACCCAGGCCGGCGCACGACGCCGCCCCATAGAGGAGCTCGTCAGCAGAGTAGGTGTCGACCGCGGTCTGCTCGGCCTGAGCGTAGTCGGTGGTGTTCATGTAGTTGTATGCGGCGGCGAGGGCCGCCGCGTCGACCGCGGCCTGGAGATGCCTGCGGTCGAGATAAGCACGACCGCTGTCGATCGCAAGGCCGACCAGCCCGAACATCACGACGATCATCAAGGCGATAAGCACGATGGCCTGGCCGCGCTGGGATGCGCGCAAAGTGCGGTTCATCAGTACTCCGTGCGATAGACCGCCGCAGCGCTGATGACGATGTTGTTGGCAAAGAACTGTTGAATCAGCGGCGTGATCGGGACGAAGTTGTAGATGATCGTCACCTGCAGGGGTGCGTGGTCGAAGGCAGGTTCGGTGGCACTGCACGAGCCTGTGCTCACCGCCCACATCTGGCCGCCCGGAGAATCGTCGAGAGTCGGTGACAACGCCTCCACCGTCGACGGCGGGTTCGGCTCGGTGATGAAAATCCAACCCTGACCCGCTGGCGGCCTTGCGGCCGTGATCGGCCCGTTGGGGCAGGGATTGGCCAGGCTGACGTCAACGGCGTGCCTTCGAACGGCCAATTCCACGTCGGCATTGGTGGGAAGCAGCGGCGAGGCCTTGATGGCCGCTCTCGCGCCTTCGTTGACCGCCTGGTTGAGGGTTACGTAGATGTATATGACGCGACCGAAGTCGACCACCCCGAAAAGGAGGACAAGCAGCAGCGGCGCGACGATCGCGAACTCGACCAACGACTGGCTGCGCTGCGACCGGCACCCCGCGGCGACCATGGTCACGCTAGAAGCCTCCAATGACCATGTGGGTGTTCACCGCGACATGCACCGAGTTGCCCAGTACGCCGGACATGAACCCGGTTGCAAATCCGTACGACATCACGACGATGACGTTCACGTCGGCACCCTTGTAGCTGTTGTCGGTTGGGGCGGCCGAGAGATCAAGGCCAGGCGTGTCCGCATAGCAGATGTAGAGCAGCGGCTGATTAGGAGCTCCCGCGGTGTAGGCGTCATCCGTGTATGGCGGATTGAACTGACTGTTGGCATCGCTCGTGGCTGGGCATGTCGTCCCAGGATTCTGGAGCGCTGACGCGGGCAATCCCGAGTTCGTCAGGACTCCGTCGACCGCAGCTTTGATCGCGCTGTCGTAGAGGTAGGGATTGGCCCCTGAGGTCACGTCGAACCAGCTGGCCTGCCGCGCTCCTTCCCGGGTTGCCCCCGTCAGGCCCACGCCGAAATAGAAGACGCGCCCAAGGTCTGTCAGACCAAGCGCAAGCAGGAGCAACACCACCGCGGCGAGTCCGAACTCCACCGACGACTGGCCGCGCTGGAGTCTTCCCATCAGGGGATGACCCCGCTGTGCATGATCAAGATCAGGGCAGGTCCGAGCAGGATCACCCAGAGAGTCGGGAAGATGCAGCCGACCATGGGGATGAGCATCTTCAGCGATGCACGCGCCCCCTGCTCCTGAGCCTGCAACAACCGCTTGTCTCGAATCTCATCCGACTGGATGCGCAGCACCTTGACGACGCCCGAACCGAGCTGCTCCGACTGGATCACGGCCTGCACGAAGTTGTTGAGCTCGTCGACGCCGGAGCGCTGGGCCATATCGTTGAGCGCCTCGAGGCGTGGCCGGCCGATCCTGATCTCCTGCAAGACCCGTCCAAGCTCTTCGGCCAGCGCGTGGTCGTACTTCTCGGCAACTCTTCCCATTGCGGCTTCGAAAGTCAAGCCCGCCTCGACGCAGACGACCAGCACGTCGATGGTGTCAGGCAGCACGAACTTGATCTCGTTCTTGCGGCCATTCACCTTTCGGCGCAGCCACAGCGTCGGAACGTAATGCCCGAGGCCGGCGCCGACCGCGGCCCCCAGTGCGATCAGTGCCGGCGACCTGGTAAGTGCGCCGAGCCCGATGCCGACGCAGCAGAGAATGCCAGTGGCGATATACCTGATTGCGACGAAGTCGCCCGCTGTGATGCCGTTGGGTCGGCCCGCCAGCTGAAGGTCGAGGTGAATTCGCTGCCGGGCCTTCTCCGGCATCGTCTGCTCGAGCAAGCGGCCGATGCGCTGCATCGCAGGTCGGATCACCCGCTCCCCAAACGGCGCCGCCAGCTCCATTTCGGCTAGCGACACGGGCAGGCCCGTCTCATATACGCGGAGGCGTCCTTCCACTACATCGGCGTTGCTTGGCGGCGCCGGGTTGAGGCTCCAGATGGCGACAAAGGCGCCAAAGGCCGCGACCATACCGAGGGCGATTGACAAGTAGAGGAGGGCCATCGGCTAAACCCGGAAGTTGACGATGCGCCGGATGAAGAAGTTCCCCGCCATGATCGATAGCCCGGCGAGCAACAGCAGCCCGATGCCCAACCGATCCTGGAACATCGCCCGAAAGTACGTGGGCGTGATGAAGTAGAGGATGACCGCGACGATCACGGGTAGGAGCGTGATCACCCAGCCCGAGGCTCGCGCCTGTGCGGTCATGGCCGAGATCTGACCCTTCACCTGAACGCGCTGCCGGATGGTGTGCGAGATGTTCTCCAGGATCCGCGCGAGGTTGCCGCCAACCGAGGCCTGGATGCCGATGGCCGTGACGATCAGGTCGAGGTCCTCGCTCCCCGTGCGCCTCACCATGGCGGCGAGGGCCCGCTCAGTTGCGCTGCCGATGTTCATCTCGCGGATCACGCGCGAAAGCTCGTCGGCGACCGGCGCGGCCGTGTTGCGGGCTACCGTGTCGAGTGCCTGCGGCAGTGAAAGGCCGGCCTTCAGCGCGTTGGAAAGCAGGCTCAACGTGTCCGGCAGCTGCCTGTTCAGCAACCTCAAGCGCTGCCGCTGGCGATACCTCACGTAGCGCATGGGCACCAGGTAGCCGACCACGCCGGCGACGACGAACTGGGGACCGAACCCGAAACGAAGCAAGGAGATCACCGCCCAGGCGATGAGGAACGCGACCTGGATCATCACGAACTCCGACGGCCGCAGCTTCAGGTTTGCGCGTATCAGGTGCTCGCCGAGGGTCAGCCCACCGTTGAGTCGCCGCCGCTGGCTCGACCGGTCCGCCAGGGCCTCGAACGGCCGATTGACGCGCTCGCGCAGGGTTTGCGACCGACGATTGCTCGGGCCGGGAAGCAGGATCTCGGCGCCGTCCGCGGACTGGGCCCGGCTTGGCAGCGCCAGCGCAAGTGACGCCAGGAGAACGCCAATCGCTGCCACCGCGGACACCAGGATGATCCCCGGCACTTCAGGAACGACCGCCCGCCGGGGCGTCCGCCTCGAAGATCGACGGCGAAAGGAATTCGGCCCGCTCCGCGAAGTGATCCATGTGTATCGACAGGTTGCCCAGGGCGGCGTGGAAGCCGACGGCGTTGCCGTCATCGTCGACCCCAAGCTGGCGATACTGGAACAGCTCCTGCGTCTGCGTCTCGCCGTTGCCCATACCGGTGACCTCGCAGATGCTCACGATCTTGCGCGCTCCTCCTCGCACCCTCTGGGCTTGAACGATCACGTCCACCGCCGAAGCGATCTGCTTTTGGATTGCGCGCGACGGTAGGTCGGTTCCCGCCATCAGGACCATGGCTTCGAGCCGGCTGATCGCATCCTGCGGGCTGTTGGCATGCACCGTGCTCATCGATCCCTCGTGTCCGGTGTTCATCGCCTGCAGCATGTCCATGGCTTCGCCGCCCCGGCACTCACCGACAAGGATCCTGTCGGGTCGCATTCGCAACGAGTTGCGGACGAGGTCGCGAATTTCGATCGAGCCCTTTCCTTCCACGTTGGGCGGCCGGGCCTCGAGCCGGATGACATGCTCCTGCCTGAGCTGGAGCTCGGCCGCGTCCTCGATGGTGACGATCCGCTCGTCCGCTGGGATGTAGCCCGACAGGACGTTGAGCAGCGTCGTCTTGCCTGACGACGTTCCGCCCGAAACCAGGACGCTCAGGCGGCTGCGAACGGCCGCCTCGAGGTAACGCATCATGTCGGTGCTTGCGGATCCCATTTCCAGCAGGTCGGACGGTTGGAGCTTGTCACGCGAGAACTTCCGGATCGTCATGCAGGGACCGTCGAGCGCAAGCGGTGGCAAGACGACGTTGACGCGAGAGCCGTCGCGGAGGCGGGCATCGCACATTGGCGAGCTCTCGTCAACGCGACGGCCGACGCTGCTTACGACCCGATCGATGACCTGGCGCAGCTGGGCGTCACTTTCGAACACGACGGGGCTGAGAACCACCCGGCCGCGTCGCTCGACAAATATCTGGTGCGCGTGATTGATCATGACCTCGGAAATTGCGTGATCTTCAAGAAGCGGCTGGAGCGGTCCGAGCCCGAGCACCTCGTCGAGTAGGGCGTCGACCAGATGTCCGTAATCAAGCCGCGTGAGCACTATGGCGGCCGTCCGCATGTACTCCTCAGTAAGGTTCGCAATGAGGGTGCGCACCCCTTCCCGATCGCTGATGTCGATTTCGTCTGCGTGTCTCTCCACCAGCAGGTCATGGATCGCCGCCTTCGCGCTTGCGAGCGTCGGCTGCGCACGGACTCCCCTCTGGTCGCGGTCGTCACTCGTTCTCGCGGAAGCTGAGACAGCAGCCGCGACATGCGGCGCGGGAGCGACCTCGCTGCGCAAGCCGGAGATCACGCTGAGCCCTGGGTCCCCCTCGGTAACCTGCGCCGCGGCGGGGCGCTTCAGAGCCTCGAGGCGATCTTTGAGCGCCATCAGCCTCGGACCGCGAACATGTTCGGGACGCGACCGTGCCTGCGAAGCGCGCACTGGGCGGCGCTCCGCACCCTGGCGTTGCGGTCGACCAGGCAGGCGGCCAGCATCTGCGATCCCGGCTGAAAGTCCTTGATGTTGCCCAGCGCCTTGGCAGCCGATAGCCGCACGCGCCAGTCTGTGTTTTCGAGGCACTCGACCAGCACCGGGATGGCGGCTGGCGCCCCGATCCAACCGAGCGCTCGGCCTCCTGCCGCGCGGAGCCGTGGAGATCCATCGCTCATCTGCCCAACGATGGGAGCAACAGCAGACTTCCGGCGGCGAAGGCCCGCCGCGGTCGCGACTGCAGGCTGCACACCCCGAGGCTGCTTCCTGCTGAGAACCGTCTCGAGATACAGATCGGGCGCCGCACGAGCGAGGGCGACGACCAGGGCAGGCTTTGGACCGAGTCGCTGAATCGCGGCCAGCAGAGCGTCGGCACTCCGCACGCCGCCGATGACGCCCAACGCACGGGTGGCGGCATTGCGCACCAATGACTGGTTAGACCACAGCAATGGCGCGATCAGCGGGACAGCCTGCTCCATCTGAAATGCGCCGGCGATACGCGCACACCTGGCCCTGACCACCGGGTGGCGTGACCCGAGCCCATCGATGACGCGGTTGGCGAAGCTCGGGTGACCAACCGCCGCTTCGAGTCGTGTGTACAGCACGCCGCCACGATCGAGCGAGGCCGCCGCTTCGATCAGCATCCTCGCGGGATCTACATCGCGGTCAGCCAGATCGACGTTGAGGCGGTCGGCCTTGCCGGCGACAACCGAATGAATGTGGCGGCGAACCAGCGAGCGATGGATGGCGAGCCGGGCCGGCTCCAGGGGTCCCCGCGACATCGCGCCGCTCAGCAACCCTCGGTCACCGGTGCCGCGACCGAATTCAACCTGGGCGATCGGTTCTTGCCGTGCGTGTCAGTGATGATCCCGGCGAGTTCGTGCGCGCCGCGTGAGATTTCGCTGCGCGGGTCGGCCATGCTGAGGATCGTGCCGGTGAGGGCGGCCTGGTCAGGTTTCGGACCGTCGAAAGCGATCTCGACGTCGACGGCTCGTTTGAGCATGCGCTCCACGGCGGGGCGAAGCACCGCGGGCTTCGGAGTCCGGTTGTTGAGAACCACTGTGAGCCTGTCGTCCGGCGTTCCGAGCTTGCGAAGTATCTCCAGAGCGTCGGCCGCGCTCTTGACGGCGGACAGCTCCGGCGCAGCTACCAGCACCACGTGCTGGGTAAGGTCGAACACCGCCAGGGTGGCGTCGTCGATCGCGATCCCGAGGTCGACCACGACATAGCGGAACGTCTTGCGCAGCACAGTGACGGCGCGAACGATCAACTCGGCGGTGACCTCGTCCGACTCCTCGGGCCGGAGCGCGCCGGGCAGGATCATGGGGCCGCCGGCGTGGTAGAGCACGGTGCTCAGGAGCGCCTCCTCGAATGTCTCCGAAGGCACCTGCGCTAACCGCGCCAGGCAACTCGTCGGCACGAGGCCGGCCAGGAGGGCCGCGTGGCTGTACGGAAAGTCCAGGTCGAGCAGCAGTACCTGGCCCGGATGGAGCTGAGACAGGGCGCCCACCAGATTCAGGGCAACGCAGGTTCCGCCCGAGCCGCCCTTAGGCGAGTACAGACCGATGACGGTGGCCTCTTCGAGAAGGAGACCCCAGGTCGCCTGGACGGCGGTGTCGGCGAATGTCCGATACCGCTGGTCCGCCATTCTGCGCATCTCGTCCAGAAAACCACTGTCGCGGCCGACGACTGCGTTGAGGCTCTGCCGATCGAGCGCGATCAGGCGGCAGTCGGTCTGCGCGATAACGTTGCCCTGCTGCCGGCGGTTGAGAACGCACGCCGCTTCACCAACGAAGTCGCCAGGCCCAAGGACAGCCACCGTTACCGCGCCGGGCGGGCGCTCGATGATCACGTTCACACAGCCGCTCTCGATGAAGAAGATGGTGTCGCCAGGCTCGCCCTGGTACATGATGATTCCGCGCGCGGCAACCGCCAGTTGCCTCATGCGCCGCGCGAGGTTTCGCAGCGTGAACTCGGGCAGCGAGAAGAAGAGGGGAGCACGCTCCAGCACCGCCACACGACCGAGCATGTCGTGGTAAGAGGGCCAGCCGCTGTCAGCGGCGGGCGAGGCGCGCGGGAACTGTCTGTGAGCTACCTCGGTCACCGGCGCTGATGGCCGGCCTTTGAGGTCTCTGCCACGGGACCGCTCGACCTGCAGTCCCATCTCAGCCCTTCGTGAAGTTCCAGCGTGCGTCCACAGCGGCCGGTCCGACGACGGGTGGGGCCTGGGTGGGCGGGCACGCAGGGTCTGGGTGTGACATCGAGTCGGTTGCGTAGTCGTGGTAGTTCAGCAGCACGTACTTGAGGGTGACGTTGGACAGCAGCCACTCGAGATAGGCCGCATCGCACTGCGAGAGCACGACGGTCAAGCTTCCGGTTACTCCGACTGCCTGACCCTGCTTGGGTGCAACGCTCGGAGGCCCCACGCGTATCACCCGCACGTCGGTGAAGACCGTCCGGACCGTGAACCGCGACGGCCTCGAGAAAAAGAGATCGGTATTTGCCGTCGCGATGACGTTGATGTAGTCCCCGGGCGTGATGTACCCGCCGACGCCCTGCAATTCGCCAGTGGGAATCGTGATCGCGACGTAACCCTGTGGAATCGGCAGGTAGGCGAGCTGGGTGGCTGGAATCTCATCTGGATTGGAGACAACGACATTTGTGGTGATGGTCTGCCCCTTGAAGATGCTCACGAGCGCCGTCGCGCCGTCCAGGTCGGACAGGTTGACGATTGCGTGCGGAGCAAGCTGCGCCTGCGGGATGTGCGCGACCGTCAGCATCGACGCCGTGATGGGCTCTCGAGCCTGGATGTCCTGCGCGGCGACGACCGCAGTAACCTGACCGCCGGACAGCCCACGATTGGCGAAGAGAATGCCGAACGCGAACATGGCGATGAATGCGAGCAGCGCCATCGCCACCCCAAGCAGGAATAGCGGGGTGCGAATTCGAGCCTGGCGGCCGGCGGTTGGCAGCGGCAGGGGCAGAGCCATGCTTAGGGCTGTGCCTCGAGCGGGGCCGTGCTCACCCATCGACGCCCGTCCCAGTACTCTTCGAGGTTCGCGGCCTCCGCCGCCGACCTGGGCATGGCGGGCGGCAACCTTCTCAATACGAGCGTGCGTGCGACCATGTCGTGAAGAGCCTGCTTGCGGGGTGTGAAGGCGGCCATGACCCAGCCGGCCATCAGCAGCAACGACGAGAGCAGCTTGAGCCAGTAACGGGCCGAGGCTCGCCCAAGTCCAATCGGGTCGCCATAAACATCGGCGACGTACAAGCCAAGTGCGTGCTTTCCCACCGTTCCCTGAAGAGGCGAGCTCTCGAGGACGGCGAAGTATGCCCAGGTCAGAGCCCAACCCACGGGCGCGACGTTGAGGAACGCGCGAAGGTCTCCCGGGTCCATCAGGATCACCGCGGCGGCGAGCACCATCTGGATGACGAACAGAACGATTGAGTCGATGAGATACGCGGCGAAGCGGAGCCAGAAACCCGCATATGGCTGGACATCTGCATTGGGACTGACCACCGGGAGCGCGTATGCCTGACCCATTGGCCTAGCACTGGCCCCAACCGGACGGATTAGCGCACCGATGGGTAACCACAGCAACGCCACGCGGATGCGCTACTGCCCAGGCTGATGCGACTGCGTTTGCCGGCGTGTCACGACCTCCCTACCCAGATCCCTCGGGTCCGTACACCTTATGGACGGCTCGACTGGGCAGACAAGAGGACATTCGTCCTTGGGCCCGTGACCAGCGCGTCGCTCGCATCGCAATCGGACGCGAAAGGCCCATTGACGTAGAGGCCCTGCAACTCAGCGGTGCTTCGCCCAGCATTGATTTTCGACCGCCGAATTTCCGCCCAGCGTGATCGGGACGAACGTCCTACTGAGTGTGTGGCCAGATCGCGTGTACGTTGACGCTCGCGGTTCCAACGTGGAAACCGGCAAGGGAGGAACTTTGAGGTTTCGACATGCGGCGTGGCTTTGTGCCTGGTCTGGCGCCGTGGTGCTGGTAGCTCTGGCGCCCGCCACCGTGCTGGCGGACAACCCCGGGAACCCGGGCCACCACTACGGACAAATCAGCAATCCCGGCCATCACTATGGGCAGTTCAAGCACGCGAACTCGCTGCCCTCTCCGGCCTCCGGGCATCAGCCGTCCGCGCCGGCGCTGCATGCGCAATCCGCGTTCTACTCCGCAAACGAGACGACTGGCGAGGCCATCCCAATCACCAATCCGGGATCGTCCCTGACCGATGGCTCACTTGCTGGCCCCCAATCCACTCCAGTGGCCTCGGCGCCACCGGTGCCGCAGCGAAACGTGTGGCTTACGGCGATCTTGTTGGCCTTTGTGTTGGCTGCCAACGTAGCAGGAGGGGTCATCCTCGTGGGGCGGAGTCTGCACTTCGTACTGAGGCGCGTCCGACCCGTGGAGATCACGGTGCCGGCGCGGGGCAATCTTCAGGTCGAGGCTGCCTAAAGGGCGCGACAGCGCATTAAATCGGCCGAGCCGCTGCTACGTCCGGAGTACCAGCTGGCGCGCTAACGACAACGCCCCACCCACAGCTGCAACGAAAGATCCGACCAGCGCGAGAAATCGCCAGCCGTCACCGCCTCCGCTCCTGCGTTGCGGATCGGCGTAGTGTGCCGCAACCAGCGAGGGCGACTGGGATGGAGGAGCGGAGGATGGCTGCGACGTGGATGCCGGCCCTGAGCTGGGAAGCGCGCCGCCGGTCAGGCCCGTCGTTGGAGCCGTTCTCTTCGCGGAATGCCTGATAGCGGTGATGGTCCCTACGGCTCCCTGCCAGGAGCCACCGGCGGCGTCATGCACGGTCAACGCTGGCTGGTAGGTCCCGGCCTTGTAGGTGTGGGAGACGCTCGGCCCGGTGCCGGTGGCACCATCGCCGAAGCTCCACGAGTACGTGAACGGCCCGAGGCCACCGGTCGCGGCGGCGACGAAAGTCACGCTCAGCCTGGCAGGGCCGGACACCGGGTTGGCCGAGGCAACGACGCCCAGCGACGGATACACCTTGATGGTTAGCGAGTTCGGCGAGAAGCTCGTGCCCAGCGCGTCGGTCATCACCAGGCCGACGGTGTAGGTGCCGGCAGTCGCGTAGACGTGGCTTGGGTCCTGGGTGATCGATGCACTGCCGTCACCGAACGTCCACCAGTAGCCGAAGGGCGCGGTGCCGCCGCTCACGGAGCTGGTGAAGCCGACTGCTGCCGGGGCATCGACCGCGGCGAGGTTGGCGGTGGCGGTGGCGGCCGGCATCGCGTTCACCATGATGGAGAGCGAGCTTGACGTTGCGCTGACGCTGCGACTGTCAGTGACGGTGAGGCGGGCACTGTAAGCGCCGACGGCGCCATACGTGTGGCTTGGGTTCTGCGCGTTCGAGCTCTGCCCGTCCCCGAATGCCCACGCGAAGACATAAGGTCCGGCGCCGCCCGCAGGACTGCCGGTGAAAGCCGCCGTCAGGGAGCCGTCCCCTGCGGCACGCAGCACGGATGCCGAAACACTCAGCGCGGGCGTGACGGTGATGTCGATCGGCGTCGCGTTGCCCACTGTCTGGTTGGCGTCCTTCGCGATGAGGTTGACGGTGTAGTGGGCGTTGATGGTGTAGGTGTGGCTCGGGTTCTGACTGCTCGAGCTCTGGCCGTCACCGAAGGTCCACTGGTAGCTGAAGGGTCCGGAGCCTCCGCTTGCGTTAGCGGCGAAGGTGACCGTCAACGGCGACGGACCGGAGGTGACGCTAGCCGCGTCGGTGACCACGAGCGGCGTGGTTGTGGGTGAAGGTGAGGGCGAAGGCGATGGTGATGGTGATGGCGATGGGGACGGGGATGGAGGCGGTGGCAGCGAGGTCGGGTTGATGGCCAGGCCGTTGATCGTCTGCAGCGCGGCTACGTTGCTTGACTGCGCGGTCACGAGCTGGGCCTGGTAATCCCAGGCGAAGACCCAGTACCCGATGGCGCCGGCGCCCTGCCAGTGGCTGAACTGCACCTGCACCTCGGCGGGCGTGGGCCAGCGCCAAGAACCGCTGCTGAAGTCCTGGATGATGAACTCCCAGTTCGTGACGTTCGCCGCGTGGATCTGCTGCACCGCGCTGTCGATCGCGCTGTAGTCGCAGGGACCGCTCTGGCACGGGTAGACGTCGAAGGCCAGGATGTCGACAGTACCCTTCATCGGCACGCCCGCAACCACAGGATCACCAACCTGGAATTGGTCGTCGGCGACCCACGTCTTGGCGGTGGGGTCCGCACTGTGCACGAGCTGCGTGATGTGCGTGTATACAGGAGCGGCGGCGCACCCGTTGGCGGTAGGTTCGTCACCGATTTGATAGCGGAGACCGAGATGTCCGGCACTGACGTTGTCGGTTACCGCCCGCAGAATTTCCGCGTCGCTCATGGTCTGTACGCAGGTCGAGTTGTCGTAGGCCGGAACCCAGACCATGCCGGTTATGCCGGCAGCCGCTTCCGCATCGCCGTGCGACTGCACCCCCCCGTCGGTGGCTGCGTTGAAACCAGCGGCTCGCATGGCCGAGAAGTCGGTGGAGTCGAATCGATAGATGCCACGCGTGGCGGTTCCAGGCGGCGCCGGAGAGGGGCTCGGAGAAGGTGAAGGGCTCGCCACCGGCGAAGGCGACGGTGACGGCGAGGGACGTGGAGACGGTGATGCTGACGGGGATGGCGAGGGTGACGGGGATTGCGACGGCGAGGGTGACGGCGACGGTGCCGGGGCTCCGGTGAGCAGCGGAACGATGTCTCCGACGTTCGAGTCGGCGGAGTGCTGCAGCAAACCCACGCCGTAGGCCTCTTCTAACCCGCGCAGGGTGCCGTATTCGTTGCCGCCATTGGCCTGCGTGCCGTGGGCAGAGCCGACGACGACCGTCAGCACCTGCTCGGACTGAGTGCCCTCGTCCCAGGTCAGGATGATCCGCGCGCCGGGCGTCCACCACGACGACCCCATGACCTGAGTGAAGAGGTTTTTGGTCCAGCCGTCGGCCTGAGCGTAGGACCCGTCATGCATGTCGTTGAGCAGGTTGGGCGTCACCCAGACGAAGCTGGGCGTGGTGCCCCCGGCGAGATCACTCGCAAGCTGTGGGAAAGGCACCACGCGGTTGCATTGGGCGGAATTGTTGCGGACCGAGTCGTAGTACATGAACGGGTCGTGGTTGACGTCGTAGTTGCCGGGGCTGAATGAATCGGTCAGGTCGCAGGGGACCGGCAGGTCCTCCATGTAGGCCTTCCATGAGATCCCTGCACTGGCCAGCTCGTCCGTGAACTGAGGGCCGGCGTAGGTCTTGTCCTGCGGAGTGGTGTCGGGCGGGTCGTTCCAGATCGATCCCGAGGTGAGACCGAGATAGTTGGGCAGAGAAGGATGACTGAGGTCAGTCGTGGAAACTGATCCGTACTGGTTGACCAGGGAGTTGATATAAGGCAGTTGAGAGTTGCCCACGATTGCCTCGTAGGAGTTGTTCTCCATCAGGACGATCATCACGTGCGGCGCGGTGGTCGCAGCCCTGGCGGGATGGCCTGGCGCCGAGACCAGCATGGCAAGGAGTATCAAACCGACACCAGCGCTGCCGAATCGGCTCGCCAACAGTGCGGCAAAGCTCAGCGAACGAAAATGCCTCGGACCCTGCCTATGAGACCCGTTCATCCCATCCTCCCCCGACCGCTGATGCGTTCAGCGTTTGATACGGCTCGTGGTCTTGGTCAGAACTGAGGGAACGTTGGGTCTCGCTCTTTCTTGCAAAGACGCCCTTGTTCGGGGATGCGAATTGCAGCGCCGACGGACACGCCGTCAGACGAACAGCAACTCCATGCTTGGGAATCTCAGCGCGTCGCTAGCGCGGCAGAGCGTAATTGGCCAATTCAAAAAGAACTTGCTGTTTCGCACCGTTTGTCGCCGGCATTGCTGTACGCGACACGACCAATCTTGAGACCCTACCGTTGCGGCCAAACCTCCAGCCGCAAACCGCTCTATGCCCCGACGCCCCAATCTGGGCGCAGAGGCGGCAGGTCTGCGAGGCCACGATCAGGCGGAGGCGGTGCTTCACCGTTGTCCTCTGCCCAAGACCGGCCGTATTGATCGGGTATGCCGCCCCAACCGAAAACTGGCGTCGGGCAGCGCGGGGCCGATGCGAGAACGGTGGCAATCTGCAAGTCGTGGTCGATAACGGTGCAAAGGTGAGCCCAGTCGTCGCCAAGGTCGAATGAGTAGACAAATTGCTGAGCCGCTGCGAGCCTCGACAAAACCTCATGAGCTTCGTCGAGCGTTGCTTCGTTGTCAGGATCAAGAGGGCCGATCCGTACTTCACGCGGCAGTTCGAATTCGTGGAGGTGAGATAGGTCCCATCGAGCAAACGCAGCGTCAATTGCTGTCGCAAGCTGCCCGAACGTGTGAGCCGACGCAGCTACGAACAGTCGACCAGGCCTCGGCCAGAGCGCTTCTCCTCGGCCTTGGACCAATTCGACCCGAATCGACATCCATCGAAGTGACGATCTTTTTTGGCGGGATGCCCTGCTTCGGTGTTGCAAGGGTTTCATTGGTTACTCACAGTGAGGTTATCGACGGCCGGACCGACATTAGCCGTGGCTCGCGGCCCAAGCCAACTTTTGATGATGATAGGGGCTCGTGTATCGACAGCTTGAAGACGTTGCGGCTTAGCACCGCACGGTCGTGCCCCCAACTTCGCGTAGCCGAGTATCTGATGGCGGCACCGGCGTTGCTGTACGAACGGCCCCCGGAAATCGGATAACCGCAAACGGTTTGGGTTTTAACGGCCCTTCCACTGGGCCGGGCGTTTGGCGAAGAACGCTTCGATCCCCTCCCGGAAGTCTTCACTCATGTATGCCTTTATCAGCAGGTCCGAACTTCCGTCCGGCGGCGTCATCTGCACGCGGATGCGGCGGAGTGCCTCCTTGGCCGTCTCGAGCGTCAGCGGTGCATTTCCAGAGACCGCGGTGCAGATCTCCATAACCCGCGCCTCCAGTGCCTCTTCCGCTGGGACGACC
>WNGI01006263.1_pt1 | contig 16800 bp, 9 predicted proteins | sample 5400621 | NCBI WGS metagenome assembly WNGI01 (sample SAMN13153374, study PRJNA577476) | soil metagenome | isolation source: 20 cm soil or saprolite under Garry oak tree replicate 1 | place: USA:California | collected 2016-06-15 | reverse complement strand
CCGGCCAGCACGGTTGAGACGTTAATCCGCTTGCGGTGCAGGCAAAGGCGTCCGCAGGCAGTGACGAGAAGTTCGCGATCGTGGAACGGATAGGTCAGCTCGGGCAAGCCGTCGTAAGGGCGTGGTGAGGCGAGGTAGAGTTCGGCCGGGCATTTCATCTCAAGCGCCTCATGCGGCCGTTCGGCATTGAACTCGCGGACGAAGGCATCGAAGCGCTCCTGCTGCTGCAAGCTGTTGGAGCCCGGAGGCCGGGTTGTTTCCTTCTTGAGAGTGAGGTGCATGCGCTCGTGACGGCCGTTCTGCTGCGGATGACCGGGCTTGATGCGTTCGATGGCGATGCCGAGCCTCAGCCACCAGACCGAGAGCTTTGAGAGATTGAACAGGGCATTGGGACTGGCAAATGGCACGCCGTTGTCGGAGCGGATGGCGAGCGGCAAGCCACGCTCGCGGAACAGCCGTTCGAAGGCGGTAATTGCAGGCTCTTCGCGCGTGGAATCGAGCGCCTCGCACAACAGCAGGAAGCGCGAGGCATGGTCGGTGACGGTCAGCGGATAGCAGTACCGGCCATTGCCGAGCTTGAACTCGCCCTTGAAGTCGGCGCACCACAGATCATTGGGGCCGGCGCCCGCGGATAGCGGCGTGCCGCGCGCGCGGTGGCGCGGCCCGCCGCTGCGCCTGACCAGGCCATGGCGATCGAGGACCGCATGGATGGTGCTTTTGGCCGGAACCCGGATATCGCCGTCGAGCCGCCTGACCAGCAGTTCCCGGATCTTGCGCGCGCCCCAGTGCGGTTTTTCGGCCTTGAGGCGGACGATCAGGCCCTCGATCTGCTCCGGCAGCTGGTTGGCATAGCGCACCGGCCGTCTTGAGCGATCGCTCAGCGCCTTAAGCCCGTGCTCCTTGTAGCGATCGAAAATCTTGTAGCCGGTCTTGCGGGATACGCCGAAATCCCGGCAGACGTCCGTCATAGCGTCTCCGTCCAGCAGGCGGGCGACAAACCGAAGGCGTTCTTCCATCACCGAACTCGCTTTCCACGGCATCCACACCTCCCGCTTGCAAAAAAGCGAAAAGTGTAACCCATGTGTCCGGTACGAAATGTCACCTATGTCTCGGGCCGCTCAAACTAAAATCAATATCTTACTAGGTACAATAAAGGGCGATCACGAGAAAATACAACTATAAAATGAATTAGATTGCATTTAGATTGCACCTCGAAGATTGGCTCGTTTCGCGGACCCCCGGTGAAAGCCCGGCAGATTGCCCGGCGCTTTTTGCGATGTCCGCGCGGTCGGCCGTGGATCGTGCAGCCTCATCTGGGCAGCTTTCGTGCCCAGTATTGGAATGCCTGACGGGCCGGCCGGCCAGACTGATACGAGGTCGCGCCGCTGGGCAAACGGCAAGCTCGCGTTCGGTCGCCTGACGGTCATGTGGGGGAAAGCTCAGCGACGCCTGAAACCTTCAATCCATTCAAATAGAGTAACGGATTTCTACTCCGTGGGTTGCAGGTTCGAATCCTGCTGGGATCGCCAATGATTTCAATGAGATGCGGGTTATGTTCTCAATAAATTCGTGTACCATGCCGCAACGAAGAAAACCCTTTGATATCAGCCTTTCCCGTTTAGTACCGCTTAGGGCCTGTCCGCGAACAAGTGAATCGGGTCGGGCGGGATTTTGTTGGCGGGCGGGATTCCCTCTGGAATCGCGAGGCTATATCGTTTTGGCGTGATTGACGAATCGGCCATACGCCAGCGCTTTGAGGCGCTCGCTCCGGTGCTCGACGAGCGCGGTCGGCGGCGTTTTGCGGCAGCCGAGGCGACATCGGCCGGACATGGTGGGATCGTTGCGGTTATGCGTGCCACCGGTATCGCGCGCAGCACGATCGGACGCGGGCTGGCCGAATTGCGTGCAGGCGAGACGCCTGACTTGGAACGGGTACGCCGGGCGGGCGGCGGTCGTAGGCCTGTGAGCGAGACGGATGCGAACTTGCTCGATGATCTGCGCGCGCTGGTCGAGCCGGAGACGCGAGGCGATCCGCAATCGCCGCTGCTGTGGACTTCCAAGAGCCTTCGCAAGCTCAGCCAGAGCCTGCGCGACATGGGCCATACGATCGGCCGCACGCTCGTTGGCGAACTCCTGCACAAGCTCGATTACCGCCTGCAAGCCAACCGCAAGACCCGCGAGGGATCCCACAATCCCGATCGTGACGTGCAATTCCACTACATCAACGATCGGGTGAAAGAAGCGCTCGCGGCAGGTGAGCCGGCGATCTCGGTCGACACCAAGAAGAAGGAGCTTGTCGGCGACTTCAAGAACGCCGGACGCGAATGGCGACCGAAGGGCTCGCCCGAGGAAGTTCGCGTGCACGATTTCGTCATTCCCGAACTCGGGCGCGCCGCACCCTACGGCGTCTACGATATCGCCAACAACGTCGGATGGGTCAGCGTGGGCATCGACCACGACACCGCGGCTTTCGCGGCCAATGCCATTCGAAGCTGGTGGAAGCTCATGGGCCGCGAGCGCTATCCCAGCGCCCGCAGCCTGCTGATCACCGCCGATGGCGGCGGCAGCAATGGTTCGCGCGTCCGATTGTGGAAGATCGAGCTACAAAAGCTGGCCGACGAACTCGGCGTTCCCATCACCGTGTGTCACTTGCCGCCCGGAACCAGCAAATGGAACAAGATCGAGCATCGCCTCTTCTCGTTCATCACCGGAAACTGGCGCGGCAAACCGCTCGTCAGCCATCAGGTCATCGTCCAGCTGATCGCAGCAACGACGACCAAGACCGGTCTCAAGGTGCGGTGCGAGCTCGATCAAAATACCTATCCGGCCGGCATCAAGGTGTCCGACGCCGAGATGGAGGCCGTCAACATCACCCGTCACGACTTCCACGGCGAATGGAACTATACTGTCAGCCCCAAGGCTCTCGCCCTGGAGCGATAGCTCGCGGACGGGTCCTAAGCAGCGTTGAAGGCCGCGAACCCCCGTTCCAGATCGGACTTGAGATCCTCGACATTCTCCAACCCGATGTGGAACCGCAATGTCGGACCGCCCGGCGCCCACTTGGTGGCCGAGCGGTAGGGCGTGCAGTCAAATGGAATGACGAGGCTTTCGAAGCCGCCCCATGAGAAGCCCATGCCAAACAACGTTACCGCATCGAGCAGCGCATCGACCGCCTTCTGCGGCGCGGGCTTAAGGACAATACTGAACAGCCCGGACGCGCCGGTAAAATCCCGTTTCCAGATCGCGTGCCCCGGATCGCTTTCGAGAGCCGGGTGTAACACCCTGACAACTTCGGGCCGCGTCGCGAGCCATCGCGCCATCTCGAGGGCGGATCGATGATGCTGTGCAAGCCGGACGGCGAGCGTGCGTAAACCACGCAGCGCGAGAAACACGTCGTCCGGCCCGGCGCAGACGCCGAGCAGCCGGATCGTCTCGGCAATCGGCGGCCAGGCTTTCGCATTCGCTGAAATGGTCCCGAACATGATGTCGGAATGTCCGCCGATATATTTGGTCGCCGCCTGCATGCTGATATCGACGCCTTGATCCAGCGAGCGGTGAAACAAGGGTGTCGCCCATGTATTGTCGTCGATCACCAGCGCGCCGCGCCCATGCGCTACAGCTGCGATGGCGGGAATGTCGGGCATTTCGAAGGATTGCGAACCAGGCGCCTCGAGCAGGATCGCCTTGGTGTTCGGCTTGAACAATTCGGCGACACCGGCGCCGATCAAGGGATCGAAATAGGTGGTCTCGACACCATAGCCGGCGAGCAACCCGTCGCAGAAATTTCGCGTCGGGCGGTAGGCGTTGTCGCAGACCAGGAGATGATCGCCGGCCTTCAGCACCGCCAGCAGGGTGGTGGTAATGGCCGAGACGCCCGAGGGCGCAATCCCAACCCCCGCGCATTGCGGGCCTTCGAGAGCCATCAGCGCTTGCTGCAGCGCCTTGGTGGTCGGCGTTCCGCGCCGGCCATACTGATACTCGCCGCGGTGGGCATGCAGATCTTCCGCCGTCGGATAAAGCACGGTGGAGCCGTGGACCACGGGGGGATTGACGAACCCCTTCTGCGCCTTGGTGTCGCGTCCCGCGGTCACCAGCGTGGTTTCTGCCTTCTGCGGATTCGACCGTCCGTCGTCTCTTGAAAAGCTCATGTGTCCGCCGCCACCAAAAAGACTTTTTGCCGCAGCCGCGATGACCCCTTAAAAGCCCGCCGGGCGGCGGGTTCGGGCTGGGTTGGTTAATAACAGGACACAGAAGACGGCCGTCAACCCCTTGACCCGGATCGCCAGTCGTTCTGTGATGCGCGGGAGCTATTCAGCCGCAGCACGTTGAGGGGCCTGCCGCGATCTTTGATCCATTGTTTGACCAGACCGCGCGCCAAACTGCCTGTCGGGCGGCATCTGCGGCAGTGGATCGGGTTGGCCTATCGGCGGGTGCGATGATAAGCAGACGTTCCCGGAAAGACCCTTGAAAGGCTTTGTCATGAAACGAGTATCTCTGGTTTTTACCCTTGCCCTGGCCGCCGGTCTCTCGACCCAGGCCGCTACCGCGCAAACGCTGAAGACCATCAAGGACCGCGGCATGTTATCCTGCGGCGTCAGCCAGGGCTTGCCGGGCTTTTCGTCACCCGACGACAAGGGCAACTGGACCGGCCTTGACGTCGATATCTGCCGCGCGGTCGCGGCCGCCATCTTCAACGACCCGACCAAGATCAAGTTCGTGCCGCTGTCGGCCAAGGATCGCTTCACGGCGCTGCAGTCCGGCGAAATTGATGTACTTTCGCGCAATACAACCTGGACGCTTTCTCGCGACACCACGCTCGGCGCCAATTTTACCGGCGTGACCTATTATGACGGTCAGGGCTTCCTGGTAAAAAAATCCCTCAAGGTGAATTCCGCGCTGGAATTGAACAGCGCATCGGTTTGCGTGCAAACCGGCACGACGACGGAGCAGAATCTCGCCGACTACTTCAAAAGCAACAACATGAAGTACGAGGTGATCGCGTTCAACACCGCGGACGAAGCAGTCAAGGCCTACGAGTCCGGACGTTGCGATGTCTTCACCACGGACGTGTCAGGGCTCTACGCCGAGCGTCTGAAGCTTGCGAATCCAGCCGATCACGCCGTGCTTCCGGAGGTGATCTCGAAAGAGCCGCTCGGCCCGATGGTGCGTCATGGCGACGATCAATGGTTCGATCTCGTCAAGTGGACGTTGTTTGCGATGGTTGACGCCGAGGAACTCGGCGTTGCCCAAAAGAACGTCGATGACATGGCGAAATCGGACAAGCCGGAGCTGAAGCGCTTATTCGGCACCGACGGCAATTTCGGCGAACAGCTCGGCGTCACCAAGGATTGGGTATCGCGGATCGTCAAGGCGGTCGGCAATTACGGCGAATCGTTCGATCGTAATGTCGGCGCCGGCTCGAAACTCGGAATTGCCCGTGGGCTCAATCAGATCTGGAGCAAGGGCGGAATTCAGTACGCGCCGCCGATCCGCTGATCGCTGGCCAGGCAGCTAGCGGCGATGAGCATCGAGCCCCGAGCACCACCGCCGCAGTTCGTCGCCCGGCTGCGGCACGCGCTTAGCGGTCGCGCCGGCTGGGGAGGGTTCGCCCTCCAGATCCTGTTCGTCGCCATTCTGGTCTGGATTGGCTACGAGATCGTGGCCAACGCGCGGGCTAACCTGCAGTCACAGCGGATCACGTCCGGCTTTGGATTTCTCGAGAGAACCGCGGGATTTGACGTCAGCCAAAACCTGATTCCGTATTCCGGATCCGACACCTACACCCGCGTATTTCTGGTCGGCTTGCTCAATACGCTGGTGGTTTCGATCATCGGCATCTTCTTTGCCACCGTGATCGGATTTCTGGTTGCGCTGGGCCGGTTGTCGCCGAACTGGTTGCTTGCGCGCATCTCGGGCGGCTATGTCGAACTGATACGCAACCTGCCGCTCTTGTTCCAGATCTTGTTCTGGTATCTCGCGGTGCTCGGCGCGCTGCCGAATCCAAGGCAAAGCATCTCGCTGTTCGGCGTTTTTTTTCTCAGCAATCGCGGCCTGGTCATTCCAAAGCCGATCGCCGATCCCGGTCTGGGGCCTTTCGCGATCGCCATTCTGGTCGCGATCATCGTCTCATTGCTGTTGCGGCGATTTGCGCGCCGGCAATTGTTCGACAGCGGCAGGCTGATCACGATCTGGCCCTACGTGCTCGGCCTGTTGATCGGTCTGCCGCTCGTGACCTCGCTGGTCTTCGGTGCGCCCGTCACATTTGAAATTCCGGAGCTCAAAGGCTTCAATTTTGCCGGCGGCTCGCGCGTCATTCCGGAGTTCGTCGCGCTGACACTGGCGCTGTCGATCTATACCGCGGCCTTCATTGCCGAAATCGTGCGTGCCGGCATTCTGTCGGTGCACAAGGGGCAGATGGAAGCCGGTTCATCGCTCGGGCTGCAGCGGGGTTCGGTGCTGCGGCTGATCGTGATCCCGCAGGCGCTACGTGTGATCCTGCCGCCGCTTACCAATCAGTATCTTAACCTGACCAAGAACTCGACGTTGGCGGTGGGGATCGGCTATCCCGACCTGGTCTCGGTATTCGCGGGAACTGCGCTGAGCCAGACCGGGCAGGCGATCGAGATCCTCGGCATCACCATGGGTGTCTATCTCCTGATTTCGCTGGTGACCAGTGCGATCATGAGTTTTTACGGCTGGCGACTCGGCCGGGGCATGGGCTGATGAGTGACATCGTGGCATCCGCTTTCGTTCGCCAGGACCTCGTTCCCGAACGTCCCGCGCCGATCAAGACCACCGGTTTCGTCGGCTTCCTGCGCACGCGCCTGTTCAACTCGTCGACCAATATCCTGCTCACGATCGCGAGTGCGCTGTTGCTGTGGTTCATTGTGGTCCCCGTAGTAAAATTCCTGCTGGTCGATGCGGTCTGGAGCGGCAGCGATCGCGACGCATGTCTTGCCGAGAATGTCGGACATACGGTCGGCGCCTGCTGGCCGTTCGTGCGGGCGAAATTCAGCCAGCTCATCTACGGATTTTATCCGGAGCCGGAGCGCTGGCGCGTCAACCTGACCTTCATGCTTGCGGCGTTGTTGCTGCTGCCGCTTTTGATTCCCCGCCTGCCGGCCAAGGGCCTCAATGCCGGCCTGTTCTTCGTCGCCTTTCCGATCGTCGCGTTTTTCCTGCTGCACGGCGGCGGCTTGAGCGGCTTCGGTATCAGCTGGACGGTCGGGCTTCTCTCTGGTTTCGCGGACAGCATCGGCAATGCGGGCCGGGCGCTGACAAATGCCGGCGAGGCGACCGCAATCGTTGGCCCGCTGCTAAAATTGCTTGGGATGCTTGTCGTCCTGGTTGGGACCTTCGTCTCGTATCTGATCTGGCCGCTGACCTGGCTTCGTGATCAAATTCAGGTCTCTTCGCGCCCGGTATGGGTCGACTTCGCCGCTACCGCCGCCATCGTCTCGATCCTGCTGTTCGTCCTGAACGGCGGCATCCGCACCGGGTGGCGCTCGCTCATCGTCAGCCTTGCGGCGTTTGCCGCGGTTGGCGTCGTTATCGCGGCGATGGGCCTCGACCACGGTGGATTCGCGGTCGTCGATACGCGGCTGTGGGGCGGCCTGCTGGTGACACTGGTACTATCGGTCACGGGTATCGTCGTATCGATGCCGGTGGGCATCGCACTGGCGCTCGGCCGGCGCGCGACGATCCCCCTGATTCGGGTTTTTTCCATTACCTTCATCGAATTCTGGCGCGGCGTTCCGTTGATTACCGTATTGTTTTTTGCCACCTACATGTTGCCGCTGTTCATGCCGGCGGGCTTCACCGTCGACGGACTGGTGCGTGCCTTGATCGGCATCGCGCTGTTCGCCGGCGCCTACCTGGCTGAGGTCATCCGAGGCGGCCTGCAGGCAATCCCGCGCGGGCAGGGCGAGGCCGCTAGCGCGCTCGGCCTGTCCTGGTCGAAGACGACGGCGCTGATCGTGATGCCGCAGGCGTTGCGTCACGTCATTCCCGGCCTCGTCAACAGCTTCATCGCGCTGTTCAAGGACACCTCGCTGGTATTGATCGTCGCGCTGTTCGATCTGCTCGGCCAGTTGCGTGCCGCGTTCTCAGATCCGGTCTGGGCGACGCCGACGACGCTGTTTACCGGCTTCGCCTTCACCGGAATGATCTACTTCGCCTTCTGTTTTGGCATGTCGCGCTATTCGCTGTTCGTCGAGAACAGGCTGAACGCACACCGTCGCAACTGAGCAAATCACCATGACCGAAAATTCGATTGTCAGTATCAAGGGCCTCAACAAGTGGTTCGGCGATTTTCATGTGCTGCGCGACATCAACCTCGACGTCGCCAAGGGCGAGCGCATCGTGATCTGCGGTCCTTCGGGCTCCGGCAAATCCACGCTGATCCGCTGCATCAATGCGCTCGAGGAGTTTCAGGAGGGCCAGATCGTCGTCGACGGCATCGAGCTCGGTCCGAATTTGCGGCGGGTGGATGAAGTCAGGCGCGAAGTCGGCATGGTGTTCCAGAGCTTCAATCTGTTTCCGCATTTGACCGTGCTGGAGAACTGCACGCTGGCGCCGATCTGGGTGCGCAATATTCCGAAGAAGGACGCCGAAGCGGCGGCGATGAAATACCTGGAACGGGTGAAAATTCCGCATCAGGCCAATAAGTTTCCGGGCCAGATGTCCGGCGGTCAGCAACAGCGCGTCGCGATCGCGCGTGCCCTGACCATGAACCCGAAAGTCATGCTGTTCGATGAGCCGACCTCGGCGCTGGATCCCGAAATGGTCAAGGAAGTGCTCGACACCATGGTTGATCTTGCCAATGAAGGCATGACCATGCTCGTCGTCACCCACGAAATGGGATTTGCCAGGGAAGTGGCGAACCGCATCGTCTTCATGGACGCCGGACAAATTATCGAGGCCAACACGCCGGCGAACTTCTTCGCCAGTCCGCAGCACGCGCGGACCAAGCTGTTTCTCAGCCAAATCCTGCGGTGAGAGTCATTCGTGCAAAAGCGAATGACCGGACAGCTTGAGCCGGCGTTTAAGCTCGTTTTTAAAGCTTCTCGAACGGCACGCTGATCGCGGTCTTACGCTCGAGCCACGCCGGCACCGGCAGGTTCTTGGAGCGCATGAACTCCGGATTGAACAGCTTCGATTGATAACGGTTTCCGGAGTCGCAAAGGATGGTCACGATGGTATGGCCCGGCCCTAACTGACGCGCGAGCCGGATCGCGCCGGCGACATTGATGCCGGTGGAGCCGCCGAGGCAAAGGCCCTCGTGCTCGAGCAGTTCGTAAATGATCGGCACGGCTTCCTCGTCTGGAATGAGGTAGGCGTCATCGACTTTGGCAGTCTCGATCACCGCTGTGACACGCCCGAGTCCGATGCCTTCGGTGATCGATCCGCCCGGCGTCGATTTGGCCTGGCCGTGCTTGAACAATTCATACATCGCAGCCCCGTGCGGATCGGCGCAGCCGATGACGACACCTTTGTTCTTTTCCTTCAAGTATCGGCTGATGCCCGCCAGCGTACCGCCGGTGCCAACCGAGCAGATGAACCCGTCGAGCTTGCCACCGGTCTGCTCCCAGATTTCCGGGCCGGTCGAATCGTAATGCGCCTTCGCGTTATCCAGATTGTTCCACTGATCGGCGAACAACACGCCGTGCGGCTCGCTCTCGCGCAACTGATCGGCCAGCCTCCTTCCGACATGCTGGTAATTGTTCGGATTGGAGTAGGGAAGCGCCGGCACCTCGACCAGTTCGGCGCCGCACAGCCGCAACGTGTCCTTTTTTTCCTGGCTCTGGGTGTCCGGAATGACGATCAGCGTTCGATAGCCGCGCGCGCTCGCGACCACGGCGAGACCGATTCCGGTATTGCCCGCGGTCGCCTCCACCACCAGCCCGCCGGGCTTCAAATCCCCGCGTTTTTCGGCCTCGAGGATCATCCATTTTCCCGCACGATCCTTCACCGATTGTCCGGGGTTCATGAACTCGGCCTTGCCGAGAATGGTGCAGCCGGTCACCTCGGAGGCCCGTTTCAGTTTGATGAGGGGCGTATTGCCGATCGCTTCGACGACGTCATTGTGAATGGTCATGAAGGAATCTTTGCCGGTCGGTTGTAAATTGAAACCGACTCTAAAGCGCGCTTGGTAAAAGTGGAAGCGTTTTGCGCCCGGTTGGTGCGGCGCAAACTATTTCGTCTTCGCGATGGCATCAGGTGCGGCCAGGGCGCGCGGAAATTGCTTCGCCAGACAGCGAGTGTCCTGGCATAATCTTGCCCGAAAATGCGCTCGCGAATGACGGGAACACCAAACCGCCGAAACTAATCTGATGTCGCGATGCAGGTAAATTGTGTTGGTGGCATAGCCGATGGCGCCGAGGATGGCACGTTCCCGATCGTCGGCGTCAGATAGCATCGCCAGCGGCTGATCGCTGTGCGAAGCGATCACGACATGATCGTAAGTAACGCTTTCCGCCGTGACTGTCGTTGACGACGACACCGCGCGGCGTCCGTTCGATCGATGTCACGGCGCTGCCCAATCGAAGCTGATCCCTGCGATGCGCATCTCTGGCCCTTCACCGTTCTCGCTCGCTATACCGAAGTTTCGACCCGTTAGGCACGTCGATGGGATCGAACCCGACCGTTCGCAAGATGAAATCTTGGTAAGATTGCCGCGTGCCCGAATCACGGCAATCTGCAAGAAACCCCGGTGGAATAAGGCAAACTTTGCAGGTCCTGTCGCCCGCCGGCGTCATCAATTCAAAGGCATGGCCGGGCGTGGAACAGGCAACAGGGCTGTCCGCGCCATGATCCCACGGGTAGTATGGCAATCAGGTACCAGAGGAAGCATCACACCGGTGAACGTCTCACAGGCCGTCCCCACAAGCGCATTCCGCGAATCGGTCTGGCGGTTCTCGCAAGGTCGGATGCCGGGCATCACGCCCGGCGGAGGGTGGATGTGACACGCGGACACCCGGCTATTGCCGTCGATGGCGCGCTGGCGGGCATCCCTTGCCTGGATCGCGTGGCGAGGTGGCTTGCGGCACTTTGCGTGGTCGCCAGTTCTGCCGGCTGCATTCTGACCAAGGATCTGCCCGATCCGGCGCTCGACGTTCCCACGGGCTACAAGGCCGCGCGGTTGACCTCCGCCTCGGACGCGCCGCCAACACTGGACTGGTGGCGCGGGTTTCGTTCGCGCGAATTGACTGTCCTGATGGAGGAAGCCCAGACGGTCAATCTGGACATCGCGGCGGCCACCGCGCGCTTCATTCAGGCCGACGCGCAGGCGCGTGTCGCCGGCGCGGCGCTGCTGCCGAGCCTCAGCGGCACCGGTCAGGAGACCTATTCCCGGACGTCGGGCTCGAGCTCCAGCGGATTGACCAATGGCGGACGCGAGGTCGTCAACTATTCGGCTTCGTTGAGCGCCAGCTATGAACTCGACTTTTGGGGCAAGAACCGCGAGGCCACGCAGGCGGCGGAGGAGACGGCCGTCGCGAACCGTTTCGATCGCGACGTGGTGGCGTTGACCACGCTGACCACCGTCGCCAACGCCTATTTTCAGGTGCTCGCCGCGCAGGACCGAATACGCACCGCCGAAAGCAATATCGCCAGCGCATCGCGCATCCTCGAGGCTATCAAGCAGCGCTTCAAAGCCGGCACAGGCACCGACCTCGACGTCGCGCAACAGGAAAGCGTGCTCGCCAATCAAAGGGCGCTGGTGCCGCCGCTGCGGCAGACGCTGGCGCAAAACGTCAACGCGCTGGCGACGCTGGTATCGCGGCCGCCTGAAAGCGTGCGCGTCACCGGCGGTTCGCTCAATCAGATTTCGTCGCCGCGGGTGACGCCGGGCTTGCCGTCGGAGCTGTTGACGCAGCGTCCTGATATCAGGCGGCAGGAAGCGCAGCTTGCGTCCGCCACGGCCAATGTCGGCAACGCCCGCGCGCAGTTCTTCCCGAGCATCCAATTGACCGGGCAGGGCGGCTACCAAAGCTCGGCGCTGGTGTCGCTGTTTCAGCCCCACGCCGCGTTCTTCAGTCTGGTCGGCAGCCTGACGCAGCCGATTTTCGACGGCGGAAGGATTCTCGGCAATTTCGAATTCACCAAGGCCAGGCAGGATGAACTGCTGCAGACCTACCGCAAGACCGTGGTCTCGGCATTCGCCGATGTCGACAACGCGCTGGTGTCGATCCGCCAGACCACGGAAAAGCTGCGGCTGCAGCGCGAGGTGGTGGCGGCTTCGCGTCGGGCCTTTCAACTATCCGAACAGCAGCTTCGGGCCGGAACGGCCGACATCGTGACTGTGCTAAATACACAATTGACGTTATTTCAGGCGGAAGACGCGCTGTGGCAGGCCCAGCTTGCCCGGCTGCTTGCGATCGTCAGCCTGTACCAGGCGCTGGGGGGCGGTTGGGAGCCGAGGATGGAAAGGCCGGTCGATGCTCTTTAAGCCGGAATTGAACGAAACCGCCAAAGCCGCCGGCGAACGCGTCGCCCGCGTGGCCTCGCGGGCGCGCCGCCGTACCGTTTCGATCACGATTACGCTGCTGATCCTGGGCGGGCTCGGCTATATCGCCTGGACCGCGATGCAGCAGAAGCAGGCCGCCAACCGCAACGCGCGTCCCGATCTGCCGGTGCCGGTGCTGGCGGCGATGCCGCGCGTCCAGGACATGCCGGTCTATCTCGACGGCGTCGGCTCGGTTCGCGCGCTGAACAATGTGATCGTGCGTGCCCAGGTCGATGGCAAGTTGATCGCGGTCAATTTCACCGAGGGACAGGACGTCAAGAAGGGCGATGTGCTCGGCGAGATCGATCCGGTGATCTACAAGGCGCAGTATGATCAGGCCGTCGCCAAGAAGGCGCAGGATGAAGCGCTGCTCGCCAATCAACGTATCGATCTGGCGCGCTATCAGCAGCTCGCCGCCACCAACGCCGGCTCCAAGCAGCAGGCCGATACCCAACGCGCCAGCGTCGCCCAGACGGAGGCGCTGGTGAATTCCGATCAGGCGGCCATCGACAACGCGCAGGCGATGCTCGGCTATACCAAGATCATCGCGCCACTGTCGGGCCGTGCCGGCCTGCGTCAGGTCGATCAGGGCAACATCATCCATGCCGCTGACGTCACCGGGCTGGTCATCATCACCCAATTGCAGCCGATCGCGGTGCAGTTCAGCCTGCCGCAGCAGCAGATCGTCCGCGTCAATGCGGCCTCCGCCAAGGGCGCGCTGACCGTCGATGTGTTCGGCAATGACGGGATCGCGGTGGTCGATAGCGGCAAGCTGACCGGCATCGACAACCAGGTCGATCCGACCACCGGGACGCTCAAGCTCAAGGCCGAATTTCCCAATGCCAATTTCCAGCTTTGGCCGGGCCAGTTCGTCAATGTGCGGCTCAAGGTCGAAACCATCGCAAAGGCGGTGGTTGTACCGAGCTCCGCCGTGCAGCGCGGTCCTGCCGGGACCTTCAGCTACGTCATCGGCGACGGCGATATTGTAACGGCAAAGCCGGTTTTGGTGACGCAGCAGAACGAAACGGATGCCGTCATCGCGAGCGGCTTGTCGGCCTCCGATCGCGTGGTGACGACCGGTTTTGCCAACCTGTCCGATGGCGCCAAGGTCATCGTTGGCAGGGATGAACAGACGCCGACGGCCGATCTCGCGCCGCGCAAGAAACGCGGCAGCCGGGACGGTCAAGCCAAGGACGGACAAGCCAAGGACGGACAAAGCGAGCGCCGCGGCAAGAAGGGCGAGCGCGATCAGGGCGAGGGCGATCAAAAGGGTCAGACCGGACCCGCGCAGGGGGGCGAGCCGTCGGGCAGCGGAGCGAAGTCGCAGCCATGACTCCCATATTTGCATATTTGAATGCCTGACTTCGCAAGCGTGAGCGCGCATCCATGAGCGTCTCGGAACCGTTCATTCGCCGGCCGATCGCGACCTCGCTGCTGGGGATCGCATTGTTGATCGGTGGCGCGCTCGGCTATTGGGCGCTGCCGGTGTCGGCGCTGCCGCAAGTCGATTTCCCGACGGTGCAGGTGACGACGCAATTGCCGGGCGCCAGTCCCGACGTGATCGCGTCGCTGATCACCGCGCCGCTGGAGCGTCAGCTCGGGCAAATTCCGTCGCTGTCGTCGATGACGTCGACCAGTTCGTTCGGCGTCAGCCAGATTTCCCTGCAGTTCGATCTCAACCGCGACATCGACGGCGCTACCCAGGACGTACAGGCCGCGATCAACGCCGCGGCCGGGATCCTGCCGAGAACGCTGCCGTATCCGCCGACCTACGCCAAGGTGAACCCCGCCGACGCGCCCGTGATGACGCTGGCGCTGACGTCGGAGACGATTTCGCTGCGCGCCATGAGCGACCTCGCCGATACCATTCTCGCCCAGCGCCTCAGCCAGATTTCCGGCGTGGGAAGGGTTGCGGTGCTGGGCGGTCTCAAGCCGGCGGTGCGGGTGCAGGCCGATCTGGCGCGTCTCGCAGCCTATGGCATCGCGATGGAGGATCTGCGCAACGCGATCGCCGGCGCCAACGTCTCCGGCCCCAAGGGATCGCTCGACGGCGCGCAACAGGCCTACACCATCGCCGCCAACGATCAGATCGCGGCCGCCGAGGCCTACAAGCCGATCATCATCGCCTACCGCAACGGCGCGCCCGTCACCATCGGCGACGTCGCCGTCATCGTCGACGGGCTGGAGAACGATCGCACCGGCGGCTGGTACCAGGGCACGCCGGCCGTCATCATCGACATCCAGCGGCAGCCCGGCGCCAACGTGATCGAAGTGGTTCGCCAGATCCGCGCTGAAATTCCAAAGGTGCAGCGCGCGATCCCGGCCGGCGTCAACCTGGCCGTGGTCAGCGACCGCACCATCACCATTCGCGCCTCCGTGCATGACGTGCAGTTCACGCTGATATTGAGCGTGGTGCTGGTGACGCTGGTGGTGCTGCTGTTCCTGCGCTCCTTGCGCGCGACGCTGATCGCCGGCGTGGCGCTGCCGCTGTCGCTGATCACCAGCTTCGGCATCATGTATTTTTCAGGCTTCAGCCTCGACAATCTGTCGCTGATGGCATTGACGATCGGGACTGGCTTCGTGGTCGACGACGCCATCGTGATGATCGAGAACATCGTCCGCCACATGGAAAACGGCGAATCCGCGATGGAAGCCTCGCTCAGGGGCGCCAGTGAAATCGGCTTTACCGTGATTTCGCTGACGGTGTCGTTGATCGCCGTCTTCATCCCGCTGCTGTTCATGTCCGGACTGGTCGGGCGCATGTTCCGCGAATTCGCGCTGACCTTGACGATCGCGGTCGTGACCTCGGCGATCGTATCGCTGACCTTGACGCCGATGATGTGCTCGCGGCTGTTGAAACATGCCGGCGAGGAGTTCGTCGTTCCCGGCCTTGCCACGATCAGCCGCGGCATCGACCGCATGGTCGAATTCTATCACCGCACGCTGCTATGGGTGCTGGAGCGCCAGCGCGCGACCATGATGGTCACCTTCGCGACCATCGCCGCAACCCTGATCCTGTATGTCGTCGCTCCCAAGGGCTTCCTGCCGCTGCAGGACACGGCCTCCATCACCGCGGTGACCCAGGCCGGTCCCGACGTTTCCTTTGCGGAAATGCAAAGCCGCCAGACCCAGGCCGCCAGCGCGATCGAGGCTGACCCGGATGTGACCGGCGTCGTCTCCGTGATCGGCGCGGGTTCGGTCAACCCCACCACCAATGTCGGCCGCCTGGTGATGACGCTGAAACCGCGCGGCGAACGGCGCGACGATGTGTCCGCCGTCATCGCGCGCCTGAAGCAGCGCACGGCGTCGATCCCGGGCATGACGATCTACTTTCAGCCGGTGCAGGATGTGCAGATCTCGACCCAGTCCAGCCGCTCGCAATATCAATATACGCTAACGGGCACCGACTCGGCGCAGGTCTCGCTCTGGGCCAACAATCTGGTCGCCGAACTGCGTCGCGATTCCCTGTTTCGCGACGTCTCTTCCGAAGCCCAGGACGGAGGCCTGCGCGCGGCGCTCGACATCAATCGCCAGCGCGCGGGGCAACTCGGCGTCAACATCCAGGGTGTCAACGACACCCTGAACGACGCCTTCGCGCAGCGGCAGATTTCGACCATTTACGGACAGGCCAACCAGTATCGCGTGGTGCTGGAAGCCTTGCCGATGTACCAGCGCGACCCGTCCATCCTCGACAAGCTCTATCTGCCGGGCGCGCTCGGCGCACAGGTGCCGCTATCGGCCGTGGCCACGTTGACCCGCACCACCGCACCGCTGGCGATTTCGCATCAGGCGCAGTTTCCGGCGGTGTCGCTGAGCTTCAATCTCGCGCCCGGTGCCGCGCTTGGCGACGCCGTCGATGCCGTCAAGACCATCGAAACCCGCATCGGCATGCCCGGCAGCATCGTCGGCGTCTTTGCCGGCGACGCCGCCGAATTCTCCAAATCGCTGGCGGGACAGCCGTGGCTGATCCTGGCCGCGCTTGTCACCATCTACATCGTGCTCGGCGTGCTCTATGAAAGCTACATTCACCCGATCACCATCCTCTCGACCCTGCCGTCGGCGGGCGTCGGCGCAATTTTGTCGCTGATGCTGTTCGGACAGGACCTGTCGGTGATCGGTCTGATCGGCATCATCCTGCTGATGGGCATCGTCAAGAAAAACGCCATCATGATGATCGACTTCGCGCTGGAGGCGGAGCGGCACCAGGGCATGTCGGCGAATGACGCGATCGTGCAGGCCTGCCTGCTGCGTTTCCGCCCGATCATGATGACGACGCTGGCCGCCTTGTTCGGCGC
>WNGI01002176.1_pt1 | contig 16801 bp, 12 predicted proteins | sample 5400621 | NCBI WGS metagenome assembly WNGI01 (sample SAMN13153374, study PRJNA577476) | soil metagenome | isolation source: 20 cm soil or saprolite under Garry oak tree replicate 1 | place: USA:California | collected 2016-06-15 | reverse complement strand
TGTAATCATCAAACAGATCGTTGCCGCCGCCCCAAAGAATGTATAAGGCTTTGGGGTCGGTGGCGTGACTGGCCAGATAATCGTTAATTTGTTTGCCCATGTTATCGATGGTGATGGTGAAATCACCGCCGCCGAAGGGAAACGGGTTATTGATGATGGTACGGTCTTGTGTGCCATCCTTGGTGGTGGCGCCGCCAAATGCATAATCGGTTCCCCCATCGAGACTGTTCTTCGCGACCGCTAAGCCCAAAAACGTTTTTTCCAATTGCTCGTGCCAGGTACCGACATATAAATTTGCCGCTGGCGACGTGTTCGTATCGTCGGTAAACCGGTAATTGCTGTAGTTGAAGTTACTGCTCGGATAACTGAAGCCAACCAGGTCGCGCGCGCGATGCGCGATGTTTCCATCGTCAGAAAGGCTGTCGCCGAAAACGATGACCTGGGTAAATACAGGCTGAGCGTTAACGAGGATTGGAGTGGCCAGAAAAACGGCGACGCTCAAAAGTTTTCTTATTCCCATGATTGATCCCTCTTACTAAACGAAATTGACCTGTCTTTCGGATGCAATCTTTGCATCTCGCAAATCCTCAGGAACATAGATGTTCAGCCCGGAAAAGAGAAAGAGTGCCTACTTTTCCAGAGCCCGCAGAAAATCGGCAAAGTTAGCGCTCTCGCGCATGGCGGTATTCAATCGCTTCAGACTTTCGTCGGCCGGTTCCGGTAGCGCGATGCGTTGGGAGCGCCCGGCACCGGACAACACAATCTCATTCCATTGAATCGATTCGATCTGATCGGTGAAACGCGCAACCGCGCGCCCCCGGAAGAAAGCACGCGTGGTTTCCGGAGGAGAAAAAATTGCACGGCGAATCTCATCTTCGTTGACCACCCGCCGTATCGAATTCTGGCGCAGCAGCTCATAATATAATCCGCGTTCCAGATCGATATTGTGATACTCGAGGTCAATCGCTTGCAGCCACGGATCGCTCCATTGTAATTTCTCCTCCTCCTGCAACTCGTTCAGCAGAAATTTCTTCGCTGCCCAATCCGCCCGATCGCGACATAACATCACGTCTCGCTCCAAGTCATTGAGGACGCCTTCCCATTCGCGCAAAGTCCAACCGCGCTCCTCGTCGTCGCGCTCGAGCTTCTGTGCCGCGCTCAGATAAAGACGCTGCACATCAATCGCGGAGATCTTCCGTCCGTCGCGCAACTCGATGATCCAATCGTAATTCTGATCGCGACTAATCGATTTCGCCGCGTCAATGGGTTGCGCGATTTCCAGCTGCGGCGCTTTCCCGCGCTCGATCAAATCCAGCACCAGCGCGGTCGTGCCCAGCTTCATCGCCGTCGCCCATTCACTCATGTTCGAGTCGCCAACAATGACGTGAAACCGGCGATACTTGTTGGCATCGGCGTGCGGCTCATCTCGTGTGTTCACCAGCGGGCGGCGATTCATCGTGTCGATGCTGACCAGGACGCTGAAGAAATCCGCTCGCTGCGAAATCTGAAACACACCGGGCTGACCGGCCGCGCTTTCCGCTTCAATCCCCATCTTGCCGGCGCCCGCAAAAATCTGGCGCGTGATCAGAAACGGCAGGGCACCCGCGACGATGCGATCCCAAGGGATGTCGCGCCGCATCAGGTAATTATCGTGGCAACCGTAGCTGTGACCCAGAAAGTCGGTGTTGTTTTTGTAAAGCCGGACGTGCTCACCGTCCTGCAAATGCGCATTGCGGCGTCGCGCGCATTCGGCCAGAATGCGCTCGCCCGCTTTTTCCTGGGCCACAATCTCATGCAATGTGGTGCACTCCGGCGTGGAATATTCCGGATGGGCGTGATCGTTGTAAAAACGTGCGCCGTTCGACAGCACGAGGTCGCTCTTAATTTCCTGAAAGGTCAGAGGCCGGTTCTTATCGATCTCGTAGTAGGCCGATTCATCCGCATCCTGGCGCAATTCTTTCGCCCGAAAACCGCGGGCATCGCGATGCGGGTCTTCGTGGCCGTAATCCCATTTCATCAACGCACCGTGCTCGGTGTAACTGCGCACCAGCGCGATCGATTCCGCGACCACATCCACCGACTCCGCGCCGTCCAGCGTGATCCCATATTCCGTCTCCAACCCAAAGACGCGTTCCATCGTCCCGAAACATAGCGCGATACCAAATTGCGCGAAAATTTTGCGTTACTTTATTGTGCTGAACCTTTGGCTCACGAGCCTCGATTCACGATTCTAATAATTGATAGCAGATAACACGGCGCTTCGCGCCGTCCTCCTTGCTCCAACCTCTTCGCTCTGCTCTTATCTTCGCCAATGTCCCGGCTGACCGCTTGCTTGATTCTGATCGTCGTCTGGGCCTTGACGTACCTTACTAACCTGGGGTCATCAGAGCTTCGCAGCGAAGAAGGTCACCGCGTTCTCCCCGCGGTTCAGATGCTCGACGGTGGGAATTACGTCGTGCCCTACATTGCAGCGCGGCCTTATTTGAATAAGCCGCCGTTGATTAATTGGATTGTCGCCGCCTCGTTCAAGCTTTCCGACGTTCGCAACGAATGGACCGCGCGTCTGCCATCCACATTGTTTATCCTGGCTGTTGCCCTCACCTTGGCGACGTTCGGACGAGCCAGCCTCGGTCCAACCGGTTCCTTCATCGCCGCACTCTGCTGGCTAACGACTCTTGGACTAATTGAAAAGGGGCGAATGATCGAGATCGAGGCGACCTATTGCTCACTATTCGCCTTTGCTCTCATTCTCTGGTTGGTGTTCTGGGAAAACAAGCGCTCACCCTGGCTTAGCTTCATCGTGCCTTGGATCTTTCTTGGGTTAGGCTTCCTGGCCAAGGGTCCAAGCCACATCCTGTTCTTTTATCTTATCCTTGGCGCTGTTCTCTGGCGAAATAGCCGCCTCCGCGACCTAACTCACCCCGCCCACTTTCTGGCGGCTTTAGTAATGCTCGGAATTTTTGCTGCCTGGGTCATTCCGTACTTTCGGGCGTTACCTTCTCTCTCGCCTTTGCAAGCCTGGTCAGAACAAGCGGCGATTGCGTTTCACGGCGATGAAGGCCGATCGGAGGATTGGTTATTAAACTTCCCCCGTGGCTTCGCCTATCTACTTCCATGGATACTACTTCTGCCGTTTATTCGATTGAGCAAGATAGCTGACCCTTTACGGCGCAACGTCGCTTATGGATTAGCGTGGGGAAGCATTATTCCATTCGTAATTGTTCTTCTGATTCCGGGAACACTCCCAAGATATATTTTGCCGTTCGAAGCGCCGTTTTGCTGGATCGTCGGGATTGCTGTCGCTAATGAGGCCTTTCAATGGAGTATTAAAGGCATTCGCGTTCCACGAGCTTTAATCTTCTCCTTTATCGCGATAGGCGTTATTGCCGCGATGGTAATCTTTCCGCTGCGTTCCGTGACCTACTTAAAGAGGCATGAGCGAATTAAACCGATTGCCGCACAAATTAACGCGCTCCTCCCGTCGGACCAGCGGCTTTATGCAATCGATCCCGACTTTCAGCCGTATCTTTTTTATGTCCGCGCGCCCATAACCTACCTCACTACCTTGGACGAATTACCTGTGGACGCGCACTATTTTTTGATTCAGCCCAGGCATCAACGAAAATTCGAGAGCAACCCGCGATGGGCGATCTTGCGACCGAAACTCCTGGCTCATACACCGAGCTATCGCAGCAAGGAAAGCCTGCTTTTCGCTATCGACTACTGAGAACGACAACAGGACTTCTCACTTCCCTGCTGGCGCAGGATGCGCCTGTCTGCGGGAGAAATCCGCGCGCTACCCGGTTTGACTGACCTCTGATCTCAGAGCGCTGACCTCTAGCTTTCCGGCCCTTCGCCTTTTTATTTGACGGCGTCGAACCTGCGGGAAGAATCACCCGCATGAACACCCGCATTATTTCACCACTGATCGCTCTTGTGGCGATAGCCTTTATCACTTCCATCGCCTCCGCACAAACGCCGGCTCCACCGCCGAGCACTCCGGCAACCAGCCCGGTGGTTTCTGCCCCCGCCACGACCACGGCTTCACCCAACGAAGCCGAGATGATGAAGCAAATGATGGAGCTGGCCAAGCTGACCGAAAATCATAAGCTGCTGGCTGATCTCGCCGGCTCCTGGAGCACTTCCGTCAAAATGATGGAACCGGGCAAGGAACCTTCGGTTTCGAAGGGTAACGTTACTTTCAAGTCCATCATGAACGGCCGCTATTTCGTTGGCGATCATGCCGGAAGCATGAAAATGCCCGGGGCTGATGGCAAAATGAAAGACTTCGCCTTTAAAGGGATGTCGATCGATGGCTACGACAACGTGAAACAGAAATTTATTTCATCGTGGATGGATAACATGGGAACTGGGATAATGACCATGGAAGGGACGTACGACCCCGCGACGAAAACGTTTACCTACACAGGCGAAGTGGAGATGGTGCCCGGGATGAAGACTCCGGTTCGCGCCGTAGTCAAGATCACGGACAAGAACCATCATACCTTCGAATGGTACGAGAACCGTGGCGGCCAGGAAATGAAGACGTTGGAGATCAACTACACTCGCAAAAAGTAGCGGGTTACCCCGTTATCTGACTACTGATCTCTGTCCTCTGACCTCCGATCTCTGAAGTCTGATGACGCGTCGAAAATTTCTGGGAACGACTCTGACAGGTGGAGCGACGCTGATTGCGGGAGGGTCGAACATGATCTTTGCGGCGAGTTCGCCAGCGGTTACGGAGGCTGACGGCAATTCCCTTTTCCGGTTAGGAGGCGATCTTCCGGTCAACCGGCTCGGCTTTGGTGCGATGCGTATCACCGGAGAAGGCATTTGGGGCTGGCCCGCTGATCGTGGCAACGCCCTCAAAGTTCTGCGACGTGCCGTCGAACTCGGCGTCAATCTGATCGACACGGCTGACGCCTATGGACCGGAAACGAGCGAGTTGCTGATTGCAGAAGCTCTGCACCCTTATCCAAAGGACCTGGTGATTGCGACCAAAGGTGGACTAACGAGACCTGGACCAGGACAGTGGGTGCCAAACGGTCGCCCGGAATATCTCACGCGGTGTGTGGAGAAGAGTTTGAAGCGACTCCGGCTCGAGCGGATCGATCTGTATCAATTGCATCGCGTCGATCCGAAAGTGCCGATGGAAGAATCGCTCGGGGCGCTCAAGAAGCTGCAGGAGGCCGGGAAGATTCGGCACGTCGGATTATCCGAAGTTTCGCCGGAAGAGATCGATCGAGCGCGCGAGGTCCTGCCGATCGCGAGCGCGCAGAACCAGTACAATATTGACAACCGCAGGTGGGAAAAAACATTGACCTATTGCGAGAAGGAAGGGTTGGGCTTTATGCCGTGGTCACCGATCGGTGGAAACAGGGGGTTGAAGGACAACGCGCTGGAAGCAGCGGCCAGAGATTATCACGCCAGCGTTATCCAACTCGCCCTGGCCTGGCTTCTACACCGGTCTCCCGTAATGTTGCCGATCCCGGGCACGTCGTCGGTCGCGCATCTGGAAGAGAACATGGCTGCGGCCAAGCTGAAGTTAACGGCTGAAGACTGGAAACGCGTTGATGCCTTAGCAAGGTAGCGATTGGAGAGAGGTCGCCAGCGATAATCCTCGGTAAGACGGTTGCCGCTGGATGCGAAGCGCTCCACAGAATTGCGCCCGTGCAGGAAATTGCTATCCGTTATTGAACCAAACCGAAAAATTATGAAAAAGATCGCATTAATACTAACTCTGCCTTTGGCAGTTTCTCTGGTCGCCATTGCGGCGCAGAAAAAGGATGCTTCCAAGAATTCAACTGAATCGGCAACGAGCGAACAACATGTCGTTCTCAATCCTGGAGACTTAAAATGGGGGGATGCGCCTCCCGGATTACCACCCGGAGCGAAACTGGCGGTTCTGGCTGGCGATCCAAACAAGAAGGGACTATTCGCATTGCGTCTGCAAACGCCGGCTGGTTACAAGGTTCCGCCCCATACACATCCAACGGCTGAACATATCACGGTAATTTCCGGCATGTTTAACATTGGCACGGGAGATAAGTTCGATGAAGCAGCCGGGAAAGAGTTGAGCGCTGGCGGCTATATGGTGATGCCGCCGGGGATGAAGCACTACGCTTGGACGCCGGCGGAAGCAATCATCCAGATCCAAGGCATGGGGCCGTTTGTGATCAAGTACGTGAATCCGGCAGACGATCCGCGTAACGCGAAGCAGTAGCGAGGTAACAGCACGATTACTGTTGTCGGGGGCAATTCCGCCGCACTAGAATTTTGAGTGCCGTGAATACGCGACGACTCTTCCTTTATAGCGGATTGCTGGCGTTATTAATCACTGGCACGGCCTTCGCTGGCCGGTATCAACGAACAAAAGACGGCAAGACTCGCGTTTGGAACGAGAACCCCAAGCCAGGCGATTTAGTAACGTGGTCGGGTGCGCGCGACGCCAAAGGCTATGCCACCGGTTTTGGCACGGTTACCTGGTTCGCACCTCAAAATGAGGTAGAAACGGGGTCCGGGGTGGCGGCGTGGCTGCGGCTTATTGGACGTCAGCGGCACTACATTGTTACCAGCCGTGAATCCGGGATCATGGTGCAGGGCAAATTCGAGCAGGCGCCTGCTAACGCGGACCCAAAGAAGAAAGGACGGACGGACATTTCTGAAGAGCAGGCGCCTTCTACTCGCATTGAAGCAACGCCGAAAAAAGCGCAGCCCAGCCCCGCGCAAGCGAAGGCCACTTCACCCGCGCCGACGCCATCGTCAACTCCGGTTAACGATTCTTTGGATTCATTAATGCATGTGCCATCCTCACTAAAACTAGGCCCGAACCCCGACGCGTCGCCGCTACCCTCAAGTCCTTCGCCGACTGCGACGCCGGACATATCCCTGCAACTGGCATCGCCGTCCCCGTCTCCGCAGTAAAAGAAGTCGAAGATCATCAGCCTTGGCCACGCTTCCGACTCGGCAACGAAGTGAGACATGATGATTACGCCAACATCATCACACACATTTACACCGAGGTTGGAATGTGTGGCGGCAAACGTGTCGCGTGCCTTTTTTTGCAAATTTTTTTGCAGCCGACACGATTGGCACTGCAGAAAACAGGCCTATGCGCGGAACAACGCTTCCAAATTTCGATTCGCCCCTTGGCACTCGTGCGGCAACGTATTTGCGTGAAAGAACATACGAAATTTTCCGGCTCCATCCCAGCAGCATATGATCGCTACCTCGGACCTATATTGTTTCAGCCGTATGCCGAGGATCTGGCCGCGCGCGTGCCGGTAAAGAAAACTAGTGCAGTTCTGGAACTGGCCTGCGGCACCGGAATTTTAACCCGTGTGCTGCGCACTTACCTGCCATCGAAGGTGAAGCTAATCGCGACGGATTTGAACGAGCCCATGTTCCGGCAGGCCGCGGCCAAGTTTGGCAAGGGCGAGAAGGTGAAATGGTTGGAAGCTGACGCATGTGATTTGCCGTTTGATGACCGGAAGTTCGACGCAGTAGTGTGCCAGTTCGGAATCATGTTCGTAGCGGACAAGGCTCTCGCGGCTCGCGAAGCCTATCGTGTTCTCAAGCGTGATGGACTTTTCCTTTTTAGCGTGTGGGACGCAATGAAGCACAACAAACTAGGAGAACTCGCACATCGAACTATAGCAAGCTACTTCGAGAAAGATCCTCCCACATTCTACCAGGTTCCTTTTAGTTACCACAATCGAGCTGAAATCCGGCGAGTATTAAAGCAAGCTGGGTTTCGGGAGATTAAAACCGAAGTCATCGCCAAGATCGGCCAGGCGAAGCGCGCGGAAGATGTCGCGAGAGGTTTAGTAGAGGGAAACCCTGTGGCGGTGACGATTGCGAAGCGGGACCCCTCATTGCTTCCCGTAATCACCGACGCGGTGACCGCCGCGATTACGCGTCGCTTTGGAAAACAAAACATTCACGCCCCCATGCGGGCAATTGTGGTCCGGGCCCGCGTTTAAGAATCTCCAACCCGGGGCAATAAAAAGGTGACGTTTGCAGCCCGTTTGGCTTTATCCCTGCTTCGGCCTTTCCTGGCATCTTCAGAAACGCCCGCCGCTCTTCCCACATGAAACAACTCCCTAAGATACTAACTTTACTGTTCGCAACTCTATTAACCTCGATCGTTCTCGCGCAAGATCCCCCGAAATCCAGGGCCCAAGCAGAAGCGCTCGTCGCATCACTGAAGTATCAACAAGGCAGCATCGATCTGCGCCATGGCCTTGCCTCTCTCCAAGTGCCGGATCAGTTCCGTTTCTTGAATGGCGCGGATGCGAACACGATATTAGTTCGATTGTGGAGTAATCCACCGCAATCCGAGCCTCTGGGCATGCTGGTTCCGGCGAACGTTTCGCCGCTTAGCCGCGAGTTTTGGGGTGTGATTTTCTCCTATGAAGAAGATGGTTATGTGAAGGATAAAGATGCGGAGAAGATCAATTATGATGAGCTCCTCAAGCAAATGAGAAAAGGAGCGCAAACCGACAATAAGGAGCGGGAAAAACAAGGTTACCCCCCAATTGAGATAGTAGGCTGGGCCGCGCCACCGCGTTACGATCAAAGCGCTCACAAACTTTATTGGGCCAAGGAAGTCCGCTTCGGCAACGAAAGGGAAAATACGTTGAACTATAACATTCGCATTCTCGGCCGCCGCGGCGTCCTTGTCCTCAATTCCGTCGCTGGAATGTCTCAGCTACCGGAAATTGAGAGAAACACGCCAGCGATCTTGTCCGCGGTGGAATTCAATTCCGGCAATCGTTACGCCGATTTTAATCCTGCTTCAGGCGACAAAGTTGCCAGTTACGGAATCGCTGCGCTCGTGACCGGCGGGGTGGCGGCAAAGCTTGGCTTTTTCAAAGGGCTATGGGTTTTAATCCTCGGAGCGAAAAAATTTATCATTATCGGTATCGCGGCCGGCGCGGCCTGGTTTCGTAAGGTATTTGGCAAAAAGACCACACCTGCCGGATAGACGACTAATCGTCCTTGGGCGCCGCGGTCAGCAACCGCGGCCACAAAGTTTGAAATTGGGACTTCAACGAACTATTTCAGCGCCGCCTCGATCGCGGAAGAATCATCCAGTAGAATCCACTCGATAATGGAAACGGGCAGACTGCCATTCTTAACCAGATCGTCGTGGAATTGGCCGAGGCGAAAGTTCGCGCCCATTTTATCGTGATATTTGCCGAGCAAATTCATGATCTGCCATTTGCCGGTGATGTACCAGATTTTCTGCGTTGGCTGCGTTGCAGCCCCAGCAGCTTCGCCTTCGGCTGCTTCGCGATCAAGCCCGCCTGCTTCCATAAAATATTTCACCGCTTGCTCGAACGTCCATTTGCCGGTGTGCAAATTGACGTCCACGCCGATGCGCGCGGCCCGATAACGCGATAGTCGCAAAATTTGTCCCTGCGCCGCCGAGCCTTCCGGATAAAGCCCGGTGCGCATCAACATCTCTTCACCGTATAAAGCCCAGCCTTCGACAAAGACGCCGTTCTGATTTTGCCTCCGAATCTCGTCAGGTAAATGATTCGCGATCGAGAGTTGCATAAAGTGACCGGGGATTCCTTCGTGACCAAGAATCGGCCGCGGATCTTCGATCGCAGCGCGCAGGTAAAAATTCTTCGACTCGGGATTGTAGGTTGGAATGAAGAAAAACCCGACCGGATCCTTGTCGTAAACCCCAGGTGGATTCATGAAGCCGCCTGGGCTGGTCGGCTTGAACGCTTCCGGCAACTGCCGAATCTCAAACTTCCCGAGGTAATCCGGCAAAGTGATAAGTTGATGCGATTTCAGGAAATCGATCATCTCGGCTTCGCGGCCTTCATACGCCTTCAGGAATGCCTCTTGATCGGGAGGAATACTTTTCGCGCGGGCCGGATTGGGATCGGCCATGGATGGGTCGGGTAGCAACGCCTCGAGGGCGCGATAACGGGCGAGTTCGGTGCGACCGAGCATCTCCACCTGCACTGCATTCAGGGGCAAGAGCAGGACGTGTTTAAGGTAGTAATTGTAGTTGACCTCGCCCATCGGCGCGAAGTCCACCATCTGCGGCAATTTCTTTTCCAATCTATCGGCAAACCCATGAACGGCGGTGAGCGCTCCGTCGCGTGATTTCGCGAAATCGGCGCGTTCCGCTTCGGATAAATCTTTTGTCAACGGGGCTGTGCTTTCCTTAAAAAGCGGATCGATATTACGCGCCGACTGAATCGCAAGTTGAGCATAGAGTTTCACCGGCTTCTGTAAATTCTTCTCCGCTTCCGCGAACAGTCCTGGCATGGCTCTGAATCGCGCGGCGGCGGAAAGCGCACGGTTTCGGGGAGCATCGTATTCCTTCTTTAGCAGCGAAAAAATCGCGCTGCTGCATTCGCCGACATACGTGAGCGGGTTGGTCTGCTCGAACTTCAGAACACGCTCCCCAAAATCGACTTCTTCAAGCTGCGCGCGAAAGAGCAGCCAATCAATCCGATCATCTTTCGCCCAGCTCTCGGTCTTCATCGCCCGCACTTGACCGAGCAACTTGCGCACGTGCTGGGCGCGCTCGGCGATCTTGGCGGACGAATAATCCGTCAGGCGATTATCCCAGGTATGCAGACCCGCCTCGCTACTGGCGACAGGGTAATTTTCGTTGCGCCAGCTGTAATAGTCGTCGGCGAGTTTGTGCAACGCGGCGGAGTCCGCGGAGAATGCTTTGCTTTCGGTCGTAATGGGCGGCGCGGTTTTTGTAATCAAAGCTTTATTTGAGACGTCGGGTCTTTCATTCGGCGAAGACACTTGCCCGAAACAGAATTGAATCGAGCCGATGAAGCAGACAAAGAGGAAAAAACGGAAAATCCTTTTCACAGCCAAAGGTTATCCGACACGACGGTGAAAGTTCAAAGAATTCTTCTGGGGAGCGCAGGCTGCTAGCCTGCTGCGGCCGGCAGCTTGCCGGCCCAAAATGTTTGAAATGTTTTCGGCAAGCTGCCGAAAACTGCAGGCTGGCAGCCTGCGCTCCCCAGAACTTAAATCACACCGCCAAGATTCGTGCCGCGCTGAGCGGCATTCGGGCGAACTGGCGCGATCTTCACCACGTATTCCGGATCGTAATCGATCAGCTTCAGCCAATCTTCCGTGATGTCGGTTGGCGGGAAAATATCATTCTCCGCGTATTCGGCGTGGAAGGACACTTGCAAATCTTGCTCGGTGATGCCTTCATCAACTCCGGCCGAAACATCCAAGGGCGTTTTCCTTAAGGTTTCATCGCGGGATCCCTCGACTTCGCTTGCGCTCCGCTCGGGATGACGAGCAGTTTGATTCGCGATAGCGCGCTTGATCGCCATCCCTTTTGCCCGCTCAACCACCGATGCGATGATGGCGCCGCTGATTAGGTCGCCGCGGTACAAAACTTCCTTGCGCCCGCTGCGCAATGTCACTTCCAGAAATTTGTTTTCGTCGCGTCTGGCAAATTGCCAATCCACCAACCGCTCAATCAGCTTTTCAATCGCCGCCCCAATGTTGTCGGCTTCTTTGGCCAGCGCGCCGTCGTACGGCAAATCGTTAGTTAAATAAATCCGGTAGATTTCCCGCGCCCCTTCCTTGTTCGGACGGTCGACTTTGATTTTGCGGTCGATGCGCCCGGGTCGGAGAATCGCTGGATCAATCAAGTCGGCGCGATTCGATGCCAGAATGATGACGACGTCGTTAAGCGAATCGATCCCGTCCATCTCCGAGCAGAACATCGGCACCAGGGTCGAGAGGATGTTGGAGTAACGCGAGGCGCGCCGCGTTCCGAGAATGCTTTCCGCTTCGTCGATAAAAAGGAATGGCATGAACCCTTCCCGGCGTTTCTCCCGCGCGGTCGCGAAAATTTCGCGTACCATCCGCTCCGATTCGCCTACCCACATGTTCAGAATCTCCGGGCCCTTCACGTGCATGAAATATTCACGGACGTCTTTTTCGGCCGCTTTCTCGCGCAACTGCCGCGTCAAATTATAAGCCGTCGCCTTTCCGATCAGCGTCTTGCCGCACCCGGGCGGTCCGTACAGCAGAAATCCTTTCGGAGTTGCATGGTGAAATTTCTCGAACAAATGCGGATGCAACAACGGCAGCTCGATCGCGTCCTTGATCGCTTCGATCGCTCGCTCCTGTCCGCCGACCTTCGACCAGGGCAATTCCGGCACGTTATCGAGATAATGTTCCTGCGAGCCGGGCGCCGACATCATTTCCAGCGCCATGCGATAATTCGAATCCACCCGCACTTCGTCGCCCTGTTTCAACGCCGTTTTCGCCAACTGCGAGGAGCGTTGCAGAACCAGCGATTGCGTCCCGTGTTCATTGCCAACGCGTAGCCGATCAGTTCCGATGACTTCAGTAATTTTCGTGACCGGCCCGGCCGGTTCGAAGCCGAGATCGCCCACAATGACGAATGCTTCGTTCACCAGCACGCGGGTCCCCTTTTTCAACTTCGCTATCGGAATTCGTGGATCGACGTTGCAGTAATAATCCGCCCCGCCTACCACAATGTGCGCGGTCTCCTTGCCGACGTTGCCGAGAAAAGTGCCGATGCGATTGGCCGGTGAGGTCACTTTTTTAATGACTTCCTCGAGCTTTTCGATCGTTTGCCGTGCTTCGACGAAGATTTCTTCGCGCTGGGAAATTTCCATGCGCAGATCGAGCAGCTCGCGCCGCAGGGCGTCGCCGGGCGGGAGTGTCGCGATCAAAAGATCGACGCGATCGAGCAAATCGAATTCCCTTTCTCCCCCGTGCCGCTCGTCACTCATCCGTTTTTCACCCGATTAGACTATACGATGCGCGAGATTGTTCGACAATCCCTGCAGTCGCCTCCTGTTGAAGCATGAAACGGCCCACAACTATTCAACAGCAGGAATCGTTCACCGTTGCGGGGTCAACTCGCCCGATACGACGGAACCTAGAACTTCAGTCTGTGAGCCCAACAGGTTCGCAACCTGTTTTCGAAACACCGCGGCCCCGAAAACATTCGTGGCTGGCCGACGCAGGTTTAGGCCTGTGTTCCTCCGCCGCCCGCGATCGACGTGTTACTAGAGCAGCGCCACGACAGTCACGCTTACCGAACATCGGGAAGTGGTTCTGACCTATCGGGTAGCATAGACATGCGTTTCGCGGTGGCTGCGTTGACAAAATCCAAGCTGAATGTTATCGGTCGCGCAACTTTACTCTCGTCCCTTGACGGTAAAGTAGGATAAAGTTCAATAGTTCGTTATCTATGTTACTGAACAGTCAGGTCCTGGTGCTTAACCGTCTCTGGCAGGCGGTGAACATCTGCTCGGCACGCCGGGCTTTTGCCCTGGTCTATGCCGGACACGCCCAGGTCGTGGCGACTGATGGCGCAAATAATTTCCTGACTCACGACTTCGATAGTTGGCGCGATTTTTCCGCGCAATCGCCGGAGGCCGAGATGGTAACCACGATTTCGTGGAAGATCCGTGTCCCACGCGTAATCGTCCTGCTGCTGTTCGATCGATTGCCAAAAAAGGAAGTGAAGTTTACCCGGCACAACGTTTTCGAACGGGACAAGAATACCTGCCAGTATTGCGGACATGTTTTCGAGCGGAGCGACCTGAATCTGGATCACGTCTTGCCGCGAGACCGGGGCGGCCTAACGACATGGGAAAATGTGGTCTGCTCCTGCATCGGGTGTAACACCCGCAAGGGCAACCGGCTTCCGCATGAAGCGCACATGACACTGATCCGCAAGCCGAAGCGGCCGAAATGGCGGCCATTTGTGCAGGTAACGTTCACAACGCAACAGCATGAAAGCTGGCGGCATTTCGTCGATCTTGCATACTGGAACGTCGAGTTAAGTGACTAATTGTTGTGGCGGGCTCTATGAGCGCGGAAACTTAGCCGAATCGGCGGTCATAGACCGCCGCTACCGATGCACGACTTGCCTACCGCAACGCGTCAAAAATCGGCTGCGGATACACGCCCAATAAGAACGTTCCCGCGATCATCGCTATGATCGCGACCCGAGTCAGTGGGCTAACGACAATTTTGTCGGCCGAAGGCGGAGGCACGTCCCAGTAAATCGCGCGCACCACGTTGAAGTAATAGTAGAAGCCGGCGCCCACCGTGATGACGGCGACGACAACGAGGCCGAAATGTTGAGCAGAAACGGCCGCGTCGAAGACAAGAAACTTGCCGAGAAATCCCGCGGTGAAAGGCACACCGGCGAGCGAAGCCATAGCCACCAGCATAGCGAAGGCGAGAAAGGGTGAACGTTGGGAAAGTCCGGCGAAACTTTCCAGTTGATCACCTCCGCGCTGGCTAACGAGAACCAGGACAGCGAAACTCAATAACGTCATTAGCAGATAAGCCACGAGATAAAAGGCAACGGCGCGCCCGGAAAACGAGACTACCGCCACGAGTAGATAACCGGCGTGCGCAATGCTTGAATAAGCGAGTAGTCGCTTGACGTTCGTTTGCGGCAGCGCAGCGAGGTTGCCGTAGATAAGAGTGAGGACGGCGATCGCAACGAGTAAAGTGCGCATTTGCGGCAGAATCAGAAATGGCTCGAGCACGCGCAGAAGAACAATGAACCCGGCGGCTTTCGAACCGACCGACAGGTACGCTGTTACCGGGGTAGGCGCGCCCTGGTAAACATCTGCTACCCAAATATGAAACGGGACGGCGGCGATTTTGAAGCCGAGTGCGACGAGGACGAGGACCCCGCCGAAAAGAGCGGCGTTGTGCTCAAGGCCAGGCCGGGAAAGTACCGTCGTAATTTTTTGCAGATTGGTTTCGCCCGTTGCGCCAAAGATCCAGGTGATCCCGTAAACGAGAAAACCCGTCGCGACCGCACTGAGAACCAAATATTTCACGCCGGCTTCCAGCGAGGCTGGATTACGACGAGTAAAGCCAACCAGGACATAGAAGGAAATTGTAACCAGCTCTAACGAAACAAAAATCAACACAAAATCGATGGCGGAAGCCATCCACATCAGTCCGGCGCAGGTGAAAAGTGGGAGCGTGAAAAATTCGCCGAGACCGGCCTGCGGTGTCGCGCCCTGAACGCCGATCGAGAGCGAGGGTGCGAAATCGAGCATCATCACCAGCACGCCCGCGGTGGTGGCGAGGGCAATTCGTTTAAAGAAAAGCGAAAGCGGGTCGGCGGAGTAGAAGGTCCACAGCGGAGCCGACGCAGTGGACGATTGAGGCGCGACAAAGAAGGTAGCGATGAAAATTACCGCCAGGCCGAACAGGGCGACATAGCCGAGCACACGGCGATCGAGTTGGGAAGCGAAAGATTCGACCAATAGAATAATGGTGCCCAGGACAATTACCCCAACTTCGAGATAAGGCGCTGAAATCATTGGCTCGCGGTAAAGTAATTACGGAAGGCGGGGGCGATTCTTTGCACCGCAATTTGAGGGAAAAATCCGAACAGGATTGACGCCGCAACGAGTAACGCGATGGGAAAACGAAAGCCGGAACGAATATCGGCGATTGTGATCTCAGACTCAGCGGGGCTGCCGAAAAAGGTGCGGCGATAGGCGCGCAACATGTAAACCGCCGAAATCACCACGCCCCAAAGCGCGAGAAGTGTCGCCCATTGGAAGATATGAAAATGTTGATAATCGAACCCATTTCGAAAAGCGCCGAAAACGACCATGATTTCGGCCGCGAAATTCGAAAACCCCGGCAGCCCGATAGCGGCGAATACGCCAAGACCGAAGGCGAACGCCGCCAGCGGCATTTTTTTTGCCAGACCACCCATCGCGTCAAAGTCGAGTGAGGAAACGCGTTTACGAATTTCGCCGGTAATGGCGAAAAGGAGAGCGATAGAGAGACCGTGCGCGAACATCAAAATCGCCGCGCCGGTAGTGCCGAGGATATTCGCGCTGGCGATGCCGAGAAAAATGTAGCCCATGTGCATGACGCTGGAATAACCGAGCATCCAATCGAGCCGGCGTTGCGCGATCGTGACCAGGCCAATGTAAATAATATTCGCAAGCAGAAGGACCAGGAGCAATCCCGACCAGTGCCGTGCGCCATCAGGCAGGAGCGGCAAGGCAAGGCGGAGCAATCCGTAGAGTCCAAATTTCTTCAAAACTCCCGCGTGTAACATCGCCGCTGGCGCCGGGGCAGAGGCATATGCTTCGGGTGCCCAGGTATGGAACGGGACTAACGAGATTAATATTCCAAAGCCGACCAGGAGGACGAGGTAAATGGAGGATTGCATAGCCGGCGCAATTTGGCCGGCGGAAGCGGCGGCTTGCAGGACTCGAAAATCGAGGCTACGTGCGCTCGAAGGCACCGCGCGATAGAGCATGATCAAGCCGACCAGCAGGATGACACTTCCGAGCGCAAGATAGATCGTCACCTTCCAGGCAGCGGCGCGCCGATTGCCCGTCCCCCAAATACCAATGAGCAGGAAAGTGGGAATCAATGCCAGCTCGTGAAAGGCGTAGAAGAAAAACAAGTTGAGCGAAGCGAAAGCGCCGATGGCGCCGCCGGCAATGAGGAGCAGACAAGCGTAGAACGCGTTCTCGTGATGCTCGATTTCACCGGTAAACCATACCGCGGCGAGGAGGACGATCGCACCGAGTAAGATCATGAGAAGACTAAGTCCGTCCACGCCAAGCGCGAAATTGAGGCGCAGCTCAGTTGAAATTGGAATAGTGACGACGAATTGAAAACCGGGCGCAATGGAATCGAAACCGAGAAACAGCAGCACGCTGGTCAATAAGGTGAGGGCGGACGCGGCGAGCGCAGTCGTGCGTGCGGGAAGACCGAGCATGATCAATACGGCCGCAACGATTGGCGCAAA
>WNGI01017648.1_pt1 | contig 16804 bp, 14 predicted proteins | sample 5400621 | NCBI WGS metagenome assembly WNGI01 (sample SAMN13153374, study PRJNA577476) | soil metagenome | isolation source: 20 cm soil or saprolite under Garry oak tree replicate 1 | place: USA:California | collected 2016-06-15 | reverse complement strand
GGTTCGGAGGTCTCGGCTCCCGGGACGACGAGCTCCTGCCCTGCCCTCGCGCCCGCCGCGCCCGCCCCGCCCGCCCCGCCCGCGCCGCCCACCCCCCGCTTTTCGCGGATGCGGGCGGCCTTGCCGGCCAGACGCCGCAGGAAGTAGAGCTTGGCGCGCCGCACCCGGCCTTTGCGCAGCAGCCCGATCTCGGCAATCGACGGCGCATGCAGCGGAAAGATTCGCTCGACGCCGACGCCGGCCGAAATCTTCCGAACCGTGAACGTCTCGTTCACGCCGCCGCCGCGCCGGGCGATGCAAATGCCCTCGAACGCCTGCAGCCGCTCTTTCTCACCTTCGCGCACGCGTACCATGACGCGCAGCGTATCGCCAGGAGCGAAGGCCGGGATATCGGTTTTGAGGCCTTCGCGCTCGACTGCTCTCAACCTCTCCATACCTACTCTCCATGTCGCGACCAGAGATCAGGCCGCCGTTCGCGTGTCAGGCGTTCGGCTTGCGCCGCCCGCCATGCCGCAATCTTGTCGTGGTCGCCACTCAACAATACTTCCGGGACGTCGAGCCCGCGATAGCTGGGCGGCCGTGTGTAGCTCGGCGGCGCCAGGAGGCCTTCATAATGCGAATCGGTCGATGCCGATTCATGATCTCCCAACGCGCCGGGCAGGAGCCGCACCACGGCATCGACGATGCACAGCGCCGCGGGCTCGCCACCCGATAACACAAAATCTCCGATCGACACTTCTTCGGCACCCAGGCCATCGGCCACACGCTGGTCGACGTCCTTGTAATGACCGCACAGCAACGTCAACTCGCTGCCGACCGCATAGCGCACCGCGCTGTCGTGCGTGAAGGGCCTGCCGCGCGCCGACAGCAACACGATCGGTGGCTTGGCCCGCAGGTCCTCGACCGCCTCGAAAAACGGCTCGGGCTTCAGCACCATTCCCGCGCCGCCACCGTACGGCGTATCGTCCACCGTGCGATGCTTGTCGTGCGTGTAGTCGCGCAGCTGCACGACCCGATATCGAACCAGTCCGGCGGTGGCGGCGCGTCCCAGAATGCTCGACCCGAGCGGAGCCGTGAACCACTCGGGAAACAGCGTCACCACGTTGATGCCCAACAACGCTTACTCGTCTACCGCCACGAGCTGATCGCGCCAGCGTTCCACGGCCGCGCGCGACGTGACGCCTTCGAACCCCAGCAGCCATCCGCGGTGATAGGAGCGGCGGCGTGTCACCACCAGCGGACCCGCCAGCACATCACGTGCTTCGTTCAGGACGTACAGCCGCGCCTTCGGCACGAACACCGTCCCCGGATTCTCCACGAGGGGAATGACCGCCACTTCCCCCTGCTGGCCGTGCGGCTTGCGCAGCCGCCCGACTACGCGGCGGGCGGAGGCTGCCGTTTGCCGAGTACGCCCGCCTTCTTGAGGAGCGAGCGCACCGTGTCGGTTGGCATCGCGCCCTTCTCGAGCCAGGCCCGCGCCTGTTCGGCGTTCACGTTGATCACCGCCGGTTTGGCCTTGGGGTTGTAATGGCCGATCGCGGCGACGAACCGCCCGTCGCGGGGCGACTCGGAGTCTGCGACCACGATGCGGAAATAGGCCTGCCCCTTCCGGCCCACCCTGCGGAGACGAATACGAGTTGCCATAACGTCCTACATCCTTTTCATGAACTTGCTGAGCTTGCGCATCTGCTGGAACTGTTCCAGCAGGCGATTCACTTCCTGCACGGGCCGTCCGGCCCCTTTCGCGATCCGCAACTTGCGATTGCCTTTCAACACGCTGGGATCGGCGCGCTCCTCCGGAGTCATGGACAGCACAATCGCCTCGACGTGCTTGAGACGTTTATCGTCCAGCGACACACCCTTCAGCGCCTTCGCGTTGATCCCCGGCAGCAGTCCGAGCACCTGCTTGAGCGGACCCATGTTCTGCATCTGCTTCAGCGCGACCAGGAAATCCTGCAGGTCCATCCCCTTCTTGGAGCGGACCTTCTGCTCGAGTCGCTTCGCCGCTTCGGCATCGACGTTTGCCGCCGCCTTCTCGACCAGCGCGACCACGTCGCCCTGCCCCAGGATCCGTCCCGCCATACGCACGGGATCGAACGGCTCCAGTGCATCCGTCTTCTCCCCGACGCCGACGTATTTGATCGGCACGCCGGTCACGCCATGAATCGAGAGCGCCGCGCCGCCCCGGGTGTCGCCGTCGAGCTTCGTCAGGATCACGCCGGTCAGCCCGACGCCGTCGTGGAAGCCCTTCGCGATCCTCACCGCGTCCTGCCCCGTCATGCCGTCGGCGACGAGGAGAATCTCGCGCGGTTTCACCGCGTCCTTCACCGCGCGCAGCTCGTCCATCATCTCGGTGTCGATCTGCAGCCGGCCCGCAGTGTCGACGATTACTGCGCGGGCGCGTTCCGATTCAGCTTCCCGCAGCGCGTCCTGCACCAGCTTCACGACGTTTCCCGTTTCCCGGTTCCCGAGAACCGGAACGCCGATTTGCTGCCCGAGCTGCTGGAGTTGCTCGGTCGCCGCGGGCCGGTACACGTCCGCCGCCACGAGGGCCGGCGCCTTCTGCTCGAGCTTCAGGCGCCGCGCGAGCTTGGCCGCGGTCGTCGTCTTGCCCGAGCCCTGCAACCCCACGAGCAATACCACCGTTGGACCTACAGAGGCGAACTCGAGCGGCACACCGTGGCGCGCCGCGACATTCGCCGCCAGATCCTGCTCGGTCGCGCCCAGCATGCGCGCGAGCTCGTCATGCACGAGCTTGGTGACCTGTTGGCCGGGACTGACGGCTTTGACCTCGAGCGCGCCGATCGCCTGTTCGCGAACCCGCTCGACGAAACCCCGCGTAACCTCGAAGCTCACGTCCGCTTCGAGCAGGTGGCGCCGGATCTCGCGCAACGCGTCGGTCACGTCGCCTTCCGAGAGCACCCCGCGGCCCCTGAGCCGGTTCAGTACGCCCGTCAGCTCCTCGGAAAGGGCCGTAAACATAAGCGTAGCAAGCTAAATGGCGAGTACCCCGAAACCAAGTGGGGGCCTAAGTTTGCCTCCTATGGCGGTCACACCACAGTGGTCGCGCCCCGATGACGCGGAGCGCCAGGCCCGGCTAGACGCGATGAAGCGGCGCGCCACCGGGCTGCTGGCCGTCGCGCTGCTGATCTTCATCGTGGCCCTGGTGTTCGAGCCGCAATACCCGTGGCTGGGCTATATCCGCGCGACGGCCGAGGCCTCCCTCGTGGGCGGTCTGGCCGACTGGTTCGCGGTGACGGCACTCTTCAAGCATCCGCTGGGCATTCCCATCCCGCACACCGCCATCGTTGCCACGCGCAAGGAACGGATCGGGCAGATCCTCGGCACATTCGTCCAGAAGCACTTCCTGTCGCGTGACGTGATCAGCGCAAATCTGCGCCGCGTGCATCCGGCGGAGCGGGCCGCGCTGTGGCTGGCCGACCGCGAGCACGCCCGTCAAATCGCCCGACAATTCGCGAGCGGCCTGGCCAAGACGCTCGAGGCCTTGCCGCGCGACGAGGTCCAGGAGCTGGTCGCTCACGTCGTGCGCAACCGCGTGCGCGCGTTTCGCGTCGCGCCCGCGCTCGGCAAGACGCTCGCGCTGGCGCTCGCCGACAACCGCCAGGAGGAGCTGCTCAACGCGGCAGTCCGCCTCGCGGCGGACGCGGTGCGGAACAACCGGGACGTGATTCGCGACCGCGTGCGCGCCGAGACGCCGTGGTGGGTGCCGCCCGTTCTGGATGACAAGATCTATCAAAAGATCATCGAGGCGGTCGAACGACTGCTTGGCGATATGGTCAAGGATCCCGCGCATCCCTTGCGGACCGCGTTCGACGATGCCATCAGGGATTTCATCGACCGCCTGCAGCACTCGCCCGAAGTGATCGCGCGCGCTGAGGCGCTCAAGGAAGAGTGGCTGATGGACGAGGGGACGCTCGAGCTCTCCAAACGACTGTGGGACGGGATTCAACAGGCTGTCAGCAGTTACGCGACCGGCGCCGACGGCGGGGGGGGGGGGACGGGGGGAAGGGGCGGGCCCGGGGGCGACAGCACGCTCCCGACTCCTCTCGATAGTGGTCTCAGCGAATTCGGCCGCACGCTACAATCGAATCCCGCCATTCTCGCGGAGATCGACGATCTGCTGATCGATCTGACCGCGGGCGTCGTTGAGAAGTACCGCGTCGAAATCGGCGACTTGATCGCGCAAACCGTCGCGGGCTGGGACCCCGCGGCGACGTCGCAGCGATTCGAGCTGGCGGTAGGAAGAGACCTGCAGTTTGTGCGCATCAACGGCACGCTGGTGGGAGGACTGGTCGGTCTCGCGATCTACACCATCACTCGTTTGGTGCACTGAGTCGCACGGCCGGTACCGTAGTCCATCCCTTCCACGTCGCAGGGGCGTCGACCAACCGCACACCCGGTCGGCCTTGAATAGTCAGTTGCTGGATCTCCGACCGTCTGCCTGCCGGCTCGCTCGCCCGCCGTTTGGCCCACGCGCGCTCGAGCCCATGCGCGAATCTGGCCGCGGCGACGCCGTCGTCCCACACGCTGTACCAGACCAGGGCGTCCGCCTTGTCGCCCAGCACCTGGTAGCGGTCGCCGTCCCATCCCTGAGCGAGCTGCGCCGCCTCCGCTTCGTCGTTCAGCCACTGCTGAAACAACAGTCGCGTCTCGAACTCGCCGAGATTGTCCTCATACTGGACCGTGTCGACGTTCGGCCCGGTGAAGACCAGATCCGTGGGCTCGTCTTTGGCAGCGTAGCGATCGGGGTGCAGGATCTGCTCGGTGGACGTCGGCATGTGCAAGGGATCGAGGATCGACTCATCGAAATACTTCCGCCGGTACCAGATGATGAAATCCGCGCCACCCAGGTACGGGAAGACCAGCCCCTCGCGCAGCCACAGCGGCGCCTTGGAGAACTGCTGCATGCGCGCCTGCTGCTGCGCCATGACGGCTCGCTGTTTCCAGAACCAGCCCAGCGGGAACGTGTCGGGCTTCTGCTCCGGCATCAGCACGGGGATTTGCGCGACGGTGGCCTGTCCCTCGAGCACCGCCTGTGCCGCCGTGCGCCGGTCGTTACGCCGCCGCTGCGTGATGATGGAGTCGAGCTTCACGTACTGATCTTGCAGCGCGTGCACCAGCTCGTGCGACACGACGACGCGCAGCTGATACGGCTCGATATCCGCGGGGATGTAGAGGGCGTTTGAATCGGGATCGTAGTATCCGGCGATCTGCTCGGTCAGCAGATCGATCATGGTCGACCGCAGCTGCAGGGAATCGGGGATCAGGCCGAACAGCCGCAGCGACGACTGCAGGCCAGCGAGATCGCCGGGCGGCAGATCCTCGTCGAACTTGTGAATGACGTAGTCGCGGACTTGCGCCCGGGACCGGCGTAGCACGAGCGGCTCGCGCTTGAAGGGCAGGCCGGCCGCCTGCGCAACGAGCGGCATCATGCGGTGCACCATGTCCTTCAGCTCAGCCTCGCTCTGCACCTGCTGGGCGCGCTCGCGACATGCACTTCCGGCGACCAGCACAACGACGACCCCACACAACGGCGCGAGCCTCAGCCGGCCCACTCGATGCCTTTCCCGACGGCGACGCCAACGACGCGGGCGATATCCTTCCCGTCAACCACAATGCCCTGACGCTCGAGCTCGGCCCGCAGGCGGCCGTCGAGATCGGCGCGCTGCTCATCGAGCGACGGGCCGGCGGGCTGGCGGGCTAGGGGGCGGTCTTCCTTTTCGTGCGACTCTTCCCGCGACCGAGCCGGTCGGCCACCCAGCAATTGCTCAATCTCCTCGCCAAATCTCTGCAGCACGGTCGCGAGATCGGGCAGCGGCTCTTCCGGCGCCGACTCCGCCTCTTCACTCGCGCCCCGGCGAATCAGGGCTTCGAGCTTCTTGCGATCCCGGATCAGCTTGTCGAGCTCCGGTGACACGTGGGCCGTCGCCTGCGCGTGCGCGCACGCCTCGTCCAGCACGTCGATGGCTTTGTCGGGGCGGGCGCGCTCCGGGACAAAACGGTCGGTCAGCACGATCGCGGCCTTCAGCGCGTCGTCCACGATGGCGACGGCGTGATGACGCTCGAGCCGCGGCCGGCGCGCGACGAGCACCTCCCAGGTCTGAATCGCGTCCAGCTCCTCGATCGTGACCGGTTGAAAGCGCCGCTCGAGGGCCGGGTCGGAGCGGATCCACTTGGTGTACTCCTCGCCGGTGGTCGCGCCGATGACGCGAATGTCGCCGCGCACGAGGGCGGGTTTCAGCATGTTGGCCGCGTCCATCGCCGCGCCCATCGCGGTCCCCTGTCCGATCAGGTTGTGCAGCTCGTCGACGAACAGGATGAGATTGCGATCGGCTTGCAGCGCCTGGATGAGCCGGCGGATGCGGTCCTCGTACTGACCGCGGAACGACGTCCCCGCGAGCATCGAGACGTGGTCCAATCCGAGAATGCGGGCGTCCTTGAGTGCGACGCAGCAGGATATCGATCACGCGCGCGACCTCGGCATCGCGGCAGCGCACGGGCTCGAGATCGCCACGCCGCGCCTGCGCCGTGATGTCGATTCCGACGCGCTCCAGCACGTTACCGCTGTCGAACAATCCTTCGAACGGATTACCCATCTATGTCAGTCACCTTTGAGAAAATGCCCATACCAGGCGATGATCGTATCGCCGAAAACGAACGCGACCACCGCGCCGACCGCGAGGAATACCCCGAACGGCACGAGGCGCTTCTTCTTGAGTGAGAGCGGCACGAAGATGAGCGAACCCAGCAACGCGCCCGCGAAGATGGTGAGCAGCACGCCGCGCCATCCCACAAAGCTACCCACCATCGCCATCATCTTGATGTCGCCGCCGCCCATCGCGTCCTCTTTGAATACCCAGCTGCCGGCGGTGCCTACGAGCCACAAGAGCGCGAACCCGACGGCCGCGCCGAGCAAGGCCTGCAGGAATCCCTGCACGCCGCCGCCGAGCGCGAGCAGCAGGCCGATCACGAGCCCCCCCCAGGTGAACTCGTCGGGAATGATGTAGTGCCGCGCATCGGTGATCGCGATGCCGAGCAGAATCGTTCCGAACAGCGCCGCGGCCACGGCATGCAGCGTCATGCCATACACGAGCAGGGAGACGCCGAACAACACGCCTACCAACGCTTCGATGAGGGGATATTGTTTCGAAATCGGCGCATGGCACCAGCGGCATTTGCCGCGCAGCCACAGCCAGGAGAACACGGGGATGTTGTCGCGCCAGGCGATCGGCTGCTTGCAGTGCGGGCACGTCGAACGCGGCCGCAGCAGCGATTGATCGCGCGGCAGTCGCAGGATGCAGACGTTGAGGAAACTGCCGACGCAGACTCCGAGCAGGACCGCGCCGGCGACGATCAGCGGGTCAGCGCCCACGCAGCACCTCGTACAACAGAATGCCGGCAGCGACGGCGACGTTGAGCGATTCCGCGCCGCGCGCGAGTGGAATCGCCACGCGCTGCGCGGCGATTTCATTGAGGTGTGGCCGGATGCCGGCTCCTTCGTTGCCCACCATCACCGCGATCAGCTCCTTCCGCGAGGTGCGCGCTTCGAGCGCGCGCGGCAGCGGCACACCATCGGCGGCGGCGGCCCAGAGGAGCACGCCGTGCTCCCGGCCCCACGCAATGAACGGTGCGTCGTCGAGCTGGACGACGGGATGACGAAACGTGGCCCCCATCGCCGCGCGCAACGCCTTCGGGTTCATCGGATCGGCGCTGCCGCGCAACAGCAGGCTCGCCGACGCCCCGAGCGCGTGCGCCGTGCGAATCAGCGTCCCGACGTTGCCCGGATCCTGCACGCCGTCCACAACCAGAAGCGGACCGTCGGTCACGTCGTTGAGCGCCCACGTGCGCGGCTGCACGATCGCGAGGATGCCCTGCGGCGTCTCGGTGCCCGCGAGCTCCGCGAACGCGCGCGACCCCACCTCTTCGATCGCGACGGCGTGACTCGCCAGCTCGGCGGCGAGCGACTGGCCGCGCGTGGTGCGCGCGAGCTCGGGAGCGACGAGCGCGCCCTTGAACTCGAGACCGGCCGCGAGCGCCTCCTCGACCAGGCGCACGCCTTCGACCACCGCCAGGCCGCGGCGGCCCCGCGCCTTGCGCCGTTGGAGATCGCGCACGGTCGTCTGCAGATTACTGGCGATGCGTGTTCTCGTACTGGCCATGGGTGTCCGTAAGATTGCCTGCCCCGTTGCTTTCGCCAAGCCGCGAGCGTTTCCATGAGGATCGCCCTCACGATTGCAGGCTCCGATTCGGGCGGAGGCGCGGGAATTCAGGCGGACCTCAAGACCTTTCACCAATTCGGCGTCTTCGGTACGACCGCGGTTACGGCCGTCACCGCGCAAAACACCGTCGGCGTGCTCGATTGGCAAGCACTCCCCGCGGCGCTGGTCGGTCGGCAGATCGACGCGCTCGCCGCGGATCTCCCGCCCGACGCGGCCAAATCGGGAATGCTCGGCTCGGCCGCGATTATCGAAACGGTCGCGCAGCGCATCGCCGAGCACGGGCTGCCGAATTACGTGCTCGATCCCGTGATGGTCGCGACGTCGGGCGACCGGCTGCTCGATCGCGACGCGGAGACGTTGATCACACGGCGACTCGTGCCATTGGCCGCCCTCGTCACCCCCAACTTGAACGAGGCGGAGATTCTCATCGAGGACACGGTGCGTACGCCCGATCAGATGGAGCGCGCCGGCCATCTCCTCGTCGAGCTCGGCGCTCGCGCCGCGCTCATCAAGGGCGGTCACCTCACGGGCACGGACACGATTGTCGATGTGCTGGTGCAGCAGAGCGCCGTGCGCCGCTTCACGCACGAGCGGATCGATACGACCTCAACCCATGGAACCGGCTGCACATTGTCGGCAGGCATTGTGGCGGGCCTGGCGCTCGGTCGCTCGCTCGAGCAATCCGTCACCGACGCGCTCGACTTCGTGCATCGCGCGATTGCCGCGGCTCCCGGACTCGGACGCAAAGAGGGGCACGGGCCACTCAACCACTTCGTGCCCGCGCCCCGCCGACCGCCTCAGGACGGTCTGTAATTCTCTATCGTCTTATCGGCTGATCGTCCGATCGTCTGTTATGGGTTCCACCAGTACGTCACCTTCAGCATGAAGATGTTCGCCGCAGGCGCCCGTATCATCCGCTTCATCGAAGACCCGAAGTCGAATTCGCCGGTGTCGTCCGACGCCTGACGGGCCTGCGTCCACACGAAGAACAGTGTCGATCCCGGCATATACTCCCAGCGCAGCACCGCGTTGCCGCGCAGCGACTTGAAGCTGAAATCCGGATTGTAGGGCGCCGTCGTCGGCTCGTAGTCGTTGCTGCGCGGACGCGCCAGGCGCTTGAAGTCGTCGTACTTGCCCGCGGAAATCAGCGGCTGCGCATAGACCTGCAGTGACAACGTGGGACTGTACGTCCAATTCATCCGGATCCCCGCGGACAGCTCGGTTTGCCGCAGGTGGCCGAACACATAGCTGGTCCCGTAGGTCGCCGTGGCCGTCGAGTCGGGAATCGCATCGACGTACTGCCGTGGATAATGCCCGCCGGACAGGTTTGGGCCGACGGTGAGCGAGAGATTCGGCGCCGGCAGGAACTGCACGTTGACGTACGAGTACCAGTCGTAATCCGCGCTCGCGCGGTAATACGTCCCGCCTCCGCCGCTGACCGTCAGCTGTTTGCGACTGTCACTATTCACATCGAGCCCGATCTGATATCCCGGAGGGATGAGGGCCAGCGGTCCCCCTCGCGTCAACCGATTGCTCACCGTCCACGGATTGTACGCGAGGTTCCAGTTCAGGCCCCAATAGTTGTGCAGCTGCACGTAGCCGAACTGAAACAGGCCCGACCAGATGATGTTGCCGTCCCAGTCGTAGTTCCGGAACACGGCGCCACCGGCCTCCGCGTAGCGGAACAGCTTGCTGGGTTTGGTCCAGGTCCTGCCGCCGCCGAAATGCATGTTGACGTAGCCGGTGCGAGACAGAAAGCCCAGATCGTTGACGTCGAATCCCGGCGAGATCACGCCCACTGCGGAATTGACGAACGTGTTGCCGCCCTGCTTGGCGAGCGTCACGCGCGCGGCACCTCCGGAGAGCGATGTCGCCAACGTGTCATCCGCGAACCGGCGACCCAGGCGGTGGCAACCCACCGCTTCTTACCGTCGAGGAACACCCAGCCGTCCGAGCCGAACATGAGCGCGCCACTGTTGTGCACATCGCGCAGCGCTTGATCGTCGAACGAGCGCCCAGCGAGGGTCGTCATGAACCCGAGCCCTTCCCGGCCCTTGTCGAATTCCTTCTGAGCCCGGTATACCCCGTAGCCCGCGAGCGGCTCGATCTCCTGACTCCAACGCCGGCCCGTGCTGTCCACCACAGTGGCTTGCTCACGCGCGGTCAGGGCCGTCACCCCGCCGACGTTCCAGCTGCCGGCGACTTTGCCGGTGAGTTTCACCGCGCCGAGGATGTGCGCCCCGCTGGGCGCGTCCACGTACCCGTTGGGCGGCGCGGAGGCGCCCAGAGAACGCCCGATCCGCCGGCTATAGAAGAAGTTCGGGCCCGACCAGTTGAAGCCCCAAAAATTGCGCTGGCCGCCAAACCCGAAATTGAAGATCGACGAGCCCTCGACAAAGAACGGCCGCTTTTCGCTGAACTGTGTCTCGACATCGCTGAGATTGACCACCGCGGGATCGACTTCGACTTGGCCGAAGTCCGGATTCGCCGTCACCGTGAGCGTCAGGTTCGACCCGAGGCCCAACCGGGCGTCCGCTCCGAAGCCCGGATCGACCTGCGAGCCGTCGTTGAACGGGTCGAGCTTCGCATGTGGGGTGAATGCCGCCCGGGTCGTCGCGTAGGGCATCAGCTCGATGCGACGCGGCGGCGCGATGCGCTCGATGCCCACCAGGTCCGGGAAGCGAGAAACGAATCCGGTGCCGTTCTTCGGCGTGTAGACGAGGTAGTCGAACTCGTTCTTCCGCGCGACGTCACGCCGAAAGTTGATGCCCCAGACATATTGGCTTTGTCGCACGAACCGCAGCTGGGAGTAGGGGATCCGCATCTCCGCCGTCCAGCCGGTGGCGTCACGGGTGACTTTGGCTTCCCACACACCGTCCCAGCTGTCGTCGTCCCACTCGTCGTTGAACAGCGTACCATCGTGCAGTGTGCCGGCGGCCGTCACGCCGAAGTAGAACCCGCTCCGCTTGTCGTGATAGGGATCGATGAACACCTGGAACCGATCCGAATTCGTGCCTTGATCGCGGCGGGCGAGCCGGGCGACGATTGAATCAGGATGCGCGTCGTACAGCCGCGCCCCGATATACAGCGCCGCGTCATCGTACGCGATGTAAACGACGGTGCTCTCGCTGGCCGCGGCACCCTCGGTGGGGTCGCGCTGCGTGAATCCCGTAATGCGGTCGGCAGTCTGCCACAGGGACTCGCGGAGGACGCCGTCGACGGTGACGGCCTGGCCGCTGCTCAGGCGAATCGCGCGCACCAGTTGCGGCGCGGGCAGCGGAGGAGGCGGAGAATCGATGGCAACAGCAGGCGGCGGAGTGCCCGCCAAAGCGAGAAGCATTGCAAGCGTCGTCGGCATATGCGTCCGGAGCTGAGGTTGAACGGTGACCCCGGTCGCGAACGCTGACGGCGAGCGCGCGGCGGTGAACGCTCCATATGACAGAGGGAGTTGAAAAAAGGTTGCAAGCGACCGTCAGGATCAACCCAGAATCAACCGGGCGAGTATTCCTTTCAATAAGACTGACAGCCGGCGGGCCACCTGCTCGCTGACCGCTAGAACCTCCTCGTGTGACAGGGCCTCTCCCGTGATACCGGCACCCGGGTTGGTAATGATGGAAAACCCCAGGCACCGCATCCCGCGTGACCGGGCTACCAACACCTCGGGCACGGTGGACATCCCGACGGCGTCTGCCCCCAGGCGCTCGAGCATCCGCACTTCGGTAGGCGTCTCGTAGGACGGACCAAGCAGCGCAACGTACACCCCCTCTTCCAGGGCGATGCCCAGGTCTCGCGCGACGGTGCGAGCGAGAAGTCTCAAGGCGCTGTCGTAGCAATCGTGCATGATGGGAAACCGCTCTTCGCCGGGCTGCGAGGGTCCGGCCAGCGGATTGCGCCACATGAGATTGATGTGGTCCGCGATCAGCATGAGGGTGCCCCCCGGGAAGGTGCGGCGCACCCCTCCCGCGGCGTTCGTGACAATGAGGATCTCGATGCCGAGCTCGCCGAACACGCGAGCTGGGAGCCCGGCGGTCGCGGCGGAGTGCCCCTCATAAAGATGAAAGCGTCCCGCCTGCACGATGACCGGGACGCCTTCGAGCTTTCCCGCAACAAGCTCGCCTTTATGTCCTGCCACACCCGGCTCGGGAAAACCGGGGATCGCGCTATACGCGATCCGGATCGGCTCGACTACCTCATCGGCGAGAAACCCCAATCCGGAACCCAGGACGATTGCGACCCGCGGCTTCAGGTTGCCGAGCCGTTTCCTGACGACTTGCGTTGCTTCACCAACACCATCCGTCTTGCCCGTCCTGCCCGTCCCGCCGCTCTCTTTTCCCTTCACCATCACAGCAGGATTCCAGCCAGTGTGGCCGACAGGAAGTTGGCCAGCGTGCCCGCGATCATTGCGCGGAAGCCGAGGCGCGCGAGATCGTGCTTGCGGTCCGGCGCGAGCGCGCCGATGCCGCCGATCTGAATGCCGATGGAGCTCAGATTCGCGAAGCCGCACAAGGCGAACGTGGCGATCGTGAACGACACCGGGTCCAGAGTCCCTTTCAGGGGGCCGAGGTGGGCGTACGCAATGAATTCGTTGATCACCATGCGTTCGCCGAGCAGTGAGCCGACGACCCCACTGTCATGCCATGGAACCCCCATGACCCACGCGATGGGGCGGAAGATCCAGCCCAACACCGTTTGCAGCGTTTCCGGAAACCAGGGCGCGAACCCGTGGATCCAGCCGAACGCGCCGTTGACGAGCGCGATGAGCGCGATGAACGAAATCAGCATCGCGATCACGTTCAGCATCAGGTACAGGCCCTCGCTCGTCCCGCGCGCCGCGGCGTCGAGCACGTTCACATCGGTCCGAGGAATATCGACTTTGACGCCGCCAAGTGTTTCGGGCACCTCGGTCTCGGGCTCGAGGATCTTGGCCATCATGATCGTGCCCGGTGCAGTCATGATCACCGCCGTGAGCAGGTGCCGCGCCTCGATTCCGAACGCGATGTACGCGGCCATGATCGAGCCGGACACGTGCGCCATCCCGGCCGTCATCACGGTCATGAGCTCGGAGCGCGTCATGCGCGGCAGGAAGGGGCGAATCGTCAGCGGGGCTTCGGTCTGCCCCATGAAGATCGAGGCTGCGACGTTGAGGCTCTCCGCACCGCTCGCGCCCAAGATCTTGTTCATCACCACGGCAAATGCCTTCACGACGATCTGCATGATGCCGAGGTAGTACATGATGGCGAACAGCGCGGAAACGAAGATGATCGCCGGCATGATCTGAAACGCGAACACGACGCCGAGACTCGAATGCTGCTTGCCGATCTCCCCGAACACGAATTCAGAGCCGGCATAGGAGAAGCCGAGAATCTTTGTCACCGTGGCACCAAGCCAGCGGAAGATCGTCTGCCCGATGGGCACGCGGAGCACGAAGATCGCGAAGAGGAGCTGCAGGCCGACACCCCACGCGACGACCCGCCGGCTGATCGCGCGCCGGTTACGCGAGAACGCGACACCGATGCCCAGGATCAGCAGGAGACCGAAGACTCCCGTGAGTCGGGCGCCGAGTGAACGGGGTGTCGCGACCACCGGCGCTGCCGGCTGCGCCACCTGAGCCTTGGTGGTGTCGTGTGTAGTGTCCTGGGTGAACGCGTGGATTGTCGCACCGATCGCCCGGTTCATGTAGCGCGGCAGGGTAAACACGATCCCTACGCAGATGAAGGTTGCCGCGAACGCCCAGATGAACCGGCGCCATGAGGTCACGGAGTTCCCCTCCCCCCTAGTTCGTCGAGCTCGCTCTGCACGCGGGACACCAGTGCGACTTTCTCGTACTCCGGGAGAAACGCACTCTCGCAGGCGTTCAACACCACGCGCTGCAGCTCGTCGGGCGAGAGGCCCAATACGGCATGCGCCAGGAAATACTCATCGGTCAGGCTGATCCCGTCGGTCAGCGGTCCGTCGGTGTTCAGCGTGACCACGACGCCCTGCTGGAAATAGCGCTTAAAGGGATGCTCCGCCACCGATGGGACCACGTGCGTGTGCACGTTGCTCGTGAGACACATCTCGAGCGGAATTTTGCGCGCCACGACTTCCTCGAGCAGCGCCGGGTCCTCGGCGAGGCGCGTGCCGTGGCCGATGCGCTGCGCCCCCACGTCATGCAGGGCCTGATGAATGGAATCAGGCCCGTCGCCCTCCCCGGCGTGGCACGTACAGGCCATGCCGTGCGCGGCCGCATACTCGAATGCCGTGCGGTGCGCGCTGGCCGGATGCCCCCGCTCCGCGCCGGCAAGGTCGAATGCCGTGACGCCGGCCGCTCGATACTCCGCAGCCACCCGCGCGAGCTCCAGCGATTCGGCGGGCGGCCTGGTGCGCATGGCGCAGACAATCAGCCCGACCTTGGTCCCCGTCTCCGTCATCGCTCTCCGTATTCCGGCGAGCGGCGCCTCGATAGCCTCGGCGAGCGTGAGGGCAGGACGATGCAGCAGCGGCGAGTACCGCACCTCGACATAGCGGACGTTCTCGGCGGCCTTGTCGATCACGAATTCGTAGGCGACGCGCTCGAGTGCGGCGGCCGTCTGGAGAACCGACAATGTGATCTGATACTTCTCGAGGTACTCCTCGAGGTTCTTGGCGTCGCGCACCAGCATCGCCTTGGCCAGCGCTTCCGGTGTATCGGCCGGGAGGCGGATTCCCTGCTGGCGCGCCAGCTCGAGCATCGTGGCGGGCCGCAGCGCGCCATCGAGGTGGACATGCAGCTCGGCCTTGGGCCAGCGGCGCAGCGTGTCCTTGGTGAGCCGCGGCTTCCCTTCCCGCTTCGCCGATACGACGACGCGGAAGACCGCGCCCGCTTCGCCGATCGCGTCGCCCGCGTCGACCGGCCGGCCGGCGGCATCGGTGACGTACGCGGCATTGTCGAGCAGGCGCGCGAGCCCGTCGTCCGCCTGTGCGACCGCGTCGCGCACACGGGCGCCGCGGGGGACATCGACCGCCTTGTCGTTGATGAACACCCGCATCAGCGGGCGGGTCCGGGCTTGTCCGTACGATGGAACCGCTCTTCGACCGGCGCCTCCGCCGGAGCAGGCAGCACGCCCAAATAGCGGATCAGGGCATCGAGATCCACGACATCGATGTCCTCTCTGGGGGATGAGCTCAGCATTCCGAATCCTGAGCCGCCGGTCGCCATGAAGTCGCTGACGACGAGCGTATACGTCGCATCCTTCTCGACGCTCTTGCCGTTGGGGAACCGCGTGCGCGTGATGCGCTTCCCCGGCTCCTTCCGGCCCTCGTACCAGACCTCCACGCCCGCGATGTGGCAATCGGGCAGGTGATCGCGTCCCGCGACGCAGTGCTCCAGCGCGTCCATCAGGACGGCGCCCTTTACCGTCAGACGCTGCAACCGGTTTTGAAATGGCTGCACCTGATACGCGTTCCCCCAGGTCACCGTGCCGGCCGGCAGGTCGGATCGAATGCCGCCGTTGTTCATGATCGCCACGTCGCCGCGGCCGGCGCTGCGTTGTGCGTCGGCGATGAGCCGCCCCAGTCCGTACTCGTCCCCTTCGCGCTTCAGCGGGAACTTGAGACGCCCCACGGGACGCTCGGTGATCGCGCGAACGGCCTGCTGCTGGCGATCGAGCGTCTCCGTCATCGCCGCGTCGGGACGTACCTGATCGGCGTAAGGTGTGACCAGCTGCACCCGCACGTTCCGGCGTGTGCCGCCCACCCCCCTGGTACGCACGAAGTCCACCACCCCGATCGAGCGGCCGCTCGACTGCGCCTCGACGATGGGAATCCCATTCACGACCGTGTTGACGCGCTGGTGTGTGTGGCCGGCGACGATCAGATCCACCGAACCCGAGTCGAGCTGTCGCGCGACGTCGAAGATTTCGCCATGGCAGCTCGCTCCCGTCTCCGCCATTGCGCCCGAATCGCACACCGCGCCGGCATGCGCTACCAGGATGACGAAGTCGGATGCCGCGCGCGCCGCGGGCAGGTAGCGCTTGATCGCCTGCGCGCCGTTTCCGAACGCCAGGCCGCGGATGTTGCGCGCCGCGGTGCTCGTCGGCGTTTCGGAGGTCGTCAACCCGATGACCGCGATCCGCAGGCCGTACTTCGTGATCAGCGTCCACGGCGTCGCCCACTCGGGCCGCGCGTCCCCCGCGGTATTTGTGATGTTGGCGGAGACAAACGGGTACTTGGCTTCACGGAATCGCGCCCGCATGGTATCCACCGACCAATCGAACTCATGATTGCCGATGGCGGCGGCGTCGATACCCAGCGTGTTCAGCGCGTCGATCGTGGTGCGCCCGAAAGTCGCATTGGAAAGTGCGGTTCCCTGCATCTCATCGCCGGCATCGAGACGCACGCTGGTGCAGCCGCAGGCCCGTGACAGACTGTCGAGCCACGGCTTGAGTGCCGCGACGCCGCCCACGGTTCGGTCGCCCGACCAATCCCACGTGCGCGGCTCGAGTTGGCCGTGCAGGTCACTCAGCGCGAGCACCCGGAGCACCGTGCTGTCCGGCACGCTCACTGCCACGACTGCCGGCGCAACCGTGGCTCGCGCCGCCGCGCGC
>WNGI01002956.1_pt1 | contig 16804 bp, 16 predicted proteins | sample 5400621 | NCBI WGS metagenome assembly WNGI01 (sample SAMN13153374, study PRJNA577476) | soil metagenome | isolation source: 20 cm soil or saprolite under Garry oak tree replicate 1 | place: USA:California | collected 2016-06-15 | reverse complement strand
GCCGGTAGCCCTTGCCCTCGAGCTCGGCTGCGGCGGCCGCCACGTCATCGACCTCGAACTCGATCGAGGCCTGCGGTGGGGGTACCTCGTTGGGCCATCCCGGCTGGCCGAAGCACGCCTGAGCGGCGTCCTCGAGCCGCCACAAACCGAAGTGCTTGACACCCTCGAAATCGAACGTGGCCGGATAGTCATGGTCCGAGAGAGGGATGCCCAGGGCATCGACATAGAAGCTTCGTGCCGACGCCAGGTCCGGGACGATCGGAGCGACGCCCGCGACGAAGCGGACTTTCACGCTGGCCCTGGCCGGGTGATGTCCGGGCCGGCGGGCGACGTGGCCCGGCGAAGCGCTACTTCGTCGAGGTCTTGGGCTTGTTCTGCTTCGGCTTCTTGGGGGTCTTGGCCTTCTTGTCCATCAGTTACTCCTCGCCGTTGATGGTGGCAGGGGGACAGGGTAGCGCCGATCCAGAGCGCCGGCAGAGCCGCCACGCGCCGACAGAGCCGCGGCCCAGCCTCAGGCTCGCCCGGCTTCTACTTCCCGCATGGCGGGCACGATCTCCCGGCCGTAGACCTCGAGTATCCGTTCCTCGTCGCCGTTCATGAGGTAGATGTTGAACTGGTCGACGCCGGCATCGGCGAGCTCGCGCAGCTTGGCGATGTGGTCGTCGACCGAGCCCAGGACGCAGAAGCGATCGGTCACCTCGTCGCCGACGAAGCGGGCATTGGTCGAGCCGACCTCGGCGTGGTGGTGGTAGTCGTAGCCCTCGCGGTCCCCGATGTACCCGGTGAGTGCCTCGGGCAGCTGGCCGCGCGGGTACTTGGTCACCAGGTCGACGACGTGGTTGCTGACAAGCGCCGGGAACCAGCGAGTCCGTTCGCGACAGTCCGAAATTTCGCCCACGTGGGCCGGCGCAGCGGCCTGGACCTTGATCGCGCCCGGATCGCGGCCGGCGGCCCTTGCCGCCTCTCGGACCTGGCCCACGAACCAGCGTACGAGGTCCGGGTCGGCCAGTTGCAGGGCCTGCCCTCGACCAGGTCGCGAATGAGGTGGATCGCCTCCTCGAGGGTGGCCATCGTGGTCGGCCCCTTGCCGAGAACGCGACGGTCGGAATCGCCGCGCCCGATACCGAGATCCATGCGCCCGCCGCTGACCTGGTTGAGCGTGGCGAGCGCGCTGGCGGTCACCGAGGGCTCGCGGGTCGCGGGGTTGGTCACGCAGGTGCCCAGGCGCAGCCGCTCGCTGGCCGTCGCCATGAGCGTCAGCAGGACGTATGCCTCCTGCCAGAGGACGTGGGAGTCGAACAGCCACGCATACTCGAAGCCGGCAGCCTCCGCCTGGCGAGTCAGCGCGAGCGTTCGTTCGATCGTGTGGTCGGGCTTGAGCGTGAATCCAAATTTCATGGGGGCAACTTCAGCGTTGAGCTACTGCTTGCTTTCCAAGGTCCAGGACGGAGGCCCTCCGATGCCACTGGCGCCCGAAGACTCAGGGTCGGACGAGGTCGTCGTAGGCGTCCGGGCGCCGGTCGCGGTAGAACTGCCATGTCTGGCGGACTTCCTGGATCTTGTCGAGGTCCATGTCCCGCACGAGGAGCTCCTCGTCGTGGGCGGAGCCGACCTCGCCGATGAATTGCCCGCGGGGATCGCAGAAGTAGCTCTGGCCGTAGAAGTCGTCGTCGCCCAGCGGTTCGATGCCAACGCGGTTGATCGTCCCAACGAAATAGCCGTTCGCGACGGCGTGGCTGACCTGCTCGATCCGCCACAGGTATTCCGACAGCCCGCGCGAAGTGGCGCTCGGGATGAACACCATCTCGGCGCCGTTGAGGCCGAGGGCGCGAGCTCCCTCGGGAAAGTGCCGGTCGTAGCAGATGTACACGCCGACCTTGCCGACCGCGGTTTCGAAGACGGGATAGCCCAGGTTCCCCGGGCGGAAGTAGTACTTCTCCCAGAAGCCCTTGACGTCCGGGATATGAGTCTTGCGGTACTTGCCGAGGTAGGTCCCGTCGGCATCGATCACGGCCGCGGTGTTGTAGTAGATGCCCGAGGCCTTGTCGTCCTCCTCGTACATAGGCACCACGAGGACCATGCCCGTCTGCTTCGCCAGATCCTGCATCCGCTTGGTGGTCGGGCCGTCCGGGATGTGCTCGGTGTACGCGTAGTACTGGGGATCCTGGACCTGGCAGAAGTAGGGCCCGTAGAAGAGCTCCTGGAAGAGCATCACCTGGGCGCCCTGCCTGGCGGCATCCTCCGCGGCCTTTTCGTGCTTCTGGATCATCGACTCCTTGTCGCCTGTCCAGGTCGCCTGTAGCAGCGCGCCCTTCACGATCCGTGGCATCGACTCGCGTCCTCCTCAGTCGCGCGATCGGGGTTTTCGGAAGGGCCGAACGATACACCGCGGGAAGCTGCCGGTCCCGGACACGGCGAAGCCCCCGACCGATAGGTCAGGGGCTTCGCGACGAACTGGGGTGCTGGTCTAGCGGCGTGTCGAGCCCGACGTCTCCGCAAAGGCGCCACGGCTGTAGTACTCGCCGAGGTTGCGGCGGTACGTCTCGTCGGCGCCGACGCTCTCGTCGAACTCAGGCGCGTTCTTGATCAGGTCCTTGGTCACGTTCACGAAGACCGTCCGGTCCTGCGTGTCGACCGAAGAGATCGTGCCTGCGGGCAACATCACCTTGTGGCCGAAAATCCAGGGGCCAGTCTCGACGACGATGAAGCTGCCGTTCGTGTCACGGGTCGTATCGGAAACCTTGCCGATCTTCCCGTCGGTCGCCTCGACGTCGAACCCGGTCAGGTCTACGCCCGACCACGCCTCGTTTCGATAGACCCAAATATCCATGACCTGCATGGTTGGAACTCCTTCCTCCCCGGCCGAGCCGAAAGACGAGCCTTCGGCCCGATGGAGTGTTCCGGGATGCCTGAATTATCCCTCTCGAGGGGTCGCGCGGGCGTCAACCCAACGGTCGCGGGAGGGTTTCACGGGCCTTGCAGGGACCTTGCAGTATTGCCGGGGACCTTGCAGAACGAGCCGCCATACTCGCCAGGCGGCCAACCGGCTGAACCGGCTGCGTCCCCGACCGAAAGCCTCACGCCCAACCGCAAGGAGGTCCAGTGGCACGACCAGTCAAGGTCGGGATCCAGCTACCCGAGGTGGAATACGTAGTCCGCTGGCCTGAGCTGCGTGCCATGGCGACGCGCGCCGAGGAACTCGGCTTCGATTCCCTGTGGGTCGGCGACCACCTGCTCTACCGGGAGCCCGGCGAGCGGGCCCGAGGCCCGTGGGAGGCATGGTCCCAGCTGGCTGCCCTGGCGGCCGTCACATCGCGAATCCAGCTTGGGCCGCTGGTGGCCTCGACCAGCTTTCACAACCCGGCCATGCTCGCCAAGAAGGCCGCCACGATCGACGAGATCAGCGGCGGACGCCTGACCCTGGGGTTGGGCGCGGGCTGGAACGAGACCGAATACCGGGCGTTCGGTTTCCCATTCGATCGCCGCGTGAGCCGTTTCGAGGAGGCGTTCACGATCATCCGGACCCTGCTGCGCGAGGGGGCGATCGATTTTGCCGGCGAGTTCTACCAGGTCCGCGACTGCGAGTTGGTGCCGCGCGGCCCTCGTCCCGGAGGCCCGCCGCTGCTCATCGGCTCGAATGGCGAGCGGATGCTGCGTATCGCGCTGCCCCACGTGGCTGCCTGGAACAGCTGGTTCGCCGACATCGACAACACGCCGGCGGGTGTGTCACCCCTGCGCGCGAGGGTGGATCGGATCTGCACCGAGGTTGGTCGGGAGCCGGACGCGGTTCAGCGCACCGTGGCGGTGATGGTCCAGACGCCGGGCGGCGCCGGGCGGATCCAGGGCGACTATGCCAAGGAGGCGGTCGCCCCCCTGACGGGCAGCGCCGAAGAGTTCGCCGAGACGTTCCGAGCCTTCGCGCGAGAGGGCATCGGCCACCTGCAGCTGGTGCTCGACCCGATCAACCTCGCCTCGATCGAACAGCTCGCACCTGTGCTGGCGCTCCTCGACCGGGCCTGAAGCTTTCGACAGCATAGGCTCGGCGGGCGGTCAGGCGGGCACGAGTCCGAGGAGCTTCAGGAACGTCGCGTTGGACGGCTCTCGGCCGAGGAAGCGCCGGAGCATCTCGTCCGCGTCGAGAGAAGCACTGGGCTCCAGGATCTCGCGCCGGTACGAGCCGCCGACCGCCGGATCGGTGATGCCCTCACGCTCGAAGCGGCTCCACATGTCGTCGCCGTAGACCTTCGACCAGATGTACCCGTAGTAGCCGGCGTCGTAGCCGCTGGCGATATGTCCGAACGCCGCGAGATCGAAGGTCCCTTCATGGAACGGCAGTCGCGTCACGCCGAAGGTCTCACGGTGGATCTCGTCGATCCGATCGGGCCCGTCGCCCGTGTGGAGCTCCAGGTCAAGCACACTCAAGCGGCACAGCCGGAACAGTGTCTTGAGCCCAACGTTGAGGTCGCGTGCGGCGACCAGCCGATCCACCAGATCCTCGGGGATCGGCTCCCGTGTTCGGTAGTGGCGGGCGAATTGCCGGAGCACGGAAGGCTGCCAGGTCCAGTGCTGCATGATCTGGGAGGGCGCCTCCTCGAAGTCCGGCTCGACCTGGAAGATCGAAAACCGGGCGAAATGGGCTTGGCTCACGATTTCATGCAGGATGTGCCCGAACTCGTGGAAGAGCATCTCCACGTCGCTGTGCTGCACGAGCGACGGAGCGCCTGTGGTTGGCGGCGGAATGTTCGCCACGATCGCCGCTTCCGGCAGCTCCTCGCCTCGCTGGCTCCCGTCCGCGGCGCGGCGCGGCAGCGTGATCGGCCAGGCCATCGCATGCCCGAACTTGCCCTCGCGCGGGAAGAGATCGACGTAGAAGGTGCCCAGCAGCCGCCCGGTCGGTCGGTCGAGAACCTCGAAAAGTCGGACGTCGGGATGCCACGCGGTCGGCTCCGGAAGTTCCCGATATTCCAGGCCGAAGACCTCGCCCGACAGCCCGAACAGCCCGTCCAGGACGGCGTCCAGCGGGAAGTACTCGGCGACCGCGTCCTGGTCCACCGAGAACTCATTTCGGAGAAGCTGGCTGTCGTAGTAGCGCCAGTCCCATGAGCGAAACTGCGTGTCACCCGTGTCCGACGCCAGCAGGGCACTCATGGTCTCGATCTCGCGGTCGGTCTTGTCGGCCAGCGGCGGGATGAGCTCGTTCAGGAAGTCCCAGACACGGTCCGGGGTGCCGGCCATCTTTATCTCGACTGCGTAGTCCGCCCAGGACGCGTAGCCCAACACGTGCGCCAGCTGGCGCCGCAGCCCGAGCAGCTCGGCGATGACCGGCCGGTTGCTCGTCAGCGCGCGGTTGAAGAAGCGGCGTTCGAGCTCCTGCCGCAGGTCGCGCCGGCGGGCGTTCTCGAGGAACGGGTAGTAGTCGGGGTAGGCGAGCGTGACGCGATAGGTCCCGTCAGTCGCTCCGGGCGCGAGCCGCCCGACGTAGTCCTCGGGCAGGCCATCGAGCTCCTCGCGCGTCAGGTCGAGGCCGTCCTGCCACTCGTCGATGTTGCGCTGGAAGGCCACCTCGAGCTCGACGATCCGGCTGCGCAGGCGACCGGCCTCGGCGCGCTGCTCGGCGGGCAGGTCCTGACCGGCCCGCCGGAAATCGCGCAGAAGATGGTCGAGCAGACGGCGTTGTTGGCCGTTCAGCTCGCGGGCCGCATCCGTTTCGGCATATGCCCGAACCGCGCGCGCCAGGTCTTCGCGGCCGGGCAGCGCCGCCTGCCACGTTCGAATCCGTGTCTCGGCGGCCTGGCCGGCGTCTCGAACGGCGGCCTCCGGATGAACGCGGGCCATGAAGGCGCCTCGGCCCGAAGCCGCGTAGACCAGCGCGTCAGCATCGTCGATCGGTTGCACGGTCCCCTCGAACGAGGTCGGCGAGGCGGTCGCAGCGTTGGCCAGCAGCAGATCTGCGGCGGCGATGGCTTCGTCGGTCAGAGTTGCAACCCGCTCGGGCGTGATCGTTCGATAGTCGAAGCCCAAGGAACCTCCTCCGAATGATCCGGTCGATGTATTCCGCATGATCGGGTGTGGTGCGGCGCCCGTAAAGCGTTGCGTGGGCCGCCCGATTTGCTCAGCCGGCGCGGAATGACTCAAATATCAACCACGTTGCTGTCATCGGCGGGGCGCGGCACTTTCGGATACGGAAATGGGCAAAGCGAGTGAGGAATATCCCGCGACACGTTCCCGTCGGGACAAATCCGTGGGGACCGCGTCCTCGCACGGCCGAAAAACGCGTTTGGCATTACGGGCACTCGTATTTGCGGTAGTGCGCGGCCGGGAAGCCCGAAAACGCGTTTGGCATTACGGGCACTCGTATTTGCTAGCGTGCGCGGCCTCACGAGCGAGTCGACTGCCGAGATCGGAGCTCCGCGCGCCAGGCGCTAGGATGGCTGCTCCAAGCCAACCCGCCGTATGGTCCCAGGCAAGTGTCGCGCAGGGAGGTGTCCGGATGACAGACAGCGAGCTCCTCCAGCGGACCCGCGAGTTGGCGACACGGTACCTGGAGAGCCTCCCGGAGCGGCCCGTTGGACCGGCGGTGGACCTCGAGGGCCTGCGAGCGGCTCTTGGCGGGCAGCTCTCCGAGGAGGGCGAATCGCCCACCGCCGTCATCGAAACTCTGGCATCCGCGGTGGAACCCGGGCTCGTCGCGACGGCCGGCCCGCGCTATTTCGGCTTCGTCATCGGCGGCAGCCTGCCCGCAGCGCTTGCCGCCGACTGGCTGACCAGCGCCTGGGACCAGAACGCGGGGCTGTACGCGATCTCGCCGGCCGCTGCCGTCGTCGAAGAAGTGGCCGCCCAGTGGCTGATCGAACTCTTCGGCCTGCCCTCCTCGACGAGCGTGGGCTTCACAACGGGCGCCACGATGGCCAACTTCACCTGCCTGGCTGCCGCCCGCGATGCCGTGCTGCGACGAGAGGGTTGGGACGTCGAGCAGGACGGCCTTGTCGGTGCGCCGCCGATCCATGTGGTCGTTGGTGCCGAAGCCCACGTGACGATCTTCGTTTCGCTCCAGATGCTGGGCCTGGGTCGCGCCCGAGTACACAAGGTCGAGGCCGACGGCCAGGGCCGGATGCGCCCGGACGCCCTGCAAGAGGTGTTGAGCGCGCTGCCGGAAGGGCCGACCATCGTCTGCGCCCAGGCCGGCAACGTGAACACGGGCGGATTCGATCCGCTCGAGGAGATCGTCCGGATTGCGCACGAGCGGGGTGCATGGCTCCACGTGGACGGGGCGTTCGGCCTCTGGGCAACCGCATCGCCGCGGCTGCGCGAGCTCACTGCCGGGATCGACCTCGCAGATTCGTGGACGACCGACGCCCACAAGTGGCTGAACGTCCCGTACGACTCGGGGCTCGCGTTCGTCCGCGATCCAGCACCCCATCACGACGCGATGACGCTCGGCGCGGCCTACTACGTCGAGACCGCGGGCGCCGAGCGCGATCCCTACAACTGGGTGCCGGAGTCTTCTCGCAGGGCACGCGGATTCGCGGTCTACGCGGCGTTGCGATCCCTCGGTCGCGCGGGGGCCGCCGACATGATCGACCGCTGCTGCGGCCTGGCTCGGCGGTTCGCGGACAGCCTCCGCGAGGAGCCAGGAGTCGAGATCCTCAACGACGTCGTCCTCAACCAGGTCCTCGTCCGCTTCACGCCATTGGGATCGGACCCGACGGAGGTTGCGGCCGGGGACGCCCAGACACGCGCAGTCGTCGCCGCGGTCCAGCGGGATGGAACGTGCTGGCTTGGCGGAACGACCTGGCATGGGCGCGCGGCCATGCGGATCTCTGTCTCGGGCTGGAACACGACCGAAGCCGACGTCGACCGCTCGGCCGAGGCGATCGTACGCTGCGCGCACGAGGTGCAACGGGTTCCCGCCTGAGCGCGCCACGCCTGAGCGCGTCACGCCTGAGCCGCGGCGTCACGCCTGAGCGCGTCACGCCTGAGCCGCGGCGCCCCACCGTTGTGATCTAATCGCAGCATAGAAGCCGGCATGGTCAAGCGAGGTGGACCGATGGGCATCAGCACCGCACCCGGCATGACCGCCGAGGAGATCGTCCGACTTTCGCGCGAGCACACCTTCTTCTCGTGGTCCGTCCAGGGGGCCGTGGACCCGATCGCGGTGGACCACGCCGAGGGGATCTATCTGTACACGCCGGACGGCACGCGGATCATCGACTTCAACAGCCAGCTGATGTCGGTCAACATCGGCCACGGCGACCGGCGAGTGATCGATGCCATCACGGCACAGGCGACGAAGCTGCAATTCGTCCAGCCGGCCTTCGTCACGGAACCCAGGGCGCGCCTCGGGCAGAAGCTCGCCGAGATCATGCCCGGCGACCTGGACAAGGTGTTCTTCACGCTGGGCGGCGCCGAGGCGATCGAAAACGCAATCAAGATCGCTCGACATGCGACCGGCCGCTACAAGCTCCTCGCCCGATATCGCGCGTACCACGGCGCGACCATGGGCGCGATGACCCTGACCGGCGATCCACGGCGTTGGGCGAACGAGCCCGGCCTGGTCGGGGTCGTCCGCTATCCGGACACCCACCGCTGGGGCGAAAAGGAACCGCGCCCGGCCGCCGAGTCGCTGCAGGGCCTGGAGGACGTCATCCGCTACGAGGGGCCGCACACGATCGCGGCGATATTCCTCGAGACCATCGTGGGCACAAACGGGATCCTCATTCCGCCCGACGGCTACATCCAGGGCGTCCGCCAGCTGTGCGACCGCTACGGCATCCTGATGGTCGCCGACGAGGTGATGGCGGGTTTCGGCCGGACCGGGAAATGGTTCGCCATCGACAACTGGGACGTGACCCCTGACCTGATGACGATGGCCAAGGGCCTGACCAGCTCATATCTGCCGCTGGGTGCCGTGGCGATGCGCCGCCCCCTCGCCGAGAAATTCGAGTCGATGATGTACTACGGCGGACTGACCTACAGCAGCCACCCGGTGAGTCTCGCCGCTGCGCTTGCCACGATCTCCGTGTACGAAGAGGACGGGCTGATCGAGAACGCCCGGCGGCTGGGACCGGTCATGCGGAGCCACCACGAGGACTTGTACGCCCGCCATCCCAGCGTGGGCGCCTACCGCAACCTCGGCCTGTTCGGGATCATCGACCTGGTGCGCCGTCGCGAGCCCTTCACGCCGATGACGAGCTTCAACGGCACCTCCGACGAGATGAAGGCAATCGGCAAGTTCCTGCGCGACAACGGGCTGTACACCATGATCGCCAACAACTCGATCCACACCAATCCGCCGCTGTGCATCACGGAAGCGCAGCTGGACGAGGGTTTCGAGATCATCGACCGGGCGCTCGACATCGCCGACCAGGCCGTTCAGGCCTGACGCTTCGGTGACGGCGCTACCGTCGATCGCCCAACCGCGCGGAGCCTCTCTCGGGCTGGCCAGGGAGACGCGTTCGGCACGTCGAGTCGTTGGGTTCGTGGTCGTCCTGCTGGCCGTGCTGGTTGTGTGGGAGCTGGCGAAGTGGCTGGGCGGCGACCCGTGGCGTATCCACGGCACCGTTTTGGGGCTGCGGATCGACTACGAGCATCTGCCGCCGACCCACTGGCGGATCGCCGACGATCTTTCGCTACCGCACGTCTGGGATGTCGCGAGGGCGTTCGTCGACCCCGCCCAGCGCAACGGGCCGCCACTGGGTCTCGTGCTCGCGGGGCAGGCGCTGTTCACCTTCCGCGAGGCGGTCATCGGCTTTGTCTTCGGGGGCTTGCTCGGGCTCGGGTTGGCCGTCTGGTTCGTCCACTCGCGCCTCGCAGAGCGCGCGCTCGTGCCCTACGTCGTCGCCTCTCAGACGGTGCCCATCCTTGCCATCTCCCCGATCATCGTGAGCGCTACGAAGGCCGGCTGGCTTTCCGTGGCCATCGTCACCGCCTACCTGACGTTCTTTCCGGTCACGATCGGAGCACTGCGCGGGCTCCGCGCCGCGGATCAGCGGGCGTTCGAGCTGTTCCGGTCTTATGCCGCGTCAAATCGCCAGATCCTGTGGCTGCTGCGCCTGCCGTCTTCGCTGCCGTACCTCTTCGCGGCCCTCCGAATCGCCGCGGCAGCTTCGGTCATCGGCGCGATCATTGGCGAGATCCCGGCAGGCATTCCCGACGGCCTCGCGAGCGCGATCATCAACTACAACCAGTATTACGTGACGGCACCGGAGAGGCTGTGGGCAACGATCATCCTGTGCTCGGTTGTCGGCCTGGTGTTCGTCGGCCTGGTCAAGGTCGCCGAGGGCCGCCTGCTCCGTGGCCGTTATCGAACCCTCGACCTCGCGTGAGCACGCGACCATGACCGACGTGGGAGCGGCGCATCCGGGTGCCTCAACCCCCGCTCCCGACGTGGGGCGCGCGGTCGTTCACACGACCGGCGTGGAGAAGACGTTCGGCACGGGCCCGACCGCTGTCAAAGCGCTCGAGGGGATCGACCTGGAGATCGGCCAGGGCGAGTTCGTGTCCCTCATCGGTCCGTCGGGGTGTGGCAAGTCGACACTGCTGCGGCTGATCGGCGACTTGACGACCCCGTCCGCGGGGCAAATCCTCGTGAACGGCAAGCCCGCCAGCCGCGCACGGCTCGACCGGGATTACGGGATGGTGTTCCAGGCGCCGGTGCTCATGGACTGGCGAACGATCGCGCGGAACATCGAGCTGCCGCTCGAGATCATGGGCTTCCCCAGGGACGAGCGCGCACGTCGGTCGGGCGAGCTCCTGAAGCTGGTCGAGCTCGAAGGCTTCGGGGGGAAACATCCCTGGCAGCTGTCGGGCGGCATGCAGCAGCGGGTCGCGATTGCGCGCGCCCTCGCCTTCGACCCCAAGCTGCTGCTGATGGACGAGCCCTTCGGGGCCCTCGACGAGATGACGCGCGAGCGGATGAACCTCGAGCTGATGAAGATCTGGGGGCAGACTGCTACGACCGTGGTGTTCGTGACCCACTCGATCCCCGAAGCGGTCTTCCTGTCGACCCGCGTGGTGGTCATGTCGCCCCGCCCGGGCCGGATTGCGCGCATCGTCGAAATCGACCTGCCCCACCAGCGTACGGTCGAGACGCGAGAGTTGGAGCGTTACTTCGAACTGGTGACCCAGGTCCGCGAGGCCCTCCGGCGGCACGAACCCGACACGACGACGATGGACGAGCTGGAGGCGGCTCGCATCCGGGCCGAAGGGCTCGGCTGACGACCGGTCGCATGATCAACACGCGGCTCGCCAACTGGCTGCCGCCCGTCGTCCTGTTCGTGCTGGTCATCGTGATCTGGGATCTGGGACTGCTCGCTCTGGGCGTCCAATCCTTCCTCCTCCCGCGACCGACCGTCATCTGGGCAAAGCTGCTGGAGCTGTGGCCCACGACGCTCGCTCGGGGCGTTGCCTTCACCGCGAGCGAGGCGCTGGGCGGCTTGGCGGCGGGCATCGTCCTCGGCACCGCTGCCGGCCTGGCGACGGCGCGTTGGCGGACTGCCCAGGAGACCCTCGTGCCGATCGCCATCGGCGCCAGCACGGTCCCGATCATCGCGTTCGCACCGATCACCCTGAACTGGTTCGGCTATGAGAGCCCCTTGCCGCGGATGGTGATCGTGGCGGCCATGGTGTTCTTCCCCGTCATGGTCAATACCGTTCGAGGCCTGACCGAGGTCGAGCCCGCGGCGCTCGAGCTGATGGCGTCCTATGCCGGTTCGGAGCTGCAGACGCTGCGCAAGGTTCGAATCCCGAACGCGCTGCCGTACTGGTTTACCGCGCTGCGCATCGCTGCGACCCTGAGCGTCATTGGGGCGGTGGTCGGCGAGTTCTTCGGTGGTCCGCTGTATTCACTCGGCATCTTCATCACGAACCAGACCGGCATCTCCGACTACCCGAGTGCGTGGGCGGCGATCATCCTCGCCTGCGGCCTCGGCATCGGCTTCTACGTTGCCGCGGTGATCGCCGAGCGCGTGGCCGTGCCCTGGGGATCGGCGCGCGAAACGGCGCGATGAGGAAATCGGCGCCATGAGCGAAAACGGCGCGATGGGCGGGCCCCGATGACCTACCATCCGTGCGCTGAGGAGGCGCCCGTTGCCCGTTCGCAGGTCGACAGGGCGGCGCGGCGTGGAGGAGGAGTGGCAAGCATGAACACGGCCCGAAAAGCGGCGGCGTTGACGATCGCGCTCGCCCTGGCTGCAGCCGGCTGCAGTGCCCTGCCCGGCGGCGGCAATACCAAGGTCAAGTTCCAGCTCCAGTGGGTGGCCCAATAGCAGTTCGCGGGCTATTACGCGGCACTCGACCAGGGTTACTACAAGGACGAAGGCCTCGACGTTAGCTTCCTGCTGGGTGGGCCGCAGGTCGACAACATCAACGCGGTCGCGGCCGGGACTGCCGACATCGGGACAGGTTGGCTGCCCAAGATGCTCCAGTCGCGCGAAAACGGCACAGACTTGGTCTCGATCGCCCAGACGTTCCAGCGCTCCGGCACCCGGATGGCGTCGTTCAAGACCAAGAACATCACGACGATCAAGGACTTCGACGGAAAGAAGATCGGCAGCTGGCTGCTCGGGAACGAGCCCGAGCTATTCGCCGCTCTCGTGAAGGCCGGGTTCGACCCAACCAAGGAAACCGTCATCAAGCAGAACTTCGACATGTCCGGCCTGCTGAAAGGGGACCTCGACGTCGCCCAGGCGATGATCTACAACGAGTACGCACAGGTCCTCGAAGCCAAGAACCCGGCCACCGGCCAGCTGTATCAGCCCGCGGACTTCAACGTCCTGGACTTCAACGATCCGTCGGTTGGCACGGGGATGCTCCAGGACCAGATCTTCGCCCGTGATTCCTGGCTCAAGCGGGGCAACAACCAGGACGTCGCCACGAAGTTCCTGAAGGCGACATTCAAGGGTTGGGCCTACTGCCGCGACAACCCGCAAAAGTGTGTCGACATCGTCCTCAAGAACGGCTCTCAGTTGGGCGCCAGCCACCAGGCGTGGCAGATGAACGAGATCAACGCGCTGATCTGGCCGTCGCCGAACGGGATCGGCATGCTCGACCCAAAGCTCTGGGACCAGACCATCCAGATCGCTACGACCTACAAGGTCCTCAAGGCTGCTCCGACCCAAGGCGCCTATCGGACTGATCTGGCGAAGGCCGCGCTCGACGCCCTCGGAACGTCGATCGACACGAAGGGCGCCAGCTTCCAGAAGCAGACCGTCACTCTCAAGGAGGGCGGCAGCTAAGTCGAAACCGCATCTGGACATGAGTCGAGGCCGGCCCCGACACGGGTCGGCCTCTTCGATTCCGGACTCGGCCTTGCGCGCTCCCCAGACTTCCCCGGGCGATGCGCATCCGCGCATGAAGGCTCCCGCATATGCGGCAATGCGCATCCGCGCATGAAGGCTTCCACATATGCGGCGATGCGCATCCGCATGAAGGCTTCCACATATGCGGCGATGCGCATCCGCGCATGAACGGCGGTCCACGTATGCGGCGATGCGCATCACGCCTGGATGCCTGAACACCTGGACCAAAACGCTGGCCCGCAGTGCACGGTAATGCAGGCGCGCTGAGGGTCAGCCGGTCTTGCCGGTCCCGAACTGGCGGTCGCCGGCATCGCCCAGGCCCGGCATGATGTAGCCGCGCTCGTTAAGCTGGCGATCCAGGGCGGCGCAGTGGATCGGCACGTCCGGATGGGCCCGAGTCACGGCGTCGACCCCCTCGGGCGCGGCGATCAGGTTCACGAGCTTGATTCGAACGGCGCCCCAGCGCTTGAGTACCTCGATCGCCGCGGTCGCCGAACCACCGGTCGCCAGCATCGGGTCGAGGATCAAGCAAACGTCGACCGTCGCCGAGTCGGGCAGCCTGTTGTAGTACTCCACGGGCCGCAGGGTGCGCTCATCCCGGAACAGGCCGAGGTGCCAGACCTGGGCGGTCGGCATCAGCTCGAGCATTGCGTCGACCATGCCCAGCCCCGCCCGCAGGATCGGTACGAGCCCGATGCGGTCGGCCAGCTCGGCTGCCTGCGTCTCCTCGATCGGCGTGCGCACCGTCAAGGGCCGGATCCGAGCGTCCGCCAATGCCTCGTAGCCCAGGAGCCAGGACAGCTCGCGAACCACCTCGCGGAACTTCTTTGGCTCGGTATGGATGTCACGGAGCACGGCCAGCTTGTGGAGGACCGCAGGGTGCTGGGAAATGTGCAGGGTCGGCCATGCTGAGGTGGCGGACGGCGGAACGGCCATCGACTTCGACACGGACAATCTCCTGATCGGGTGGGCTCGAGCGATCGTCCGGAACGGCCCGCATGCTAGCACCGCGGTGCGCCGAATCACCGATTGACGCCGTCTCGCCGCCCGCGTAGCGTCCGGGTGCGCGGCCGGGGCGCGTCCGGGCGGTGGCCCAAGTGCCCTGTGCCGTCGCCTGGACCGCTTCGGCCCGTGTCGACGCGCTCCCTTGCGCGGTATCCTCGGACACGCGCGCGTGGCCGATTCCGCACGCGCCGAACAGGAGGTTTCGCCCTGTCCAGCGCCCCGCCCGTGAGGTCGCGGCCGAAGCGACCCAGCCGGCCTCGTCAGTCCGCGCGACCGGCTGCCCGTCCGTCGGTTCCGCCGGTCCTGGTCCGCCAGATCCGGAACGGCATCGTCGAGAGTGAGCATCGCGGCCACATCGTCGAGGTCGACGCCGGCGGCTCGATCGTGCGCGTCGTGGGCGATCCCGAACGAGTCGTCTCGTTGCGTTCGGCTGCCAAGCCGTTCGGGCTGATCGCCCTGATCGAAGCGGGTGGCATCGAGGCGTTCGACCTGACCGCCGCCGAGCTGGCGCTGATGACGGGCTCTCACTCGGGCGAGGACATGCACGTGCGGACCCTCCAGGGTGTCTTTCGCCGGTCGGGGGTCAGCCAATCCCAGCTCGCCTGCGGATCGGCGGGGGCGCCGCTCGATGCCCTCACCGCTGCTCGCCTGGCGCGCGACGGCGAAAAACCGGGACCGCTCCGCCACATGTGCTCTGGCGCCCATGCTGCATCGCTCTTGCTGAGCCGGATGAGGGACTGGCCGGCCGAGAATTACTGGATGCCCGAGCACCCGTCGCAGGCGGCCTATCGCAGCGTCGTCGCTCGGGCGTTCGGGACGAAGCCGGACCGGCTCGTGAGGGCGATCGATGGCTGCGGCATCGAGACCTTCGCGTTTCCCCTGCGCGAGATCGCACGGGCCTTTGCCTTCCTGGCCGATCCTTCCGCGCTGGCCGGCTCCGATCCGCGCTCCGGGTTGGCTCCGTCGCTGCACATCGTTCGCGACGCGATGCTGGCGCACCCGGAGATGGTCGGCGGTTCGCGCGAGCGGCTGGACACATCGCTGATGAAGGCCCTCCCGGAGCGCCTCGTCAGCAAAGGCGGCAGCGAGGCCTTGCGAGGGGTAGCCATCCTGCCCGGCGGGCGCGCGAATGGCGGCTCCGCCGGCCCATCGGGCATGGCCATCAAGATCGACGACGGCGACGGGCACAACCGCGCTGGCTGGGCGGCGGGCGTCGAGGCTCTGCAGCAGGCCGGGGTGCTGGAAGGGCAGGCCTTGCGTGCGCTGGGCCGCTATCACCAGCCGACGTCGCTCGATCCGCACGGCCGGCTTGCAGGCGAGACGATCGCCAAATTCGAGCTCGCGCCGGTCGGCGAACTGTTCGGATGAGCCGTTCCTTTCCGTGACCGGTCACGCACCGCAGCGACCGGCGACCGCTCGACCGACGCCTCCGGCCTGGGCCGCCGATGCGGAACGAGCTCGCGCGGCTCGGTCTCGCGCGCGGTCGGCGCGCTCGACCGGGCCCGATCGACGAGGCACAACCTCCGACGGATCCAGTTCCGACCGAACAGGCTCCGACCGATCAGGCTCCGACCGATCGAGGTCCGATCGGCCTGGCCCCGAGCGCCGCGCCGGGGGCTCGCGCGGCCGAGGCGATCGCGCAGGCGGCCGGGCCACGCTCGGCTCAACCTCCTACGACGGAGCCGATGAGGAGCCCTTCGAGCCGGATTGGGCCGGCGGATCGTGGTATGGCGCGGGCTCCGGAACGTACTGGCGCGTGAATCCCAAGGAGTATGCGGACCCGCGCAAGCACGGCCCGGAGTACCAAGCTCGGGGGCGAGCACGAGCCCCTGAATGGGGCGCCGCCGCGGGCGCGGCACCGCGGTCAGGCAGGGCACCGGGTTCGGGCGGGGCCACGGCGGCCGATTCGTGGGCCGCGTCGGACGGCTCATCGGCGCCGGCGACCGATCGCGAGGCTGGGAGCCGCTCATGGACGGAGGCCTCGAAACCGGCCTGGAGCACACGCTCGACGTCGGCCGGTTCGTGGACGAATTGGCCGGGTGACAGGCCGGGCGAAGGCGCTGCCGAGTCCGGGCATCGCGGCCCGCGCACAGGATCCGCGGCTGGGCAGGCCACCTTCGATGCGGTCGCGAGTGCCGCAGCGGTTCCCGCCTGGCTCGACAACCCCACTGCGCGCCGGGTTGCCACCCTTCTCCTCGCGTGGCCACCGATCGGTTTCCTGCTCGCGTCCATCGCCGGCGAAATGACCGGTTGCGGCCGCTATTCGGCCGCTTGCGCCGATGGCCTCAACCTGTTGCCGTGGCTCGTCCAACCGCTCGTGGTCGGGGCGCTCCTCGTTTTCCCTGCGATCGCAGACCGGGCAGCCATCGGATCGGTCGGTGCACTCGTCGCGGGGATTCCCGTGGCCATCATTCTGAGTGTCACGGGCGGCGGTCGCGGGCCAGCCGCCACGACAGCAGCAGCGTTGGTCATCGCCCTGGTCGTGGGCTACGCGATCGGAC
>WNGI01002174.1_pt1 | contig 16811 bp, 15 predicted proteins | sample 5400621 | NCBI WGS metagenome assembly WNGI01 (sample SAMN13153374, study PRJNA577476) | soil metagenome | isolation source: 20 cm soil or saprolite under Garry oak tree replicate 1 | place: USA:California | collected 2016-06-15 | reverse complement strand
TGTAGAAATAGGACCCGGCGGTCGTAAGGCTGTCCCGCGAGTATTGCGTGTCGTTACCCAGGCCGTAATAGCCGAGTCGGTTCACGCGCACGGCGCCGAAGGTGAGTGCCGCCCGCCAGCCCGCCCACCACGCCGGTGCTTGCGCGTCCAGGATGAACGCATAGCTGCCCTGGGTACTGGCCCCCGCATCGAGATTGATCGCCGCGAAGTTCGGCTCCGGCCGCTCGACGAAGCCGACGGGACTATACCGTCCGTAATGAAGCCCGATCCACAACCCGTCGCCCGGGCTGTGGGACAGGTTGGGGTAGAAGTTGCTGCGCCAGTAGCGCTGCGCGGCGAGCGCCGGGGCGGCGGTCGCGAGCAGCACGAGCGCGAGGCTAGCGGCTCGCAGCGGGCCGCTCGTAGAGATGGGCCATGTCCCGCAGTTTGGCCTCGGTGCCGTCGTGCGCCGCGTAGCGCCCCGGGTAAAGCGAGGCGGCGCCGAAGTCCCCGCGTTTATTCACTGCATAGAACTTGAGATCGAACGTCGGTTTGCCGTCGGGGCCCAGCAGGCGTGGCTCCGTGAGCTGCACCACGCGCTTCAGTGTCTCGAGACACGCATCGGTGGGCTTCATCCCCCGGCGCATGAATTCGACCGTCAGAAACCCGCCGCACACCTTGATGTTCGATTCACCGCGGCCGGTCGAGCCCGCGGCGCCGATGTCGTTGTCGGTGTACTGGCCCGCGCCGATGATCGGGCTATCGCCCACGCGCCCCGGGATCTTGAACGCCAGGCCGCTGGTGGTCGTCACGGAGGAAATGTCGCCCTGGGGAGTGACCGCATCACAGTTGATGGTGCCGGTGGGCCGGACGGACATGTCCTGGGTCTCGGGGACGTCCAGGTAATCGTCGGCCGGGTTCAGATTCGCCCGCCAGTGCAGCCAGACCTCGCGCGCGTGCGGCGTGAGCAGATCGTCGTCCCTGAAGCCGTACTGGAGCGCGAACCGCTTGGCGCCCTCCCCCACCAGGAAGATGTGGTTCGTGTACTTGAGCACCAGTTTCGCGACCTCGGAAGGCGTCTTGATCCCTTCGAGCGCGCCCACCGCGCCGGCCCGTTTGGTGGGCCCGTGCATGCACGCGGCATCGAGCTGCACCACGCCGTCGGCGTTGGGCAGGCCGCCGTAGCCCACCGAGTCGTCGTTCGGGTCGAGCTCCTGGATCTTCACTCCCTCGATCACGGCGTCGAGAGTGTCCGCCCCCTGGAGCAGCATCTCGAACGCTTTTTGCACGGCCCGCAACCCGTTGGCGCTCGAGACCGCGACCGGCTTCGCCGCCCACCGGCTCCGGGGCGGCAGCGGCCGCGCTGGCCGCATCGGGAACGGAATGTCGCCCGCCCGCGTGGCCGCGACGCCGACGGCGGCGGAGGCGAGGAAGTCGCGACGCGACAGCAGGTCAGACACGAGAACGACTCCGGATGAAATGTGCGTGCGTAGGTTGCGCCGCCGGGCGGGCTCTGTCAACTTGCTCCCGTGGACGTCACGGATCCGCCGAGCGTGCGCACGGTGGTGCGCGGCATACTGGGCGCGGCGATGGTGCTCGTCGGCCTCGCGTTGATCGTCGTGTCGGTTGGGGCGGGGCACATCGAGTGGCGGCTCGCCGCCCTGATGCTCGCGTTATGGGGCGCGTGGGGGTTCCTGGACTCGCTGTTCGGATCGGTGCTCGAGCCGCTCGGCAGGTTCGTGGGCGACGCCTTGACCGGCGGGGCGATGCCGGGGGGCATGGGGATCACCATCCAGGACGAAACGGCGATGCTCGAGCACCTGGTCGAGGCCGATCCGCCGCCGCCGCGCCACCGGGTCGTGCTGGCCGGCATCCGCCTCGCCGAGATCTACCGCACACACCAGCACGACGCCGCCAAAGCGGAGGCCGTCATCGCCCGGCTGGTCAGCCGGTATCCCGACGCGCCCGAGCTCAAGTATGTCCGCCCCGGTTGAACTCTCGTTGGTCGTGCCGGTGTACAATGAACGCGACAATCTACCGGTCCTGGTCGAAGAGATCGGCCGGGCGCTGGCCGGCCGGGCGGGAGGGGGGCGCTACGAGATCGTGGCCGTCGACGATGGCTCGACCGACGGCTCGCTCGATGTGCTCAAGGCGCTGAAGCGCGAGCACCCCGAAATTCATATCGTGGCGTTCGCCGCGAACGCCGGGCAGACCGCCGCCTTCGCCGCGGGCTTCGGCGCGGCCCGCGGGCGCGTCATCGTCACGCTGGATGCGGATCTCCAGAACGACCCGGCCGACATTCCCGTGCTGCTCGCCGAGCTCGAGCACACCGGGGCGGCGGCGGTCGCGGGGTACCGGGTGGGCCGGCGCGACAGCGGTTGGAAGCGGCTGCAAAGCCGTATCGCCAACGGTGTGCGCAACCGGCTCAACCGCGAGACGATCCGTGACACCGGCTGCTCCCTCAAAGCGTTTCGCGCCGAGGCCGTGCGCGCGCTGCCGCTGTTCAACGGGATGCACCGCTTCCTGCCGACGCTCGTCAGGATGCAGGGGGGGCGGGTGACGGAGGTGCCCGTGCACCACCGGACCCGCCGCTTCGGGAAGACGAAGTACGGGATGTGGAACCGTGTATTCCGGGCGCTGGTGGACGCGCTCGCCGTGCGCTGGATGCAGCGCCGGGCGTTGCGTTACCGGGTGCGGGAGGAGCTGCCGTGAACCACGACGAATGGGTGCAACAGATCGATCTCGAGCTGGACGGTGAGCTGAGTCTCCCCGAGCGGGCCTCGCTGGCGCGCCACCTCGCTTCATGCCGGCACTGCGCCGAAGCGCGCGTGAGCCATCTCGAGCTGCGGGTCGCGTTCGCCCGCTCCGCCGGGGAGCCCCACGCACGCACCGTCCCGCGCCCGCGGATTCGCGGGCGCACGCTGGCGCTGTGGATGACGGCGAGCCTCGTCGCCGGCGCCGCGGCGGGCTGGCTGGGGCACGGCCGGTGGGGCGGGCCGGGGTCGGAAGCGATCGAGACCACTCGTGCGACGTTCCTGGCGCGCTAGTCGGGTCGCCGCGGCGCTGGGGTTGGGCGCGTGGGTTGGGGCCCCCGCCCCCGCCTCCGCCGCGCTGCAGGCCCCGAATTACCGCGTGACCTACCACCTGCGGGTGGTCGAGCGCGCAGCGGGCGAGACGCGCCTGCTCGCCAGCGCCGCAGTCAGCGGCCCGCCGGAGACGGACCTGCGGCTCGGGCTGCAAGCCCGTGCGGCGGAGGTCCAGGCCCTGCTCGGCACGCTTCCCGAGCCGGACACCGTGAACCTGGTGGGGATGTTCTTCAGCCGGCGTCAGGTCGGTCGCTCGCGTCGCGGGTTGCCGTTGTGGGAGGAAGACAGCTACCGGCGGTGGTCGCGCATCGAGTGGGGTGGGACGACCCTGCTCTACCCCTTCGGGCCGCCGGGCGTCAACCAGCGGCGCGTGGTCTGGGTGGAGATCACCGTCAGCCGCGGATTCGCCGCCGGGGAGACGCGAGCGAACGAGGAAGTGACCATCATCGACAGTGCCGTCGCCTTCAGCGCCCAGGCCGTGATCCCCCCCCGCCGCGTCACCGTTCGCATGTGGCTGGTGCGTGGCGACACCGCGTCGAGCCGGCAGAGCGTCGATCTCGTCCCCGAGACCACCGGTCGCCGGGTCAGTTTCAAACTGGGTCGCGAAAAGCTGGACTTCGATGTTGCGCTGGAGCGGCCCGAGCCGCCCCGCACCGGGCGCGACAGCGCGCTCGCCGTCACCGTGGACCTCGTCTGCCTGCGGGTCGTCGCGCCCGAGTCGGCCGAGAGCCCCCGAGTCCGCTGCGGTCGGCTCGACGACATCGCGCGCCGCGTGGCTCTGGTGGGCGGCGACACGCTGATGGCCACGTTCGGCTGGCCACCGGCGCGCTGAACGGTATTATCCACCGATGGTGCGGAAGCCACGGCTCGACCCTGCGATATTCCACCTCCCCGTCGAGAAGATGCGGGAGGGCTACTATTCCGATAAGTACTTCGTGCGCACGCGCGAGCTGCTGCTCAAGGACGATCACCGCCCGTGCGTGACGATGCAGGTGTTCGGCAAGGCGCACGCCTTCCTCGGCGGCATCGACGAGGCGATCGCGATTCTCAAGCTGTGCAGCATGGAGTGGCCGGAGCTCGAAGTCTCCGCGTTGTACGACGGCGACGAGATCGCGCCGTGGGAGACGGTGCTGCTCATCGAGGGCCCGTACGACGCATTCGCTCACCTCGAGACCCTGTACCTGGGTGTGCTGGCCCGCCGCACGAAGGTCGGGACCAACACCCGCCGCGTCGTGGAGGCGGCCAGGCCGAAGCAGGTGATGTTCTTCCCGGCCCGGCACGACCACTGGCTGGTCCAGACGGGAGACGGGTACGCGGCCCACATCGCGGGCGCGATCGGCGTGTCGACCGACGCGCAGGCGTCGTGGTGGGGCTCCGAAGGGGTCGGCACGGTGCCGCACGCGCTCATCGCCGCCTACGGCGGCGACACGGTGCTCGCCTCGAAGAAGTTTGCCGAGCTCATGGACGGGGGCATGCGTCTCATCACCCTCGTCGACTTCGAAAACGATTGCGTCGGAACGGCGCTCAAGGTGGCGCGCGCGCTGGGCGAGCGGCTCTATGGCGTACGGATCGACACGTCGGAGACCCTCGTGGACAAGTCGGTGATTCCGCAGATGGGCACCTTCAAACCGACGGGCGTCAACCCGCAGCTCGTCTGGAACGTGCGCCGAGCGCTCGACGACGAAGGGTTCCGGCACGTGAGGATCGTGGTGTCGGGCGGATTCACGGTCGAAAAGATCCGGCAGTTCGAAGAGCAGGAGGTGCCGGTGGACATGTACGGTGTGGGGTCGAGCCTGTTCCAGGGCCGCTTCGACTTCACGGCGGACGTGGTGCGGGTCGAAGGGAAACCGCTGGCGAAGGTGGGCCGGAGTTACCAGCCCAACCCGCGCCTGGAACGCGTCGAATAGTTGTAGGGGTGCAGCATGCTGCACCCCTACGGTTTAAGGTACTTGTCGTACCACCCCAGATACCGTTCCAGCCGGTCGCGCCGGTAGCTCGGCTTGGTGATGCCGTGATGCTGACCCGGATAGATCACCAGCTGGGTCGCCACGCCCAGGCTTCTGAGCGCCTGGTACATCTGCTCCGAATTGAGGAGCGGCACGTTGAAGTCCTTGTCCCCGCACAGGAAGAGGGTCGGGGTGTTGATCCGGTCGGCGTGCAGGAACGGGAATGACAGCCTGACCCAGGTGTCGGCGGCTTTCCACGGCACGCCCAGCTCACCCTCGTATTCCCGCACATACTGATCGGTGCCGTAGCCGGCGAGCACGTTGGAGATGCTCGCCCCGCTCACCGCCGCCTTGAAGCGATGGTCCTGGGCGATCACGTAGTTGGTGAGGATGCCACCGTAGCTCCACCCGCCGACGCCCAGTCGCGCGGGATCGGCGAGGCCCTGCGCCACCACGTAGTCGACCGCAGCGAGCACGTCCTGGGCATCCTTGTTCCCCCAGTCCGCGAAGATCGCCGTGGAGAACCGCTCTCCCCGGCCGGAGCTGCCGCGCGGGTTCGCGACGACCACGAGATACCCGTGGCCGGCCAGCGTCTGGAGCTGGAAGTCGAACTCGTGCTGATACTGCGACACCGGCCCGCCGTGAATGCGGAGGATCGTCGGATATCGCTTTCCCGACACGAAGTCCGGCGGCTTCACCGCGAAGCCGTTGATGGCCGTGCCGTCGCGGCTCTTGAAGCTGATCGGCTCCACGGCCCCGAGCTTGACCCGCGACAGCCACTCGTCGTTCTGGCGTGACAGCGATCGCAGCGTGGCGCCGTCCAGCGCGAACACTTCGGCAGGCACGAGCGGCGTGGACGCGAGCACGGCGAGCTTGCCCTTCTCACCGGCGGTGAACGCGCTCACGACCCGGGGGCCCGAGACAATTCGCTCGATGGTGCCGCCTGCCGCCGGCACGCGCGCGACCCCGACCGTGCGGTCGTCTTCGAGCAGAAACGTGATAGACGCCCCGTCGCCCGACCATGCGGGGCTCGCGACGTTGCGATCGAGCGCCGCCGTGAGGATGCGGGGCGCGCCCCCGGCGACCGGTACGACGGCGAGTCTCTGAACGGCGTAGTAGATGAGCTTGAGCGGGCCGCCCTGGAGGTAGGCGATGGAGCGGCCGTCGGGGCTCCACGCCGGGCGGCTCTCGGTGTCGGGATCGTTGTCCGGGCCATCGAACGTCGTGAGCTGCCGCGGGCTAGCGCTTCCCCCCGGCGCGGCGTCGATCACATACAGGTCCCAATTGTTGTCGCGATCGAAGTCGGGACGCCGCTTGCTCACGAACGCCAGGGACTTGCCGTCGGGCGACCAGGCCGGCAGGAGCTCGTCGTAATCCCCCGACGTCAGCGGCGTCGTCTTTCCCGACTCCACGTCGAGCACGTAGAGGTGCCGGCGTCGCTTGCCGAGGTAGCCGCCCTCGTCCTGCTTGAACTGAAACCGGTCGATCACGATGGGAGGCGGCGTCTTGGGCTTGGCCGTGTCCGGGTCTTCCGCGACCAGCGCGACCCGCTTCCCGTCGGGTGCCCACACATAGTCGTCCACGTCGCGCGGCTGCGTGGTGGCCTTGCGCCCCTCGCCGCCCAGGCGGTCGAGCAGCCAGAGCTGGGTGTGCTCGTCCTCGCGGCTCGAGAGGAAGGCGAGCCACCGCCCGTCCGGGCTCCAACGCGGCGTGCTCTCGCCCGGCTTCGACGTCGTGAGGCGGACGTTTCGCGTGCCGTCCCAGCTCGCCATCCACACCGCGCTCTTGTTCTGATCTTCGGTCGTGTCCGAGGTCGACACGGTATAGGCCACCCAGGCGCCGTCCGGCGAGATCTCGGGCTCGCGCACGTCCCGTACGCGGAGCACATCGTCGAGCGAGAACGGCTGGGACGGTGCGGAGTGAGACAGGGCCGTGGGCGCCTGCGCGCCGAGTGCCGGCGCGAGCGCCAGCGCGGCGAGGGTCGGGATGAGCTTTGTGATCATGTGGGAGGCTAACCCGGCTCTTGCACTTCGTGCCAGAGTGAATATTTTTCCGTAACGATGAATATTCATGCACCGGTGCCGGTGGGCGTGCTCGGGGCGTCCGGCTACGTGGGTCAGGAGCTGCTGCGACTGCTCGCCCATCATCCGCGGGCCGCGGTGGCGTTCGCGACGGCCGAGTCCGCGGCGGGCGAGCGGCGCGACGGCGTCGAGCTCGTCCGCATCGAGGACGCCCCGTTCGCGCGGGCCGAGATCGTGCTGTCGGCGCTGCCCCACGGTGTATCGGCGCGCTACGTGCAGGCGGCCCGCGGTCTCGGTAAACGCGCGGTGGACCTGTCCGCCGACTTCCGGCTGTCCCCCGACGCGGTCTACGGGTTGACGGAGGTCACCCGCCCTCATGTCGCGGCGGCGGACCTGGTGGCTAATCCCGGGTGCTATCCCACCGCGGCGCTGCTCGCACTCCTGCCGCTCGCGCGGAGCGGGCTGATCGACGAGACCCGCGAGGTGGTGATCGATGCCGCCTCCGGCGTGACGGGCGCGGGCCGGACGCTCAAGCGGGACCTCCTGTTCGGCGAGGTGGCCGAGGACTTCCGCGCCTATGCGGCCGGCAACGAGCACCGCCACCTCCCGGAGCTCAAGGCGGCCCTCGCGCGCGAGGGCGGATTCGTGGGCGACCTCGTGTTCACGCCCCATTTACTGCCCGTCAAACGGGGCATCCTGGAGACGATCCACGTCCCGCTCACGAGGGGTCTCGATCGCGCGACGGCGGAGGAGATCTACGAGACCGTCTATGCCAACGAGCCGTGCGTGGCGGTGCTGCACGGCGCACTGCCGTCGCTCAAGGACGTTGTATATCGCAATCGCGTGGCGCTCGGCGTTGCGGCGGTGGCGAACGTCCGCCGGCCGCGGCTGACGGTGATCGCCGCGATCGACAATCTGGTGAAGGGCGCCGCGGGGCAAGCGATTCAAAACATGAACGTCATGCTCGGTCTGCCCGAGACGGCGGGGCTCACGTGCTGAGCACCCGGGTCGTCAAGCTGGGCGGCAACGAGCTCGATCGCCCCGCGTGGCTCGCGGCGTGCGCGCGCGCACTCGTGCGGCTCGACCCCGTCGTGGTGGTACACGGCGGGGGGCGGGCGGTCAGCGCGCTGTCGCGTCGCCTCGGACTGCCGGTGGAGAAGCGGGGCGGCCGGCGGGTCACGACGCCGGACGTGGCGGAAGTGGTGGAGCTGGTCATGGGCGGCCCCGTGAACCGGCAAGTGGTGGCGGCGCTGCGTGCCGCAGGACTCGATGCGGTCGGGCTGTCGGGCGTGGACGGTGGGTTGCTCACCGCCCATCCCGTCCCCGGGGACCTGGGGCATGTCGGCGAGATCGCCGAGGTGCGTGTGGCGTTGCTCGAGAGCTTCCTGCTCGCGGGGCTCACACCCGTGATCGCCCCCATGGCGCCGGACGCCTCCGGCTCGGATGGGCCACCCCTCAACGTGAACGCGGACGACGCCGCGGCGGCGGTCGCCGGTGCGCTGCGGGCCGCCGAGCTGCTGCTGATTTCGGACGTGCCGGGCGTGGAGGTGGACGGGGCGGTACGCCCCGTGCTCGACGCGGGCGACGTCGAGACCCTCATCGAGCTGGGCGTGGCGACCGATGGCATGGCCGCCAAGCTCCGCGCGGCGACCGCGGGGCTCCGTGCCGGAGCGCGCGCCGTCCGCATTGGTGACCTGGATCTCCTGAACGACGCCGCAGCCGGCACCCGAATTCTCGCCCCGGCCGTCCAGCCGGCGTGACCACTCTCCCTACGGGTGCGTCGGCCCCGCCGACCGCCCCGGCGCTGCTCGACGTCTACGCCCGCGTCGGCCCCCTGTTTGTGAGAGGGGAAGGCGCCGAGCTCATCGCCGAAGACGGGACCCGCTATCTCGACTTCGTGGCGGGGATCGGGGTGAACGCGCTCGGCTACAACCATCCCGTCATCCGCGCGGCGCTCGAGCGGGCCCTCGGCTCGGGACTGATCCACCTCTCCAACCTCTACCGCAGCGAGGCCGGCGAGCGGCTCGCCGAGGAGCTGGTCGCGCGCTCATTCGCCGACCGCGCGTTCTTCTGCAACTCGGGCGCCGAGGCGAACGAGGCCGCGTTCAAGTTCGCCCGCAAGTGGTCGGGCAAGAGCGAGATCGTGGCGTTCTCGGGGTCGTTCCACGGGCGTTTGTTCGCGACCCTCGCGGCCACCGACCGCCCCGACTATCGCAAGCCGTTCGAGCCACTCGTGCCGGGCATCCGCATTGTCGCGCGCGAAGACTGGGCGGCCGTGGATCACGCGGTATCGGCGTCCCGCACGGCCGCGGTCATCGTGGAGCCGGTGCAGGGGGAGGGCGGGGTGCGGCCCGTGGACGCCGAGTGGTTGGGCTTCGTGCGCGAGCTGTGCGACTCCCGCGGCGTAGCCGTCATTTTCGACGAGGTACAGTGCGGCTTGGGTCGCACGGGGACCCTGTTCGCCTACGAGCAGGCGGGCGTGGTGCCCGACATCCTGACGCTGGCGAAGCCGCTCGCCGGCGGACTGCCGATGGGAGCGGTGCTCGTGACGAGCGCCGTCGCCGCAGCGCTCAAGCCGGGCGACCACGCCACGACGTTCGGTGGCGGGCCGCTCGTCGCCGGCGTGGCCCTCGAGGTGGTGCGCACGATCGCCGATCCCGCCTTCCTCGCCGACGTTCGCCGCAAGGCGGAGTGGCTGAGCGCGCGGCTCGAGCGGCTCGCCGCCCGGGCGCCGCGGGTGCGCGAGGTGCGGGGGCGGGGGCTCATGTGGGGACTCGAGCTGGCTGAGCCGGCGGCCCCGATCGTGGCGGCGGCGCGGGACCGGGGCCTGCTCGTGGTCACGGCGGGGCCGGAGGTGATCCGCCTGCTGCCGCCGCTGGTCATCGCGGTGGAGGAGCTGGAGCGTGGCGTCGCGATTCTCGAGGAGCTCCTCGCGTGAGCGCCCTGCCGATTTACGGGGAGCGGGGAGCGGGGAGCGGTACCCTCCGTGGAGAGCCGCAACTCCGTCCCACGTCGGTGGGAACCGCTCCCCGCTCCCCGCTCCCCGGTGTGGCGCTGCGGGAAGCGGTTCTCGCTGACGTGCCGCACCTCGAGGCCCTGATGGCTCCCTACGTCCAAAGCGGCGACCTGCTGCCGCGCTCGAACTACGATCTCTGCCGGCACATCAAGGAATACGTCGTCGCCGAGGCGCCGACGGGCGAGGTCATCGGATGCGGGTCGCTCAAGGTGTACTCCCGGGACCTGGCGGAGCTCGCGGCCCTCGCCGTACGCGAGGATTGGCAGCGGGCGGGCGTCGGCGGCGCGCTGCTCGCGGCGCTGATCGCCGAGGCGCGAGTCCATGGCCTGGCGGAAGTGCTCGCGCTGACTCGCAAACCGGCGTTCTTTCTGAGGGTCGGCTTCGCGCCCGCCGAGCGCGAGCACTTCCCACTCAAGGTGTGGGCGGATTGCAACAGGTGTCCGAGGCAGACCTGCTGTGACGAGGTTGCAGTGGTTCTCAGGTTGTAAAAACAGGCAACAACTAGACGCACTGCCTTTGTTTTTCCTCTCTCCCCGTTGACACCTTCCCGTATCCTCGGAGAGATTCCCCGCCATGGCCCGGGTCATCTTCTGGGATGTCGACACCCAATACGACTTCATACACGCGGACGGCAAGCTGTACGTGCCGGAGGCGGAGCGGATCGTGACGAACTTGCAGCGTTTGACGGACTACGCGCACGGCCACGGCATCCGGATCGTGGCGAGCGCGGACGACCATGTCATGGGCCACCCCGAGATTTCCGACACGCCCGACTGGCAGAGCACGTTCCCGGCACACTGTATGCGAGGCACGCCCGGCCAGAAAAAGATTCCCGAGACCGCGCTCAAGGATCCGCTCGTCATCGAGCCGGCGCGGACCGAGGCGAAGGTCCTGGCCGACCGGCTGCGGGCGCACCAGGGGGACGTCCTGCTCCACAAACACCGGTTCGACGTGTTCACCAACGAGAACCTGCCGACCGTGCTGGACATACTCGCGCCGGACGACATCGTGCTGTACGGAGTTGCGACCGATGTGTGCGACAAGGCGGCCGTCGAAGGTCTGCTCGAGCGCCGCCCCCGCACCCGGCTCTTCGTGGTCACCGACGCCGTGAAGGGGATCGACAAAGATGTTTCGGAGCAACTGCTCAAGGATTGGGGCGACGCAGGGGTGCGCCTCGTGAAGACCAAGGAAGTCGTGGAGGAGGGGCTCGTCGAAGATCTCGCCCGCGCCAGCGCATGACCGTACCGGTCCCGCCGCCGCCCGCGTTCGGGCGGTTTTTTCTACCCGGCCCCACCGACGTTCACCCCGAGGTCCTCGCGGCCATGCAGCGGCCGATGATCGGACACCGCTCGGGACCGATGGAGCAGCTCCTCGCCGGCCTCGAAGCGCCGCTCGCCCGGCTGTTCCGGACTGCCCGTCCCGTGCTCGTCGGCACCACGTCCGCGACCGGGTTCATGGAGATGGCGGTACGGAACGGTGTACGGCATCGCGCGCTGTCGGTCGTCAACGGCTCATTCAGCGAGCGCTTCGCGAACCTGGTGCGTGCCTGCGATAAGGAGTGCGTCCGGCTCGACGTGCCGCTCGGCTGCGCCGTCGAGCCCGACATGCTGCGCGACACGCTGCGCCGCACGCCGGTCGACGCCGTCACGTTGGTCCACTCGGAGACGTCCACCGGCGTTCTCCAGGACGTCGAGGCGCTCGCGGGCGTCGTGCGTGAGTTCGACGACGTGCTGCTGCTCGTGGACGCCGTCACCTCCCTCGCGGGCTCGCCCGTCGAGACCGATCGCTGGAACCTCGACTTCGTCCTCACCGGCTCGCAGAAGGCGCTCGCCCTGCCCCCTGGCTTGGCGCTCGCCGCCGCGTCCGATCGCCTGCTCGAACGGGCCCGGACACTCCCGGCGCGGGGACTGTACTTCGACCTGGTGAGCTTTCTGCAAGCGACCACCAAGCATCAACCGACCAACACCCCCGCCATCTCGCTGCTGTTCGCCCTGGAGGCCCAGCTCGGCCGGATCGAGCGCGAGGGCGGCGCCGAGGGGCGCTGGCGTCGGCACGATGCGATGCGCCGCCGCGTGGAGGAATGGAGCGAGCAGCACGGCATCGCCTACCTGCCGCGGGAAGGGCGCCGCAGCTGGACCGTGTCGTGTCTCAAGGTGCCCGAAGGCAAGAGTGCCAAGCAGATCGTCGGGGCGCTGAAACAGGCGGGCTGGACCGTCGGCTCGGGGTACGGACCCCTGAAGGAGTCCACCATCCGAATCGGGCACATGGGTGACCACACCGTCGCCGCGCTCGATCAGCTCCTCGACCTGCTCGCCGGGCTCGTGGTGTGACCTACCGCATCGCCGTGGCGGACAAGGTAGCGGAGGCGGGACTCAAGCTGCTCGCGGAGACACCGGAGATCGAGGTCGCCAACTGCGCCGGCAAGCCGCGTGAAGAGCTGGAGCGGGCGCTCGCCGGCGCGCACGCGCTCATCGTGCGGAGCGAGACCCGGGTGACGGCGGACCTGCTCACGCGCGCTCCCAGCCTGCGGGTGATCGCGCGCGCCGGCACCGGCGTCGATAACATCGACGTGCATGCCGCCACCCGGCGCGGCATCGCTGTGATGAACGCCCCGGGTGCCAACACGGTCAGCGCCGCCGAGCATGCCATGGGTCTGCTGCTCGCCCAGGCCCGCCACATTCCCTGGGCGGCGGAGGCGATGCGCCGCGGCGAATGGGACCGGAAGCGGTTCGAAGGCACCGAGCTCCGCGGCAAGACCATCGGCATCGTGGGGTTGGGCCGCATCGGCGGCCATGTGGCGCAGCTCGCCCGCGCGTTCGGGATGCACGTGGTGGGGCACGACCCGTACCTGTCGCCGGAGCGCGCCGCCGAGCTGCAGCTGAAGCTGCTGCCGCTCGACCAGCTGCTCGGCCAGGCGGACGTGGTCACGCTCCACGTGGCCCACACCGAGCAGACCCATCACCTGATCAACGCCGCGCGGCTGAAGCTCATGAAGCCCACGGCGGTGCTGGTGAATACCGCGCGGGGCGAGCTGGTGGACGAGGCGGCGTTGGCCGACGCGGTGCGCGAGAAACGCATCGGCGGCGCGGCGATCGATGTGTTCGCGGTGGAGCCGCTGCCGGCGGATGCGCCGCTCCGCAAGCTCGAGCGGGTGATCCTCACGCCGCACCTCGCCGCCTCGACGGCCGAAGCGCAGGAGCGCGTGAGCGTCGAGATCTGCGGGGCCGTGCGCGACGCCCTGCTCGTCGGCGATCTCTCGTTCGCGATCAACGTCCCCGGTATCTCGGGCGATCTGTTGCGGCGGCTCGGGCCCCTGCTCGACCTGGCCCGCCGGCTCGGTCGCCTGGCGCTGGCGCTGGTCGACGGGCCGGTCAAGTCCGTCGAGGTGGACTACGGCGGGAAGGACGACGCGGCGCCGCGCCCGGTGCTGATGGCGGCGGTGGAAGGGCTGCTCTCGGGGATGAGCGTCGAGCCGGTGAGTCTCGTGAACGCGTTGCTCATCGCAGAGGAGCGAGGGATACGCCACGCGCGCCGCACCGGGACGCCGGAGCCGGGCTTCGAGACCACCGTAGGGGTCACGCTCGAGACGGCGCGCGGCCGCGCTCGGGTGGCCGGCACCGTGATGGGCAACGAGCACGGCCGCGTGATTCGGATCGACGATTACCAGGTCGACGTAGCGCCCGAGGGATGGATGCTGGTGATCCGGAATCGCGACGTGCCCGGAGTCATCGGCCGCGTGGGCACGCTGCTGGGCGGGGCGGGAATCAACATCGGCAGCTACCACCAGGCGCGCGTCCCGTTCCCGGGGCACGACGCCCTCGCGGCCATCACGGTGGATCAACCGCTCACCAACGGCGTGCTCGACCAGCTGGCGCGCGTGCCGGACATCCAGCTCGTCCGGCTGGTGAACTTCGGCGACTAGCGGAGCTGTTCGGCCGTCGCCTTCTCGCGATCCAGGTCGGCGCGCATCTGGTCCCGCAGCTTACCGACGACCTTCCCCCGAATGTTGAAGAGACCGGTCGGCAAGTCGTCGAACCGCGACCGCCGCAGCAGGACCAGGTAGATCCCCGGCGCACCCCCGGCCGTCGTGCGATCGATGACGGTCGTCAGGTCGAACGCGGCTTCGAAGTAGTGATCGGAATAGATCTGCTTTGCGGCGACGAACGTCGCCGGGAGGTCGGGCGGCGCATATACCGCCAGGTGGGTGACGCTGAGAATCGGCTTCAGACGCGGGAGCCGGTCGTCCGACCAGAATATCACCTCGCTCAACCCGTCCGGCTTCCTGCGCGGATACGTCGCCAAATACTCGTGGAATACGGGGACGTATTCATACACGTACGGGGACTCGGCGAGCAGCGCGGCGAATGCGGTGCTCGCGCGAACGTTCCCGCGGTTGTCGTACACCACCATCGCTGTGTCCCCACGAGCGCGATAGTCGGTGACGTACTCGACCAAGCGCTGGCGGGCGTAGGCGTTCACCTGAACCTGCGGATCGGCCGCCGACCAGTCTATCTCTTCGTGCAACCGTTTCATCGCCGTTGCGGGCAGCTTGATCTTGCAATCGTTGGGGTGACAGTCCCTCACTTCGGGTACATCTTGCGGGTCGACCTCGAGGTCCAGCACGTCGCCGACGGTCGCGGGGTCGCTGAAGATCCCGAAGCGGGTCCGCGTGGGTGCGCGCAGCGAGCTCGGGAAATCCTGCAGGCGTGCGGCGTACCGCTGCCGGGGCACGTCGGCGGTGATGATGCCGAACACCGCCACGTCTCGCGGGTTCTTGGTGTCCAGAACCTTCACGACCCCCGCGCCTCGCTCGACGGCCGCGAGCTGCGCCGTGTCCAGGCCAATGCTGTTCCGGAGGAAACGCAGCAGCGAACCAGGGGTCTGTTGTCCCGGCAGCGGCGCGACCGCCACGATACAGAAGAGCAGGGCGCAGCGCAGGGAGGCCCGCATCAGTCCGCTGCCTGCTGCTGGGGAGGCGGCTCTTCGTCGGCCAGCAGGCGGAACGACTTCACCGCACCGGTGAGCTTATCGGCCGCTTCGGCGAGCTGGTTTGCGGACGACGCGATCTCCTCGGTGGATGCGCTTTGCTCCTCGCTCGCGGCGGCGATCTCCTCCGCCGACGCGACCAGGGTCTCCGTGCCTTGGGCGACTGATCCGAGCCGCGCGCTGATCTCCTCCACCAGGGTGCGCATCTCGCCTGCCATCTTGGCAATCTCCCGGCCCCACACGTCGTTCGCCTGTGCCTCCGCGGCCACCGTCCCGAGGCCCTGCGCCGCCGTCTGCGCCGCGTCTCGCGCGACGCTCGTGCCCTGGGCGAGCTGCGTCAGCCGGTCGCGCGTCGCCTGGACGCGGGCCAGCACGCCGCGCACCGTGTCGGCGGTCTCGGTCGCGCCCGCCGCGGCGACCGACGCCAGCTTCCGCACCTCGTCCGCCACCACCGCAAAGCCGCGTCCCTGCGGCCCGGCGCGCGCCGCCTCGATCGCCGCGTTCAGGGCGAGCATGTTCGTTTGCGTGGCGACCGTCTTGGCCTGGGTCACGAACTTCTGGATGTCGGACGACGCCCGCGCCAGCGCTTCGGCCTCGGCGGCGCCGCGATTCACCTCTTCCGCCAGCTTCGCGAGCTGCACCGTGCTCTGATCCAGCACGTCCTTGTTGCGCCGCGCGACCTCAGCGACGACGGTGTTGCGTCGCACCGAGTCTTCGGCGCCCGCGGCGAGGATCGTCGCGATCTGGAGGATCTTGGTCGCGTCGTCCGCCGCGGCACGCACCAGCTGGGCTTGCTCCGCCGCCCGCCTGGTCAGATCCTGGCAGGTGGCCGACATCTCTTCGGTCGATGCGCTCATCTGCTCCGTGGAGGCCGAAATCTCGGTGGCCATCGCCGCCGCTTCGTCCGCCGCCGTGCGGATCGCGCCCACCAGGCGGCGCAGCGCCACGACCATGGTGTGCACCGAAGACAGGAGGTCGCCCACCTCGGCCGTGCCGGTCCGCTCGGCCACCACGGTCACGGAGAGGTCGCCACCCGCCACCCGGCTCGCGATGGCTCCCGCGGCCTTGACGGGCTCCGTGACGCGCCGGTTGAGTCGCCGCCAGAACGCGAACAGCAACGCGAGCGTCGCGCCGAACAGGACGACCGTCCAGAGCACGATGTTTGCCGTCGTGGTGCGCGCGGCCGCGTAGGCCGCGCCGCGTGGCTGGCGGAACACCACCCACCACTTGCCGTTGTCGACCGGGACCGTCACCACCAGCTCCGCTCCCGCCGGCCCGGGCACCGTCGCCGCGTCGGCGCGGTCCAGGCGCGGCACGGCGGCGGCGTCGGGAATGGGGCGCAGCAGCTCAGCCGGATTCGGCCCCCCCCGGTTCCCACCCCCTGCCACGATCAGCAGGCCCTGCGCGTCCACCACCTGCAGGCGGACTCCGTCACCCACGTCGGCGGCCGTGAGCAGCCGGGACAAGCGGTCGAGCGCGAACACCGTCTTGAGCACGCCCACCGGTGCCGCCACGCGCGGCGCCCGGATGGCCACGTCGTACTCGAGCGACACCGCGGCGGCCGACGAGTCGTACCGCGGCACGCCTTCGTAAGCGCCGTCTGACGCCGCCCGCCGCCACCATTCCTCGTCCGACTGCACGAAGTCGGACGTCCGGTTCGAGGCAAGGACGGAGTACCCGTGGCGTTCGGTGAAGAAGAGCTCGGCGAACTCGGAGCGTTGCACGTAGTCGCGGAGGTAGGCGGCGAGGTCGGGATCTCCCCCCAACATGCGGCGCT
>WNGI01002172.1_pt1 | contig 16812 bp, 18 predicted proteins | sample 5400621 | NCBI WGS metagenome assembly WNGI01 (sample SAMN13153374, study PRJNA577476) | soil metagenome | isolation source: 20 cm soil or saprolite under Garry oak tree replicate 1 | place: USA:California | collected 2016-06-15 | reverse complement strand
CGCTTCCACCATGTCGAGCCAGTGGTGGAGATGCCGAACCATGTGAACCAAGCCTCCTGCGATGAGCGTAGGTGGTCCCCCTCGGGGCGTCAATAGCCCGAAGTGCCCATGCCCCCACCCTGCCTTCCCCCAGAGGGGGAGGGGATTAGGGCTGTTACACTCGACGACCGTGCCAGCCAGCCGGGAGGACGCCTGGGCGCTCCTCAATGAGTTCACCAAAAGCCCGCAGCTGATCAAGCACGGGCTGGGCGTCGAATCGGCGATGCGCGCGTACGCCTCGAAGTACGGCGGCGATCCGGAGGCCTGGGGCGTCGTCGGCCTCCTTCACGACTACGACTACGAGCGCTTCCCCGAGGTTGGGGAGCACGCTATCAAGGGCTCCGAAATCCTCAAAGAGCGCGGCTGGCCGGAGGAGATCTGGTACGGGGTCCTCTCCCATGCCGACTACGCCAACGCCCCTCGGACGACGCCGATGCAGAAGGTGCTCTACGCCGTCGACGAGCTGGTCGGCTTCGTGGCGGCCGTTGCGCTGGTGCGGCCGAGCAAGGCTGTCGCCGACGTCGACGTCCAGTCCGTCAAGAAGAAGTTCAAGGACAAAGCCTTTGCGCGCGGCGTCCACCGCGAGCAGATCTTCACCGGGGCCGAACAGCTCGGCGTCGACCTCGATCAGCACATCCAGGTCGTCATCGACGCGATGAAGGGCAACGCCGCGGCCCTCGGGCTGGCCGGAACGCCCCCACCCTGACCCTCCCCGCAAGCGGGGGAGGGAATACCCCGGTTAAGTCAGGCGCCCGTCCCGCATCTGCAGGACCCGATCGGCTCCGGTCAGCATGGCCGGATCGTGGGTCACGACGACCACGCTCCCGCCGTCGCGCGTCCGATAGTCGGCGAGCAGGTCGATGACATCCCGGCCGGTTCCCTGATCGAGCGAGGCGGTCGGCTCATCCGCGAAGACCACCGCCGGCCGGTGGATGAGCGCGCGAGCCACGGCCACGCGCTGCCGCTCGCCGATGGAAAGCTGGTAGGGTCGCTGCCGCAGTTTGTCGCCGAGGCCGATGCGCCGCAACAGTTCCTGGGCGTAGGCGACCGCCACGTGATTCCGTTTCACCGCGCCCACCATGACGTTTTCGAGTGTGCTCAGGTAGTTGATCAGGAAGTGTTGCTGGAAGACGAAGCCGAAGCGCTGCCGCCGCAGCCGAATCAGGCCGGGCGTCGAGATATCGCCGTAGTCGCGGCCGTCGAAGGCCACCGATCCTCGCGTCGGCCGCTTCAGGCCGGAGAGGAGATACATCAAGGAACTCTTTCCCGATCCTGAGGGTCCGATCAGCCCGACGAAGCTGCCTTGCTCGACGGATAGCGACACGGTATCGACGGCATGGGCGACACTGCCGCCGGTCCGGTAGTCGAGCGCGAGATCCTGGGCGCTGAGCATCAGTCCCTCCGCTCGATGATCGAAATGGGGTCGAGGCGCAGCAATTGCCAGGCGACCGTACCCATGCCGAAGAGAAAGACCATCAGCGGAATGGGCAACGTATGCAAGGCGAGCACATTCCAATCAAAGATGTTCATCAGCAGGCCGTGCGGCAGCATGAAGCTCATGTTGAACCAGCTGAGCACGGCTACCCCGAGGCCGACGCCGAGAACCCAGGCCGCGATGGTGACGCCCAACGACTCCCAGGCGACCCGAAGGATCAGGCCCCAGCGGCTGTATCCCACCGCCGCGAGCAGTCCGAACTCGTTCATTCGCTGGCGGAAGAAGAGGTTGTTGAGCAACCCGACCACGAGTGCGAGGACGATCGTCACCAGCAGGATCAGGAAGTGGTTGATGGTATCGAGGTTGGCGATCAGGCTGTCGATCTTCCCCTTGATGTAGGCCCAGTCGAACATCCGGAAGGCGGTATCGCCGATCAGCGCCTGCACCTGGTCGTGGACGGCCTGCTCGTGCCCGGGCTGCGGCACGACCACGAGGCCCTGGTAGCGGCGCTCGAAGAGGTAGTGCTGCGTCATGTAGTCGAGCGGGATGACGCCGAGGCGGGTCGGCCCGCGGATGATACCGACGACCGTGAAGGTATCGGGGAGACGGTCGAGTTCGTCGATGGCATTTCCAAGCTGACCCCCGACCCAGACGTGACGCGAGCGAGCGATCTCTTCGGAGATCGCGATCTCGTTCGCATCCGCCTTTGGCAGCCGGCCGGCGATGACCCGGTCGTCGTACAGCGAGAGGAGCTGGGCCATGCCCGGTTGGTCGAGCCCGTAGAGATCGAACTGGGCGTTGCCTGCGAGCAGATTGATGTCGAGGTTCGAATAGGCATCGCGCTTGACGAACGCGGTGCCCGGGATACGGGCGCTGTCGGCGACGAGCTTGTCGAGCCCCGGCTGAGCCGACTGGATCGACTCCAGGCTTGCGGTCAGGCGGTCGAGGGCGGTCTTGAAGCCGTCGATCGTCGCGCTCGGCGACGGTGGGATCGGGATGTCCGCGAGGCTCCGGCCGGCGGCGTTGACGTTGGCGGCATCACGATTCATCGCTTGCAAGGATTGCTGCAGGCCGGCGGCGTCGGATGAGGCACTGCTCACGGCCGATTGGAGGCGTCCCAGCTGTGCGGCGTCCGGCAGGATCGACTGCAGCCAGGTCTGGTGCTGTTGCACGTACGTGATCAAGGGACGCGGGTCATTGGGATTCTGGGTCAGCGTTCGGACCAGCTCCTCGAAGGTTTTCTCCTCCGACTGCAGGCGCTGAACCCGAACGATGAGATCGCCAAGGGGAACGAGGTCGCCGCGGAGCCGCGCCGCATAGTAGCGGGCGTTGGCGGCGTCGAGCTGGAGCTGCTGGACGGCGGGGAGCTGGGCGCGAACCTGGGCCGGCAAGGCGACGACGGCGTTGTAGTAGGAGGTGATGCCGCCGGGACCGTCGAGCGTATCCACCTGGAGTTGCACTTCGTGCAGGCGGGTGAGGGAATCCTGCAGCGGATTTGCCAGGTCCTGGTCGCGGGTCGCCCGCGGCGCGACGAGGATCAGCTTCTGGTAGCTGCCAAAGGTGGCGTAGGCCGTCTCACGGGCGGAGGCGAGGAGCGAGTCGGTGACGACGACGCCCAGGATCGCCAGCGCCAGGATGCCGATGACCGGCAGCACCTTCCGCTTGTTTCGGAAATAGAAATGCCACAGCGAGAGCGGATTTTCCATGCACGCCATTCCCATGATAGGGGGCGCGCATTCCGCAACCTTAGAATGGGTTCGCGTTGCCGGAGCTGGTGGATTTCTATCGCACCGATGACCTGCTGACCGAGGAGGAGCGACTCGTCCGCTCGACGGTGGGTCGCTTCGTCGACCAGCGATTCCTTCCCATCATCGCCGAGCACTACGAACGGGCGACCTTCCCGATGGAGATCGTGCCCGAGCTGGCCAAACTGGGCGTCTTCGGCATGCATCTGCATGGCTATGGCGCCGCGGGGATGAGCAACGTCATGTATGGCCTCGCCTGCCAGGAGCTGGAGCGTGGCGACAGCGGGCTGCGCAGCTTCGTTTCGGTCCAGGGTTCGCTCTGTATGTTCCCGATCCATCGATACGGGTCCGAGGAGCAGAAGGAGCGCTGGCTGCCGTTCATGGCGAAGGGCGAGGTGATCGGGTGTTTCGGCTTGACCGAGCCGGAATTTGGCTCGAACCCCGGCGGCATGGCGACACGGGCCCGGCGCGATGGTGACGACTGGGTGATCAACGGCACCAAGCGCTGGATTACGAACGGCAATGTCGCTCACCTCGCTATCGTGTGGGCCCGGACCGAACAAGGCATTCGCGGCTTCCTGGTGGAGACCGGTACCAAGGGTTTCCAGGCGCGCGAGATCCATCACAAGCTCTCGATGCGTGCCTCGGTGACCTCCGAGTTGATCCTCGACGACGTGCGCGTTCCGGCGCGCAATGAACTCCCCGGTGCACAGGGTCTGAAGGCGCCGCTATCCTGCCTCAACGAGGCACGTTATGGAATCGTGTGGGGCGTGCTCGGTGCCGCGACCGCCTGCTATTGCAGCGCGCTCGAGTACGCGAAGGCTCGCGTCCAGTTCGACCGGCCGATCGCGGGCTATCAACTGACCCAGGAGAAGCTGGTCAGCATGCTGACCGAGATCACCAAGGGCCAGCTGCTCGCGCTGCAACTGGGCCGGCTGAAGGATGAGGGCAAGGCGACCGCGACGCAGATCTCGATGGCCAAGCTGAACAACGTCCGAGAGGCCCTGCAAATCGCCCGCGCGGCACGGACCATCCTGGGGGCCAACGGCATCAGCCTCGAGTATCCGGTGATGCGCCATATGAACAACCTCGAGACGGTTCTGACCTACGAGGGGACGAGCGAGATCCACATGCTCGCCATCGGAGAAGAGATCACCGGGCTCAGCGCGTTTAAATAGCCCCCACCCTGCCCTCCCCCGCAAGCGGGGGAGGGAAAAGTGCGTAGCTAGGGGCGGATTTCGCGAGGCTTGTTCGTGTAGATCGCGTTCGCGGGCAGCCCTTTGGACCACGTCAGCGAGAAGACGTCGTCGACGGTCCATACCCCGATCAGCTTCCCCGCGGCGTGGAGCTCGGCGGCGGTTTCCGGCTCGATCGACGCCCAATGCGGGCAGAAGACATCCGCGCCCGCATCGTCCATGACGCGCAGGATGTCGACGGGGCGCGAGGCCTCGAGCACGCCGGTCAGAATCTCCGGATCGAGCTCAGCGATCCGTCGGATCGAACGATGGTCGAACGAGATGACCACGACGTCGTGGGTCATGCCGGCGTCCCTGACGGCGCGCACGACGGCGTCCTCGATCCCGGCGTAGGGGAGGGGCAGGTTCTTGATCTCGATCGCGACCCCGACCCGTCCCTTGGCCACCGCGAGCACCTCGTCGAGCGAGGGGATCCGTTCGCCCTTGAATCGCGGATCTTTCCAGCTTCCGGCGTCGAATCGCTTCAGCTCGGCCATCGTGTAATCCCGCACCAGGCCGCTGCCATCGGTCGTTCGGTCGAGCAGGTGATCGTGAATGACCGGAAGGGCGCCGTCCTCGGAGCGGTGGACGTCGAGTTCGATGACATCGACGCCGAGCTCGATGGCCGAGCGGAACGAAGCCAGGGTGTTCTCCGGGCACTCATCCGCGTTGCCGCGATGACCGCCGAGCAAGATGCGGCCGCTCCGAAGCTTTGCCGCCAGGCCTTGCGCGTGCGCGACCGTCACCGGCCAATGCTACGTGAACTGTCGCGAGGTTTTTACATCCGCGGCCACGCGCAAGAAATCTCGGAGGCGACCGTGACACCACTAACGGCTCGGGCGCGCGCCGGCCGGATCAGCCATGACCCTTCCCAGGATCCAATCGCTGGTGCAACGACGGCGGGTGCAGGCGATGGCCATCGTGCTGCTGGTGCCGTTCCTGGCATTGGCGCCGCTGCATCTCTTCGTGCCGGCGACGGCGAAGGCGCATGGGGTCGTCGGACCGGTGCAGGTCGGGATCAGCTTCAACCCCCACCGAGCCGCCAACATGGGGCTCGATTACCACAAGGCCTTCAGGCAGCTCGAGGCCATGCACTTCCGCGTCATTCGTCTCAGTGCCTACTGGGACCAGATCGACCAGGAGGGCTATGCCCAGCTCGACTGGTTGATGAATGAGGCGCAACGCTCAAGGCAGCCGGTCGTCCTCGCCGTTGGTATGAAGGGCCTGGGCTGGCCGGAGTTCTATGTCCCGGCGTCGGCGCTGCCTCCCGACGGACTGACGCAAGGCCAGGATGCCGCCTCGGACGCCAGCCTGCGCGACGCGACCCTCGCGTTCGTGTACGAGACGGTGACTCGGTATCGAGACCACTCGACCCTGATTTCGTGGCAGGTGGAGAATGAACCCTTCAACCGGGCTGGTCCGCAGCGGTTGTGGATCGACGCCGCCTTCCTCCGTGACGAGATTGCGAGCGTGCGCGCGCTGGATGGCCATCACCGGCCGGTGATCGTCAACGCGTTCAGTCACTTCAATCTCCTGTTCGACCAGGCCTCGGCGCGCCAGGGATTCGACCTGCGGCAGTGGCTGGGATTCGAAGCCGACAGCGCCGAAAAGGACGGCCTGTCGGTCCTCAACAAGGGCGACGTCCTCGGCCTCGACGTCTACACGGCGATCGGGTACCGCTTTTTGGGTCAGGATCAGATGAGCCACGCCGACGGGGACTGGCCCGACCGCCTCGCGCGCGTTCGCGACCTCGTCAAACGCCAGGGAAAGCAAGCGTGGATCACGGAAGCGCAAGCCGAACCCTGGGAGTCGGGACCGAACAGCGATGCGAATCCGAAGAGCACGAGCCCGCAGGCGATCCGTAGTCTGTTTTTGAACCTGAAGGACGCCGGCTTCAGTACCATCCTGCTCTGGGGCAGCGAATACTGGTTGTGGCGCGCGGAACGCGGCGACTCACGCTGGATCGACACCATCAAGGCGATCCTCCGCGAAGAGGCGAAGGCGCCCGCGATGATGCCGGCGTAGCCCCCACCCCGACCCTCCCCCGCAAGCAGGGGAGGGAATTAATCAGAAGACGGCCCAGTTGACGGTGGATAGCTCGTCGTCTGTAAAGACCTGACCGGGCTGCTGCAGGTAGAGGTATCCGATCAGTCGGGCGACGCGCGCCTCCTGGTAGAAGTAACGGCGGTGCTCCTGGTAGGCGGTGGAATGAATCGCCTGGCCGCTCTGGCCCTGGGCGGCGCTCTCTTCCGCTGTGAGGATCAGGTCGTAGTTCTGCAGGAAGCGCTGCACCCGACCATCGCGATAAGGAATGAGTCGCAGTGGTGCCCTCGACAGGTCCGCCGTGATCCGCTGGAAGTCCTGGCGCATGGCAGCCAACGCCCCCGGCGGCGACGGTGACTGGGTCTCACGATCGAGATCCAGGTTCAGCGTCGCCATCGAGCTCGTGACGCGATCGAGATAGTCCGATTCGGCGGGCTGCAGGTCGCTGGGCCGAACGTAGGGGAGGTTCAGCCGGCCGTGGAGGAAATCGATCACCTCGTAGCCAAGCTCGCCGCCGCTCGCCGTGTCCTGCAGGAAGAACGCATTGACGGGCGGCGATTGCTGGACGCTGTAGCGATAGAAGCCGACCCGATGCGCTTGCACCTCACGCGCCTTGGCCTGATGCTCGCCGAGGCAGAGGTCGCCGAAGTCGGTCAGGCCGGGCCGTTGAAGGATGAACAAGCGCGCGTTCGAGTAGTTCGCCACGCTCGTATCGGCCGTGTCGAGGACGAAGGCTTCATAGAGTGTGGCGTCTTGCTTGGTGGCCTGAAGCGCCGACGCCATCGACTGAACGCCGGCAACGTCGAGTGGCCGCGGGCCCTCGGCGTTCATCTCGATCGTGCTCCCGCTCCGCCAGCAATGCACTGCACGCAGCCCGGCGCCGAGTGACGGACAGCTGATCGACTGCTCGCCGGCCTGCAACGGCCGGCGGTCCGCCGACACACCGCCGAACGCGAGATAGACGATCGCAATAACCAGGCCGACGATGGAAAGACCCGCGGCCCAAGCGCGCAGGCCCCGGCGGACGGCGGCCGGGATCAGCCGCCGGCTCAGCAGAAGCAGGAGGGCGGCGGTCGGGATGAACAGGATGGTGTAGGAGGCGAGGCCGAACACGGTGTCCGCCTGAGCGGTGCAGGGCATCCCCGGATAGGTGGCGCCGGCACGGAGTGGCGTGATCAGCCAGGCGATCAGCAGTAAGCCAAGCGGCCAGATCCATTGAGCCAACCGCCGGCGGCGGCTCGGTTTCGACGCGGCAGGCGTCACTGCGCCAGGGTGATGACGGACGGGTGCCGCAGCGGCAGCATGTAGTGGATACCCGGCTCGAGCCGGCCCTTGCGGTCGAGGCCGCCGGCCTCGAGGAAGCCGCGGGTCCGGGCGTAAGCCTCATCGATCAAGCGATCGACCTGGCTGAAATCGGTCCCGGCGGTGCCGAACTCGACGTTGGGGACCATCAGGCAGATCTCGGCCTGGCCCGAATAGCGCTGATACTCCTCCAGCATCCGCTGGCCGAGCATGATCTGGATGCTCTGCGCCAGGATGCCGGTGAGCGTGTGGTTCGGTGGGCGGCGTGGGTTGGAGGTGCTGTTGTCGATGGCAACGATGTGGGTGGCTCCGAGCTGGATCGCTTCCGGGAGGCCGACGTTCTCGGCCACCGCCCCGTCGACGAACTCTTCATCGCCGATCCGGTAGGGATTGAAGAGGCCCGGGATCGCGGCCGAGGCGGCCACCGCATCAGGCACGCTGCCGGTAGTGAAGATCTCTTTGCGTGCCCGAGTCAGGTTGGTGGCGATAATGGCGCAGGGTAGGACGAGCTCTTCGAAAGTCGCCGGCAGGTTCATGGCCGCCAGCGTTCGCAGGTAGCGGCTGTCGAAGAAGCTGTTGCGGCTGCGCACGAAGCGGTAGGCCATCCGCACGGGGTTGCGGTCGAAGAGGTCGCGGTTGCGGATCGACCGCCACACGTGGGCGAGCTTGTCGATCGTTTCCAGGTCTGGTTTGGCGGCCAGGGCGACCGCGTTGAAGGCGCCCGAACTGCAGCCCACCAGGCCGTCCGGTTTGATACCCGCCTCCAGCAGCGCCTTCATCACTCCGACGCTGCAGGCCCCGCGGCTCCCACCGCCCCCCAGGACAAAGACCAAGCGGCGCTGTTTCTCCCCAGGTTGCGCAAGCGTTGGTCGGCGCCGTCGCCACCACGTGGACAGCATGGACGGGGACCGCCAGAAACCAGTTTCCCTCATAGGTATTACGTTTGAGATCCCGATCCGAACATGCGCCACGGCTGAGTGTAACGGGTCGGTGGCAGGAGGCTGGAAGCTTGTGGACGTTGCGTTACTCGCCTTGAAGAGGGCGACTCAGGGCGCCACGACGCCAGTTTCGTGTTAGCCTTGGAGTATCACTTTTTCCCCGCTATGCACTGTCCCTATCTCGAGCAAATCCTCCGTAAGCGGACCGCCTTTTTCAAGGTCTTCCAGGCCGATTGCCACGTCGACCGTAAGGTCCACCGCTTCCACGGGGTCGTCAAGTGGCCGTCGCCGCCCTGCCTGGGCAAGATGGCGACCTGCGCGCTCTACCAGGAAGCCCGGGCGAGCGAAGACCTGCGGCTGCGCCGCCTGATCGACTAAGCGCCCCGCCGGCGAACGGGGATTAAGATCGGGCCTGTGAGCCCGGACGTCATCGTCGTCGGCGCCGGTGCGATCGGCACCGCGATTGGCTACCAGCTGGCGAAGGCCGGGGTCAAGGTGATGGTCTTCGAGCGTGGGCAGGTCGGGGGCGGAGCCACGGGAGCGTCCGCCGGCATGATCCAGATCAACCCGGATCGCAACACCCCCAGCTCTATCTCCGCGCTCGAGGCGGAGAGTGCGCGCCTTTTCCCGGCGCTGGCGACCGAGCTCCTCGACCGCACTGGCATGGACATCGGCTATCGCGCGGCTCCGCTGCTGCACCTGGCGCTGCAGGACGAGGAGGAGCCGCGGCTGCGGGCGCACCGAGCCTGGCAGGTCGAACACGGCGTGGCGGTCGCCTGGGTCGATCGCAGCGCGGCGCTGGATCTCGAGCCGATGCTGAACCCCGACATCCGCGGGGCTCTGTACTACCCGGACAATCGGCAGCTGATGCCGCGGGACCTGGCTCGGGCGCTGGCGCGAGCCGCGGTCGACCTCGGAGCTGTCCTGCGGGAGGGCGCGGCGATCGACCGGCTCTTGACGGACGGAGACCGGGTGATTGGCGTGGAGATCGGGGGCGAAGCCGTCCATGCCGGCGATGTCGTGATCGCGAACGGCGCCTGGGCATCGGCCTGGTCGGCCGCCTTGCACGCGCCCATCCCGGTTCGGCCGGTACGAGGTCAGATGGTGGCATTGCGCAGCACCGCGACCTCGCTTCGGAACGTGGTGAGCTCCCTCGAGGGATACATCCTGGCCAAGCCGGATGGATCGACCTACGTGGGAACCACCGTAGAGGAGGCCGGATACGACGCGCGTCCGACAGTGGCTGGCATCACGGGACTGCTCGCGACGGTCCCGCGTCTCACGCCGCGGCTGGCCGATGCTACGTTCGTTTCCGCGTGGGCCGGGCTGCGTCCGGCAACCTCGGATGGGCTTCCACTGCTGGGGCGGCTCCCCGGATGGCGTGGCGTGACGATTGCCGCGGGCCACTTCCGCGCCGGCATCCTGCTGGCGCCGATCACTGGCGAAGTGATCGCCGATCTGCTGGTGCGCCGCGGACCGCGACTCCCCCTCGATGCCTTCGACCCCGCCCGCTTCCTCGTCCGTGCCGCCTGAGACCCCCCGCGCCTTCGCCCGGCGGGCGGATGGGTTCCGTCACGCGCTGGCCGGTGGCTTGTGGCTGGCCCCGCTCGTGTACCTCGAGCATGCCCGCTTTGGACCCGGATGGTACGGCAAGGTGGTCAGCTCCGACCCCGAGCGCCTGCTCGCCTGGGCCGTCAGCAAGGCGATCCCCCACCGTGCCCTCGAGGTCAAGTCGCTCCCCGACATCGACATGCCGCGAAAGGGCCGCCGACGGCTGCCCGGCTATCACATCGATTTGTGGGGGGCGCGACTGGCGCTGGCCTACGATCCGCAGACGCTGGCGGCGGCCCGCCGACGCTCAGTAGCGGTCGATCGCCTTGAGCCCGGAGCCGGTGATGATCAGGACGGCGCCGGGCGGCAAATTGAGCACCCGGGCGCCGGCGATGGCCGCGGCTGACGTCGGCTCCATCAGCAATCCCTGCGAAGCCGCCTGCCGCCAGGCGCGTTCGATCGCCTCATCCGCGACCGCGATCCAGCGACCACCGCTGTAGCGGACAGCGTTGTAGCTCCGTTCCGCGCGGGTCGGTTCGGGAATGCGGATGCCGTCGGCGATCGATGCTTGCCGCACCACGGGCGCCGGCCGCCCGAGCGATGCCCCGCGCACCAGCGGCGCGCAGGCGTCCGATTGCACACCGTGCAGCCGGGGCGCGCGCTCCATCCGGCCGGAGGCGACGAGGTCGGCGAAGCCCATCGCCATTCCGATCAGCACGGTTCCCTGGCCGACCGGCGTGACCACATCGCGCAGCTGGTCGCCCACCTCCTCGAACAGTTCGTACGCGATCGTCTTGGTCCCTTCGAGAAAGGCATCGTCGCGGGCGTGGCCAGCGTCATAGGCATCTCTGGCCGCCGCCACCGCCGCCTCGGTGACGGCCGAGCGCGGTCCTGACACTTTGATGAGCTCCGCCCCCAGCACCTCGATCGCGCGAGCCTTGGCCGCGACGATGTCGTCCGGTGCGAAGATGCGCGCTCGAAGACCGGCGGCGGCCGCGTACGCGGCGATCGCGGTGCCCGCGTTACCTGACGAGTCCTCGATCACCGTGCGCGCGCCGGCCGCCCGGGCCGCGGTAATGGCGGTGGCCGCCCCACGATCCTTGAACGATCCGGTCGGCGAGATGCCCTCCATTTTCAGGAGGTATTTTTCGTGGGGCAGGAGCGGGGTCGCGCCTTCGCCGAGGGTCACGGGATCGCCGCGAACCGCCAGGTCGGCTCGATAGCGCCAGAGGCCCCGACCCGACCACGTGCCAGTCTCGGCGGGCTGCGGCACTAGAGAACCTTCGCCAGCGCGGCGTCGATGAAATCCTTTGTCAGTGGAAACGGCTCGTAGCTGCTGATGATGCCGTCGCGAGCAACCAGAATGCTGACGGGTAACCCGGTGTTGTTCAGCGCGACGCCATAGTTGGCGGCGACGCTTCCATCGGGATCGAGAAACGGCGCCGGCTGCAGGTTGTAGTTGCTCCAGAACTTGCGGACGGTGTCAGACGACTCGTCACCGAAGTTGATCGCGATCACGGTAAATCCCTCCGCCCGATGCGCCAGGTATTCGTCGCGGATCAAGGGAAGCTCATCGCGGCAGGGAACACACCAGGTCGCCCAAAAGCTGATCAGGACCGGCTTTCCCTTCAGCTGCGACAACGACACCCGATGGCCGTCGATGTCGGTCAGGGTGAAGTCTGGCGCCGGCTTGCCGACCTGCACGGGTCCGTGGGGCGCGGGCGTCGGGTTGCCGCTATCGAAATGGGAGTCGAAGGGGGTAGTGACGGCCACGACCGGGAAGAAGTCGTTGAAGACCGTCAGCCGGTTCGAGAAGATCAGCAGACCCATGCCGATCAGGAAAATCGCCGCGACCGCGTTGAGCACGGCGTAGGCGCCGCGCACTCGCGCGAGCAGGCGGCTCAGCATCCCGGAAAGCCCGGCGGCGAGCAGGAAAGGCAAGCCGAGGCCGGCGGAGTAGACCGCCAGCAGCAACGCGCCCTGCGCCGCCGTCCCGGTGCTGCCGGCGCGGAGGAGGATGGCCGCCAGGATCGGGCCGACGCAGGGGGTCCAGCCGATGGCGAAGGCAAGGCCGATCACGTACGATGCCCAGGGCGCGCGCGGCAACCGGTGAGCGATGTCGAAGCGCTTTTCGCCCATCAGTCCGGGTATGCGGCCTAGCGTCAGCAGGGCGATCCCGATCAGGACCAGCGCGGCGCCGGCAATTTGCAGCAGCAGCGGGCGGTAGGCTTTCAGGTCCGCTCCGATCAGGCCAAAGGATGCGCCCAGGGCCACGAACGCCGTGGCGAAGCCGCCGACGAACAGTGCCGCGTTGCCCAGCACCTTGAGCTGCGGGCGGGGGGTGGTCGTGGTGCCGTTCGAAGTGGCACCCATGTAGGCGACATAGGCGGGGACCAGGGGGAGGACGCAGGTCGAGGCGAACGACAGCAGGCCGGCGAGAAACGCCAGGGCCAGGTCGACGATCATTCAGCCGGCTTAGATTTCTCGGCGCCGAGCTGGCGCACCCAATCGCGCAGGCGCGCGGGTGCGTCGTCGGTGCAGCATTCCTTGCGAACCAATCGCTTCATCTCCGCCTGGAAATCGAAAACCTGCTCGCAAGGGGGGCAGTCGTCCAGGTGTGCCTTGACGTTGCGGACTTCGGTGTCACTCAGCTCGCGGTCGATGTAGGTGTTGAGCCGTCGCATGGTCTGTTCGCAGTGATCTCCCATCAGCGCGCCCCCACGGCCAGCGACGGTGCCTTCGGCCTACCGGAATATTCCCACAATTTCTTCTGCAACGCCTGGCGGCCGCGATGCAGGCGGGACATGACCGTGCCAATCTTGATGCCGAGGATCGAGGCGACTTCTTTGTAGGAAAAGTCCTCGACGTCGACCAGCACCACCACCATTCGCATCGGAACGGGGAGCTCCTCCAGCGCGTGCTTGACCTCATCGCCGAAACCGCGATCGACAATGATCTCCTCCGGCGACATCAGGTGGACCGGCATGCCATCGCGACGCATCTGGTCGTAGATGGAGAAGTCCGTCCCCGGTTGATCGATGGGGTCCTCGGGCGCGAGTCGCTTGCGAAGACGATTCCGGAACACATTGGTCATGATGGTGAAGAGCCAGGCCTTCTCGTTCGTGCCCGGCTTGAAGCGATTCCGATACCGGTAGGCCCGCAAATACGTTTCTTGCACTAGATCCTCGGCGTCTTCCGGCTTCCTTGTAAGGCGCAACGCGCTGCGATAGAGCGCATCGAGATGCCTTTCAAAAAGCGAAAAATCGCTATTCATGCCAACGCCACGCTGGTCCATTCTATTCCGGCGAATTCCGCGCGATTCGAGCCGTCAGCTCGGCGCCGGAGGCCCACCCGGACCCCCGCCTGGACTCGGACCGCCAGGCCGTGGACCGCGGCCTCGGCCACGACCCCGGCGCCGGCGGCGCCGATTCGGATCGGATTGCGGGCCGGACGACGAGGGCGGTGGCGGCGCGTCTCCTCTTGGTGGATTTGGGCGCCGGTCTCGTCCGCGCTGCGGCCCAGGTCCCCCCGCCTGCCGTGGCGGTGAACCCGGGCGTGGTGATCGAGATGGCTGAGCCTGTCGCGGGGTCTGTCCGGATTCGCCGGCCGCCTGTGGGCCGCCGCCGCGCCCTCGCCGTCGCCGGCCGCGGCGTTGCTGATCGCCGGGCTGGGGACTGCCAGTCTCGCCCCGAACCCGTTCCGCCGGACGCTCAGGGCGTGGAGGAGCCGCGGCCGGCACGAGCCGCGCCAACCCGCGGGGCCGTCGCCGGCGGCCGGGTTGCTCGCGCGGGCGCGCATCCTGCTGCTTGACACGCTCCTCGAATTCGGCAAGCCACTCTTCCATCGGCCGCTTGATCTGGGGCCGCGGTGCGCGCGGCTCTTCCGGCCAGATGCGCGGCCGGTCGGGACGAACGGCTTCGGGCGGCGGGTCGGAATCGGTCGGTTCATGCTCGACCGCGATCTCAGGCGGGAGTTCGGACATCTGCCGGAATCTTAGCGGGGGCCGCGTCCGGAGCCGCCACGGGTTGCGCCCAGTCCAGGAGAAAGCGGCGCCGGAAACGATCGAGGGCGCGGATCACGGCCGGACCCAGCACGCCGATCAGTACGAGGTTGCCAGCGGCCCGGAAGGTGTCATAGGCAAGCGAGGTCGCGAGATAGAAGCCGCCGAAGCGGTGGAGCAGTGCGGCCGCTCCGGCACCCGGCACCCAGCTCAGGGCCGATGACCCGGAGGCGACGAGCAGCGGCCACTCCCAGAGGTCGAGCAGAAGGCCGTAGATGAGGCCGGCGGCGCCGCCGTACAGGCACAGCAGCGCGATGGCCCAGATCGCGGTCGAGCGATGAGTCACGCGGCCCAGGTAACCGGCGCCCATGCCGACCCAGCCTGCGGCCAGCATCTGGTACGGCAGCCATGGCCCGAGGCCGGCCGTGAGCACCGCCGAGAGCAGGAGCGTCAACGCGCCGCTGGCGAAGCCGAAGCTCGGACCCATGACGAACCCGCCCGCGATGATCAGGAAAAAGATGGGCGAAAAGCCGAGCAGTCCGATGACGATGACGAGCCGGAGCGTGGCATCGATGGCGACCAGTGCGGCCAGCACCGCCAGCAACCGCGTCGAGAGGCGATGGGTCTGGACGGCGACCCCCAACACGACGAGCGCGGACGCCCCGACCAGCGCGCTGAAGAGCACCACCGGCTGCGGAAAGGCTGGACCGAGGAAAAGGGGACCGATGAAGAGCGCAAGCCCGGCACCGGTGAGCCCGAGCAGGAGTGCATCTTCGCTCCGGGCGACGAGCCATCCGCTCAGAGGGGCACCTCCTCCGGCAGCAGCCAGCCGCCGCCGACGAGCTTGCTGATTTGGGTCGCGAAGACCAGAGAGTCGCTCAGGACCGAGGCGGGCGGACCATCCGCGTAGAATTCGCCATCCGCCATCAGCAGGATTCGATCCGCAGTGCGGGCCGCCCATTCGACGTCGTGGGTGGCGACGAGGATCGCCACGCCGTCGCCCGCCCGGCTCCGCAGGTAGGTGCTCAGCGCGCGCTTCACCTGGGGATCGAGTCCGCGCGTGGGTTCGTCGAGGAGCAACAGCTCGGCGCGCGCGCCCATCAACGCGATGGCGAGCTGCTGACGTTCGCCGGAGCTCAGGTCTCGCGGGTAGCGATGGAGCCAGGCGGCGAACGGCGCGACCACCTCCGCCGACTGACCTCGCAGTTCTTCATCGACGCTGGCCGCGAACAGCAATGAATCGGCGTCCTGCGGAACGTAGGCGGCGAGGCCCTCGTTGGTGACGGTGCCCCGTTGCGGCCGCACCGCCCCGGCGATCAACTTCAGGAGCGTCGTCTTTCCCGATCCGTTGCGACCCATCAACGCGACGACCTGGCCGCGGCGCAGTGTCAGCGAAACGCCCTGGACTGCGGGCGAGGTCTCATAGCGATGGTGCAGGCCCTCGACTCGGCAGATGATCCGGCCGTTTCCGTCCGCTGGCACCGGGTTGGCCCGCACGGCCGGAAGACGCTCGGCATGAATGCGGGCGTCGCGTAGCCCGAGCGGGATTGGCGTCCATCCCGCTCGCAGCGCAAGGTCGACCACCGGCGGCCGCGCGCCGCCTTCCGCGAGCGCGACGCGAGGCGGCTGGTCGCGCAGCACCCCGGTGTCGAGGGTCCAGATCCGATCGACAAAGGGGGCGATCCGCTCGACCCGATGCTCGGCGATCACCGTCGTCATCCCGAGCTCGGCAACCAACCGGAGCACGACCTGTAGGACGTCCTCGGCGGCCTGGGGGTCGAGCTGGGAGGTTGGCTCATCGAGGACCAGCGCATCGGGATGCATGGCGAGTGCCGCGGCAATCGCAACCCGCTGGCGTTCGCCGCCCGATAGGGTCTCGATCCGGCGGCGCCGCAGCGGGTTGATCCCGACCTGATCGATCACCTCCTCGACGCGCTTACGCATCAGCGGTCGCGACAATCCGAGATTCTCGAGACCAAAGGCGAGCTCCGCCTCGACGTCCTCGAGCACGAACTGCGCATCGGGATGTTGAAAGACAAAGCCGATGTGGGTCGCGAGCTGACGCGGCGGATGGTCCCGCGTGTCGAGGCCGCAGACCACGACCCGGCCGCGGAACTGGCCGCCAGTGCTGTGCGGAACCAGTCCATTGAGGCAGCGAAGCAGTGTCGACTTTCCACTGCCCGAGGGTCCCCGGAGGAGGATCACCTCGCCGGGGTCCACCGCGGCCGTGATGTCGCTCAGGGCCGGCCGGTCGGCTTCCGGGTAGTGATAGCTGACGGCGTCAAGCGTGATGACGGGCATGGTCCGCGGTTAGGAGGCCGGCGATGACCGCGGGCACCGCGAGCAGGCCGACGGCGAGCAAGCGATCCGGGTCGGGCGCCGCTGGCACCAGGTCGACGTACGGGTTGTAGGCGACGACCGGCAACAAGGCGATCACGACGATCGACACCAGCGAGGCGATGACGACCAGCAAATCCGCGGCCGTCCAATGGAACGGGCGGTAGCGCGACCGCCGGCCGCTGCC
>WNGI01006151.1_pt1 | contig 16813 bp, 19 predicted proteins | sample 5400621 | NCBI WGS metagenome assembly WNGI01 (sample SAMN13153374, study PRJNA577476) | soil metagenome | isolation source: 20 cm soil or saprolite under Garry oak tree replicate 1 | place: USA:California | collected 2016-06-15 | reverse complement strand
CGGTCGGCGGCGACATCCTCTTCTTCGAGGCGACCGCGTATCCGGGCAAGGGCCGGCTGACGATCACGGGCCAGCTCGGCGACGTCATGCAGGAGTCCGCACAGGCTGCGCTCTCCTGGGTCCGCGCGCACGCAGAAGCCCTCGGGCTCGAGCCCGATTGGTTCCGCGAGCACGACATCCACCTGCACGTACCGGCCGGCGCCGTGCCGAAGGACGGGCCCTCGGCCGGAATCACGATGGCGACTGCGATCGCTTCGCTGGTTCGCGATCAGCCGGTCTCGGAGGACGTCGGGATGACCGGGGAGATCACGCTGACCGGACAGGTGTTGCCCATCGGCGGCATCCGCGAGAAAACCCTTGCGGCGCAGCGCGCCGGGCTGAAGCGCATCATCATGCCCAGGGACAACGAACCGGACCTCGAAGAGCTGCCGAAGGAGACGAAGGAGCAGCTGGAGTTCATCCTCGTCGACACGATCGACCAGGTCTTCGACGCCGCATTCGACGGCAAAGGCGCGACACGGCCCAAGCCTTCACCGGTCGTCGACCGTCAGGCCGCCGCAAGCTTGAAGGACGTCAGCAAGCCGTCGCAGGCCTCAGTGTCGCCGCCGCGCTCGTAGCGACAGAGCAGCAGGTACTCGCTCTTTCCGCGCAGGACGAACGCGATCCGCTCGACGAGCTGTTTTCCTTCACTCGCGTAGGCGATGTCGTATCGCCGAGCCTTCTGGCCGGCGATCGTCACAGTCCTGGAGTCGCCGACCTTGCCCTTTTGCTGGAGCGCGACCGCTGCGGCCGCCCGATCGAGCTCGGGAATCACCTTGGTCCAGAGCTCCGGCCGGAAGCGACGCAACAGTGGAAACAGCGTCACCGAGACCAGGAACGTCCCCTGCGCGGCCTGAACCTCGGCGCCCTTCCGGGCCACCGCCCAGTCAGCCGGCGCGACAAACGTAAAGCCGGTCCCGCGGACGACGTGCACCTTTGGGGCCGCACCGCCCCCGCAGCCTGCGAGGACCAGTAGAGTGAGCCCGAGAACGGCTTGTTTGCGTCGATTGCGGGAGGGTACGCAGGAGCTGGCAAACCAGCGAAAGGACACAGTGAGCATGACCAACACGAGAGACAAGGTAATGGACCGCGCAGGCGGCGCAAGGCCCTACATCGAGCGCGCGTTCAAGGATGAAGACCTGCGCGACAACATGCGTAATGCCTACGAGTCGGCGCGCGTGGTCTACAACGAGTTGATCGGCGGCCGTGGAGCGATTCCTGTCGCCACACGTGTTGCCACCGACAAGGACATCCAGGAGCACCTACGGGATGCGCTCGACGAGCTCCGTCAGGCAGCGGATCGCGTCCAGGGCAAGAAGGACCACGGTGCGCGCAACACGGTGCTGCTATTGACGGGCATTGCGCTCGGCGTGCTCTTCAACCCGTTCTCGGGCGCGCAGACACGCAAGTGGTTGTCCGACACGATCTTCGGGCCGAGCGACGAGTTCACGTACCAGGGGAACTCAGCGGCCGGGTCGTAGGGTCCAGCGTCGGTCAACCTAGACGGTTGGTTAAGACGGCTACTTCTTCGGCTTCTTCTTCGAGCTGAAGTTGTCGCCCCTCACGACGAGGGGCCTCATCGCACGCTGCAACGAGCCCGGCACGAGCCCGTCGGCGGTCGAGATGTCGGTCGAGGCAAGCAGGATCGCCCCGGGCTTCGGCGCGTTGCCGAGGGAGAGCAACGGCGCCCACGCGTCGCCGCCCGCGAAGCTCACGTCCTGAAGATGCTTCCATGCGAGCAGGTACGACGTCGGGTTGACCGCGCCGTCGTAACCGAGCCCGAGCAGGCCGACGGGATGGATCTCGAAGTGCAGATGGAACGGCGTGCCCTGCGCGTCGCCGGTGTTGCCGACGAAACCGACGACGTCGCCCGCATTCACCTTGCTCCCGTTCACAGCGAGCGGAGAGAACGCCGAGAGGTGTGCGTAGTAGAAGAGATTTCCCTGACCGTCGCGGAGCCAGAGCCGGTTTCCTCCGACCTTGTTCCACCCCACCGAGAACAGCGTCCCGGACGCAACCGCCAGCAGCGGCGCGCCGAGCGGAGCGAAGATGTCGTCGCCGTGGTGCCACCCGCTCGAGATGTCGCCCCGTAGCGCCCCAAACGTGTCCGTGAACGATGACGGGCCGTAGACGGGAAAGACGTAACCGCCTGCGGTCAGCTTCGGCGTGACCCCCGGCGGTTGGCGAACGGGCGGGAAGCCGGGGACGGGCTCCGGCGCCTTCGATCTTGGACTGGACCCGACCTTCGGCGCGAGCGGCTCCTGAACCGGCGGCTTGGGCGGAGCAGCCTGCGCGGCAACCTCCGCGTAGCCGACCAGCACCGTCGTCCCGGCCGACAGCCCTCCGTGGTCCGCGGTGAGCCTGATCTCGAGGGCAGTGACGCTGCCCCGATAACCGGTTGCCGGGGAACCACTTGCGCCGCCGGCCACGGTCGTGAGCGAACCCCAGTCCGCGAGCTGCACCGTGTTACCCGTCACGGGCTGGCCCAGCGCCACGAGCTCCGTGACGGCCGATCCGGCGATGTCCCCTTTTGCCGCCCCCGCGCGGGCCTCTGCGTGGGCCTGTGCGACAACGGTCTTGGCCGTGATCTCGCCTCCGAACAAGCTCAGGTCGTCGACCTCTGCCGAGGCCGTCGCGGTCGCGGCTGGACCCGCGACTGCGGAGGCGCTCGCGTTCGCAGAGCCGCTCGTGACGAGCTTGTTGTAGTCGAAGCTGCCGCTGAAGACGACAGAGTCCTCCGGCGCGGTGACCGTCGGAGTCTCCGCCCCCGGCTGGTCCGGAACAACGACACGGATCGCATAGGCCCGCGCGGTCGCCCCCGAAGCCCCAGCCTGCTGCCAGCCGGCATCGGCGGCCGCAGCAGTGAGCAGCAACAGGGCGGCGACGAAGGCGACAGGCGCGCGCTTCACGAACACCCCATTATGCAGCCTTTTCGGCCGGCGGAGTCAGAGCCGTCCAGGGTCGTAGGCAGGATCCTCCGGATGAGGCGTCGCGGCTCCGAGGCCGAAATCGTCGATGAAGGATTCTGGGGCGGCTCCGGCCGCCGGCTGCCTCTGACGGGCTCATACCTCGTCGATTCGCTCGTGCTGGCCGTTGTCATCCTCGCGATTGCGACGGTGATCGGCCTCGCACTCCTGTGGCCGCACGGGAAGGTCGGCCGTTCCGGGCAGTTCGGCCCGATCCGGACAGTCGGAGCGGTCGCCGAGAAGGTCGAGAGCGTGCCCTGCGCGCTGTCGGCGTCCCACGTCTGCCGGGTCGCAGAGATCAGGATCCTCGACGGACCGCAGAAGGGGCACCGGACGCCGCTCACGACGGTCGCTGCCGTGGGCTCGCTGGACGTTGGGCAGGGCGACCGATCCGGGTCTACAAGAACACCGTTACGCCCGGGTCGTCGCGGCCCAGCGACACGTACTCCTTCGCCGACTTCGACCGCAGGGGCGCCATGCTCTGGCTGGCGATCGGCTTCGTGGTGCTGCTGGTGGCGACCGGCCGCGTCCACGGTCTGCGCGCTCTGATCGGCTTGCTCGCGAGCCTCGTGATCGTGATCAAGTTCGTCGTGCCCGCGATCCTGCACGGCTCGTCGCCGTTTGCGGTCGCAATCGTCGGCGCATTCGCGGTGATGCTCGTGATGATGCCGCTCTCCTACGGGCTCGGTGCGAAATCGCTCGCCGCCTGGCTCGGCACTGCGGTGAGCCTCCTGCTTGCCGCAGGGTTGGCGTACGCGTTCGCCCACATCGCGCACCTCAGCGGGGCCTCCACGGACGAGAGTGTCTACCTCGGCGCCTCCCAGTCGCGGCTCTCGTTACAGGGCCTGCTGGTCGCCGGGATGGTGATCGGTGCGCTCGGAGTTCTCGTCGACCTGACTGTCAGCCAGGCGTCGACGGTGATTGCACTGCGGCGTGTGAACCCGTCGCTCGGATTCGGGAGCCTGTTCCGCGGCGCACTCGAGGTCGGACACGATCACATCGCGGCGACTGTCGCGACGCTCGTGTTCGCGTACGCGGGCGCTGCGCTGCCCGTGCTGCTGATCTTCAGCGTCGGCGGGACGTCGTTTGCCGATGCCGTCAATGGAGAAGCCGTCGCGGACGAGGTGATCGCCGCGCTCGTGGGCTCGATCGGGTTGATCGCATCGATGCCGATCACGACCGCGCTGGCGGCGCTGCTCGCACCCCGGATGTCGGACAAGCAACTGGCCGCCGCCGAGCCCGCTCACGCGCACTGATCTCAACGTGGAACGCTCAGTCGCCGGTGAGCTGCTTCCGGGCGAACTCCCGGAAGCGGTCCCGTGCATCCTCGTCCGGGCCGAGCGGCCCGTCGTCTGCGTACTTCGGGTCGGCGGCGATCTCTTCTGCGACGGCCCGCACCTCGCGGTGGAGGGCGTCGTGGTGCTTCGGGTCTCGCAGCAACGCCTCCACCCAATTCTCGTCGGCATCCTCGGCGGCGAGCTCCTGCTCGAAGAGCAGCTCGCCCAGCAGAATTCCGACGCGGATGTAGGCGAAGGTGCGAAACGCGAGGACTCGATGCGGCGAGCCGACGAGACGCTCGATCTCGGGATCCTCGGCCTGTAGCCGCGCCACGATGTCGCCGACCGGCTCGTCGACCAGCGGAAGCCAGATCTCGTCGGGGCCCGCCATTCGCACAGGATAGGTCAGGATTCGCGGTGGCGCGCGCGCCAGGCGATTTGCATTGCGACGAGCACGAGCAGCGCCGCGAAAAGGCGTCGCAGCGTGGTCGCGGGCAGCGCCTCGGCGAGTGCGACACCGCCCTGCGCGGTAACTGCCGCCGCCACTCCAAGGACTGCAGCCGCACGCCAGCGGACGTTGCCGTAGCGCGACTGCCGCCAGGCGCCGACGAGCACAGTCGGCACGATGGCGAGCAGGGAGGTCCCGATCGCCTCGTGTTGATTGAGACCCAGCACGATCAGCGTGGGAACGAAGAGGAGGCCGCCTCCGACACCGAACATTCCGGCGAGCACACCCGCGGCGAGGCCGAGTACGACTGCGAGCACGTACGTCATTTCACGAACAACCAGACGGCAACGACGACCATGAAGCCGGCGAAGAGCAGTTCGACCGTGCCTGAGCGCAGCCGCTGCTGCAGCGACGTGGCGAAGGCGACGGAGCCGGCGGCCGGCAACCCGACGAGTGCGGCGTAGCCGACGTTCACGTCCCCGTGAATCGCATACGCGATGACGCCCGAGACCGCGGTGATCCCGATCGCTGCAAGTGAAGTTGCTGTGGCCGAGCGTGCCTCCCAGCCGCCGACCAAGAGCAGCAACGGCACGATGACGATGCCCCCTCCGACCCCGAACAGCGCGCTGAAGAAGCCCGCGACGAGGCCGATGAGGACGAGCCGCACGCGCGTATTCTTGCAGCGTGGATCTGCTTGATCGTTTTAGTGAGGATCCTCGGCAGGCCGCACTCTTTCTGGATGTCGACGGCGTGCTCGCGCCGATCGTTCCGCGACCGGAGGATGCCCGCGTGCCGGAGGAGACGCGCGCCGAGCTTCGCCGCTTGAACGAGCGCTACGCGCTCGTCGCCTGTATCTCCGGCCGGGCGGGTGCAGACGCGCAGCGAGTCGTAGGCATTCCCGAGCTCGTCTACGTCGGCAACCACGGGCTGGAGCTCGACGACGGGGCGGCCGAGTGGCGCGAACGGCTCCAACGGTTCCTCGCGGACGTCGGTTGGCCCGCGACAGAGAGCAAGGGATTGACCGCGTCGCTTCACTACCGCGGCTCAGAGGACGAGCCCGCTGCGCGTGCTGCGCTCGAAGAGGTGAAGGTGCGTGCGGAGCGCGCAGGCTTCGTCGCCCGCTTCGGACGAAAGGTGCTCGAAGTGCTGCCGCCGCTGGACGTGCACAAGGGGACCGCGGTAAGGCACCTGCTTGCCGAAGGGAACCTCAAACGCGCGCTCTACGCCGGTGACGACACGACCGACCTCGACGGCTTTCGCGCGCTCGACGGCCTCGACGTGTCCGTCCGAATCGCGGTGGCAGCCGAGGAGGGCCCGCGCGAGCTCCGCGAGGCTGCCGAGATCGTCGTCGGTGACCCTCTCGAGTTCGTGTCCCTGCTGCGGCGGCTCTAGCCGCGCACTCGCAATCCGTCCTCAGGCGCGCTGCAAGACGTCCCAGGCTCGCCGCACATCGGCTTCGGTCGTTCGCTCGTTGCCGATCGCAAGGCGCAGGACGTACCGACCGTCGAGCTTCGTGTGTGAGATGAACAACTCGCCCGTCTCGTTCACACGCGCAAGCAGCCGTTCGTTCTCGTCGTCCGACCCCGACCTGCGGAAACAGACCACGGAGAAGGCCCGAGGAGCGCATACCTCCCAGCCCGGCTCGGCGCGCACGAGGCCCTCGAACAGCTCCGCCAGCCTGATGGCTTCCCTGATCCGCGATTGCAGCCCCTCACGGCCGTAGCAGCGAAGGACTGCCCACAGCTTGAGCGAACGGAAGCGACGGCCGAGCGCGGGGCCGTAATCGGAGAGGTTCTCGGCTTCGTCACTCGTGCGGAGGTACTCGGGCACGAGGCTGAAGGCGGCGCGGAGCGCTTCGGGCCTGCGGGTCCACAGCAGGGAGCAGTCCATCGGCGTGAACAGCCATTTGTGCGCGTTGACGACGAGTGAGTCCGCGCGCTCCACGCCTGCCTGCGACCAGCGCAGCTCAGGGCAGACCCAGGCGGAGCCCGCGTAGGCGGCGTCGACGTGGAGCCAGACACCCGCCGCCTCGCATGCATCTGCAAGCACGGGCACGGGATCGACAGCCGTCGTCGACGTCGTCCCGACGGTGGCGACGAGTGCCGCCGCATCGGTGAGATCCACCGCCGCCGGGTCGAGGCGGAACTCGTCGTCCAGCTGCACCTTGCGCGTCTCCAGGCCGAGCAGGCGCGCGGCCCGCTCCACCGAGGAGTGCGCCTCCTCCGAGCACACGACGACGTGGCCACCGTTCGCCTCACGCGCCGCGGCGAGCGCGGCGATCGTCGAGACGGACGCCGTGTCCTCGATGTGTCCGTGCCAGCCGGAGGGAAGGCCGAGGAGCTGTGCTGTCCAGTCGAGCGTGTGCGCCTCGAGCTCGGTCGACGCGGGCGAGGTCCGCCAGAGGAATGCGACCGAGTTGAGCGTGGCAGCTAGGAGCTCCGCGAGGATGCCCGGCTCGGCCGAGCTGTTGGCAAAGTAGGCGAAGAAGCGCGGGCTCTGCCAGTGCGTGATGCCCGGGAGCAGGATCTCGTCGACGTCGCGCAACACGGAGGCGAACGGCTCGCCTTGCTCCGGTGGCGCCACGGGCAGTCGGCCGCGAATGTCGCCCGGCTCGACCTGCGCGAGGACGGGAAAGTCTCCGACGCGCTCGAGGTAACGCGCCGCCCATTCGAGTGCAGCGGCTCCGTCCTCGCGAAACGTCACTTTCGAAGCTTCTCGATCTGCGGCCAGGTACGCGTGTTCAGCACCTGATTCTTCGTCAACCACGCGCGCCTTGCCTGGGCCACGCCCATCTCCATGTGCTGGAGCGCGCTCAACTGATGCGCGTCGGTGTTGACCGCAATCTTCACGCCGGCCTCGCCCGCCAGCCGCGCGTGAGTGTCTCGAAGGTCGAGCCGGTTCGGCTGCGCGTTGATCTCGAGGAACGTCCCCGTTTCCAGCGCCTTCGCAACGACCCGTTCCACGTCGACGTTCGCGGCCGGCCTGATGTTGATCTTGCGCGCAGTGAGGTGCCCGATACAGTCGACGTGTGGGTTCTCCATCGCCGTGAGGACGCGTTCGGTCGGACTGCGGTCGAACGCAGCGTGGAGCGAGGCCATCACCCAGTCGCGCTCCGCGAGCGCCTCGTCCGGCAAGGACAGGGAGCCGTCGATGCGGATGTTGACCTCGATGCCCTTGAGAATCCTGAACGGCTTCAGCCGTTCGTTGAGCGCGTCGATCTCGAGATCCTGCTCCGCCAGCGTCCCGCGAGGATGGTCCGTGACCGCGTAGTACGCATAGCCCCGGGCCCGGGCCGCCAGTGCCATCTGCTCGAGCGAGTCACGTCCGTCGGAGTAGCTCGTGTGCGTGTGCAGGTCGCCCTTGAGGTCACCGAGCTCGACGAGCTGCGGCAGCTCGCCGTTGCGCGCAGCCTCGAGCTCGCCCGAGTTCTCGCGCAGCTCGGGGGGAATGAACTGGTAGCCGAGGCGCTCGTAGACCTGCTCCTCATCGGCGAACGTCAGCTCCTCGCCCGTCTCGACGACCGTGATCGAGTACTCGGAAACGGACAAGCCGTCTTTCACTGCGCGCTCCCGCAGCGCGACGTTGTGGTCCTTCGACCCGGTGAAATGCTGCAGCAGGTTCCCGTACGACTCCGGCGGAACGACGCGCAGGTCGAAGCGCAGACCCTCGTTCGACAGCACCGTGGCCTTGGTCGGTCCTTTCGCCACGACTTCGATCACCCACTTCAGCTTGGTGAAGTAGTCGATCAGCGCGTCGGGATCCTTGGCCGTCGCGATGATGTCGAGGTCGCGGAACGTCTCCTTGCGCCGGCGCGCACTTCCGGCCTCGGACACCTTCACCGCCGCCGAGTGCTCCTGCAGCACCTCAACAACGGCGAGCAGAGCGCCCAGCCCGTCCCCCAGCAGCCGCCGGTCGGAGGGCTCCTGCTTCTTCTCGGCGAGCGCCTTGAGGATCCGCTCCTCGGTCTTCGCCCCCAGGCCCGCCAGCGTCCGCAGCTGCTCCTGCTCTGCTGCCCGCTTGAGCTCCTCGATCGTCGTGACTCCGAGCTCCTGCCAGATCCGAGCCGCCGTCTTCGGTCCGAGCCCGGGCAGGCGCATGAAGCTCACCACCTCCGGGGGAATGATCTTCTTCCGCTTCGTCAGTGCATGCATCTCGCCGTCCTCGACGACCTGGACGATCTTCTCCTCGATCGTCTTGCCGATTCCCTGCAGCTCCTTGGCGCGGCCGGCGAGCGCGAGCTCGGCCACCGAGCCGGCCGTCTCGCGGATCCGGGTGGCGGCGCGGCGATAGGCGAGGACGCGGAAGGAAGCCTCTCCTTCGATCTCGAGCAGGTCGGCGAGGAGCTCCAGTTGCTCGGCCACGTCCACATTGCGAGGCAGAGCTCCGGCCACACGTTGAATATACGTAGGTGCAGGTGCCCAAAGCCGTCGTCTGCCTCCCCACCTACAACGAGCGCGAGAACATCGAGCCGATGCTGCGTGCGCTCGGCGACAAGGGCGTCCGCGTTCTGGTGATCGATGACAACTCCCCCGACGGAACCGGCGAGCTCGCCGACCGGCTCGCCCAGGAGCTCGGCTACGTCGACGTCCTCCACCGCGAGCGCAAGGAGGGTCTCGGGCCTGCCTATCTGGCCGGCTTCCGACATGCGCTCGCCGGCGACGCGGAGCTCGTGCTGGAGATGGACTGCGACTTCTCGCACGATCCGGACTACGTCCCGCACCTGATCACGGCTGTCACAGACGGGGCAGACCTCGCCCTCGGCTCGCGGTACGTCCCCGGCGGCGGCGTACGGAACTGGGGTCTGCTGCGCCGCGTCATCTCTGCCGGCGGTTCCTTCTATGCGCGAATCATCCTGGGCGTGAAGGTCCGCGACCTGACAGGCGGGTTCAAGTGCTATCGGCGCGTGGTGCTCGAGGCGATCGATCTCGACGCCGTCGACTCGAAAGGCTACGCCTTCCAGATCGAGACGACTTACCGGGCGCTGCGTGCCGGCTTCAAGGTCGTCGAGGTTCCGATCACGTTCGCCGACCGTGAGGTCGGAGGCTCGAAGATGTCGAAGGCGATCGTCGCGGAGGCCATCTGGAAGGTGCCCGGCCTCCGGCTCAAGGCCCTGCTCGGCCGTATCTAACGGCTACGCTGAAGCCATGTTCGAGGTCACCGACGACACGTTCGAGCAGGACGTCCTGGGGGCCGACACACCGGTCGTGCTCGACTTCTGGGCGCCGTGGTGCGGACCGTGCAAAGCAGTCGAGCCCATCCTCGAGCAACTCGAGTCCGAGACCCGTGGGCAGGTCGAGTTCGCCAAGCTGAACATCGACGAGAACCCGCTGACGGCTGCGCGCTACGACGTGCTCTCGATCCCGACCGCGATCCTGTTCGACGGCGGCGAGGCCAAGGCGACAGTGATCGGCGCGCGGCCGCGCTCGCACTACGAGCGCGTGCTAGCGGAAGTGCTGCCAGCCGCCTAGCTCGTACGGCTCGCCGTTCAGCGTGACCGCAACGCCTGCGCCTTCCTCGCAGCGTCCGATCGCCGTGAAGCGGCCGGGCTCCGCGACCGCGGCGAGCAGCTCGTAGTCCTCGCCGAAGCCGAGATCCTGCAGCTCTGCTCCACTCGCAAGTGGAACTCGCTCGAGCTCGACGACGACGCGGCAGCTCGAGCGCGAGGCGATGTGGCCGGCGTCGACAGCGAGCCCGTCGGAGACGTCGAGCAGGGCGTGCGCGTCCATCGCGAGCTCCCTCCCTTCGGCGAGCCTGAGCGGCGGCCGCACGTGGGACTGTCGCCGAAACGCCGCACCCGCGCCGCCAAGCGGGCCCGTGACGACCAGTCGGTCTCCGGACCGAGCGCCCGCGCGACCTGGAACGCGAACGGAGCGTCCGAGCGCCGTGACGCTGAGAATGACCTCTTCGGCCCTCGACAGATCCCCGCCCACCACAGGCACGCCGGTCTCCGCGATGCCCTCGTAGAGCTCGAGAATGTCGTGGAGCTCCGTCTCGGCCGGCGCTGCGAGCGTGACGAGCAGACGACGAGCCCCTCGCCGAGCTGCGCTGCATCGTCTCCGATGCTCCGCGCGAGCCCGCGGCGTTCCAACTCGGCAAGCAGGCCGAGCTCGCCGAGCTCAGAGAGCCGCATCGATGGCCGCCCTCAGCCGTGCCGCATCGCGTGCGGCGCGAATGACCGCGATCCCGGCTGCGCCGGCCTGGATGCACTCGGCCGCGTTGCTCGCGTCGATGCCTCCGATCGCGACGACCGGAATCGTGATCGCTCGACAGATTTCCCGCAGGCCGTCGAGGCCGATCGCAGGATCGGCGTCCGCCTTGGACGGCGTGTCCCACACCGGACCGGCGCCGACGTAATCGGCGTGCCCGGCGGCTGCACGCGCCTCCTCGAGGCTCGTCGCGGAGAGCCCGAGCAGCAACCCGTGTTCCTTAGCGCGCGCCGCACCCTCGTCGGTGCGGCCGAGATGGACGCCGTCGGCGCCCAGCATGAGCGCAGCTTCGACATCGTCGTTGACGACGAACTGGACGCCGTGACGCGCGCAGAGGCTTCGCGTGGCGCGGCCACGCTCGACGACATCGACTCGCGGAGCATTCTTGAGACGCCATTGCACGACGGTCGCGCCGCCTTCGACCGCCAGCCGTGCGGTCTCCAGATCGTCCACGAGGACGTGCAGCTTCACGAGATCTTCGCGCGCGCGTCCAGCGTCTCGGGCTCGAGCGCCGCGAGCGCGTCGTAGAGGCCGACATGAAAAGACCCTGGTCCCTGTGCGTCGCGAGCGGCGTCCTCCGCGGCTACGCCGAAGGCCGCCAGTGCTTCGGCCGCGGCCTCGAGCGGCCGGTCTGGCTCGACCGCGAGGAAACAGCCCGTGATCGCGCTCGACATGCACCCGGTTCCCGTGACCGCGGCCAGCAACTCGTGGCCGTTGGCAACGGCGAGGACGCGGTCTCCGTCGGAAACGTGGTCGATTTGGCCTGTCACCGAAGCGACGAGCCCCAGATTGCGGGCGGCCGCGCGCGCCAGATCCGCCGGCTCGCCGCCGGCGCCGATCGACTCGACTCCCCGGACCTCCGCCTGGACGCCGACCAGCGTCGCGACCTCGCCCTGATTGCCACGGAGCACTGCGACCTTCACCTCATCGAGCAGCCGCCGCGCAGTCTCGGTGCGAAACCGCGTCGCTCCTGCGCCCACGGGGTCGAGCACGACCGGAATGCCGTGCTCGTTCGCAGACTTCCCCGCAAGAAGCATCGCGTCGATCCAGTGCGACGAGAGCGTGCCGATGTTCAGCACGAGCGCACCGGCGAGCGCAACCATCTCTTCGACCTCCTCGCGTGCGTGTGCCATGACGGGCAAGGCACCGAGCGCGAGCGTCGCATTGGCCGTCTCGTTCATGACGACGTAGTTCGTGATCTGGTGGACGAGCGGCTTCCGTTCGCGCAGCTCGCGGAGCGCCCGGCCGGGAGACGGAGTCATGCGGCCCCTTTCAGGTGGAGAACGTCGACCGGGCCCTCGCCGGCCCCGATCTCGGCGAGGCCGTGCCGAACGGCCTCCGACGCGACCCTCGCCGCCTCGCGTGCGGCCTGCTCGAGGGACCGTCCCCTGGCCAGGCCCGCCGCAAGCGTGGCCGAATGCGTGCAGCCGGCTCCGTGCGTAGCCGCCGTTTCGTAACGCTCGACGGGAATCTCGAGGTGGTGCTCGCCGTCGAAGAGATGATCCACGGCTTCCTCCCCGTGGCCGCCGGTCACGAGGACTGCAGGCGCGCCGAGCTCGTGGATGCGCTCCGCCAGCTCGCGGCGCGAGCCGGTGCCGCCGGCAAGCACCTCGGCCTCGGGGAGGTTCGGCGTCACGACCGTGGCGAGTGGAAAGAGGCGTGACGCGAGCGTCTCGACGGCGTCGGCCCGCAGCAGTGTCGCGCCGGAGCTCGCGAGCATGACCGGATCGACGACGAGTGGAAGGTTCCGCCCGCCGAGAAAGTCTGCGACGGCTTCGATGACGGCGCGGGAGAAGAGCATCCCGGTCTTCGCAGCGTCCAGCCCGATGTCGTCGTAGACCGCGGCGAGCTGCGCGCGGACGAAATCCACGGGCAGCTCGTGCACTGCCGTGACACCTTGCGTGTTCTGCGCCGTCAGCGCCACGATCGCGCTCGTCCCGTAGCAGCCCGCGGCCGCGAAGGCCTTCAGATCGGCCTGGATCCCGGCTCCGCCGCCGGAGTCCGAGCCAGCAATCGTCAACAAACGCGGAACCATCCAACTCCCTTCGCCGGTGCTAACCGGATCAGGTTCGACGGGTGTGATCTCAGCCCCGGCTGGGGCACCCCGGTCAGAGAAGGGTAACGTGCGCGTGAGGATGAGCGACGTCCAGGAGCTTCGGCTTGTGCTCACCGTCTCGGAGTTCGACGCGGCGGTGGCGCTCTACCGTGACGCCCTCGGCCTCGCGGAGCTCGAGGATTGGAGCGAGGGCGACGCGAAGATCGTCGTTCTCGACGCAGGGCGCGCGACCCTCGAGCTCGTCAACGAGGAGCAGGCCGAGAGAATCGACCGGAGCGAGGTCGGTAGTCGGGTCTCCGGCCCGGTGCGCATCGCATTCAAGGTGGCGGACAGCGAGGCGACGGCCAAGCGGCTGGCGCGCGCCGGCGCAGACACGGTTGCGGACGCGGTGACCACGCCCTGGAACGACCGAAACGTGCGCATGCGCGGTCCGGAGGGTATGCAGCTGACGCTTTTTACGACCCTCGGGTAACCGCAACGCGCTTCAATGGGCGGATGGCCATCGGTGCCGCCACCTGGGACGATCTGCTCGAAGGGGAGCAGGTCGCGCACGTCGAGACCATGCCCGCGGTGCAGGCCCGCACTGCGCCGTTGCCCGACGAGCTCCATCCCGGCCTGCGCAAGGCATTGCCCTTCCGGACGCTCTACGTCCACCAGCGCGCAGCGTTCGACGTTGCTGCGCGGGGCGAACACCTGATCCTTGCGACAGGGACCGCGTCCGGGAAGTCGCTCGGCTTCAACCTTCCCGTCCTCGACACGGTCGCGCACGAGCCGAAGAGCCGTGCGCTGTACCTCTACCCGACGAAGGCACTCGCGCAGGATCAAGCCCGCGCGCTGGCAGAGTTGCACGCGCCGAATGTCCGCGCTGCAATCTACGACGGTGACACGCCGGGCGAGCGACGCTGGCAGATTCGCAAATGGGCGAACGTCATTCTCACCAACCCCGACATGCTCCACGTCGGGGTGTTGCCGCATCACGACCGCTGGGCCGACGTCCTGCACAACCTGCGTTACATCATCGTCGACGAGGCGCACGTCTACCGCGGTGTCTTCGGCTCGCATGTCGGCAACGTCCTGCGGCGGCTGCGGCGGCTCGCGCAGGTCTATGGCGCCGAACCGCAGTTCCTCATGGCCTCGGCGACGATCGCCAACCCCGGCGGGCTCGCTCGTGACCTTGCGGGCGTCGAGGCGGCCGTCATCGACGACGATGCGGCTCCGCGCGCCGAGCGGACGATCCTGCTCTGGAACCCGGAGCTGCTCGACGCCGAGCTCAGTTTACGCGCAAGCGCCCTCGGTGACGCGTCGAGGCTGATGGCGGACCTTGTCTCCCGCGGGCTGCGCACGATCTGCTTCGCGAAGAGCCGAAAGGCCGCGGAATTGATCCACAAGTTCACCGTGGAACGAGTCGACGCCGAAGCCGCGAAGCGACTCGCTCCGTATCGCGCCGGCTACACGCCTGCGCAGCGGCGTGACATCGAGCGCCGCCTCGTGGAAGGGGAACTACTGGGCGTCGCCGCGACGGACGCGCTGGAGCTCGGCATCGACATCGGCCTGCTCGATTGCGCCATTTCGGTCGGCTTTCCGGGAACGGTCGCGTCGCTCCGCCAGCAGTGGGGACGTGCCGGGCGTCGCGGCCACGGCCTCGCCGTGCTCGTCGCGAGCGAGGACGCGCTCGACCAGTACTTCGTCCGCGAGCCGGAGACCCTGCTCCAGCGCCGCGTCGAAGCGGCGATCCTCGACCACGCCAACCCTCGCGTTCTCGACGGACACGTCAGGTCAGCTGCCTTCGAGGCGCCGCTGGACGACGACGACCGGGTCACGCTCGGGGACGAGGCGCTCGAGCGTGCCGCGCTGCTGCCGGAGCTGAAGCTCACCAAGAGCGGCTACGTGTGGGCCGGACGCGACTACCCAGCGGGGCAGTTCGGCCTGCGCAGCACGACGCCCGACACGTTCGCCGTCGTGGAAGCCCAGAGCGGGACCGTTCTCGGAATCGTGGAGCGAGAGCGCGCGTACTCGACCGTCCACGAAGGCGCCGTCTACCTCCACCTCGGCGAGAGCTACCTCGTGCGGGAGCTGAACCTCCAGGCGCGCACCGCGCTCGTGACGCCGTACAAGGGCGACTACTACACGCAGGCGAAGAAGGACACGAACACCGCGATCGAGGAGACGCTCCGTACGGAGCGGCGTTGCGGGCTCGACCTGCAGTTCGGTCGAATCTCCGTGACCGAGCGAGTGGTTGCGTACCAGAAGAAGTCCATCCGCGACCAGTCGACGCTCGAGACCGTCGAGCTCGACCTGCCGGAGACGAGCTTCGAGACGGAGGCGATCTGGTACGTGCCCGAGCCCGAGCAGCTCGCCGGGCTGGAGAAGATGCCCAAGCTGCTGGGAACGCTTCACGCCGCGGAGCACTCGATGATCGCGTTGCTCCCGCTGTGGGCGATGTGCGACCGCTGGGACATCGGCGGGCTCTCGACGAACATCCACTTCCAGACGGACGCACCAACGGTGTTCATCTACGACGGACATTCCGGCGGCGTCGGCATCACCGAACGCGGCTTCAGCGCGTTCGAAGGTTGGGTCGAGGACACGGCGCGCATGCTCGAGGGCTGCCCCTGCTCGGACGGCTGCCCCTCGTGCGTTCAGAGCCCCAAGTGCGGCAATCTGAACGAGATGCTCGACAAGGATGGCGCGCTGACCCTGCTGCGCAGGATGGTCGGGGCATCGACGGCTGCTAAACCCAGCTAACTAGCCCCAAGTCCCCCATTCGAGCGTCTAAGTGGCGATGGTCACAGCCGATCTGGCTCCCATGCGGCCAATCCCTCGCGATCGCGTGGTCCAGGATCTCGCACTCCTCGGGGCTGGAGCGATCGTCCCTGGAGCAGCGCTTACCTTCTTCGGGCACCACTCGCACGACCTCGGAACGAACGTGCACTTCATCGGCGTCGGCGTGAGCGCCGTGATGGCCTCTGTCGCCGCCCTCGCGCTCACGGTGGTCGGTGTCCGACGACAGGATGGGCGAGTCGTGCTGGTTGGATCGGCTTTCACCGTCATGGCCGCACTCCTCGCCATCCACGGACTGGCCACGCCCGGCGTTGTGATCGGCGCCAACGGCGTGATCGCCCTGACCGGAGCCGCGACGTTGCCTGTCGGTGGCGCGGTCCTCGCGCTCTCCTCCCTACCGGGCTTGCGTCGACCGCAAGGCATTCGCTCGCTTCTCGTTCTCCAGGTCGTGGCCCTCGTCGGCGTCATCGGGCTCGGCGTCGTCGGCATGGCCGTGCCAAGCCTGGTTCCGGCAGTCCCCGAGCCCGCAAGTCCTTCAGCCGTAGCCGCTCTCATCGTGGGAGCGTTCTTCTACTCCGTGCTCATCCTCCGGGCACTGAAGACCTACCTACTCACGCAGCGGATCACCGACCGGCCACGGCTTCGAGCTTGCCGGGATCGTGATCGTCGGAACAGCTGTCGCGATCGACCTCAGTCAGGCTGCCCAGTCACGACCGCTCGTGGGTGACCTTCGGGCCGCGGAGCTCGTTGCGAAGGAGGAAGCGTTCCTCGGCGCGCGCGTCCACGCGTTGATGCAGCGTCTCGCGGAGAAGGACGAATCGACGGAAGAGCACACGCGACGTGTCGCCATGCGCGCGGTCCAGGTCGGCGAGGAGCTCGGGCTCCCGCCGGGGCGATTGCGCGCGCTTGCGATCGGCGGACTTCTACACGACATCGGGAAGCTCTCGGTGCCAACCCGCATCCTGCAAAAGCCGGCTGGGCTGGAGGAAGACGAGTTCGCCGTCATCAAGCGGCATCCGGAGTGGGGCATCAAGCTCTTG
>WNGI01009273.1_pt1 | contig 16817 bp, 21 predicted proteins | sample 5400621 | NCBI WGS metagenome assembly WNGI01 (sample SAMN13153374, study PRJNA577476) | soil metagenome | isolation source: 20 cm soil or saprolite under Garry oak tree replicate 1 | place: USA:California | collected 2016-06-15 | reverse complement strand
AGAATCCGCTCACCCCAACGGGCTTCGTCGACCTGGTGGACGAGAGCACCACGTCACCGGCGGTGGACAAGCTCCACGTGATCGTCAGCGGTGGCACCCCGGCGAGCCCCGGCACCCAATACGCCAACTACACGGTCAGCGGCCAGGTCACCGGCAGCCCGGCGACGGCGTTCACGGCGACGGCCGCCGGGTTCGTGAGCGACGGCACGCACACCCTCACGTTCAGCGCGACGTTTGCGGCGACGCAGCTCGACACGGACAATCCCGACGTCGCAATCGACATCATGTGGGATCTGGACAATCCGGCCATCCACGTCGAGCTCCACGAGACGCTGGTGCTCGCGGACGCGGACCATATCACCCTGACGATCACCGAGTTCAGCGTCACGCACGGCGCCGAGACGGTGTCCCTGCACGGCACGATAACCATCACCATCCTGTCGCTGACGGCAGAAACGGTGACGATGAATCTGGGGATCGACGTGAACGACGTACCATGGGTCCGTGTCAGCGGTACCGACAACGGGATCACGGTCCGCCACGCCGACGGCACTCAGCTCACGCAGGCGGAGGGCCAGGCGTTCCTCGATCTGTTCGGGCTGCCCGGGGCGATCGAGTCCGCGATCCTGAGTCTGTTCAGCCCCTGCCAGAGTCTGATGGGCGCCTAGCACGGCGCGACGGTCATGCGAGCCCCCGCCGGACCCTGGTCCGGTGGGGGTTTTCGTCGTATAAGGGGAGCTTGAGGACGCTGCGGCCCGTCCCTGTCCGATCGAGCCGCGGCGGCGTAGGTTGCACCTTGGACCTGCCCAGCGCCCCAAGCCGCTGGTCGCGCGCCCATACTCGGAGGAGCAGCATGCCGGTGTATCGTCGTTCCTGGTGGGGCCGCGCGGTCGCCGCCGTCCTCGTCGTCGCGGCTTGCAAGGAGAGCACGGGCCCGCAGGCGCACCTGTCCGATCCCGCGCGCCTGAGCAGCAATCTCGAGACCGTGTCCGGCGTGCTGCGATCGCCGATGTTGCAGAGCTTCGACGCGGTAAGCCGCGCGACGGGCTCGCCGACGGCCGCGCCGAGCCGGGTGGGTACACTGCTCCGCGCCGCCCCGATCACCCCGCCGGGCAGATCAAGTGCACTGGACGCGAACGCCGCGGCCCGCCTCGAGGCGCTGCGCCGCGGTGCGGCGACGTTCTCCGGCGGCATCAATGCCAGCGTCGTCCCTCCGGCGCTGCTCGGCACGACGTGGGTGTGGAACACGACGACCCATATGTACGAGCAGGACGGAGCCTTCACGCCGGCGGCTCCAACCGACCGGGTCCGCATCATCCTGTACGCCGTCGACGCGGCCGGCGACATTGACGAGAATCCGCTCACCCCCACGGGCTTCGTCGACCTGGTGGACGAGAGCACCACGTCACCGGCAGTGGACAAGCTCCACGTGATCGTCAGCGGTGGCACCCCGGCGAGCCCCGGCACCCAGTACGCCAACTACACGGTCAGCGGCCAGGTCACCGGCAGCCCGGCGACGGCGTTCACGGCGACGGCCGCCGGGTTCGTGAGCGACGGCACGCACACCCTCACGTTCACTGCGACGTTGGCGGCCACGCAACTGAACACGGACAATCCGGACTTCCAGATCGACGCCACGTGGGACCTCAGTAATCCGGTCATCCACGTGGAGCTGCACGAGACACACGAGTTGTCGGACGCCGATCATGCCACCTTCACGCTGACCGAGTTCAGCATCACCAGCGGCGTCGAGGCCGTATCCATGAGTGGCACCGTCACCACCGTCCTCTCGACCGGGGGAGGGACCGTGAATCTGGCGATCGACGTGAACGGAGTGCCCTGGGTCCGGGTCTACACCAACGCCAGCGGAGTGTGGCTTCGCCATGCCGACGGCAGCCTGCTTTCGCCCGCTGAGGGCCAGGCGTTCCGGGATCTGTACGGGCTACCCGCGATCATCGAGTTCGCAATCCTGAGTCTACTCAGCCCGTGTCAGAGTCTGATGGGCGCCTAACCCGCGCGCCGGACTGCGAGCCCCCGCCGGACTCTGGTCCGGCGGGGGTTTTCGTCGTATAAGGGGAGCTTGAAGATGGTCTACCGCCTCCTCGCCGATGGTGTCGTCCTCCTGCACGCGGCGTTCGTCCTGTTCGTCGTGCTGGGCGGCTTTCTCGCGTGGCGCTGGCGATGGGTTGCAGTGGTGCACATCCCGTGCGCCCTGTGGGGGATCGCCATCGAGTACGGCGGCTGGATCTGTCCGCTCACCCCGCTCGAAAACGCGTTGCGCGCACGCGCCGGGCTGGAAGGGTACCACGGTGGCTTTGTCGAGCACTATGTGATTCCGACGCTGTACCCGGCGGGACTCGCACGACCGACGCAGGCCGTGCTGGGCACGCTCGTTCTGGCGGTGAACCTCCTCGCGTACGGCGTCCTCTTGCGCGCCCTGACCATCGCCGTCGCACTCCTCGCCGCGTGTACCAGCGGAAAGCCAACCAAGTCCGGCGCGGCCGCCGACTCTCTCACCGAGCGCCAGCGGGATTCGATCCTCGCGCAGTCGCGGATCCCGGGCGCGAGCGGCGTGGGAAGCGCGATGCGAGCGGCGGACTCTACGAGCGCCCGGATCCGGGCGACGGACAGCGTCTCCCCGTGAGGCCTCACCCCCTCGGGGTCACGCTGCTCGCCGCGCTCGCCGCATGTGGGCCGGCGAATCCGTGCAGCTCGTCGGAGATGCACCTGCGAACCCGCTTCTCTCAGGGCTATGTCGGCCACTGGGTGGTGGCGCGCGGCGACACCGTCACGCTGCCCGAGCTGGGCGACCGCTTCAAGCTCACCCACGTGATGCTCGATACCGCACGCGTCGCCGTGGACCGGACGTGCCGCTTCAAGGGCGCCCTGGTGTTCGCGGTGCCCCGCGCCGAAACGCTCGCCGTCACCTGGTACGGCTCCCCGGAGCAGGCCCTGATCTACGGCTGGCCGGCAGACCTGGGACCGTTCGCCGGCATCGGCGCATCGAAGGTGGGAGATTCGCTCGCGGGCGCCATCCTGTTCGACGCGCAGCTCGGCGTGCAGGTCCCCCCCGGGGTGACGGCCCGGTTCGTTGCGGGCCGGGCGCGGCGGAACGCACGCTAGTATTTTGAACCCATGAAAGGGTTCGTCTTCCGCCTCGTGATCACGGGGCTCGGCTTGTGGGTGGCGGAGACCATCGTCCCGGGCGTGCAGATCGACGGCTGGGGCAATCTCATCGTCGCCGCGCTGCTGCTCGGCATCGTGAACGCCATCATCCGCCCGATCATCCTTATTCTCACCCTCCCGCTCACGGTGCTTACGCTGGGACTCTTCATCCTGGTCGTGAACGGGATTTCGGTCGGCCTGGTCGCCTGGCTCATGCCGGGATTCACGCTCTCCGGCTTGGGGGCCGCGATCCTCGCCTCCATCGTGGTGGGCCTGACGAGCTGGTGCGCCTCCGCGTTCGTCGGAGGGTCCGGCCGGATCGAGCGCTACCGCCGCATCGACGTGAAGGGCCGCCGGCTCGACTGATGGACCGAACGTTCGCCGCGCTTGGCGCGGTGTCGGCGCTCGTGGCCGTGGCCGCCGGCGCGTTCGGCGCGCATGCCCTGCGCGCGCGTCTCGCGCCGGATCAGCTGGCCGCGTTCGAAACCGGCGCGCGCTACCAGATGTACCACGCTCTCGCGCTGCTGTTCGTGGCCTGGGCGGTGACCCGCTGGCCCGCACCGCCCGTCCGGACGGCCGGATGGCTGTTCGTCGCGGGCACGGTGATCTTCTCCGGCTCTCTGTACGCGTACACGCTGAGCGGCGTGCGCGCGTTCGGCGCCATAACCCCCGTCGGCGGATTGTGCCTGCTCGCCGGTTGGGCGAGCCTGACGCTGGGGATATGGCGGAGCTGACTCCAACCTCTTCCCTCATCTCGACCGCATGACATTCGCCGCTGTGCTACTCTCGACCCTGCTCGTGCAGGGAGCCCCGTCAAGCGGGGCGCTGCGCCTCACCTCGTCCCCCACGCGCCCCCTCGGCACGCTGCGCGAGCAGGCAGCCGTGCAGCAGGAGTGGTTGCGCTATCGACTCGACTCGGTGCTGCCGCGCCTGATGCGCCAGTATCAGGTCGCCATGTGGGTCGTCCCGATGCGCGAGTACAACGAGGACCCGGTATTTTGGTCGCTGGTCTCCGCCACATCGTTCTACGCACGGCGCCGCACCATCTACGTCTTCTTCGACCGGGGGCCGGACCGCGGAGTCGAGCGGCTCGCGCTGGGCGGCGCCTCACAGGGCGGGTTGTACGAGGCTTACCACGCGAGAGAGGTGATCGATCCGTCGATCGGCCGCCGCCCCGAGCTGGTGGGACAAGCGCAGTGGGATCTGCTGCGCCGGGTAATCGAGGAACGCGACCCGCAGACCATCGCCGTGGACATCTCGCACACCCACGCGTTCTCCGATGGGCTGTCGGCGGGCGAGTGGGAGCAGCTTCAGGCAGCGCTCCCCGAGCGCTACCGAGCCCGCATCGTACGAGCGGAGAACCTGCCCCTCGACTATCAGGAGATCCGGGCGCCGGCGATGCTCCCGGCGTACCGGCGGCTGATGCAGGTCGTCTGGGGAACCATCGACACAGCGTTCTCGAGCAAGGTCATCACGCCCGGCAAGACCACGACCGACGATGTCGCCTGGTGGATGCGCCAACGGGTGAACGACCTCGGGTTCGGCACCTGGTTCCACACCGACGTCGACGTGCAGCGCCGGGGCGTAGATCTCTCGGATTCGGGCGCCGTCGTGATCCAGCGCGGCGACGTGCTGCACTGCGACTTCGGCATCACCGCGCTGGGCCTGAACACCGACACGCAGCACATGGCCTACGTGCTGCGACCCGGCGAGCGGGACGTCCCGGAGGGCTTGAAGCAGGCCCTCAAGAACTCGAACCGGCTGCAGGACATCCTGCTCGCCGAGATGCGCCCGGGGCGGACCGGCAACGAAGTGCTCGCCGCCGCGCTGGCGCAGATGCGGGCGGCGGGGATCACCGGCACGGTCTACACGCACCCGATCGGCGACCGCGGGCACGGTGCCGGACCGCTCATCGGCCTGTGGGACCATCAAGAGGGCGTGCCCGGGCGCGGGGACGTGAGCCTGCTTCCCAACACCTGGTTCTCCATCGAGCTCCAGGCCACGACCCCGTTGCCGGAATGGGGCGGCCAGCCGGTGCGGTCGGCGCAGGAAGAAGATGCGGAGCTCGGAGCCGACGGCCAAATGCATTGGATCCTGCGGCGGCAAACGGAATTTCACGTGGTGCGATAGATGTACGACCTCGAGACACCGGCGCTGTTGCTTCACCTGGACGTGGTGGAGCGGAACGTCCGATACATGTCGGAGCGCGCTCGGCAACTGGGCGTCGCCTTGCGACCGCACGCCAAGACGCACAAGTGCGTGGACGTTCCCGATCGATCCGAGCCACATCCCCCACGCCCGTCGCATTGCCAAGGAGACAGGGGCGACGCTGCGGGTCGTCGTCGACGACGAGCGTACCGCGCGCGCGCTCGCGGGGTCGGGTCTGCACGTGTGGCTCAAGGTGGACAGTGGCTTACACCGGGCGGGCGTGGACCCGGCGTCGTCGTACGCCCTGCGGGTCGCCGCCGAATTGGGACAGGAGCGGGGCCTCGTATTCGACGGCATCCTGACCCACTCCGGTCACGCCTACCGTACCACGAATAAGACGGCAGCGGCCCGGGTGGCGGAGCAGGAGCGAAGCGTCATGGTCGGGTTCGCCGAGCGGGTCCGCACCGCTGGCGTCCCTGTGCGGGAGGTGAGCGTCGGCTCGACGCCGGCGATGGCCGCCGCCGAAGACCTCGCCGGCGTCACCGAAGCGCGGCCCGGCAACTACGTGTTCTTTGACCGGACCATGGTGCTGATCGGGTGCTGCGAGCCCGCGGACGTGGGTGTAACGGTGCTCGCGACCGTCGTGTCGCATCAACCGGGGGCCGCGCACTTCATCGTGGACGCCGGGGCGCTCGAGCTGTCGAAGGATCCAGGGCCGGCGCACGTGGCTCCCCAGACAATGGGCGCGGTACGGGGGGCTCCCGAGCTCACGGTAGCAACGTTGTCACAGGAGCACGGCCTGATTCGTGCTGAATCGCCTGCCGCGCTCGACGGTCGCTTCCCGGTCGGGACCCAGATCGAGATCATCCCGAACCATTCTTGTCTGACCGTCCCCCTGTTCGACGAATATCACGTCATCCGGGGGGCGGGCGAGGGCGGACGAGAAGTCGATCGCTGGAAGGTCGAGCGGGGGCGTTGACCGACATGCGACCGCGGGGACTGTGAGCGCCGTCATCGAGCGGGCCGTGTCGGCGCGTTTTCTTGCTTCACGCCATGAGGTCGCCATGAAGACTTTGCTCCGTCATCTCGTCCTGTGCTCCTTACCACTCCTGTTCGGCTGGGGCGCGGGCTACGGCTTCACGTTCATCCAGGGGTCGTGCGGTGCCATGGTGGGCGCCCTGTTCGCCGGAAAATGCGCCGGCCGGCAGCGCGAATACCAGTCGAGGTTTCAACTGGGGGGCGCGGCGGCCGGAATCGTGATCGCAGCGACGCTGGGCACGTGGCTGGAACATCGCCGCCGACGTGCCGTACAAGAGACACCTTCTGAAGGAGAGCCGTCATGAAGCGAATGGCCATGATCGCCGCGTCGGCCCTGCTCCTCGGCCGGGGACTCGCCGCACAGGACTCCACTCAGGCTCCGGCTCCCGCCGCTGCCACGCCGCAAGTGACCGTCACCGAGGCCGTGGTCGCGCGGTCGATCCTCGATCGGCAGCCGCAGGACACCGGCAGCGTATTCACGGCAGACGTGGGTCAACTGATCTGCTGGACTAAGCTGGAAGGCGCCGGTGGCTCGAGCGTCCACCACGTGTGGTTCCACGCTGACACGCAGGTGGGCGACGTCGAGCTGCAGGTGGGCGGATCACCCTGGCGCACCTGGAGCCGTAAGACGGTGCCGGCCGACTGGACCGGAGCCTGGCACGTCGAGGTGAAAGACGCCGCAGGCACGATTCTCAAGCGAATCGACTTCACGGTCGGTCAGTAGACGTCAGCCGAGGCCACGACGCCACGTTGCAGGAGACCCGTTGGGGGTGCTCGTGCGACGTGGCGTCTTGGCGTCGTGGAACGTAGTGTAGTACCCCATGGATCTCGTCCAACAAGTCGCGGCCAATCTCGAGGTCGATGCCGGAAAGGCCGAGAAGGGCATTGGCGCCATTCTCATGGCGCTCCGGATGCAGCTCGATGGCGACACGTTCAAAGCGGTGAAGCACGTGCTGCCGAACAGCGAGAGCCTGATGGGTCGGGCCCTCATGGGCGGCGCGCGCACCGGCGAGATGGCAGCGCTGGTCGGTCCCGCCGGCTTGCTGGCCGCGCTGGCCGCGGCGGGCTATCAGAAAGACGACATTCCGCGTCTCGGGCGCATCGTGCTCGAGCACCTGCGGGCCGCCATCGGGACGGACAAGCTCGAAGAGTTCCTGCGAATGGCGCCGATGCTGCGGTAGGTAAACAACTCCCGCGTCAGTCCCTCCACCCGACCTGCCGCAGCCAGCGCTCCATGTCGCGTTGCCGCGCGCCCCAATCGGCCGGCGGGCGCTCTCGCTCCCTCTCACGCCCCCGCCCCCGTCCCCGTCTCCCCGCCCCGCGTCGGTGGCGCAGCTCCTGCGCCAGCGGCCCGAGGCCGATGGCGCGCCGGCGCGCGTCGACACCCGCCGCGTCCTCGATCGGCAAGGGACTCAGGCGTAGCGTCAGGCCCCGGCGCATGAGTGGAGGATTCCCGATCGCGTGCTGCAGGACCAGCCACGCCGCCCGCGCGCCCTCTTCACCGACGCGAGAGCGACCGGGCCAGCCATGGGCGTCGATGAGTGCCGCCAGGCGAGTGGCATGACGTTGATGCAGCGCTTCCATGCGCGGACGGTAGCCCTGGAAGAGCGATCCGTCGCGAGCCAGGTCGTCCCGCAAGGCGAGGTCGGCGCGGGCCATCTCGAGTAACTCCCCGCGGATGGCGTCCCAGTCGGTCGGCACGGGCTCCGCTACCGAGCGGCCCGCAGGATACCGGCCCGTGTCCGTCAGCGCCGCCGCACGCCGGTCCGCGTGGCAGGCACACGCGCCTGGGCCCCGTGGAACATCGCCGGTGGGAGCGCGATTCCTTGGGTTGGTCCCGGCGCCGGCGCCGCCGCCGCCCCGCCTGCCGTCAATGCGCCGCCGGCCACCGCCAGTCCCCGTCCACGGACCACCATCGGTGGGTTCGCCTGGACGGCGAGCGCCTCTCGCCGCGACACCGGCGTGCGCGCAGGCGCTGCGGGCTGGGGGGGTGGCGATACCGTCAGGCCGGTCAGGACCACCGAGCCGCTGTTCCGGGGCGCTTCGACCGGTTCGTCCGGCACCCGTGTGGGTGTGAGCGTGAGGCTCACGACCCGACCGGACGCGGGCTGAGCCGGCGCACTCACCATGCGGCGCCGCGTGGGTACCGCGGGGCGTAGCGGCGCGCTCGCGAGCACCGCTCGCCCCGGGCCGAGCGGCACGGCCCGGACCGGGAGACTGGCCCGCTCACGCGGCTGCTCGAGCGGCGCTCGCGCGCGGGGTGCGATCGGCCGGTTGCCGGGAGCCGGCGCCTTACGTGCGAACCCGGTCCCGCTCCCCGCTCTCCCGTTACGCGGAATCACGCTCGTCGCGGACGATCCGCGCATCGAGAGCGCAATCGTGCGGGTCGGCTCGGCGGCTGGTGCCTCCGGGGGCCGCCCGCGATGGTGGAACCGTCCGTCGCCGATGCAGGGCGAGAAGAACGGATCGCACAGCACCAGAGATTCGAACACGTTCTCTTGGAACCCGATGAAGGTGCAGTCGGTGCATGTCGGATACATCGGATACTGGGTCGCCGTGTCCGGCTGCATCGCGTAGACCGGCGGCGCGACGGTGTATGTCGCGATGTCGTAATTGAAATAGCCGTCGCCGAGCATGCGCTGCACGATGTCCGAGAGGACGCCTTCGCCGTCCGAGCCGCCCCAGGACGGTGCGAGCGCGTCGGGATCCCACGCAGCGGCGCGCACGAACTCGTCGAACCGGTAGGTGCTGGGCGCGAGGGCGGCGAGCACCAGTCCCGAGCCGTCGGGCTCGGCGACCACGAAGGCGACGCGACTGGGCGTCGCCTGGATCTCGTAGGTGCCCGCGCGAACCAACGGGTCCTGGTCGGGCTTGCCGGGGAACAGCACGTCGATGCGCCCGTCGGTGCGGCGGTGCAGCACGATCAGGTTGCCGTCTTGCGCCGCTTGAACGTACACACGGACGGGGGTGCCGCGGGTGAGGACGCTACCCGAGCCGAGCCACACCCGCACCGGTCGCGCGTCACGCGACGGCGTTTGGCCGTCGGCAACGGTCTGGAAGAGTGCGACGAACAGCAGGGGCAGCATGAGGCTCACTTCGCAACCAGTGTTGAATACTAAGCCCGGGCCGCTGGACGGCGTCAAGGGGGCCGGCTCACCGATCATGGAAGTGCTTGATCAGCTCGGCTGCGAGCGCGAGGCCGAGGACGGCCCCGCCGACGACGGCTGTGGTGACCGGGGCCGAAAACCGGCGCTCTTCTACCCGGGCAGCCGAGCGCTGCGGCACAGCGACGTGCTCACCCTTCCATTCTTCGATGCGCCCAGTCACCCGCCTGATGCGGTAGACCGCCAGAGCGATCGTATCCGGCGAGCTCGGGAGGACCCGCCCGTCGAGGGCACGCGCGCCGGGACCGAGCAGCCCGGACAAGTGCTCCTGGCCGTCGTGTGTCAGGGTGACGGTGACCGACGTGTTGGGCACAGGGACCGGGTCGAGGATCGCGCGGTGGAAGTAGCAGCCGCTCGACACCGCGGCGGCGGCAGTGACAGCGATGAACCATCGATGCACTAACATCTCCCGCGAGAGTACGCGCAGGCGAGCCTCCGACGATTATCGCCGCCCGGCGCCCTGACGCAAGTGGACGTCGAGGTGTCGGGCCTCAAGGATTTTCGATATCCGCGAGCACTTCCCTCGCCGATTCGGCGTCGCGGATGTCCACGTGAATCTTCACGGGCCCGGCCGCGACATTGAAGCCCCCGGGGAACCGCCCCAGCCCGATCAAGTCCTGCAGGCCCTCGCCCTGGGTCACGAAGGGGATGCCCTCGGCTTCGAGCGCGCCCTTCGCGAGGGCGAGGGCGACCGGGTTCCCGGTTTGGAAGACCGTGACGAGCTCGCTCATGATGCCCCGGGATACTTCCCCAGAAAGAGCAGCAGAAAGCCCACCGTGTCCATCGTGCCGTGAGCGACTACGGACACCCACAGATTGCGGCCGGTGGCCAGGTACAAGAGCCCGAACACGAAACCGCCCAGCCCCGCGGTGATCATGCCCGACAATCCCTGGTAGGCGTGACCCACCCCGAACAGAATGCTCGTGACCGTCAGCGCGCTCAGCCACGCCCGGGGCGCGCCACCCAGCGCGCGCGCCATCCGCGTGAGCAGGTAGCCGCGAAACACGAATTCCTCGCCGCAGGCGGCGAGTGTCCACGCGACGGCAAGCGAGAGAAGCAGAAAGGGGACGTTGCCCGCGAGCGGGGCAAAGAGGCTGACGTCCGGAAGCCTGCCCGTCAGCCGGGCAAGCGCGGGCTCGGCGACGTAGAGGCTGAAGCCCTGATACCCGATACCGACGCCGCTGCCCAGGAGCAGCGTGCGACCCCAATCGGAACGGAGTGTTAGCCCGACGGCGCGCCCGCCTTCGCCGCGCAGCCACAGAGAGACGACTCCCAAGACCAGGAGGAACGGCGTCGCGCTGAAGGGCAGGATCCCGGCGTACCCGGCGGCGAGAATCGCCGTCGCGATCAGGAGCTCCGGGAGGAGGAATCGCTGCGCTCGGAGGGCGTCGCGAAACCCGCCAGGCGTCACGCCGAAGCCCGATGGTCCCATGGATCGTGGAGACTATCACTTCGCGGGCCGCCGCACAAACACGCGCGGGCTGCGTCGAGAACTGGGGCGGGAGGACTCGAACCTCCAACTTCCCGGTTAACAGCCGGGCGGTCTGCCAATTGACCTACACCCCAATGTGCCCCGCCACCACCTCACCCACCGTGAACAGCCTACAGAGAACTGATGCGCGCAGGTAATCAAAAGCCCCCGGATCTTCGCAGGGCCGGGGGCGCGTCGTTCACACAACCAGCAAACGCTAAGCCGCCCGGGCCCCCGGATTCGGGAGATTGGGGTTCAGGTTGCGATTTGCGCCCAGACCGGCGAACGTCTGCATAGGGCCTACACACTACCACGACCCCTTCCCCCGAGCAAGGGGCGAAGGCATGTCCACATGAAGCCCGACATCACATCCGCCGCCCGCGCCGACCTGCCGGCCATCGTCGAGTTGCTGGCCGCGAGCAAACTGCCGCGGGCGAGCATCGAGGACCATGTCGCCAGCACGCTGGTGGCGCGCCACGATGCGGGCGTCGTCGGGACCGCGGCGCTCGAGCTGTACGGCAGCGCCGCGCTGCTTCGCTCCGTCGCCGTGGCGACACCGCTCCGCGGGCAAGGGCTCGGCGCGGCCCTCACCGTGGCCGCGCTCAATCTCGCCCGGCGTCGCGGCGTCCGTACGGTGTACTTGCTCACCGAGACGGCCGGCCGTTTCTTCCCGAAGTTCGGGTTCCGCCCGATCACGCGCGACGAGGTGGACGCGGCCGTGCGCAGCTCGACGGAGTTCACGAGTGTGTGTCCGGCGAGCGCGCTGGTCATGCGAGCCGAGCTGGCTGAATGAACCGCCGCGGGCCTGCCGCCACCCTCTTGCTGCCGCTGTGCTTGCTGGCCGGGGCGCGCTCGGCGTGGAGCCAAGAGCCTGTCGCCGCGCGGTGGCGGATGGCCGGGGGCTGGATCGCCGTGGGTCCGAACGCGCCATTCGAAACGCGTCTGGGCACCAGACGTCACCAGTTATACCTGCTCGGTGTCCGGGCGGGGCGCCCGCTGGTGCGGGGCGGCGCACTGGCGCTCTACCACACCGTCGACGTCGTTCCCCTCGCTGCCAGCAGCGCGACCCCAATCCGATACGAACAGGCGTCTTGCGACAGCTCGGGCCCCGTTCTCCTCGACCGCACCGGATCGGCGTCCCTCTGCGACCGGCAGCTGCAGCGGAGGGCTACCGTATACGGCGTCGGCCTGATTCCCGCCGGCCTGGAGTTGCGCTACACGCCGCACCGCGGCGTCCAGGCCGTCGTTGGGGCGACCATCGGAGCGTTGTACTTCACGCGACCGCTCCCGGACCCGAAGGCCGCCCGATTGAACTTCGCCGTCGCTGGTGATCTGGGCGTCCGAGTCGGCGCGGGCGGCGTCCACGCGATCGACCTGCGTTATCGGTTTCAGCACATCTCCAACGGCGGTACGGCGTTCAACCCGGGGATGAACGCGCACATGCTGCTGGTCGGTCTGAGGATGTGATCAAGCGAAGCTAGTGCTTCATCCCGCTCTTCTCGGCAAACTCGCGTACCGCCGCTTCCTGCTCAGGCGTGAGCTTCTCGGGGATCTGAACGTGGATCTCCACGTACTGATCGCCCCGCCGGCCGTTTCGCTCGATCCCCTGCCCGGGAATGCGGAACTTCTGGCCGTGCTGGGTGCCGGGCGGCACCTTGAGCACCACGCGCTTCCCGTCGAGGGTGCGCACCTTGATCTTCGAGCCGAGTAACGCCTGCGCCAGATTGATTGGAACCACGCCGATCACGTCGAGTCCCTCGCGCCGGAAGAACCGGTCGGGCTCGACTTGAATCGCCACGACGACGTCGCCGCGCCCCTTGGCGCCCTGGCCCTTCAAGCGTAGCCGGGTCCCATCCTCCGTCCCGGGCGGGATGGTGATCGTGAGATGCTTTTGGGCCCGCACCTCGCCCGAGCCCTGGCAGGTCGGGCAGCGCTGTGCAGGGACCTTGCCGCGCCCCCGGCATACGGGGCACGGCCGCTGCACGGCGAAGCCCCCCTGCCCGAACGAGATCGTGCCCCGGCCCTTGCACTCCGGGCAGGTTGAGAACGTGGTGCCGGGGGCTCCACCCGAGCCGCTGCACGTGGGGCAGACCTGGGGCAGCGTGAGCGTCACGGGCACCTTCCCGCCCAGCGCGGCGACCCGAAACGGGATCGAGATCGCCGTCTCGATCTCCTCCTCGTCGTCCAGCGGTACTCCGGCGCCGCGCCGACCGAAGATGGACGAGAACAGGTCGCCCAGTCCGCCGAACGAGCCCAGATCCGACAGATCGAAGTCGGCATCGGGGCCTGGTGTGGTGCCGCCGCTGCGCCCGTACCCCTGGCCGGCGCCCGCGAACGCTCCATAGCGCCGCAGCTGGTCGTACTTCTTTCTCTTGTCCGCGTCGCTCAGAACGTCGTGCGCCTCATTGATCTCTTTGAAGCGGTCGGCGGCCTGCGGATTGTTGGGATTACGATCGGGGTGGTACTGCTTGGCGAGGCGGCGAAACGCCTTCTTGATCTCGTCGGTCGTCGCCGTCTCGGACACTCCGAGGATCTGGTAATAGTCTCTCTGCGAAGCCATCTACTCCCCGTCCCCGCTCCCCCGCCCTTCGCCTCCCTGCCATTGCAGCACAATCACCCGCGCCGGTCGGATGAGCGCGTCGCCCATCCGATACCCTGGCTGCAGCACTGCCCCCACGGTGTGATCCTTCGCCGGATGATCGGCCGGTCGGGTCGTGACCGCCTCGTGCACGTGGGGATCGAACGGGACCCCCACCTGATCGACCCGCGCCACGCCCGCCGCCTCGAGCGCCTTCCACATCTTCCGTTCCACCATGTCTACACCGTCGTGCATCGTCTTGGCGTCGGTCTGGGCCGGATCGACGTGCGCGAAACGCGCCAGGTCGTCGAGCGCATCCACCAGGCGTTGCACCAGATCGGCCTGTGCCCGCTGCCACGCCTCGGTGCGCTCCTTGACGGAGCGCTTCTTGAAATTGTCGTACTCGGCGGCCAGGCGGAGATACCGGTCCTTCATCTCCGCCACCTCTCCCTCGAGACGGACCACCGCCTCGTCCGACGGCTCGATCAACGCCCCGGATTCAGGGCCAGGCGGCTGCTCCGGCGGCTCCGGTGGTTCTGGCTTGGGGTTCATGGTGTTGCGCTTCATGAGCAATCGGTATGCCGTCCCAGGTGCGCCGTTTTGGCTGGTCGGGTCGGTGTCAGAGTCCGGAAATAGCTATCGGACAAGAACATAGCCGCGAGGATGGACCGTGTCGAGCGAACGGCCGTTCACACCCGCGCGGCGAGGAAGGCCAGCACGTCGCCCAACGCGATGTCGCGCTGCGGGTCGTGCAGCACCTCGTGATACATCTCAGGATACCAGCGCACCAGCACCGAGCCCTTCAGGCTGTCGGCGAAGGCGCGCGCCAGGTGCGCGTCGACCACCCGGTCCTCGCCCGCAAGTAAGAACAGGAGGGGCGATTCGATGCGGTAGCCATCGGCCGGGACGGCGCGCTGCGCCCATTGGATCTCGTGCCACGCGCCGGGGGTCATCACGCCGTGCACGGCGGGATCGGCCGCGTAGGCGCCGTTCACCGCCGCGTCGCGACTCAGCGTGTCGGCATCCAGGCGGGCGGGGACCGGCAGCGTGGGCCAGAGATCGGCGCACACCCGGGCGACCAGAAGCTTCCAGGTGGGCGGACGGAAGGCGAGTCCGAGCCAGGGCGAGACGACCACCGTGCCCACGATAGGATCGCTCGGTTGGGTCTCCAGGTAGCGCAGGGCCACGAGCCCGCCGAACGACGTGCCGAGCAGCAGCTGCGGGCGGTCGGTCCGGAGGCGCACGACGCGGCGGAACGCCTGGAGGTCCCCCAACAGCTGGCTGAAGCGCGACAGATGGCCGCGGCGCCCCCCCGAGCGGCCGTGACCGCGCAGGTCGAGGAGATAGGTCGAGTAGCCCGCTGCGCACAACCGCTCGCCGACGTCGCGCCAGCGGCCCGCGTGGTCGGCCCAGCCGTGCAGCGCCAATACGGCGGCGCGCGGCGTGGCGGCTTCGTACATGTCGTAGACCAGCAGGGTGCCGTCGGGGGCGGTGAGCGTGGGCATCTAGGACTCCGCGAGCAGGCGGCGCAGCAGGTCCAGGCCCGCTTGCGCCGCGCGGCGGCGTACGTCGTCGCGGTCGCCCGGAAGTACCCGCGTGAGGGCGCGCGTGGTGGTGTGCATCCGGGCGGCGAGCCACACCGTCCCGACGGGCTTCTCGGCTGTGCCTCCTCCCGGGCCGGCGATCCCGGTCACCGCGATGGTGCAGTCGGCCGAGAACAGGCGCTGCGCCCCTTCGGCCATGGCCCGCACGGTTTCCTCGGAGACCGCGCCGTACGCCTCGAGGGTCTCGAGCGGCACCTTGAGTGCTGCGGTCTTGATCACATCGGCGTACGCCACGACGCCGCCGATGAAGGTATCCGACGCGCCGGGAATGTCGGTGATGCGCGCGCCGATCATCCCGCCGGTGCACGACTCGGCGACACCCAACCGGTGGCGACCCCGGCGCAGCGCTGCGAGCAGCACGGCGGCGAGGTCGGCATCGTCTTCACCGTAGCCGTGCTCACCGACGGCGGCCTTGAGCCGTTCGAGCACCACCGCTAGGCGCGCGTCCGCGTCCCGGGGCTCGAGCCCCCACGCGGTCACTCGCAGATCGACGCCTTCGACCGACGGCAGATAAGCGAGGGTGAGGGGCGCGATCTCGGGCTCGATCGGCCCGACGCGCTCGGCCAAGGCCGACTCGGAGATGCCCGTGGTGCGCACCGTGCGGGACCGCACGACCCGGCGCGTGCTGCCCTGCCGCGCGACGATCCGCGGGAGCACCTCATCGACCAGGAGTCCGCGCATCTCGCGCGGCACGCCGGGCAGGAGCACCACGACCCGGCCGCGTGCGTCCTCCACCCAGAGCCCGGGTGCCGTGCCGCGGGGGTTCGGCAGAATCGTGGCGCCTTCGGGGATCTCCGCCTGCGTGCGGTTGATGGCGGGCATGGGACGCCCCATCCGCTGGAATCGCGTTTCGATACTCGCGAGCAGTCGCTCGTCGAGCACGAGCCGCTTGTCGAGCAGCTCGGCGACCACCGTCTTGGTCATGTCGTCCCGTGTGGGCCCCAGGCCACCGGTGGTGATCACGCAGTCGCTGCGCTCGAGGGCCTCGGCCACGCCGGCGCGGATCGCCTCGGGCCGGTCGGGGACCGTGGTGCGGCGCGTGATTTCCGCGCCCGCGGCGGCGAGCGCCCGACCCAGCTCGGCGGCGTTCGTATCCACGGTGTAGCCGAGCAGCAGCTCGGTGCCGATGGTGAGGACTTCGAGCTTCACCCGCCCTTGAGGAGCGTGCGGTAGCGATACAGATACACGATCAGCGAGTATACGGTGAGGAAGATGGCGCCGCCCAGCGTCACCGCCACGACCGCGCCGTGGAACTGGTCCCAGAAGTTGCGGAACCACCCCGCCCACGGATGGGCGGCGAGGGCGTCCTTCCAGGCGAACCAGAACAGCGTCGCCCCGATGAACACGTTCTGCACGACGGCCTTGAGCTTCCCGGCCCCCATCGCCGGGATCACGACGCCGCGCCGCTTCGCGAAGAAGCGGAACGCGGTGATGAGGAGCTCGCGCCCCACCAGCAGGAGGGCCACCCACACCGGGAAGCTGCCCCACCACGGGATGCGGTAGTCGACCAGAATCGTCGGGTGCCGCGTGAGCCAGAAAATCGGGATGAGCGTGGCGAACAAGAGCAGCTTGTCGGCGATCGGGTCGAGCAGCTGGCCCAGCTCGCTCACCTCGTTGCGCCGGCGCGCGAGGTAGCCATCCACTATGTC
>WNGI01002876.1_pt1 | contig 16821 bp, 14 predicted proteins | sample 5400621 | NCBI WGS metagenome assembly WNGI01 (sample SAMN13153374, study PRJNA577476) | soil metagenome | isolation source: 20 cm soil or saprolite under Garry oak tree replicate 1 | place: USA:California | collected 2016-06-15 | reverse complement strand
CACGTTTCTGCGCTTTCTCTCGGCAGATCGCTAGCATCTCTGGCGAGTTATCGACGCCATCGATATCGATCCCATCAGCAAGATAGTCGAGCAACAAACGGCCTGTTCCGCATCCGATATCCAGAGCAGGTTGGCCGCTCTGAAGAATAATGTTTCTATAGAAGGGTCTGTCCGACCAGTCAGAAGTATCCCCACGGAGCAGGTCCCACGCAGAGGCGAGGAACCCTCGATATTCGTAATTCTCTGAGTCCATGACTTGCACTACCTTGCTCAAGCTCATGCTATTTCAACAACTTCCTCGCATGATTTTGTTTAGATCTGGCACACCTGCCTGATATGGGTGCTATGCCGTCACCTCGTCGAGATTCCGCAAAGGTCCAACTGCCAGCAGAATGCCGTTACCCCATGGGTCATTGAGCGCTATATTTCCTGCTCGTGGCTCAAATGGAACGCCCGCAGCTTCCAGTCGCGAGACAACCCGCGCCAGCTCGATCTCGTCGGGCAGCGTGATGGTAAAGTAGCGCAATCCGGCGGCGTTGGCGGGTGGGCGGCCAGCGCCCCGACTGTTCCAGGTATTCAAACCGATGTGATGATGATATCCTCCCGCGGAGACGAAGAGCGCACCTGGGAATTGCTGCATCACATCAAAGCCGAGAATGCCATGATAAAACTCTGCGGCCTGGCGCACATCGGCCACCTGTAGATGCACATGTCCGATACGCGTCTGGGGTTCGAGTCCCTCGAATGGACGGCCGTCACGTTCCGCCTCCGCCAGCAGGCCCTCGAGATCAAGTGGATCTGTCGCCATTTGCACCTGCCTGTTGCGCCAGGACCATTCACTGCGTGGACGGTCGCGATAAATCTCAATGCCATTGCCATCGGGGTCAGAGAGGTAAAGTGCCTCGCTGACCGTGTGGTCAGATGCTCCTGACAGGGGATAGCGCGTCTCAGCGAAATTGAGGAGCGAGCGGGCTAGGTCTTCACGTGAAGGAACCAGAATAGCAAAGTGATAGAGGCCGGTTGTGGAATATGGTTTGGGTTGTGCGCCTGCCTTCTCAACGAGGACAAGCAATGGTTTATTCTCAGGCGAACCCAGTATTGTCATATGCTCTGTGCGCTTCAACACTTGAAAGCCAAGCACCTGCTGGTAAAATGCCACCGAGCGATTCATGTCAGAAATGGTCAGCGTGACGAGACCAATTGATGTATCGGGATGAAGGGAAGGTATATCCTGCCCTTCTCTAAGACTGCTCATTAGTATAGATCTCCTTGGAAAGTGACTAGAGCGAAAAAAGACGAAGAACTAACGACATTTCAAAAAAGATGGCTTGAGCCAGACAGAACCTTAGCTGGCCCGTGCGTTGACATCCATGAGCACCGATTGGAGCACCTGCGCTACCGTCTGGGCGGCCAGCACCTGCTCCAAGGCATGCTCTGCCTGATCAAAGATCACTTCCAGAGAGCCTTGAATGTTTCTGCCCACCAGGCAATTGGGGTTTGGAGAGCGATGATGCAGCGACAAAAGGTGACCTTCATCCACTGCTTGATACACATCAAGCAGTGTAATTGCCTCCGGTGCCCGGCGCAATCGCCATCCTCCACCTACCCCAGGTTGGGAGGTCGCTAAACCGGCCTTGTTCAACATGCCCAGGATACGCCGAATAAACACAGGATTGGTATTGACGCTTCCGGCAATTTGTTCAGAGGTCAGGGCCTCGCCAGAGGCTTGGGCCAGTAACGTTAGAATGTGAGTGCCTATGGCAAACTGGCTGTTATTCGTATGAAAACACCTAAAGGATAGTGTTAAGAGGAGAGAACGCGTGATTCCGATCAAGGACTATGCAGGGCCGCGGCGACGTCTTCCCTGGATAACGTGGGGGCTCATCGCTGTGAACGTGGTGGTATTTCTCTACCAGGTATCACTTGGCGCTGACGCCCAGGCATTCATGTTCGCGTATTCGGTTGTACCGGTGGCACTGACACATGGTATTCCTCAGACGTCGCTGCCAGGAGTGCCTGCGCATATCCCATTTCACACACCAAGTCCAGTCTACCTCACGCTCATCACCTCGATGTTTTTGCATGCTGGTTGGCTGCACATCGGCGGCAATATGCTCTTCCTCTACATCTTTGGTGACAATGTAGAAGACCGGATGGGGCACATCCCTTATTTACTCTTCTACCTGTTCTGTGGAGTGGTTGCAGGTATTACACAGGTAGCAGTTGATCCAGGCTCATCCATTCCGAGTCTCGGGGCCAGTGGTGCCATTGCCGGAGTGCTGGCAGCCTACCTGGTGCTGTTTCCCCTGGCCAGGGTGCGAACTATCATCTTCATCGTTTTTTTCTTCACCATTGTGACTCTCCCAGCGTTTGTCTTGATCGGGATATGGTTCTTGTTACAGTTTCTCGACGGCGTGGCAGCGCTCTCCAACGTGCAACAGGGCATGGGCGGCGTGGCGTACTTTGCTCACGTGGGAGGATTTGTGACGGGCCTGGTGATCACTTTCCTGTTGAGGCCGTGGCTGCGACCACCGGCAAGTGTCAGCTATCCCTACTATCCACGGCACCCAGATTCAGCTGACCGCTCTGACTGGTGACCATAGCACAACGACCAGGATGGTGCAAATGCGAGACAGACTACTTCAGCGGGCTCCCACACTCAAAGCAGAATTGCACTCCATCAATTTCTGGCAGGAGAACATTGCAATGCGGGCATACTTTAACCAGGAAGGTTCCGCAGTACATACAGTGTTTCCACCCGGGCCGTGTCGTACGTTTACAAGAAGGGCAGGGCCGCGATTGTGTGAAGGCGCTGTCTTCAAGTACAACGCGTTGTTCAAAGCGAGCGGGATGCAGGAGCGCTAGATCGAGACCATCGGGATGCTGTGTGGCAGCGATTACCACCATTGACGGGTGGTAATCGCGTCCGTCCATCTCTACCAGCACCTGGTTGAGCCACTGCTGGCGTTCTTCCTCCGTACTCAGCTCATTGATAGCGTCAATATCGTCGAGAAGCAGGACACAGGGCGAAGCCTTTCTTGCCTGGTCGAAAATATACGCGATCATGCGCCGACCTCTTTGGGCGACGCTCCCGTCTGCAAGCAAGGCACGCTCATCCTCAGAAAGATCAACGTCCTCGAGCTGCATGATGTCGTGAGCGATGTCATTGAGCATCCTAACAAGTGCTGAGATGGAGAGGGTGAACAAGGGTACGACGGCCTCACCGGCCACAGCCTTCACAAGCGGAGTTCTATTCCTGCGAGGGTTGCCGACAAGTAGCATACCACAGAGATAGTTTTTCTCCCCCCGTCGAGCCATCCCCGGTCTCTTGAGAAAATCGACTGCTTCTTGCATTGAGCGCTTCGCGGCATCTTCCCCTATGATATCTGTGAAAAGCCGGGTAGGGCGCTCGAACCCTCTCAGCGTTTGCCATGATCTGCCGTTGCCGAAGCTTATTACAGTCTGCTCTCGCACTCTGGAATGTATGAACTGGTCCATAGCGACTGTATAGTCTAGCCCCGTGCTTTCAATGACGGGTGCGGGGATCACTCTCTCGGCCGGCAATAAGAGCGCCAGCAGCGGTTGCGTATGATGGTGACGCAAGGTTCCCAACAGAAGATGCTCCGGAAGGGTCAATGGAGCATGCATAGACACTGCAAAGTAAATGGCCTGGTCTATGCAGTCCTGGGCATCCTCAGATAGAGGGAAGTCGTCATTGAAAGGGCTCTCCGCTTCAGCATCAAGCGGGATATCGAAGATCTGAGCTGTCTGCAAACGCATTGTCTGCCAGTCTATGCCTAGTTCGCTCAATACCCTCCTGACTCCGTCATGGCCCTGTATAATGACTCCAAGCAGGAGCAGCTCTGGAGTCACCTCACTGATTTGCAGGCGAACAGCCTCCTGTTGCGCTATGCCTAATGCTTCGTATATTGAAGGCGCAAGCCAGCCAAGCACTTGCGTTCCTATTCTGGAGGTAACGGTGGTCATAATATGTTCCTTCGTGTATCAGGGTTCCTGATATAAGCTTCTCTACCAGGGCGGGGGCAAGCCTTTACACGGATAGGTATTTTGTGACATCGCTTCGGAAGCACCTTCGTACCCGTAGGGACGCTTGCGTCGCCCTCGTCCTGCTCCAGTGCACGCGTTCCCCCTCCTGCCGGGGGGCGACGCAAGCGTCCCCTCCCCACTCCGCACTACCCCCGCCCCTACGGGTACGCCTTCCCTTCCCCTCAAATAACTTACCCTTGTAAAGCTAGCCCCGACCCTACATTTTTGTTGTTACTACTTGTTTACGTCCTAATCATTCAAAGCGATGCGTGCTATCCACGCAAATAGTACTCCAACTTATTACGGAACTCAAAGGTATATCTTACGACGCTGTTCTGTTTCGATCAACGCCAAGGTTACGCCGTATCTCTAACGAGCGAAGAATACCCTCTCGCGTCAGAACGCCGACAAGCCGTCCATCTTGGACAACAGCTAACTGGTTCACATCTTGCCCTGTCATTAACGGCAGCACATCTTTCACATTCTGCTGTGGGGTGATGGTGTGCAAACGCTCCAGAGGTATCATGGCATAGCCAACAGGCGTCTGCGGCCACTGGTCTCGTGGCACATGACGAATATCGGAAAGCGTGATTAAACCAGCTAATTGATCACCTTGCATGACGAACGCCGAGCGAAGCCCCCGAGGGAGGAAGTATTCATCGACTAACTTCTGAAGCGAAATATTTGCAGGAACCGTCAACACGTTGGTATCCATGATCTGGTTGACCGTCACACCACGAAATGCCGTATCAAGCATAGATTGGCTCCGAGCAGACTGTGCAGAAGTCAACAGAAACCAGCCCGTAAAGATGATGATGAGGCCATTAAATGCGTTCCCCGCAAAGAATAGAAGGATACCCCATAGAATTATCAGGTAGGCAAAGGCCTGGCCGACAAACGTCGTGATATTGGTGGCTGTCTGAAAGTTACCGGTGGCTTTCCAGATGATTGAGCGCAGGACTCGCCCACCATCAAGAGGGAACCCGGGAATAAGGTTGAAGATGCCAAGAATGATGTTCATCAATGCCAGGTACGAGAGGATAGGGACAATCAGCGAATGCGTGCCTCTTACCAGAAGCCAAAGTCCGTAACACACTACACCGATGAGCAGGCTTACCAGAGGCCCTACAAATGCCATGGAAAACTCTATCCCTGGCGTTTGCGGTTCCTGTTCTATATTCGATACACCGCCAAAGATGAAGAGGACGATGCTCTTGACTTGCAAGCCACGAGAGCGAGCGACAAAAGAATGAGCCAGTTCATGTAAGAGGACAGAGACGAACAGCAGGATTGATGCAATGAACCCCAGGAGATAATAGGTCGCAGTCGAAGACCCTGGATACGTGATTGGAAACCATCCAGTGGCAAGTGAAAAGGTAAGAAACACCAGAATAATCAACCAGCTGATATGAATGTTGATGTCGATACCAGCAATTCTAAAGATACGAAACGACCCTGGCATTTGTACACATCCTCTCGTTTAGCGTAAACAACATAACAATAGGCATAGTAAGACGAAAAGCATGAGAGGCGCAAACTGAACAATTCAATGGCTAGCCAGCGCCGGAGATCGCTAAACAATATTGAGAGAGATGTGCAATTATCTCTTGCACATCTCTTTTTTTTCTGAACTTATGTATGCTGTACTTCATCTGCTGGCGGCACGGGTGTCATCAGGCCTTCATAGATGAAATCGCGGCAATGCTGGGCTACGAGTTGGGGATCGACACGCAGGCGAGCTACTCCGGTTTCCATTGCGGCTTGCGCTACGGCGGCAGCCATGGCAGGGGCAATATCGTAATCCATTGCCTGCGGGATGATCTGACCTTCCTGAAGTTCGCGGTCAGTTACCATGGATGCTAAGCGCTCGGCTGCCGCTAACTTCATTTCGTCATTGACGGTGTGAGCACGCACATCGAGTGCGCCCCGGAAGAGACCGGGAAACGCTAAGGAGTTGTTCACCTGGTTGGGGAAGTCGGACCGTCCTGTCGCTACTACGCGCGCTCCTGCAGCCAGAGCTTCATCGGGCATAATCTCTGGAACGGGATTCGCCAGGGCGAAGATGATAGGCTGGGGCGCCATTGTCTTCACCATATCGGGTGTCAGGACGCCAGGGGCAGATAATCCAATAAAGATATCTGCGCCCTCGACCGCCTCCGAGAGTCCGCCGCTTTTCTGGTCGAGATTAGTACGATTCGCTATTTCTTCCTGCACAGGATTCATACCCGCAAGACCTGGCCGCAAGATGCCGCTCCGATTGAGCAATATTAGCTTTTTCATACCCCAATACATCAGGAGATTGGCGACAGCGATGCCCGCAGCTCCGGCTCCCAGTATCACGGCAGTCACATCCTCTTTCCGCTTGTTTACCAGGCGCAGAGCATTGATGATACCTGCCAGAACCACGATAGCTGTACCGTGCTGATCATCGTGGACGACAGGTATATCGAGCGAATTGCGCAGCCGATCTTCAACCTCAAAGCACTTCGGGGCGGCGATATCCTCCAGGTTTATCCCGCCAAAAGAGGGGGCTAAATACTCAACGGCAGCGACAATCCCATCTGTATCTTGCGTAGATAAGCAGATGGGATAGGCTTCGATGCCGGCAAAGGTCTGGAACAGAATGGCCTTCCCTTCCATTACCGGTAATGCCGCTCGTGGGCCAATATTGCCTAAGCCAAGCACAGCGCTGCCATCAGAGATCACTGCCACACGATTACCCTTGCCTGTATAGTCAAAGGCACTATCTGGCTCTTCGAGAATCTTATAGGCAGTTTGGGAAAGACCGGGGTACAAATATAAGGAATTGAGGACGATGTAATCGCGAATGGGCACCTTTGGCTGAATTTCCAGCACCCCCTGGTAGCGCTTGTGCAGTTCGAGGGCCTGCTCCTGGGTATTGGCATAATGATGTGACGGTGGAGGTACAGGCCGGTGACCTTCATAGATGGTCCTGCGCGCCTGCATCTCAATCTCGTCCGGATCTTTCTCGATACGGGCGACACCAGTTTGCCTTGCAGCTTCGGCGGCGGCCCGCGCGACGCGAGGAGCTACACCGTACTCCATGACCGAAGGAACAATCTGCTGGGGGGAGAGCTGCTCTGGTGGTACAAGATCAGCGATAGCATGTGCAGCAGCAATCAGCATCTCGCGGTTAAATCGTGTGGCACGCATATCTAATACTCCACGAAAGATGCCTGGCAACACGAGCGCGTTGGTGATCATATTGGGAATATCAGGATGCCCTGTCGCGAAGACAGCCGCTCCAGCGGACTGAGCATCTTCAGGTGTGACACCTGGATCAGGCAGAGCAAGTGCAAAGACGATGGAGCGTTCTGCCATTGAGCTTATCACCTCTGGTGTAATCGTATTCCACGAGGAAAGAGCTATAAGCACATCGGCACCGCGCACAGCATCGCTGAAAGTTCCGGATATGTCATTGGGATTTGTCTGGCGAGCAATGTCTAGTTTCGCCCAGTTCATATTGTGGGTGCGGTAGCGATGAAGGATGCCGAGACGATCACAGATCAGGACGTGTTGGAAACCATCTTGCAGCAGCAATTGGGCGGTACCGATGCCACCCGGGCCAGCACCGTTGATGACGATACGGACATGCTCTTTCGTCTTATCCACAAGCTTGAGCGCGTTATAAAGAGCACCCAGAACAGCAACAGCGGTCCCCTGCTGGTGGGCATGTAAAACGGGGATATTGACGGCGCGTGCAAGATGGTCTGTGACTGTAAGAGCACGCGGTGAATCGATACTGCTGAGGCAGAATCCACCAAAGGTCGGCCAAATTGCTATGCCAGCGGCGATAATTTCCTCCACATCTTGTGTGCCGAGAGAAATTGGAAAGGCGTCTACCCCACCAAACGTTTTGAAGAGGATACAAGCGTCTTCAAGCATCGGCAGCGTCGCCAGGGGGCCGATATTGCCAAAACTGTAGGCCGATGAACCATCGGAGACCAGGGCGATGGTATTGCCCCGCAGAGTGTAGTCAAACGAGGTAAGAGGCGCTTTCGCGATCTCCAAACAGGGGGCAGCAACACCCGGAGTATAGACAAGGCTCAGGACAGAACGGTCTTTGAGCGGTACCTTACTGGCAACGGTTATCATGCCACGAAGCTGCTTACGATATTCTAAGTCTTCCTGCGATCTCAAACCTAATGCAGGGAAAGGGGCAGCTGAAGATTGATTGCTCTTACTCGAATCAATACGTCCTTGTTTTCCATTTTCTGGCTTTTGCATTGGTAATCCTCATCCTTGCTTGTCTTGAAATAACAACTTACTCATTTTCGATCCAATAATTTTTTATTATATGAAAGTGGCCTCTGTACTGCAATCTGTGCCACAATCTATGTCAGGGTTATTCCTGACTGCAATACTTGACACAGCAATAAAAGTTCAGGTACATTTCTTTAGGGCAAGCTGGACTGTAAATGTAAGATGAGGCCGTCAAGGTGAGAACTTCAGGGTATAACCATTGTGATACTGAGAGAAAAGAGGCGAGGGACGCTAATGAATCAAGAAGGACGAGTCACGACTGAGCGGCACGGGCACGTGCTGTTGATTGGACTGGATCGAGCCGCCAAGCGCAATGCATTTGACAGGGCCATGCTCAGCGCGCTTGCGCTGGCTTATGGTGAGTTGGAGCATGATGACGACCTGCGTTGTGGTGTGTTATTTGCACATGGAGATCACTTCACAGCAGGACTGGAGCTTACACAATTCGCATCATCTCTGGGCCAGGACATACAAGAGCTACCGGAGGGTGCTATTGATCCACTTGGCATCAAAGGGCCAAGGCTCAGCAAACCCATGCTTTGTGCGGTGCAGGGTATATGCCTGACGATCGGCATCGAACTGATGCTGGCAGCAGATATTCGGGTTGCCGCCAGCAACGCTCGCTTCGCTCAGATAGAGATCAAGCGCGGACTCTATCCCTTTGGTGGCGCGACGATCCGTTTTGCGCGTGAGACAGGCTGGGGAAATGCGATGCGTTATTTGCTTACGGGCGACGAGTTCAATGCGGCAGAGGCGCACCGCATTGGTCTGGTGCAGGAGGTTGTTGAGCCGGGACAGCAACTCGCTCGCACCGAGGAACTGGCCCAGGTTGTCGCAATGCAGGCCCCACTAGGTGTACGTGCAACGCTGGCATCGTCCCGATTAGCTATAACCGAGGGTGAAGAGGCTGCAATTCGGCGGCTTGGGCCCGATTTACAGCCTCTGATACAGAGCGAGGATATCCGAGAGGGCATCCAGTCATTCATTGAACGCCGTCAGGCCAACTTCAAGGGGCGATAACCATGCTTTGAAGGATGGATTTACCGGCTAAGTGGAGGTGAAGAAGAGGATTTTAACGGGGTTTCCGGGGCATGCTCTGGCTGGAGCTCATGGAACGATTTCATTCCGAATAGCCAGCGCGATACTTTGATGCGCCTGATGAAGAGATCAAACGAAACGAGCGTGGCAATCAGAGCGACCGTGCTGACGAACAGAAATTTAATGCCCATATTGATATTCCATGCCAGGGTGAGAAATGCAATGACCACGATGACGGGATAGTGCAGCAAGTAGAACGGTAAGACGGTTTCATTGGCATACTCGATGAATTTGTCGCTGAAATTCAAGAAGCGCATGCCAAAATACAGCACAAAGAGCATCCAGGACCAGGTCACGATGCTACGCAACAACTGGTAGAGGACATATCCTACCGAGTAGGTGGAGATACTATCCCAACTACTTAATACGCCGGTGTAAGATGCTACCAGCATGATGAGCAAGCTGGCGATTCCTACAAATAGAGCAAGCTTCCACTGCTTCTGAATAGCAGACTCGAAGCGGGGTTCTGCCAAGAACATGAACCCGTATATAAAGATAAGAAGCCAGGTAAAAAAATCTGACCAGCTTTGATAACCAGGGAATGGCGCTCGTAAGGCAAGCTGGATGAGCGCAATGGGTAGGACAAACACGAAGAGCCCTCCAGGTCTATCGCAAAATGCTGCTAGCTTCGAAATAAAGCGTAAACTTCGCTCGCGTTTCAAATAAAGCAGTACTGGCAGTGCCAACGTGGAGATAAAAAAGAGAAAGACCAGAAACCAGAGATGGTAAGCGTATATCCCGAGCCATTGCGGGTTCCAGCTAATATGAATGTTCTCGAAATAATAGGGATAAAATTGTAAAAAGTTACCGTGGTAGAGCGAATGACTGATCGCTATAAGATAGGCTATAGGTGGAGAAAGCAAGATGAAGCCGACGAGACAAGGAATGATCAGCCGTGTGAAGCGTTCGCTGACGAATTGACCGGCCGTTCGAGATTCGAGGGCAAACCAGGCGCTTGCTCCTGCAAGAAAAAAGAAAAGTGACATGCCCCACTCCGTGCCGAAGACGACCAGTACAAGCAGGCCGGTGTTCTGCTCTCCACCCTTGATATGCCAGTAGAACTTATCGAATATATCGGCGGTATGCGCGTAGAACACTCCCAATACAGCCAACACGCGTAGCCAGTCGAGATAGTGGAGCCTTTCTCTCTGTATGGGCCCTTCATATCTGAGTGGTCTCATAGCGTTTTCTCACTTTTTCACAAACAGCATACGGTCACCAGGATGCACACCAGCACGAGAACAGCCGTGACCGCATAATAGATGCCTGCATTGGAGCGGATCACACTTGTACTGATGGAATGCTGAACTGACCACTCACACCCATGGTTAATAGATCAGGATATGCGTGTAAAGTTGCACGAACCCGTACAACCACGCGGCATCACCCTCCGACATATTCACACAGCCATGCGAGCCATGGATGGAGTATTGCGTGCCGCCCGGATCGAGGTGGGGAAAGTTCGTACCGGGGCCGTACTCAGTGCGCCACCAACTGTCGTGAAAGAAGTAGCCGTTGCTATGGTATTGCATCGCATAGTTAATCGGCGTCGGCGGATACCAATCCGGTGAAGACGGCGGGGCATCAGATTTAAACTCGGTGGGCGATTTTTTCCCCTCAATCCACCAGGTGCCCGGAGGCGAAGGCAGCTCTGGCTGCCCAGTGGTCACATGGAATGCCTTAACCAGCTTTCCGTTCTCGTAGACACGCTCCGCTTGTTCGGCAAGAGCAACAACGACGACCTTCGTGTTCATATAGTGGTAGTGTTGCAACAACTGGATATCTGTTTTATGCACCTGATCGTAGGGCGTTTTGTCCCCAAAGTCTGCCACCATCGCCTGGAAGTTGGTTATATCCATGTTCAGGTCTTCGACGGCTTGCTGGTAGTCCATCAAGCTTTGCGCAGCCGAAAGTTCCCCTTGCAACCATGTTGAGCTGGTGGCTCCATTGGACCCATACTCGAAGCCCAGTGGGTACGTGGTATTGTTGTACGAGTCATGGAACGTATGCTGTTTCCCAAAAGCAGTGGCATCCTGTTGCAATTTCTGGAACAAGTAGGTGCTCTCTGTTTTCATAGCCGGAATCTGAATGGCCACGATATGCGTATGCAAAGTATGCAGCGTTGTTTTGTAGGCTGCATCGGTGGTGGCAGTACGAAGAGCCTGCTGGTCGCTTTGATACTGCTGCTGATAGGTGGTGATATTGCCTTGATACTGCTGCATCAAAGCAATCCATTGCTGGAATGTTTGCAGTTGTGCGTTTCCCTCGTTTTGCAACGTGCGATCAACAGTTGGCGTCGGATTAGTGCCTGCAGTTGTGGTCGTGGAGCTTTGGGTCGTTGCCCCGCTACAGGCGCTGAGTAAAAAGAGGCAGAGCAAAACTCCGCTTAGCATTACAGTGCGTAAGCGACTCCAGAATGAGGTATGTATTCGTACATGCGTTTTGTTCAATACGCTGATCCTTTTGATGATAATCGTGAAGTGTTTCTATTGCCCCAGTTTATATCGTTAACACGATTTCGTCAAACCCAAGCAGAGGGACGGCAGCCTGTACTGAGCAAGCACCGAGCGTATGGAGAATCCCTCCATCCACGGAGCGCGTGATCTCCTCACGATGGAGAGACGGGCGCTTGCCAGACGCGCACCAACCCATCATCATCTCCAGATGCGATGCGCTTTCCATCAGGGGACCAGGCGACAGTTAGCACCTCGCTGCGATGATTGCGGTAGGTCAACACTGCATGACCCGACAGACTATCCCATATTTGTACTGTCCTGTTGGTGTTGGCTGAGGCAATATACTTCCCGTCGGGTGACCACGCCACCCCATTCACCCAATCACGGCAGCAATAGATCCACAAGAATTTGCCCGTGACCGAATTCCAAACCTGCACGGTCTTATCAAAGCTCACCGAGGCGATCTTCTTTCCATCAGGGGACCAGGCGAGGGCAGTCACAGTGTACGAATGGCCCAGGTAGGTCAACAGTGTCCTTCCTGTGGTGGCGTCCCAGACTTGCACGGTTGAATCGATACCACCAGAAACGAGGTATTTTCCGTTGGGGGACCAGGCGACCGTCATCACCCAATTGAAGTGACCATGGTACGTCATCACCGCGTCTGCTGTGGCAATATTCCCTATCCTCCAGACCTGCACCGTCTTATCATAACTGGCAGAAGCGAGATGGCTTCCATCAGGGGACCAGGCGAGGGCAGTAACTGTGTCCGTGTGACCACGAAAGGTCCAGAGGCGTCTGCCTGTATAAGCATCCCAGACTTGCACGGTCTTGTCAAAACTGGCGGAAGCAATGTCCTTCCCATCAGGAGACCACGCCACGGCAGACACCATGTTCGAGTGCCCTCGATAGTTCAAGTAGAGATGCCCGGTTGCTACATCCCAGACCTGCACCGTCTTATCATAACTGGCAGAAGCGATGCGCTTCCCATCAGGAGACCATACGACGGTGTTTACCGCATTGTGATGACCACGATAGGTGTAGAGGGTGGTTCCCATAGGTTTGAGAGGAGTCGAGGCAGAAACAGAAGGCGCCTGAGGGGCAGAGCAAGATGGTAGGAATACGACGAGGCTACAGAACAACATGAGAAATAGACATGAGTACCTCTGAAGTCGAGGCATGGGTCTCTTCCTTTCTTCTCAAGGAGAACATGCCGACATAGCGTATCTGCATGCTCGCTACTTTCCCTCAGTGTGACGTGCAAGAAGAGGAGACGATATAAACAAGAACTTAATACAGAACAACATACCTAGACGACCACCATTCGCTAGTTATAGAGCGGGGAGGACTGATAGGTGAGCACAGCCGGCCAGTCCTCCTCCTCAAACTCGCGAAGCACGAGACGTTTCGTCATCAGGATCGTATTCTAGCCTTGTTCCAACTGGTGTGGAGAATACCCATGATGTCATTGTACGACAGTCTACTTTTCTTTGCACGCAGCCGCTCATACTACAGTGACACCTGGTCAAAGGTATCTCGGATGAAACGGCTTCTCAAGCCAAGCCTCCTGAATGAACATCGCTTCTACTCGAGGCGCGAGTAATCTTCGAACGCAATGAGCCGGGCACTTCGTTGAAACAGTAAGTAGGAGAGACCCCATTGAAACATGACCATGAAACGGTTCCGAAAGCCAATCAGGTAATAGATATGAACGACCAGCCAGATAACCCAGGCCAGGAAACCAGCAAGTCGAACTTTCCCGATATCTATAATGCCAAAGAAGCGGCCTACAGTCGCCAGATTTCCTTTATCCACATAATGAAACGGTTGCTGATGTTCTTGCCCTGCAACCGCGTCGGCAATCACCGAAGCCACGTAACGACCCTCCTGCATGGCAACAGGAGCAACACCGGGGAGCGGTTTTCCATTCTGGCTCGCACTGGCCGTATCGCCAATCACAAAAATATTTGGATGGCCTGGGACGCTGAGGTCACCGTTCACCCTTGCTCGGCCTGCACGATCTGTCTCAGCGCCAATCCACTTGCCCGCTGGCGATGCCTCAACACCAGCCGTCCAGATGATGTTCCTGGCATCGAGACGCTTTCCTGCGATCACGGCGCCGTTTTCGTTAATCTCTTCAACAGGAGAACTCGTTCTCACCTCGACCCCTAGATGATTGAGTGCGAGCTTGGCTTTTTTCGCCAACTTCTCAGGAAAGGCCGGCAAGATTCTTGGCAGCGCCTCAACGAGGATAATACGAGCCGCTTTTGGATTGATATGGCGAAACTCACCGGCCAGGGATTGGCGAGCCAATTCTGCAATTGCCCCAGCCATTTCAACCCCCGTTGGTCCAGCACCCACCAATACAAATGTTAAGAGCGCCTGGCGCTTTTCGGGGTCCGTTTCCAACTCAGCTGCCTCAAATGCCTCCAGCAGCTTGTCTCGAAGAGCGAGCGCTTGCGCGATCGACTTGAGCCCGGAACTGAATCGCCTCCATTCGTTATGACCAAAGTAGCTCTCATGTGCGCCCGTCGCCAGGATCAAGTAGTCATAGGGCACGGATCGACTGTGCATGAGCACCCGCTGTTCTTGCACATCCACGCCGGTCACTTCGGCCATCAACACTTCCGTGTTCTGTTGTTTCCTGAGCACCTCCCTGATGGGCGCAGTGATGTCGTTTGGGGGTAATACGGTGGTAGCTACCTGGTACAAAAGTGGTTGGAACAGGTGATGATTGGTCCTATCGATCACCGTCACATGGATGGGTACATTTCGCAAGGCTCTCGCGGCCTGTAATCCACCAAATCCGGCCCCGACAATCACGACACGGGGCATGACTGCAGGAAGAGTATCATGACCACGCTCAATACTCATTTGTGTGGTCAGATTGCCACTGGCAGTGTTTGTCTGCGTTACGTTACTCAAGTCAGCCTCCTTTCGACATTGCCGAAGTCGCTTCTGTTCTAATAAGGATCTGGCTGCAGGCCGCACTGATACTAGTCTTGACTAACTTGCTTGCTCTGTTGAGGGATGTCAGACTGTCCTTGCTGCTGCTGCGATTGGCCCCGCTGGCCTGGTTTACCCTCTGAGGAGTTGGCTTGCTTACCTTGTTTCCCAGAGGCTGGTTGATTTTGTTTATTAGCTTCCCGCAGATCCTGCTCATATCGTTGCTGCGGATCTGTTTGCTGATCCTGCTGGGAGCCCCGAGACTTTTGGCGGTCAGTATGCTGCTGACCGCCTTGCGAGTTGGAGCTCTTTTGATGATCATTACTCATGATCTATCCTCCTCATGAAATGTGTATGTCCCACCCACTTCTCGTTAGATTGATGATTAGTGGGTGGCCATACCATACACCTAGTCGCAGTTCTGGAAAATTGCCGCGATGCCCTGACCCCCACCGATGCACATGGTAACGAGCGCCCAATTGCCCTGATTGCGCTTGAGCCAATACAACGCCTTGACAGTCAGTATAGCACCAGTTGCGCCAATAGGATGACCCAGGGCAATCGCCCCGCCATCGGGATTCACACGCTCGGGATCCAGTTCTGCCTCGCGCATGACCGGTAGGGCCTGTGCTGCAAAGGCTTCATTCAGCTCGATCACATCCAGGTCTTTGGGACTCATGCGCATGGCGGTCAGCACGCTGCGAATAGCATAGATGGGTGCTACGCCCATGATCTCCGGTTCAATGCCCGCTACGGCCACCGCCGCCAGACGCATGAGTGGACGTCGTCCCTCGGCACGAGCCTGCTCCTCGGTCATCAACACGACGGCTGCTGCCGCATCATTGATGCCCGACGAATTGCCTGCCGTGACGGTGGGCAGCGGACGCATGCCTTCCACCAAGGACTCTGGAGCATTGACGTTGCGGGGATTAGCGGGATTGGCACCCGCTCCCTGGCGGAAAACCGGTGGCAGGGACGCCAGTTTCTCAAGCGTGGTCTCGCGCGGATGCTCGTCGGCCTTGAACTCAACCTCGCGTTTGCCTTCACGTACGGTCACAGGCACAATCTGCTCCTCGAAGTAGCCCGAGCGAATGGCGGCGATGGCCCGTTGCTGGCTGGTAAGGGCAAAGCGGTCCTGATCCTCGCGCGAGACGTTGTAGCGGCCAGCCACCCGTTCAGCGGTTTCACCCATCGGGTAGCGACCGAAGGGATCGGTCACCAATGTGAGCGTGCCATCCAGGACGATGCGATTACCTAGCTTCAGGCCATCGAGGCGGGCCCCATAGTCCAGGAAGGGCTGCATCGTCATATTCTCATCGCCGCCCGCCACCACCACACGCGCCGCACCACTCAGGATTTCCAGCGCACCTGTCCAAATCGCTTGCATCCCACTGCCGCATAGTCTGTTGACATTCATCGCCGTACTGAAAACAGGTAGCCCTGCCACCAGGGCACAGCGGCGGGCATTATAGGCGTCATAGCCTACTTCGCCCACCTGGCCCATGACGACCTCATCCACCATATCTGGGGTCACCCCTGCACGCTCCATAGCTCCACGAATAGCGGCAGCACCGAGTTCATGGGCAGGAGTATTCTTGAATGCGCCCCCATACTTACCAATAGCTGTGCGGGTTGCACCAACAATTACAATCGTTTGAGACGGATCATTCAGATTGGCACGCCATGCTGGTCGATCGCGTCGTGTTGTGTCATTTGCCATATTACATCTCACTTTCATCGTAGTTTCGCAATAGTAAAGAACGGTCTAAACAAGATATGAGAGTTGCGCCTGTCATGGGCTGACCGAGCAAGAGGTCCTTCTAAAAGTCTTTACTATTTACACTGATGGTGGTGGAGGAGACAGCATTATCTGACCCCTCTATCAGGATACGTATGAAACGAGAACTTGTATACTGTGCAATGGCAAGTTTTTGCATATTTCTCCACGATCTTTTTACCTACATGTCTCTCTTGGAAAAAGTATACAAATGAT
>WNGI01002167.1_pt1 | contig 16825 bp, 11 predicted proteins | sample 5400621 | NCBI WGS metagenome assembly WNGI01 (sample SAMN13153374, study PRJNA577476) | soil metagenome | isolation source: 20 cm soil or saprolite under Garry oak tree replicate 1 | place: USA:California | collected 2016-06-15 | reverse complement strand
GTTTCGCCGGCGGTTCGACGATTCGTTCATGTCGTGATTTCGCCGGACGGGCGCAGGGTTGCATGGATCGGCGCTCCATCGAGAGCACGCACCGCGGCAGTGAACGGTGTCGTGCTTGCCGATGTCTTGCAGCCGGGACTCACGAATATTGTCCCGCTTCCGAGTGGTGACCCGGGAAGCGCAACTGAGTTAGCGTGGGCGCCGGATGGCCGACAGGTGGCGATTCTCGCGACAACCAACGGTGGTACTCCCGCTGTGTATGTAGTCGGCGCCGCGGGTGGAAATGCAAAGAGAATCGCGACGATTGCCGGTGCGGTTCATGCCGCGCGTTTTTCTCCGAACGGGCAGCGCATTGCGATTCTCTATTCATCGCCGAGCGAACAGGCAAACAATCCGCTTGCGGCGACTCCGCGTGATACGGGAATGATGGATACGCACATCGATCGCCAGCACCTCGCCATCGTGGACGTCGTGTCGGGACGACAGCGACTGATCTCGCCAGCTGGTCTCTACGTATATGAATACGATTGGTCGCCGAACGGTCGGCAGTTCGTGCTCAGCGCGGCTACGGGATCAGGAAACAACAATTGGTGGGTGGCTCGCCTCTACTCCCTCGATGCGGAGTCGGGAGCGCTAAGAGAGATCGCGCGGCCGTCACATCAAATCGCGCAGCCAACGTGGTCGCCCGATGGTACTCGCATTGCCTATATCGGTGGGCTGATGAGCGATCAGGGCGTAACTGGCGGCGATCTCTATGCAGTCCCCGCATCAGGTGGAGTGCCGAAGGACATTACTCCGCAAACAGCGGTGTCCGTCTCTTCGTTCCAGTGGCGTGGACCGTCGTCACTTCTCGCGACGTCGTGGTCACAGGGTGCCTCACAGGTTGCGATTGTCGACGCAGCAACCGGTCGCTTCACTCAGCTCTGGCAGGGCGACGAATGGGCTTCACTCGGCACGGCGACAAGTAATCCGATCGTCGCCGGGAGCAGAGACGGCAGCACAATCGCATTCGTGCGCGAGTCGCTCGCATCGCCGCCGGAAGTTTGGGCCGGCTCCCCGGGCCACCTCAGACAGCTCACTCGCGTAAACGCCGGCGTTGTTCCCTCGTGGGGAAAGTGGGCGAACGTTCACTGGCGCAACGAAGGTTACAACGTTCAGGGATTTTTGATTTTTCCCCGGCAATTGAATCCGGGTCAGCGGTATCCGCTGATTGTCCATGTGCACGGAGGCCCCTCATCCGCGGTCGCCTCGAATTTCATCGGCGAAGGATACACGGAACAGCTCATCGCTCTTTCACAGGCTGGATATTTCGTGTTCTTACCGAATCCTCGCGGTAGCTACGGACAAGGGGAAGCATTCACGAAAGCCAACGTCAAAGATTTCGGTCACGGTGATTTGCGTGACATCATGGCGGGAATCGATACAGTGATTCGCCGATTTCCTGTAGATGGAAATCGACTCGGCATGAAAGGTTGGAGCTACGGCGGATTCATGACGATGTGGACCGTTACGCAAACGAATCGATTTCGCGCGGCGGTGGCTGGAGCGGGAATCTCGAATTGGCTGAGTTATACGGGTGAGAATGGAATCAGCGAGTGGATGGTTCCGTTCTTCGGCAAAACCGCATACGAGGACAAATCGGTGTACGCCCAAAGCTCGGCAATTAATTACATCGCGAATGCGCGAACACCGACGCTGATCGTTGTTGGTGAGCACGATGCGGAGTGTCCGGCGCCGCAGTCGTTCGAGTTCTGGCGCGGGTTGCAGCATGTGGGTGTGAAGACACAGCTCGTCGTTTATCCCGATGAGGGTCACGCATTTCAGGATCCCGCACACAAGCGTGACTTGGTTCAGCGGACGGTTCGCTGGTTCGATACCTATCTTAAACCGGGTAGCTCTCGATGATGTTGTTGCGACTTCTCGTCGACAGTACTCTGGTTGTTCTTCTTGGAACCGGAACCCCCGTTCCAGATCCAAATGCAGCAGGGCCATCGACTGCAGTCGTTGTTGGCAATCGTCTCTTCATTGTAGATGCGGGCGCGGGTGTGGAGAGGAGACTGAGTGCGGCGGGACTTTCCAACACCGACATCGAAGGTCTGTTCATCACGCATCTGCATTCAGATCACGTGCTGGGGTATTCGGATGTGATTTTTACCTCGTGGGTTTTTGGACGGAAAAAACCGTTGCGAGTCTATGGTCCGCCGGGTCTCAAGCGAATGACGGATCACTTGATCGCTGCATTTGCTGAGGACATCGACGTTCGCACGAATGGTTTCGAGCGTGCGGTGCCGAACGGATACAAGGTGCGTGCACGAGAAGTGAAGCCGGGCGTGATTTATGATTCTGCGGGTGTCCGTGTCACGGCTTTCCCGGTACTGCACGGAAGTTGGAAGTATGCGTATGGCTACAGATTCGACACGCCGGGACGTTCAGTTGTGATCTCGGGCGATACTCGCGAAAGTGAATCGCTCGCGCGCGCGGCCGCCGGCGTGGATGTTCTCGTGCACGAGGTTGTTGTTCTATCCGCGCTCAAGCAGCCGCCCGGAGGATTTGGCGGCAACATCGTTCGTTACATGAGCTCCTTTCACACGCCGGACAAAAAACTTGGCGAGCTCGCCGCGCGCGCGAAGCCGAAGCTATTGGTTCTCTCGCACATTGTTCCGACTGGAGTTGCGGACAGCGTTCTTATCGCGGGGATTCGTGCCGGTGGTTACACTGGAAAGCTCGCTGTAGGACACGATCTCGACAGGTATTGATGAACGCCATGACAGCGCTGACAATTCGCATCAAGAAAAACACTGACGGAACTTCAGCGTTGAGCTGCACACGTGCCGATGGGTCTGTAACCTGGCAGAGCAACCATGGAGAGGTTGGCCGGTTCTTCCCGCGCCATGATTTGACGCACTATGCAGTAGAGACTCTGCTCAAACATCGTCGCGGATTTTACGGATTGGTTGCCGAAGGTTGGAACATGACTGATTTCGGTACTCCGTGGCCGCGCGGGCCTTTACCTGCGGATGCCGATCCATCGGAGCTGATCGTTGGATTTCTCGATGCAGAGCGCGCCGGAAATGTTCGATGGACAGCGGCCGAGCTCAAAGAAAAAGTTGCTCTATACAACGAGACACACCATACCGACGTGGCTATCGACATCACAGATGATGACCTCGCGGCGATTCGTAAGCGAAGAGCAGAGTTATTTGCGATGTGGGATGGTGTACCGCCAGGTGAAGCCCTCGAGCTGCCATTCGAGGTTACTCAGGAATAACGGCCGTCGCCTCGATCTCCACTTTCGCGTTCTCATCGAGTAGGGCGCTCACAACAAGGATCGACATCGGCGGATAGTGATTGCCGATCACCTCTCGGTAAACCGTGCCGATCTCGCGTCTCGAATCCAGATATTTCTCACGCTCCGTGATGAACCATGTGAGCCGCACGAGCTTGTTTGGAGTTGCACCAGCCTCAGTGAGAAGCGTCACGATATTGCTCAAAGCTTGGCGCACCTGAGCGACAAAGTCATCGTCCTCCACTTGCGCAGTCTTCGGATTCGATCCGATCTGTCCCGCGAGGGTGATGATCTTCCCCGAAACTGACAGTGCATGGCTGTAGCCCCGCGGCTGCGCCCATCCCTCGGGAAGAATCAGCTTCGCTTCACCCGCCGGAGTCAGAGTCATCGCGTTCCCTCAGTTTCTCTAAGTCGATATCGCTGGAGTTTTCCTGTCGCCGTGCGCGGAAGCATCGACACGAATTCGACGCGCCGTGGATACTTGTAGGGAGCGATGCGCGCTTTCACGAAATCCTGCAGCTCTTTCCTCAACACATCACTTCCCTCTCGCTCCGGCTTCAGTACGATCACCGCCTTCACAACGTGACCGCGCTCTTCATCCGGCTCACCAACCACAGCGCACTCGAGAACTGCCGGATGCTCGAGCAACACGTTCTCAACTTCCGGACCTGCAATGTTGTAGCCGCCAGAGATAATCATGTCGTCCGTCCGCGCCTGGTACCAGAAATATCCATCGGTGTCGAGCTTGTATGAATCGCCAGTGAGATTCCATCCATTCTCGACGTACTTCTTTTGCTGCTCGATGTTGTCGAGGTAACGACAACCAGTGGGCCCGCGCACAGCAAGTCGTCCAACCGAGCCAACCGCTGCGTCGTTTCCATCATCATCGACAATCTTCGCCTCATATCCGGGGACGACCTTTCCCGTCGCACCCGGCCTGATCTCGTCGTCCGCCGCGCTGACGAAGATGTGCAACATCTCAGTCGCACCGATCCCATCAATGATTTTGAGACCAGTCGCATTCAACCACGATTCGTAAACGCTGAGCGGAAGCGTCTCTCCAGCCGATACACATTTCCGAAGGCTCGACACATCGTGCCCTGCAAGCATGCCACATATCGCCCGGTACGCAGTAGGTGCAGTAAAGCAGACGGTGGGCCTGAATTCCGCGATTGCTTTGATGAGATTCGGCGGCGTCGCTTGCTCGAGAAGCAATGAGCACGCACCGAATCTCATTGGAAAAAGAAGCAATCCGCCAAGTGCGTATGTAAAAGCTAGAGGTGGTGAGCCGCAAAAGAGATCGTCGGCCGACGGCTTCAGGACGTATCGCGGAAAACAATCAGTGATCGCCATGATGTCGCGATGGGAATGCATTGTTCCTTTCCCTTCACCTGTCGTTCCCGACGTGAACGCTATGATCGCAATGTCTTCAGCAGCCGTGTCGCAATTCTCGAACGTTGTCGACTTGTCGCGCATCAGGGATTCGATACTGCCAGTCTCAGGTCTCGCCGTCTCACCGTCCGAGAAAGAGATCACATGCGCTCCCTCGCGAGACGAACCATCTTTTCGAGTTCTGAATCCGTCATCGCACTCCGCTACGAATCGCACGTCAGCGAGCGCCAGCGTTATCTCCGCCTTGTCGGCGAGATAACGTATCTCACGTTCTCGAAGTAGCGGCATCGTGCACACGACAACCCCGCCGGCCTTGAGAACACCGAACCAGCATGCAGCGAGCATCGGATTATTCGGACCACGTAACAGAACACGATTGCCCGGAACGAGTCCCAGATCATCAACGAGAGCGTGGGCAATTCTGTTCGAGGTCTCCAGCAGCCGGCGATACGTCCACGTTCCGCCAACATACCGAAACACAGGCCGCTCAGCTGCTCCGGAATCGACCATTCGATCGAGCAGTTCTGCCGCGCAATTCAATCGCTCGGGATATGCAAGCTCCGGAATTCCAGTCCAGTCGCGCACGGGCCAAAGCGCAATGGGCGGAAGACGATCGGCGCAAAACGTATCGACGTATCCCGTCCTCACCGCAACCTCAGGCATTTTTGCCGTCAGCCTTTGCGTACGCATCGAGTATTTGTCCTGCAATCACGAGCTGCTGCACTTCAGTCGTTCCCTCGTAAATCCGTAACGAGCGTATCTCGCGATAGAGTTGTTCGACGGGACTGCCAGCCACTACACCACGTCCACCGAGTAGCTGAAGAGCATCGTCGATTACCTGCTGCGCTGCTTCAGTCGCATACATCTTCGCCATCGCCGCTTCACGCGTCACTCTCGGTGCACCATTATCACGCGTCCACGCGGCTCTATAAACGAGCAACGCGCTTGCATCGATCTCCGTTGCCATTTGCGCTATGCGCGCCTGCGTCAGCTGAAAATCCTTCAACGGCTGACCAAAAATTCGTCGATCGGAAACGTGAGCGAGGGATTCATCGAGTGCGCGACGAGCGAATCCAAGCGCGGCAGCTCCTACAGTCGAGCGAAATACATCGAGTGTGGCTAGCGCAACCTTCAGACCCTTGCCTGGCTCACCCACGACGCGATCGGCAGAAACGCGACAGTTCTCGAATCGGATGCGCGCCAGTGGATGCGGCGCGATCGTCTTGATGCGCTCAACGATGCTCAATCCCTTGTCATTCGGCTCGACGACAATTGCGATATAGCCGCTCGACTCCAGGCGACAGAATACGACGTAGAAATCCGCGATGCCGCCATTCGATATCCACGTCTTCTCTCCGTGAATGATGTAGTCGTCGCCGTTTTGCGATGCGGTAGTCTGCATTGCCGCAATGTCGGAACCCGCATCCTTCTCGGAGATGGCGAACGCAGCAATCGCGTCGCCTGCAGCTACGCGTCGGAGATATCGCTCCTTGAGTGAATCGGATCCGAACAAACTGATTGGACCGGAGCCAAGTCCCTGCATTGCGAACGAGATGTCGGCGAGACCGGAGATTCGGGCGAGTGTTTCGCGCGCGATGCACAGTGAGCGAACGTCGAGGCGTTCATGAATACCTCCGTACTGGGCTGGCACCACGTATTTCAACCAGCCGGCTTTCCCCAGCTTCGCCACTATCGATCGACAAGCTTCATCGACGTCTTCCAAAACTCCTTCAGTTATTTCCTGTTTCGCCCACTGCTCGAGATTTGCCGCGAGCTGGCGATGCGACTCCGCGAAGAAAGGCCAGTCGAGCGTCGCGGAATCCATTCTATCAGTTTCCCTCGAAGATTGGTTCTTTCTTCTCGACGAAAGCGCGATACGCGCGCTCGAAATCTTCCGTCATCATGCACTTCGCCTGCATCTGCGCTTCGAAATCGAGAGCTTCGTCAACGCCCATCGCCCATTCTTCATGCAGACAACGCTTCGTAACGGCGTGTGCCGTGCTTGGTCCATGTGCCAGTGTACGCGCGAGCTCGAATGCATCAGACAACACTGCATCGGGCGCAGATACTTTATTGTAGAATCCCCAGCGCTCGGCCTCTTCTCCCATCATCGTCCGGCCAAGGAAAAGAAGCTCGGCAGCTCTGCCAAATCCAATTATTCGGGGAAGAATCGCGCAGGCCCCCATGTCGGCACCTGATAGTCCGACTTTTACGAAGAGAAACGCAACGTTGCTGCGCGCTGTTCCGTAGCGAATGTCGCTGGCCATTGCGAGGACCGCTCCGGCACCGACGCATACACCATCGACTGCAGCGACAATCGGCTGAGGACACGCGCGCATTGCTTTCACGAGATCACCGGTCATTTGCGTGAAGCCGAGCAATGCTCGAGTATCGCCGGCTTGTTTCATTTCGACGAGACGGCCGATTATGTCGTGAACGTCGCCGCCACTGCAGAAATTCCCGCCCGCGCCGGTGATCACAACGGCGCGGGCATCGTTCACATGCTGCAACGCGAGGAATGTGTCGGTAAGCTCTCGATATGAGGCGAGCGTGAGTGGATTCTTTCGCTCGGGACGATTGAGAGTGATTGTCGCGACTTGATCGCGAACCTCCCAGCCAAAATGAACCGGCTTGAGCGTTGCCGCCGAGATCGTGCTCACATTACCTCGCCGCCGGCAATTGGAAGAGCAATTCCAGTTACACCCGATGCCTCCGGTGCGCACAGCCACGCAACAGCATTCGCTACTTCCGCCGGCGTAATGAGTGATCCGCGTGGAATCGTTCGCACAAGCATCGCTCTCGCATCGCCTTCGGTGACCTTGAACACGTCAGCGAGATTCGAAACCGATCCATCCGTCAGATCTGTATCGGTATAGCCGGGACATACGGCATTCACTGTGACTCCGTGCTTTGCAGTTTCCAGCGCAAGTGCTCGCGTCAACCCAACGACTCCATGCTTCGCAGCGCAGTAAGCAGTCATCGTTTTATATCCACGAAGTCCCGCAGTCGATGCGATGTTCACGATCCGTCCGGCTTTTGCGGCGAGCATTGCCGGAATCACTTCGGCACTGCATGCGAAAGCACTCGTGAGATTGATGGCAATCATGCGATCCCAGATGTCGCGTGTCAGCTTTGCAAAGGGCGCACCTTCCGCGGCGCCGGCATTGTTGACGAGCACTTGAACCGATCCACTCGTCTCTACTGCCCGCGCGAACGCATTTCGTATCGACGCTGGGTCGACGACATCGCAGACGATAGCGTTCACGGTTGCACCGAGATCACGTCGCAACAATTCTGCCTGGTTCTTCAGCTCGTCGATCGAGCGAGACATTATCGTCACTTTCGCGCCCCGCACTGCCAATGCACGCGCGATCGCTGCACCGATTCCTCGGCTGCCACCAGTGATGACTGCATGCTGCGCTTCGAGGGAGCGACTCGATGACATCGTCTATTCTCGCGCCTTCTTCATAGTAGTGGGCACTGCCGCCGCTGCTATTTCTTTCGCGCGCTGAACCTCGCGCTCGAGCTGCACTCTGCCGAGGTAATACTGCACCGGCCAGCGCATTCCCGCGAAGCCGAGCTGTGCCGCGGCATGGAGAGTCCATTGAGGATCGGCAAGATGAGGTCGCCCAATTGCGACGAGGTCGGCGCGACCTGCAGCGATGATGCTGTTCACCTGATCTGCGTCGGTGATGTTGCCGACTGCGATTGTCGGCACACGCGCTTCATTTCTGATTCGATCGCTGTACGGCGTTTGCCATAATCGTCCGAACACGGGCTTCGCTTCGGTCGTCGTCTGTCCTGTGGAGACGTGAATAATGTCAGCGCCGGCATCGACGAATGCTTGCGCAATTGCGACTGATTCATCGGGTGTGATTCCGTCTTCGACCCAGTCCGTCGCGGAGACGCGAACTGACATTGGTCTATCGTCCGGCCATTCCGCCCGCATCGCCTTGAATACGTCGAGTGGAAATCGGAGACGATTCTCGAGAGTGCCGCCGTATTCGTCTGTGCGATGATTGCTGACCGGAGTGAGGAAGCTCGAGAGCAAGTATCCGTGCGCGCAGTGGAGCTCGATCATGTCAAAGCCCGCGCCGATTGCCATTCGTGTTGAGCGAACGAACTCATCGCGCACGCGGTCCATGTCGGCGCGAGTCATCTCGCGTGGTGCCGGCATCGTTGAAGCATAAGGAATCGGCGATGGCCCGATTGTCTCCCATCCATTCTCAGGAATCGGAATGTCGTCTCCTTCCTGCCACGGAAGGCACGTCGATCCTTTGCGGCCGGAGTGTCCGAGCTGCAGGCAGATCTTTGCATCGGAATGTTCGTGCACGAAATCGACGATCCGCCGCCACCACACGAGCTGCTCGTCGCAATACATGCCGGTGCAGCCGAGTGATATGCGTCCCTCGGGCGATACGCAGACCATCTCTGTCATGATCAAACCGGCGCCGCCAAGTGCACGCGCACCCAAATGAACCAAGTGGAAATCGTTTGGTGTCCCGTTTTGCGCGGAATACATGTCCATCGGCGAGACAATGACTCGATTGGATAACGTCATTCCACGAAGCCGAAAGGGCGTGAACATCGGCGGGGGCGCTGTAGCTTCCTCATAGGCTCCACGCGATGCCAGACTTGCAAACCATCGCTCTACGCCTGAGACGTATGTCGAATCGCGGAGCCGGAGATTTTCATGGCTCACTCTCTGGCTTCTGGTGAGCAGGCTGTATGCGAATTGCTCCGGCGGCAAGTGCATGTAGCGCTTCACGTGCTCGAACCATTCCATCGAATTGCGAGCGGCATTTTGGAGCCGCAACGCTTCAGTCATTCGCTCGTTCTGATAATTCTCCAGCGACTTCTGTAAGTCGGTCGACTCCGTGAGATGTTTGGCTAGCGCGATTGCATCTTCCATCGCGAGCTTCGTTCCCGAGCCGATCGAGAAATGCGCTGAGTGTGCGGCGTCGCCAATGAGTACGATGTTGTCGTGAAACCATTTCTCGTTTCGGACGCGCACGAAGTTCGTCCACGGCGATGCCGCTCGATGACTCGCGTTGGAGATCAGCGGATGCCCGTCCAGCCATTCGCCGAACATGGTCTGGCATGCAGCAATAGTCTGTGGCGTATCCATCCCATCGAAGCCGGCTGCCCGCCAGGATCTCTCCTCACATTCGACAATGAACGTCGATAGCTCGTCGTCGAACCGGTAGCAATGCGCCTGAAACACTCCGTGTTCGTTCTCGACGAAATAGAAAGTGAATGCGTCGAACGGAAACGTCGTGCCGAACCAGACGTATCGCGCTTTTCGTGCGTCGAGATCCGGTTTGAAATAGCCAGCGAATTGCCCGCGGATTCCGCTGTTGATACCGTCTGCGGCAATGATTACATCAGCTGCGATGTCCGCAAGGTTCGCCACCTCAGTGCAAAATTGCAGATCGACACCGAGCTCGGCCGCCCGCTCCTGAAGAATGTTGAGCAGCTTCTTTCGCGCGATCCCGCTGAAACCATGTCCACCGGATGTAATGCGTCGCCCATGTACGAAAACATCGATGTCGTCCCAGTGCGCGAAGTTGTCTGTAATCGCACGATACGTCGGGTCATCGGCCGCACGAAAATTCTCGAGTGTCTGATCCGAGAAAACGACACCCCAGCCAAACGTATCGTCCGCGCGGTTTCGCTCGAGGACTGTGATGTCGCTTGATGGATCGGCCTTTTTTAGCAGGAGACCAGTGTAAAGACCCGCCGGACCGCCACCGATGATTCCAATCGTGCGCTTCATCAACCGACGCTAGGAGTCAGATCAACGCGAGCGATGTAGGGAGACTGCTTCCTCAGCTCGAGCTCAGCATTGTGCAGTACCTCCTTCACCCGCGTCGCGGTCATCTCATCTTCGATGTTCACCCTGCCGACGACCCATACGCGACGTGGACCGAGAAACGTTACGATCAGCTCCGGTGCAGAAATGATCCCCGGCTGTGAGCAAATAGTGTCTCTGATCGCCTGTCTTATATTCGGCGAAGCCTGTCGCCCGATTATGAAATCGCGGTTTCGCCTCGCAAGATCATAGGCAACAAACGCGAGCGTCAACGCAATCAGAATTGCCGCAGCGGCGTCCGGCACGGCAGATCCAGTCGCCTCATGCAGTGCAATTCCAACGAATGCTATGACATTTCCGAGAACTGCCACCGCGTCTTCAGCAAATACAGCGCGAGCCACAGGATCGGACGAGAGTGCAAGCTGCTCCAGGAAATCGCGCCTCAGAATTCCTGCTTCCTGCTTTATCTGCCGATACGCTCGTAACAGCGACAAACCTTCGAGAAAAAACGAGACCACGAGTACCACATAGGCTATTCGAAAATGATCCGCTTCTGTCGGGTTGCGCAGCTCGCTGATGCCTTGCCGAAACGACAACCCGGCACCAGTCAGAAACACTCCAAGCGACGCAAGCAGCGCCCAGAAGTAAGCCTCACGACCGTGACCAAGCGGATGATCATCGTCGGGTGGTACCCGCCCGCGCCATTGCGCAACGAGAAGGAGTGCTTCGTTGCCCGTATCGGCGATCGAGTGAAATGCTTCCGCCACCATCGCACTCGATGCGGTCATTACTCCTGCGATGATTTTCGCGATTGCAACGCCGATGTTCGCGACGATTGCAATGATCACCGTGCGATTGCCCTCCCCGTCCATCGGAGGCGCATTTTGTGTTACGACGTTGGTCGCGGCGACGGCCATGGGGATAACCTGCATCGGGTAATTACCGCACACCACCCGTAACTTCGCCGCGTGCAGGGCTTAAAACGTACATTTCCCGCCGGCAAGATGGCGCGTCGCTTGCCACGGTGTACCAAATGCTCGTCAACCACCCACAAGGTGAGTCCGCATGACAGTACCAGCCCAGGAATACCCAGACCGCATCGCCCTCGTCGACGAAGCACCACCGTTTACCCCGTACATACCGCCCGAAACAAATCTCCGAGAGCTGACACCAGTCCCAATTATTGTCGGCGCAATACTCGGACTGATCTTCGGCGCTTCTTCGCTTTATCTCGTTCTAAAAGTTGGCCTGACAGTTAGCGCATCAATTCCCGTCGCAGTCATATCGATCACTCTGTTCCGTCTTCTTTCGAAGCTCGGCGCACGCGACGCAACGATTCTCGAGCACAACATCGTTCAAACTGCCGGCTCCGCCGGTGAATCGATTGCTTTCGGCGTCGGGGTCACGATGCCAGCGATTCTCATTCTGGGATTCGACCTCGAGATCACACGCGTGATGCTTGTCGCAGTGCTCGGCGGACTTCTCGGAATTCTGATGATGATTCCTCTGAGACGAGCGCTCATCGTCGCGCAACACGGAGTTCTCAAGTACCCGGAAGGAACTGCGTGCGCTGAAGTTCTCAAAGCCGGTGCATCTGCTGAATCACGCGCGGCCGCGTCGGCCGAGGCAAAGCGCGAGCAGGAAAAGCTTGGGCCGGGCACCAGCGCAAAAACAATCTTCACCGGTTTCGGAATCGGGCTTCTGTACAAGACGGCGAACGTCGCCTTCCAGGCGTTCAAGGAAGTCCCCGAAAAAATCTTCAACGCGCCATTCCGCAACGCATCCATCTCGACGGAGATCTCGCCGGAGTTACTCGGAGTCGGCTACATCATCGGGCCACGCATCGCATCGATCATGTGCGCAGGCGGCGTTCTCGCCTACCTCGTGCTGATTCCGATGATCAGCTACTTCGGACAATTCCTCACTGCCCCACTTCCGCCCGAAAGTACAGCGCTCATCAAGGACATGAGCCCGTCAGCGATTCGCAACGCATATGTCCTCTACATCGGCGCAGGCGCAGTCGCTGCCGGTGGTTTGATAAGCGTTTTTCGATCGTTGCCGACAATCTGGCACGGCTTGCGTGGTGGACTGAGCGATTACTCGTCGTCAAAAATCGCGGGCGCGACTGCAAAGGCTCGAACCGATCGCGACATACCGATCAACATCGTGCTCATCGGCGTGCTCGCACTCGTGATCGTCATCGCATTCGCGAGCCCACTTTACGTTGGTGGAACGGGCATCGCGGCACGCGTTGCCGCGGCAATTCTCATCGTCGTTTTCGGCTTTCTCTTCGTCACCGTTTCGTCGCGCCTCACCGGAGAAATCGGATCGTCGTCTAATCCGATTTCAGGAATGACTGTCGCCACGCTGCTTCTCGCCTGCCTCACCTTCGTCATACTCGGCTGGACAGGCAGCAACTATTACGTGACTGCACTCTCGATTGGGGCAATCGTCTGCATCTCCGCGTCGAATGGGGGAACGACATCGCAGGATCTGAAGACTGGATTTCTCGTCGGGTCGACACCGCGTAATCAACAGATCGCGATTCTAATCGGCGCAACAGTTTCCGCACTCGCACTCGGTCCAATCCTGCTCAAGCTCAACTCGGCTGGATCGGTTTACGTTCCCGTCGGCACGACCATCCAGGGACTTACAACGGGCGGCGTGAAGCCCGGTGAAAAAGTCGACGTGCGCACGCTTCACCGTCGCGAGAGAATAGAGGGCACACTCGCCGTCGGTGCGCCAGATAACAAGGAGTATTACGTCTGGCACCGACAGGATCCGAGCGGCGGTAACGCCGAGAAGTACCTTGTCGATGATACGGGCACGCCGGTGTATTTCGTCGATCGCGGCATCAACGGATCGATTCGCAGTCTGCCGAATGGCCAAGCCATTCCAAAGTTCGACGCGCCGAAAGCCACACTCATGTCCTACATCATCAAGGGAATACTCGGCGGAAAGCTTCCGTGGGGATTGGTGCTGCTCGGCGCGATGATCGCAATCGTTCTCGAGATGTCGGGGATTCCGTCGCTGGCATTCGCAGTTGGTGTGTACCTGCCTTTGTCCTCATCGTCACCGATTTTCATCGGTGGTCTCGTACGGTTGGGCGTCGACAAATGGATCGCGCGCAAGCACGCTGGTGCTCGACTCACGCAAGATCAGCTCGTAGCCGAAGGAGACAAGAGCGGGGGCGTGTTGATGGCCTCGGGATACATCGCGGGCGGTGCCATTGCGGGAATTCTTATCGCGTTCCTTGCCGGCGTTCCTTCGATGTCCGGATTCAACAAGAGCATCGAAGCATTCGGTGAATCGAATCCGTTGAGAAGCGGAGCAAGCGCTGATCTATGGTCGCTGATTCCGTTTGCGATCCTGATTACAGTGCTGTATTTGACCGGACGAGAGGTACTTCTCCGGCCTAAACACCCGACGGGTTAGAAAGAACCCTCTTCACGAATGTTCAAGCGTCTGAGCATCGGCGCGATCGTCAGTCCTTGAATAAGTATTGAAAGGACGACGACTCCGAATGTCATCGAGATGAGAAGATTCCGCTGAGGAAAATCAGCGGGAAGACTCAGCGCAAGCACCATCGATAGTGCTCCTCTCAAACCGCCCCAGCTGAGCGGCCATGACCAATTCTTCGGTAGGCGCTCTTCAGTTCGGCTGAGTAAAGCAACGACAACGACGATGATTCCGACTCGAGCGACAGTCACGGCGAGATACGCAATGCTTGTCTCTTTCCACGCAGCGAACAGAGCGAGCGGGATCACCGTAAATCCCATCAACAGAAACACAAAAGAATTGAGAGCGAACGCCACATACTCCCAGAAAGCGGCGAGCGCTGCGTGTGTCTCCTGCGAAACGGCGGCGCGCCTGCTGTAACTGCCACAGATCATTCCAGCGGTTACCGTCGCAATAACTCCCGACAATTGAAGGCTGTCTGCGAGCGCGAACGATCCATACGCTGTGATGACGGTGAGTGTGATCTGGATCATTGGGTCATCGATCCGCTTCGCAACGAGAGCCGCTGCAATTCCGATAACACCGCCGATTAGCGCTCCGCCTCCTGCGATCAGAACGAAGTCGACGGCTAAACGCACCACGCTCATATCGCTTCCCTGTACGAAACGCAGTACCAGCGCGAGGAACACGATCGCAGTGCCGTCGTTAAATAGACTTTCTCCCTCGACGAGAAGCTCGAGTCTTTTCGGCGCATGGAGGGTTCGAAACAAACTGATCACTGCTATTGGATCAGTTGCAGCGAGCAGTGCACCGAGTACGAGCCCGTGGCGGAGAGTGAAAGCCTCGTGCAATCCGAGCATACGGAATGCACCTGTAACTATGATTGCAGTCAATCCGATTGCAGCGACAACTCCGGGCACCGCGAGCGCAGTGATGGTAAGAGAGTTGCGGCGAAAATCCTTGAGATCGATGTGAAAAGCGCCCTCGAACAGGAGGCCGGGCAGGAAGACCACGAAGAGGACATCTTTGGTGAGATGTGGCGCCTCGATTATTCCGAGCACTCCGAGTCCCAGACCGGCAATCAGGAGTGCAACAGTGTATGGGATCGGGATTCGTCGCGTGGCGATCGCAACGGCCGTGGCGATGGAGAAGAGCAAGACGAGCGTGCCAGTCGGCGTCATTCCCAAACCTGCGATATTACGAGAGGGTTTGGCAATTTAGTATCGTTTAGCTACTAACCGTTTCGGCCCGTTTGGTGTATGACTTATGCGGTATTGCATTACCTAAATCGAGGAGATCTCCACGCATGTTGAACTATCGCGTTGTTATTTGGTCGGCAGCCTCCCTGACATTCGCCGGATGCGCGACGACTACGTCGCAGTATCCCTCAACCACGGCGACGACGTCGGACGGCGCAGGCTTACTCTCGCAGTCGAATCCGTTCGCTTCAGCGAGTGCGCTGCCATTCCAGGCGCCGCCGTTCGATCGGATCAAGGACTCGGATTACCAGCCGGCGCTTGAAGCCGGAATGAAAGCGCAGATCGGCGAAATCGAAGCCATCGCTAATCAATCCACGCCTGCGACGTTCGACAATACGATCGTTCCAATGGAGCGGTCGGGCGGGTTGCTCACTCGCGTATCGAAAGCGTTCAACGCGGTCACCGGTGCAAACACTGATTCGATCCTTCAGCGAATTCAGGAACAGGAAGCACCAAAGCTCGCCGCTCACAGCGACGCAATTTTTCTCAATGGCAAGCTCTTCCAGCGCGTCAAGAGCATCTATGACAATCGAGCGAAAGCCGGCTTCAATCCCGAGCAGAATTTTCTCGTAGAGCTCTACTACAAGAATTTCATCCGCGCAGGTGCGCAGCTTTCGGAAGCTGACCAGACTCGCCTTCGCTCACTCAATCAGGAAGAAGCAAAGCTCTCGACGGATTTCCAGAACAAGCTGCTCGCAGCGACGAAAGCCGGAGCACTCGTCATCGACAACATCGCTGACCTCGACGGCATGAGCCCGGGCGAGATCGCCGCCACTGCCGATGCTGCGAAGTCGCGCGGGCTCAACGGCAAATGGGTAATCCCATTGCAGAACACCACGCAGCATCCGGCGCAGGCGTCACTCAAGAATCGCGCTGTCCGTCAGCGTCTGTTCATCGCGTCAACGACGCGCACCGAGCACAGCGATTCGAGCGATACGCGCGCGACGATCACGCGCCTCGCACAGCTCCGCGCGGATAAAGCCAAGCTCCTCGGCTTCCCGACATACTCCGATTACGCGCTCGACAATCAAATGTCGAAGACACCGAGCCAGGCACTGAAGCTGTTGACCGACATGGTGCCGGCGGCGACTGCAAAAGCGCGCTCGGAAGCAGCGCAGATGCAGGCGCTGATCGACAAGCAGGGCAGTGGATTCAAGCTCGCTCCGTGGGATTGGCAGTATTACTCGGAGCAGGTGCGCAAAGCGCAGTATGATCTCGATGAATCGCAGCTCAAGCCGTATTTCGAGCTGAACAATGTCCTGCAGAACGGTGTGTTCTTCGCGGCGAACAAGCTCTATGGATTGACATTCAAGGAGCGAAAGGACATTCCGACTTATCACCCCGACGTTCGTGTGTTCGAGGTTACCGACGCTGACGGCAAACCGCTTGCGCTGTTTTATGCCGATTACTTCAAGCGTGACAACAAGAGCGGCGGCGCATGGATGGATTCATACGTCGATCAGTCGGGACTCATGGGAACGCTGCCTGTCGTGTACAACGTTGCGAACTTCACGAAGCCCGCGCCTGGTCAACCTGCGCTGCTCACATTCAGCGACGTGACGACGATGTTCCATGAATTCGGACACGGGTTGCACGGAATGTTTTCGAAGGTGACGT
>WNGI01002591.1_pt1 | contig 16830 bp, 13 predicted proteins | sample 5400621 | NCBI WGS metagenome assembly WNGI01 (sample SAMN13153374, study PRJNA577476) | soil metagenome | isolation source: 20 cm soil or saprolite under Garry oak tree replicate 1 | place: USA:California | collected 2016-06-15 | reverse complement strand
CTCGGCGGTTACAAGAACGCTTTGCGTTACGGTCTCACCGGCGATCACATCGACGCGCAGGAAGCCCTGCGCATTGGCTTGGTTGTCAAAGTGGTGCCGCCCGATCAACTGATCGACGAATGCTTCAAGATCGTCGAGCGCATCGCTCACGTGCCGCCGGAAACCGTGAAGATCAATCTGCAGGTCGCCACCATCGGTCTTGATATGATGGGGCTGCGCGACGCCTTAACGTACGACAAGCAAATGTCCGCGCCGGCGCACATCATGCTGCGCGAAGAGCTGCGCAAGCCGCTCGACGACGCCCGCGCTAACAAAGGAATTAGAGAGTATCTGCAGATGCGCGACGGCCCGTTTCAGCCTGAACCGTTCGGACCGAGGGCGAAGAAAAAGGGATGAATTGGAGTAATGGAGTATTGGAATACTGGAGTGACGGGGAAATGCTTCCGAACACAATACTCCAACACTCCATTGCTCCATCATTCCAACTAACTTAAACCTTAACAGGAGCGAACCATGTCTGACTACAAAACGATTCTTTACCAGAAGCAACGCAAAGGGGTGCTGATCACTCTCAATCGGCCCAACGCGTTGAACGCCATGAACGAAGAAATGATGAACGAGCTAGATCGAGCATTGGCTGAGGCCGAACCCGATCCCGAGATTCGCGCCGTCGTCATTACCGGCGCGGGCGGGGCGTTTTCGGTCGGCGAAGACATCAGCGGGGACGATCCGCCAACGGCGTGGCCCTACGGCATTCCCGAAGGGGCTTCGCTCAATGCGACTTACAACAACTTTCGCGACGCGGATCGGAAACATATTCTCGGGCGCCAACTCTACCGCTGGCAATATTCGAAACCGATCATCGGCGCCGTCAGCGGCTGGTGTCTCGGTGCCGGATCGTGGCTCGCCCTCACCTGCCATGTAACGATCGCCGCGGATGACGCTGTCTTCGGACAGCCGGAGGTGAGACATGGAGCCAACACGGATTTTATCTGGGTCGCGCTCGCCGGCTTCAAGAACGCGCTGCGATATTCACTGACCGGCGATCACGTTGACGCTCAAGAAGCGCTGCGCATCGGTCTGGTCAATCAAGTGGTGCCCAAAGCCGAGCTCCTGGAAACCTGCTTTAAGTTCGTCGAACGCATTGCTCACGTGCCCCCGGAAACGGTGAAGATTAACTTACATATCTCGACACAAGGCCTTGAAATGATGGGTCTTCGCAAGGCCTGGATGCTGAACAGTGAATTGGCCGCCATGGCGCGCCTGACCAAGCGCGAGGAGTTCAATAAGCGATTGGAAGAAGCGAAGAAGAAAGGGGGGTTGGAAGCGTTTCTGCACGAAAGAGACGAGCCGTTTCAACCCGAGCCGTTTGGACCAAAGGCGAAGCGATGAAGACTGGAGTGATGGGTATTGGAGTGGTGGAGTGATGGGCCACCTTCCCCACCCAATACTCCAACACTCCAGTACTCCAATTTAATTTTGCCTCTTCGTTAATGACCGCGTTAGCTGCAGCCATTTATCTTCGGCTTTTTCGTACTCGGCGCTCGTCATACCGCGTTCGGGATATTCCCGTTTGAACGGATAATCCTTCCAGGCAACGCCGTAGCGAAACTGTTCCATTAGCTTCTGCCCTTCGGCACCGATCACGAACTCGGTGAACAGCAATGCGGCGTGCGGATGAGGGGCGTTGGCGATGACCGCGGAACCGCCGGCGTTGGTCGGCGCAACGTCGAGCGGCACCCACTCGATCGGCGCACCTCGCTCCTTCTTCACGATGACCTGGTTCTGAAACACTACCGGAGAGCCCGCGACTTCTCCGGCGGCGATGAGATCCAGGAAACCTGCGCTCGACGCTTTGAACAGTCGCACGTCTTGGCCGTGCAGCCGCTTGACGAACTCCTCGCCTTTGAATTTCAGCATGGTGCCGATGACGCGGCTGGTCGAGCTTTCGGTGGTCACCGCGAGCTTGCCTTTGAACGCCGGGCGCAAAAGGTCCTGGAAGTTTTTCGGCGCGTCCGCCGCTGGAATCAACCGTGTATTGTAGCCGAAGCCGAGATAAGCCTCGCGGTCGGTGACCCAATAGACCCGCCCGCCGTCGGCTTTAGTCTTTGCTTCATCCGGATATCTGCTCAGCTCGGGCGACGTGTAAGGTTTGAGAATCTTCCCTTCGCGGAGCAACATCAAAAGTCCCGGCGTGCTCTCTAAAGCGTCGGCGACGAACCGTCCCGCTTGCGCTTCGTTGAGCAGGCGCGGCCCGAGATCCGTGCTGCCGCCGCGGTACACGTCGATCGCGATGTCAGGATATTTTTTCTTGAACGCATCAACCAGCTCGCGATAAACCCCCGAGAGCGAAGTGTACCAAACGATTTTTCCCTCGGCTTTGGCGCCTTCGACAAGAATCTGGTGACGGTCCGCGCCGGTGTATGCAACCAACTCATCAAGCGTCTTCGGCTTTCTGACTTGTCCCCAACTCGATTGGATCATTGTGGCGAGCATCAGTAAGGCGAGGATATAGATTTTCATTTCGCCCATTTGGATTCCCATCCATTCTCCCGCAACGCTTTCGATTTCAACCCGGTATATCCTTCGAGAATCAATATCTCACGAACGAAGTGATCGCGGCAATGGATCAGCAAGTTTTCGAGCGAAAGACCACCATTCGGCGCGGCGACAAAGTTGACAGCCGGACGCGAATCGGACTATGACGATTCGGGTAGAGTCATCGAAGTTCCATGAAATCTGTTGTGCGCATGGTGATAGCGTTTTCGCTCTTATGGGGATGGCGGGGCTCCGAAGCGCTGGCACAAGAGGATCTCGTCGCCAGGGCGCAAAACGAGCGGGAACTGGTGGTCTACGGCACCGCTTTGTCCGCCCAATTTGAAAAATTCGCCGAGCTCTTCAGGCGCCGCTATCCGTTCATCAAAACCCAATATTCCCGCACCACCGGTGAAGCGTTGACATCGAAGATTCTGCGCGAGGTTGCGGCGCGCCAGCTCAGCGCCGACGTCATCCTCATCAACAATTACACGCACCGGATCTTCATGAAGAAAAATATCATCACCGCGTATTCGCCACCGACTGCGGGAAATTTTCCACCGGGGTTTATCGATAAACAAGGCTATTGGGTTGGATTCTACTTGGTTCCTTACGCGATTACCTACAATACGAAGTTGGTGCCGAAAGGCAGCGCGCCGAAGTCCTTCGACGATCTATTGAGTGCCAGGTGGAAGGGCCGCATTTCTTTGGAACGAGAAGAGTACCTCGTCACGCAGGCGCACATGCAATATTTGGGACAACAAAAAGCGCTCGAATATTTCAAGAGGCTGGCGCAGCAAGAGCTGATGCTCGTCAACGGGCATAGCAACCAGGCGATGCTTTTAACCGCCGGCGAGTTTCCCATCATCATCTACAGCGACATCGCGAGAACCGAGGAACTAAAAAGGAAGGGCGCGCCCATCGACTGGGTCAGAGCCGAGCCGCATATCACCGTTCTGGTATCGGCGGCGATCACGCGCGAAGCGCACCATCCGGGCGCCGCCCGGTTGTTCATGAACTATCTCGCGTCGGACGAAGGCCAAAAAGAAGTTCTCGGTGTCGATAAACCGCCGGCGTTGCCCAAGTTTCAACCGGAGTATCTGCGCGGCGTCAGCCTTTTCCCCGCCGATTGGACGCTGTCCGATAGCTATGAAGAGTACAACAAGACTTACCGAGAGATCTTCTGGAAAGGTCAATGACGCACGAATCGAATATGCCCACGCCCCGGCTAGACGCTCCGAGCGAAAGGAGACGAGAACATGAACTTCATTAGTCTGATCATCTTGGCTCTTTTACTTGTGTCACCCGAAGCACGCGCGCAAACGCGCAAGCCTGCAACGATCGCCGAGCTGGCGGCCTACCGCGGCGCCGATCGCGAAGCCCTGCTTTATGCCGGAGCAAAAACCGAGGGGAAAATAACTTGGTACACGTCTCTCGCCGGCGACTCGTACAAAGAGCTGGTCAAAGCATTCGAAACTAAGTATCAAGGCGTCAGAGTCGAATCGTACCGCGCCGCCGGCGCGGAATTGGTCGTGCGCTTACAGGAAGAAGGCAAAGCGCGGCGCAACATCGCAGATACCATCGAGACCACCGAAGGAAGCCTGATATTTTTGCGCGATGAAAAATTGCTCCGGCCTTATGATTCTCCGCAACTGGATAAATATCCGGAAGACGGCAAGGAGCGGGCCGATAAAAACCTCGTGTATTGGGCGCTCGCCAGGGAGTCGTATATCGGGTTGACTTACAACAAGACGCTCGTGCCCAAAGAAGCCGTGCCGAAAAATTTCGACGGCCTGTTACACCCGCAGCTCAAAGGAAAAATGGGCATCAGTATCGGTCAAACGAGCGACAAGGTTATCGGCGCCATGCTCAAGACCCGCAGCGAGGAATTCGTCAAGAAACTCAAAGCGCAGGAGATCAAACTTTACTCCATCGATGCCCCGGCGCTGGTCAACAACATCGCGGCCGGAGAGATCGTCGCCTCTCCGGCGATATTCCAAACTCACACTTTGCTGGCGGCGTCAAAAGGCGCGCCGGTGGAGTGGGTTCCCATGGACTTGGTGCCGACAAACGTCGGCAGCGCGGCAATTGCTGCGAACCCGCCGCATCCTCATGCGGCGCTGCTGATGGCAGACTTTCTCCTGAGCTCCGCTGGGCAGCAAGTGCTGGAAAAATACTACTACGGCAGCGGCGCAAAGGATTATGGATTTAAAAAATGGCGCCCCGAGCACGGACTGACCACCGACCAGTACGAGAAAGAACTCGAACGTTGGGACAAACTTTTAAATTCGATCACGCGTAAGTAAGCTCATGGCGATTTGAGAGCATGGAGGCACGAAATGGATAATCTTCGGATCATCGACGCCGACGGACATGTGCAAGAGCGCGACGCCGACTGGCAGGAGCTATTGGATCCACCCTACAGAAAGCACGCGCCGAAAATGGTGACGGGCCCCGACGGCAAGGAACAACTGCTGCTCGAAGGCAAAATTTGGGCGAAGCCGTCCGGCACCGGTCTCGGCATCGGCACCGCGCCCTATAGCAGAAGGCCGCAAAAAACCACCGGAATGTTCGACCCGGTCCAGCGCCTGAAAGATATGGACCTCGAAGGAATCGAAACGGCCGTAAACTTCGGCACCACCGTGTTTTTGACCCTGCCGTTTCTCGAAGACCACGATCTCGCCTGCGCCATCGCGCACGCCTACAACACCTGGCTGGACGGCTACTGCAAAACCAAGCCCCAGAGGTTGAAGGGAGTCGCGCTGGTGGCCATGCAGGAACCCAAGGAAGCCGTAAAAGAGCTGGAGCGGTGTGTCAAAGAATTGGGCTTTGTCGCCGTCGCTACTTCGGCACACTCGGCCGGACGCAATTTAGATCACCCGGATTTCTATCCTTTTTACGCCAAGGCTCAGGAACTAGCCGTTCCCGTGTGCGTTCATGTCGGTTCCGGCCGGCCGGCGGCGGCAGCCGATCGCTTCAACAACGCATTCTTCGTGCATGCAACCACTCATGCGTTCGAGCAGATGATCGGCGTCATGTGCATCGTCGGTGGCGGCATTCTCGAGCTTTATCCCAAACTGAAAGTTGCTTTCCTTGAAGCCGGTGCCGGATGGGTGCCCTACTGGATGGAGCGCTTGGATGAGCATTACGAGTACCTCCAACCGACCGTGCCCTTGATAAAAAAGCCGCCGAGCGAATACATGCGCAGCGAGCAGGTTTATTACTCCTTCGAGCCCGATGAGCACACTTTGAACTTCGTCATGGACTACGTCGGCGAAGATCGTCTGGTCTTTGCTTCCGACTACAACCACGGCGACAGCAAATTTCCCCATACCGTGGAATCAGTCACCGAACGTAAAAATCTGAACGCAAGCCAGCTGCGCAAACTTATGTGCGACAATGCGGCACGGCTATACAACATCTAAGACGAGATCCTTCGCTTTGCTCAGGATGACACCTGTCTCGCGTGTCATTCTGAGGCGAAGCCGAAGAATCTCGGCCGGGTGTGGCGGCAACCAGCAACTTCTGCTTACCGACAAACCAGGAATCTGTAGAAATGAATAAAATCTCATTCTTATTGATCGCTTCTTTGGTCACTATCCATTGCGGCGATTACGCCAGCGCGCAAGACAAACCCCTCAAGAAGTTTCGCTGGGGCGTAACTTCGCTCTCGGCGTCGCAGTGGATTCCGTGGATCGCTAAGGACGCAAAACTTTACGAAAAATACGGCTTGGATGCCGAGCTTGTCCTGCTGCGTGGATCGGGGCAATCGGCTCAGGCGATCATCGGCAACAGTATTCTCGGTGCCCCGTGCACTTTGACGACCGTGATGAGCGCGGATTTGAGCGGCGCAGATCTCGTCACCGTGGCGCACACCGTGGCCGGCGTGCAGAGCAAATTGCTGGTGCGGCCCGATATCAAAAAGCCGGAGGATCTACGCGGCAAAAGAGTGGCGGTTTCCGGCTTTGGCTCTTTGGGAGATTTTCTTGAGCGCTACATCATAAAGAAATACGGCCTTGAACCTGGGCGGGATGTCGTAATGCTCTCCATCGGAACCCAGCCCGACAGGATTCAGGCATTGATAAACGGCGTAGTCGACGCCGCCGACCTCTCTCATCCCGCGGACACCCAAGCCGAACGCAAAGGATTTAGAATCCTGTGGGACGCTAAACAGGAAGTTGCCTATCCGTCCATGTCGATTGTCACGCGGCGCAAATGGGTTGCTGAAGACCGCGACACGGTGATGCGTATGGTCAAGGCGCACGTCGAAGCGATCCACTACTTGAAGGCCAACAAGGATTTCAGCATGAAGGTCTTGGGCAAGTATCTAAAAACTAACGATCGAGAATTGCTCGAAAGCTCCTACGAGATTTACCGCAAAGACTTCATTTCAGTTCCCTATCCGATCACGCAGGGGCTCCAACCGACCTACGAGTATGTCGCGGCGCAACGCCCCGAGATTTGGAATCAGAAGCCGGAAGCGTTCATGGACTCCAGCTTCATCGCCGAGCTGGAAAAAAGCGGGTTCATCAAGAATCTAGCCACAGGAACACGGTAGTTGAAAACCACTGGCGATGGAGTAATGAGAATGGAGCGCTGGAGTATTGGAGCCAGTGAGTAATGGGCCGCCCTCTCCCAACCCAATACTCCATTACTCCAGCACAGCAATTTTTCCCACGGAGGATCTCATGAGCAACATCAGCGGTCGTTACGCCGTCGTCGGCGTCGCTGAAACGAAAGTTGGCAAGCGCCCGGATGCATCGACGCATTCACTGCATCTCGAATGCATCAAGGCATGTCTGGACGACGCCGGCATAAAGGCGTCCGACGTCGACGGCTTCATCACCAACCAGCCGCTCAATGACGCGCACCGCAGTTACGCCGTCAGGATGGCGAATATGGCGCGCATGCACCCGAACTACGCTACCGACTTGGCGCTCGGCGGCGCGACGCCGATTGCCATGGTCCAGAACGCGGTCATGGCCATCGAAGCCGGCATGGCGAACACCGTCATGTGCGTGCACGCGCGTAAACGCGGCACACCCGATCCTTCGCCGGGTAATCCGATTCGCCACGGCGATGAGCACTGGGAAGAGCCCTGGGGCCATTTCTCCGCCGTTGCCAATCATGCTTTTGCGGCGCAGCGGCATATGTACGAATTCGGCACCACCAGTGAAGATTTGGCACACGTCGCCGTCGCGACGCGCAAGCACGCTTGCATGAACAACAACGCCACCATGCGCAAGCCGATGACGATCGCCGATCATCAAGCGTCGCGCTTTATCTGCGAGCCGCTGCGCCTATTCGATTGTGCGCTGGAATCCGACGGCGGCGGCGCGGTCATCGTCACCAGTGCCGAGCGCGCCCGCGACTTTCCGAAGAAGCCGGTGGCGATTCTCGGCATGGGACAGCACCATCCGCACTTCAGTTTGATGGACGCCCCGAGCCTCACCACCCTGGGCGGCAAAAAGTCTTCGGAGCTCGCCTACAAGATGGCAGGACTTAACCCCAAGGACATGAACTTCGCGGAAATTTATGACTGCTTCACGATCACAACGATGATCACGCTGGAAGACTACGGGTTTTGCAAAAAAGGCGAAGGGAAAGACTTTGTCAAGAACGGCCGCATCGAAGTCGGCGGTGAATTACCGGTCAATACCCACGGCGGATTACTTTCACAAGCGCACATCGAAGGCATGCTGCATGTCACCGAAGCCGTGCGCCAACTGCGCGGCAACGAAGTCGAACCTGAGCGCCAGGTGAAAAACGCCAAAGCCGGCATCGTCAGCGGCCACGGCGGCAGCCTGTGCATGCACGCCAGCTTAATTTTGGGGGCACTATGAGCGAAACAAGCGACAAACGTGGCAGAGCGATCGCTAGGGTTAAACCTTTTCTCGAAGAGCTCGAAGCCAAGCCGTTTTGGGCGAATCTGCGCGAGCATAAACTCACCGCCCAGCGCTGCAACGCCTGCGGCAAATTTTTCACCTTTCCGCCGCAAGGTTCTTGCCCGCACTGCCTGTCAACCGACTATGAATGGAAACAGTTGAGCGGCAGGGGCACAGTTTATTCGTTCGTCAATTACCACCGCGCTTGGCATCCGTCCTACGAGGGCAAGACGCCTTATAACGTCTCCTTAGTCGATCTCGACGAAGGCCCGCGCCTGATCTCAAACGTCATCGAATGCCCGACGGAGCAAGTAAAGATTGGCATGCCGGTCCAAGTGGTGTTCGAGGATAACGAAGATTACACCCTGCCGAAGTTTCGCCCGGCGTAAAATATTCGGAAGGATTGAGTCCCTTTGTAGGAATGCGAGCCGCGCAGCGGCCTCTTGGCGGACTTGAAATGGTCTTTTTGGCGGTCTGCTCTTATCGAACACTACGCTTCGATGAATCGCCTCGTTTCCACGAGACTTAGACTCGTGACTAACGTGCCGTCGAGAGTTTCCCGTCACTGGATCGGTAGCCGTAGCCGATACGCCAGTGGAAATATCCAACAACCTGTCCGTCCTTTTTGAGGGTTTCCTTGGCGACGTCGCCCATTCGCTCGAAGTATTGCGCAAGAGACGGGTCCGCAAGTTTTTTACGATCAAAATCAACCATTATAAAATTTCTGCCCAACGCCTTAGAGCACGGCAGCCAGAACTCCCACATCAGGCTTCGGCCGCCAAAGAAATGAGGGCCTCCGGTATTGCGAGCGCCGTCACGGTCGGTAAGGTCATAGAAGCTTGTTTCACTTGATATCATGTATTTGTCCATGCCGACGATGATCGGCTCCCGTCCTGTCTCATTCTCAAGAGCACTCTCAATCTGACCGACTCTGTCCCCCAGGAGACGCCACGCCCCGAACGCACGTTTTGCCGACATCGGAGCGCCGGGTAATCCTATAGAGAAATAGTAGAACATGCCACCATAGGTGAGTAGCAAGACGACGATCGTTGGCAGCCAGGATCGCCGGATGAGTCGCGTCAAAGGTGCTGTCACTTCACCGATGTGAGGAACCATATCCGCGGCCACCATCGGAATAGCCGCCAGCAAGACCGGGCCGGTCCAATGAAGCTTCGAGTCACTGAATAGGCTATGAATGACGAATACAGCCAACGGCACTACGGTGAAACTGAGCAGCCACAGGCGTTGTTTGCGCTGCCCGTAGGCATGATGAGATCCGGTAATTCCTACGACCCTGTCAGGCAGAAACATTTTACCCACGGCCAGCAATCCAACCGGCGTGAGCACCAGCAAGACCGAAGCAAATATCAAATGAAGAGAAAAATCACGAGCGCCCGACCAGCGGCTTGGGCCCTGAAAGGCAAACGACGCCCATCCGTTTTGCATATTCCAGAAGAGCACCGGTGAAAAGAGCATCGCGCCGACGATCGCAGCAAGAAAAGGTTGCGGGCGGAGTAACCACCGCCGAGAGTGCCGGTCGATAAGCACGAATGTCAAAGTGCCAAGGCCCAAGAGCGCGACGGTGTATTTCGCCAGCATGCCGAGTCCGATGCATAAACCCACCCCCCACCACGCTCGCCGGTTATCAGCAACCAGTGCGCGTTCCAGAAAATAGAGGCAGCCGGCCCAGGCCGCGTACAGAGGCGCATCCGGCGTGATGAAAAAGCCCACTCCGAAATAGATCGGCAATACGACCAAAAGTAAAACACAACGAAATGCCGCTGCCCGGTCACACAGGTTCACGGTCAGCCGGAACATGAAGATGGCAGCAATAATCAACGCGAGAACAGCCGGCAGACGAACGGAAAATTCGGAATCGCCGAATAGGGATGTGGAAAGCCAGATGAGCCACGCCACCATTGGCGGATGATCGAGGTAGCCGATATCCAGATGTTGCGCATAGTTCCAATAGTAGGCCTCCTCTGGAATCACGTTTATCATCCCCAGGAAGACGATCTTGAGCAGCAAAACATATGCGACGATGACGACCGTGGTCATGCGCCATCGGGTGCGATGGACATCGCCCGCGTCCGGCCTGCTAAACACAAACAGGACGGCACTGACGAAAAGCAATGCGGCTGAGATCAATGCCGCGCTCATGATGGCGGCGCCGGCGGCCCATTGCCAGTTTTCGATGACCATCGAGAAAATCGCGCTGCGAAGCAAAAGCACGAGCAGGAATACCATGGCAAATCGTCCATAGAGGCGCCACGGCGAAGTCCCGCTTGATCTGACGAAGGTCGTGAAGACCTTGCGGCCGGCCAATCCGTAGTAGCCAAGTGTCGCGGCGAAAAAGCTGCCGATTTGGCAAAAGATCGGGTTCACCTGCGTAGCGAGAAGGATCTGGAACAAAAAAAGATCCAGGAGCAAAGCCAATAGGCCGGAAACGGCGAGATGCGGATCTGACCCAACTGGGACTGTGCCGCCGGAAAGAGCGACGAGTTGCGACAGAAAAATTCGCACCTGGCGAATACCGAATTTGGACCTGCCGGAAACCCGATTTTGAAATACAATGGGCACCTCGATCACGCGCAATGAATCATCCCCTCGAGCGAGGATCTCCAGAGCGATTTTGAAACCGGACATGCCGCGAGCCCGCTTAAGCAAGATCTCACGCCGCACGGCGAAAAATCCGGACAACGGATCTTTTACACTCACCAGCGGCGTGACCAGCATCGTCGCCACCCGGGAAACCAACCATCTCGACCATGGCCAGTCCAACATCGAGCCGCCGCGAGCGTATCGGCTTGCAACCGCCATGTCATATGTGCCGTCCAGCAATGGCCGGACAATTTGCGGGATCATTTCGGGAGGATGACTCAGGTCCGCGTCGAGGACCACAACAAACTCGCCCCGGGCCGAATCGGCAGCCGCGATGATATCCCCAGCCAGACCCTGTTTCGCGTCCGATTGAATCAACCGAACCGGGTGACCGGCGGTCCACTGTTGAACACCATCCTGGGTTCCGTCCTTGGAGCCACCGTCCACCACCAACACCTCGGCCGCCAGTCCGTTATTTTCAATCACTGCCAACGTACGAGCTAGAAGGGGCGCAATATTGTCCGCTTCATTTAGCGTCGGGATTAGGATCGAAACCGTGGGTATTCGATTTTGATTCATTGTGTCATGGACCTGATTGGGCTCCCCGTGCATCGGCTGACGTTAACATAGCTGCGGACGTGAAAGAATGCCAAGGCGCCATTTTCTCAACGCTCTATTCTTTGATCTTTTGCTACTTGATCGCCTGAGCGTTCTCGAGCTCTTCAATTCTCTTCTTGCTCAAGCCCAAAATCTCACCAAATATTTGTTGGTTATGCGCGCCGATCCACGGCGCCGGACGCGCAGCGCTGGCGGCCGATAGCGAAGGTATGCCGGGCAGACCATGATGCGTAGTCTTGCCCCACGGTGGTGCTTCGGTTTCGACGATATGGCCGCGCGCGCGCAAATGAACATCGTGAAACAAATCCTCGCCGGAAGATGGGATACCCGCGGCGACGCCGGCTTCCTGGAGCAAACGAAACACTTGTTTCGCACTGTACTTACGGGTCCATCGCGAAAGGTGTTGATCGAGCTCCTGATGATGCTTCCTGCGCTCGCCAGCGCTGGCGAAGCGCGCGTCTCCGGCCCACGACGATTGGCCGATGATATTGGCCACGCGGCGCCATTCATCGTCGCCCGCGCAAGCGATGATAATCCAGTTGTCCTCGCCGCGACATGGATAACAGCCGTATGGCGCATACGCCTCCCCGAGAATTTCATCATAACCCATGGCGTCCCACTCGTTGCTGTTGACCGTGTAGTCGAGAATCGCCGGTCCCATCATCGAGCCCTGCGCTTCGAGCATGCCGGCTTCGATGAACTGCCCTTTGCCGGTGCGCGCTTGGTATTCCAGCGCGGCGAGCACCCCGAGCGCCATGGTTACCGATCCCACGCGATCGGGCCAGGCGATCTTGCAGCGCGTCTCCATCGGCGAGTCCGGATAACCCCACAGGCGCATGATTCCCGTGTATGCGAGCAACTGCCAACCCCACGCGACCCAAGACTTGAGCGGTCCGGCGAGACCCCAGCCCGGCATGACTACTTGCACGATGCCCGGATTGATTTCCTGTAGAACGTCGAAACTGAAACCCAACCTTTCCAAGACACCCGAGCTGAAATTGTCCACGACAACATCGGATTTCGCGACTAGCTGCCTGAACAATTCTTTTCCTTCAGGGTTGCGCAAGTTGAGAGTGCAGCCGAGCTTCGCGCGGTTCATGCAGGCGTGCACCGCCGCTTCACGTTCCTTGCTTGGAATCGTACCGGTCTCGATCTTGACCACTTCCATGCCGTAGTACGCGAGCAGTTCAGTTCCCAACGGACCGGCGTATTGTTGAGTCAAATCAGCCATGCGTAGCCCGGACAGCATCGGCCGTCGCGCTTCTGCTTCATCACACTGGGTTCTCGGAACGTTGGCGTCTAATTTCTCAAGCTCGGCAAGAATCTCCTTTCGATGCTGGTCGAGCAGCGGCGCCGGACGGCTCACGCGCATAGGCGTGAGTGACAGTCGCATCGGCGCGCCCGGTGCTTTGTACTTGCCGATCACCGGATGCTCGATCTCTTGCAGCCATTCGCGCTCGCGATTTTGCCGGCAGTTGACGAATTCTCCTATCGTGTTCAATGGCGCCGCGGCGAGATGGCGCCCTTGCGCCTGATTGGCGAAATCGTCGGCGTTGAATTGACCGATAAAATTGGCGAACGCGTTGGCAACTTCATCGGAGTGCGCGTCTCGGTAACGCGGGTTCTCCCATTCCGGCCCGGCGAAGGACTTATCGGTCATCCAATTCTGTGCGAACTCTTTCCACATATGCGGCATGTTCGTCGTGAAATGAACATATCGCCCGTCCTTACACCGATAGATGTTCGTGCCGGCGCCCCCGTAAGCTTTCGCCCCGGGACGGCGCTCCAACCGATTCTCGCGGCTATAGCGCGCAATCGAGCTGCTGTTGGCGAACGTCAACGCTTCTTGCAGTGATATGTCGATGCGCTGGCCGGCGCCGGTTTCCCGAGCGTGGCGAATGCCGGCGAGGGCCAACATCGCCGCCATCGCGCCCGCCATCTGATACGCGAGATGACTCGGCGCGGTGCACTGACCCTTTGTGTCATCACCCTGGCCGTAAAGAAAACCGCCGGTGGCGTTGGCGATCGCGTCGCTCCCCTTGTAATGACGGTACGGTCCAGTGCGCCCAAACGGCGTAAGTGAAACTATCACCAAGAGCGGGAGGTTCTTTTTGAACCGCGAGTCGTCGAAACCGAACTTTTCCAGATAACCGAGCGGCGTCGCCTCCAGGAAAAGATTCGCTGTAGCCAAAAGCTTGGTTAAAGTGTCTCGGTCGGTTTCGCGTTCGAGATCGAGCGCAATACTGCGCTTGTTCGTGTTGGCGTGAATAAAAGTGAGGCTGCGCTCCAGATGCGCGATATTGCCTGCAAACGGCGGAAGTATACGACTCGGATCGCCGTCCGGCGGCTCGACTTTGATCACGTCGGCGCCGAGATCGGCCAGCCAGCGCGTCGCATAGGAAGCGGGAATGTCACCAAACTCAATGACGCGGAGATGGCCTAGAGCACGATCGTCGGTATGCGTATCTGCCAATTGATTACCCTTCGCCGAATCCAAACAATATTTTTCCACCACGGAGGACGCAGGAAAGGTGACGTTCAAGAATGTAGAAATCCAAAACCTTCGTGTCCTTCGCACGCTTCGTGGTGAAATATCTTCTCACTCCTCACTTGCTCAAATCGACAACGACGCGCCCGCGCACACCGCCCTTTAGAATCGCATCAATCTGCGGATTCAGCTCTTCAAGTGAAACTTCCGTTACGATGCTCGAAAGATCGATCTTCCAATCGCCGGCAAGCTTGCTCCAAGCCATTTGGCGGGCCCGCATAGGAATCTCCACGGAATCAACGCCAAGCAAGCTCACACCGCGCAGAATAAACGGAAAGACGTTCACGTTGAGGTCGGCTGACATAGCGTTGCCGCAGGCGGCCACGAGGCCGCTGTACTTAGCCGTTTTGAGTGCCGTCGCGAGAATATTTCCGCCGACCGTATCGACGACACCGGCCCAGCGCGGTTTTTGCAACGGCCGCCCGGAAGTATCATTCGCTTCTTCTCGGGAGATGATCGTCTTAGCACCGAGGCCTGTGAGAAAATTATGCTCGCTTGATTTTCCGGTCGCCGCGACAACGTTGAATCCCAGCTTTGCCAGTATCGCCACGGCAATGCTGCCGACGCCGCCGGTGGCGCCGGTCACCAGTACTTCGCCTGAATCCTTCGTCAAGCCGCTGGCCATCAAGCGGATGATGCACAACGCCGCGGTGAGACCGGCGGTGCCGTGACTCATGCTTTCTTTCAGCGACAAGCCTTGCGGCAATTTTGTCGCCCAAAGGGCCGGCACGCTGATGTATTGGCTAAAACCGCCGGAGGTGTTCATGCCAAGATCGAAGCCCGTGACGGTGACCTGATCACCGACGGCAAAGAGTTTTGTCGTGGAGTCTGCCACCACCCCGGCGGCGTCGATGCCCGGCGTATGAGGATATTTCCTCGTGACGCCCTTATTGCCCGTGGCGGACAGCGCGTCTTTATAGTTCAAGGAGGAATATTTGACTTCGATGATAAGCTCGCCCGCCGGCAAATCGCTCAGCGCGCGCTCACGGATCTCGCGCGGAAAAGTTTTTTCCGCCGTCTCAGACACTACCATCGCTTTGAAAGTTTGCGGTAAAGCCATGCGTTGACTCCTAATCTCTGATAATTTCTTCACTCAAGCGGTACCGAATCTCCAGGCAAACTGTCAAGGGCTGGACGGATTTGATTTAGTATTGCACGTTTGAACTTGAACATTTTGCACCTTGAACCGCCGCCAAGCGGAGCAGAATGATCGGCGAATACTTGCAATAGACCCGATCTTCGGTGCAAATAGAGTTGGAGGAATTTAGTATGGCAACGGAACCGGGCGCAGGACTTGCCGGTATAATCGCCGGCCACACGGCAATAGCCACGGTGGGCAAAGAAGGCAAAGGCCTTACCTACCGCGGCTATTCGATCCACGATTTAGCCGAACATTCGACGTTCGAAGAAGTCGCTTATCTGCTCATCTACGGGCACTTGCCCAAGCAAGTCGAGCTCGATGAATACAAGGTCAAACTACGCGGCATGCGCGGCCTGCCCGCACCGTTGAAAACCGTGCTCGAGCTGATTCCCCGCAGCACCCATCCGATGGGGATGTTATGCGCACCGGCTGCTCGATGCTCGGCACGCTGGAGCCCGAAGGCCCCGGCCACGACCAAGTCGCCGTCGCCAACCGCTTAACAGCCTGTTTCAGCGCAATGTTGCTCTACTGGCATCACTTTCACACGGACGGCCACCGTCTCGACACCGAAACCGACGACGACAGCACCGCTGGTCATTTTCTTCATTTGCTACATGGCAAAAAGCCCGACGAGCTGCACCGGCGCGCCATCGATGTATCGCTGATTCTTTACGCCGAACATGAGTTCAACGCCTCGACGTTCACCGCACGTACCATCGTTTCTACTCTGCCCGATTTTTATTCGGCCGTCACCGGCGGCATCGGCGCGCTGCGCGGACCGCTGCACGGCGGCGCCAACGAAGCGGCCATGGAGTTGATCGAACAGTTTGCAAACACGGATGAGGCCGAAAAGGGACTGATGGATATGCTCGCCGCCAAAAAACTCATCATGGGTTTCGGTCACCGGGTTTACAAAATTTCCGACCCGCGTTCCGACGTCATCAAGGCCTGGTCTAAAAATCTTAGTAAAGCGCAGGACGATAGACGCCTTTTTCCGATCTCCGAGCGCCTCGAGCAAGTCATGCGCCGTGAAAAAAAGATGTTCCCGAATCTGGATTTTTACAGCGCCACCGCCTATCACTTTTGCGGTATCCCGACGGCGATGTTTACGCCGCTCTTCGTCATCTCGCGCATCACCGGTTGGGCGGCGCACATCATCGAGCAGCGTTCCGATAATCGTCTGATACGGCCCAACGCCGAATACGTCGGCCCCGATCCGCGTCCGTTCGTGCCGATCAACAAAAGATAGGGGCCGTTCGAAGTTCAACGTTCAAGGTTCAAAGTCCCCTTCTCCGCCCTTGAACTTTGAACCTGGAACCTTGAACGGCATTGAAGGCTTTCATGAGCGCAGAGGTTTCAAACATTCGTCCTGAACCGGATAAAATCTTGGTCGAGTTAGCCGACTACGCAGCAAGCTACACACCAGACAGTCGCGAAGCCATCGACACCGCACGTCACAATCTCATGGACACGCTGGGCTGCGGTTTGCTCGCCTTGCGCTA
>WNGI01002164.1_pt1 | contig 16832 bp, 19 predicted proteins | sample 5400621 | NCBI WGS metagenome assembly WNGI01 (sample SAMN13153374, study PRJNA577476) | soil metagenome | isolation source: 20 cm soil or saprolite under Garry oak tree replicate 1 | place: USA:California | collected 2016-06-15 | reverse complement strand
TCGTCCTGCATGCGCACACCGGCGGCGACCAGCGCCTCCTGCGTCGCAGGCCTGAGCCAGCCGACGGCAGGCCATTCCTTTGGAAGCTCGCCTGGTTCTGCAAGACCCGCATCGGCGCCCGGAGCCAGGTGATACACGCGTCCGCGTCCGGCCTCGGACACGGCCACGGCCGGCTCCTCGCTGCGGGCGGCCTGGATGCCGAGTGTAGGCAGCGGAACGATCGGAACCTTTAGCCCCATCGCCAGGCCCAGCCCGAACGACACGCCCACGCGCAGACCGGTGAACGATCCCGGACCTGTGGCCACCGCCACCCTCGACAGCGGGCGGCCTTCGCGTATGACTCGCACGCCGTCCGCAAGGCCGAAGACCGGGCCAGATGGGCCGACCTGCTCGCCTGCCACGCTGCCGTCCGGGCGCAGCAACGCGATCGCCGACCTGGCTGAGGAGGTGTCGATGACGAGGATCATGCTTCGCTTTCGAATCGCAACCGGCGCCGGTCGTCGCCGAGGTTCTCGAACGTGACCAGCTCGGCCCGCCGCAGGTCCACGCGGTCGCCCCACTCGATCACCATCGCGCCGCCGTCCAGAAGCTCGTCGAGACCGAGGTCGGCGAGCTCGCCGGCGGCCTTCACGCGGTAGAGGTCGACATGTGCGAGCTGCACGCGACCGGGATAGATGCGCACCAGCTGGAATGTCGGGCTCTGGACCTGTGCGTCTGAGCCGGTGCCGCGCGCCATGCCACGCACGAACGTGGTCTTGCCCGAGCCGAGCGGGCCGGCGAGCAGCACCAGGTCGCCGGCCTTCAGGCGCGACCCCGTCTGCTCGCCCAGCGCCTCAGTCTCGGCCGCCGAGGCCGTCGTGACCTCACGCAAAGTGGTCGTAGCCACGCCCTGCTATCTCGGCGCCTTCGAGGTTCACCGCCCGCTCTCGCGTGAGCACGCCGACCGTGGTGAGCCCGGCACTGCGAACGACGTCCTCAGGCCCCACGCATACGAGCTCGACCTCCTCCCCGCTCGTAAGCGCGTCCTCGAGTGAAGCGCCGCCGGCCACCGGGACGTCAAGGGCTCGGAGGTCGCACCCGCAGCCCGACATCTCAGCGAACTTCTCCATCTCGCGGACGAGCCCGTCGGAAATATCGCCGCAGCAGAGTCCCAGCCCGTTGAGGCGCTTGCCTTGCTCGAGCAGCGGCTCGAGTCGTAGCGCCCGTCGCTGTCTGAGGGCGAGCGCGGCGCCACCAAGCGGTCCCGTCACCGCGACCGACCATCCCGGCTTGGCGGCGCTTCGCGGGAGCGGCCGCGCGGACGCATGTCCTGCGACGGTGAGCGAGAGGACCGCGGGTCCATCGATCGCGCTCATGTCGCCGCCCTCGATCGCCATGCCTACCTTCGCTGCGAGCGCGTGCATGCCGGCGAACAGCCCCACGAAGTCGTCAACCTTCCACGACCGCGGCACCGCGACCGACGTCAGCGCCCAGGTCGGGCTCGCCCCTTTCGCGGCCAGGTCGCCGAGCGCGAGCGCCAGCGCGCGCCACCCGGCATCCTCAGCGGTCATCCATCCGAGGTCGAAGTGGACGCCTTCGACGGCCATGTCGGTGCTGGCGATGGTGAAGGGGCCCATCTCCGCCAGCACCGCGGCATCATCGCCGCCGGCCTCCGCGCCGAGAAACTTCTTGATGAGCGCGAGCAACTCCAGCTCGCCTGTCCCACCGATGGTCGTCACGATTCCAGCATCGCACGCAGGCGTCGGGCGGCCGCCTCGGGGTCGCGTGCGTCGCCGATCGCCCTGATCACACAGACTCGATGCAGGCCGAGCCTCGTCAGTTGCTGGACGTTCGACTCGTCGATCCCGCCGATGGCGAACACCGGCACCTCGGCGCCCACCGCTTTCGCCACCTCGAGCACGCCCTCTGGCCCGATCACCTTCTTCTCCGACTTCACCGGCGTCTCGAAGGCGGGCCCAACGCCGAGGTAGTCCGCGCCGTCGGCGATCGCCTGACGGGCGGCTTCGGGAGTCGGTGCGGACGCGCCGATGAGCAGCCTGTCGCCGGCGACGGACCGCGCTCCTTCGACCGTGATGTCGTCAGGTCCCAGGTGAACGGCATCCGCGCCGGCAAGCAACGCGATGTCGACGTGGTCGTTGACCACGAAGATCCTGTTCGCCGCGGTGGTGATGGCCCGCAGCGCCCTGGCCGCGGCGAGCAGCTCGCCTCGCGCCAGGTGTTTGTGGCGCAGCTGGATGATGTCCGCGCCGCCTCTCACGGCCGCCAGGGCGAGCTCAGACAGACGGGGCGGGTCGACGTCGGGTGTGATGAAGTAGAGCCGGCCGGCCGCTAGGTCAGGATCTGGCGAAGCTTCTCCCGGAACGCCGCGGGGGCGGCATCGCAGTCGCACGAGTGCTTGACCAGCCGCTTGAGGTGGGCCTGGAACTCGTACTGGTCGCTGCAGTCGGGGCAGCCTTCCAGGTGCAGCTGGAGCTCCAGCACCTCGGTATTGTTCAGCTCCCGATCGACGAACCGATCGAGCTTGTCTTTGCAGTCAGGACAGTTCATTGGGGAGTTGCACCGTTCGTGCTGCCGCGCACGATACCGGATTCCACGGCGTAGTCATAGAGGCTTTTCTGAAGCTGCTGGCGGGCCCGGTGGAGGCGGGACATGACAGTCCCGATCGGCACGCCAAGCGCCTGGGCCGCGTCCTTGTAGGAGAAGCCTTCCACGTCCACCAGGAGGACCACCTCCCGGTGCAGCGGGGGCAGGGTTTCCACAGCCGACACGACCTCCGACGCGGCGATACGGTCCAGGACGTCGGCTTCCGGCCGGGCGCCCTCGTCGCGCAGCTTCTCGAACAGGACGAAGTCGCCGACGTCGTCGAGGCTGACGTCGTCCTTGCGCGTCCCCTTGAAGCGGTCCCAGAAGAGGTTGCGCATGATCGCGAAGAGCCAGGCCTTCATGTTTGTGCCGGTCTGGTAGCTGTGCTGATACCGGAGCGCGCGCAAATAAGCCTCCTGGACCAGGTCCTGTGCCTGGTCGGGATCCCGAGTCAAGCGGAGCGCGCCGCGATAGAGCGTGTCCAGGTGTGTCAGCGCCTCTTCCGCGAACGCAAGTCGGGCCGGGCTCTCAGCCATCAGTACAGCCAGTGTAGTTTCACCTGCCTTGCCCAAGTCCAAACGTGAGCGGGTGTGATGGTTATTCCGGTGGCAAGGGACAAATGGCCTTCCGCTTCCCCCCACCTAGCCTCCCCACACGGTGGGGAGGGACAACCGCTTCGGCTATTCGATGTACCTGCGTTCGACTCGCGGGCCGAGCGATGTGAGGACCTCGTAGGAGATGGTTCCTGACCAACGACCCACGTGCTCCGCGGTGATCTTCTCCTCGCCGTCGACGCCGATGAGCGTCACCACGTCGCCTTCCGTGACGTCTTCGATGTCGGTGACGTCGAGCGTGATCGCGTCCATGCTGACGGTGCCGACCAGCGGCGCTCTCTTGCCTCGCACGAGCGCGTGGCCTCGATTCGACCGCACGCGGTGGACGCCGTCCGCGTAACCGATGGCGACCGTGGCGATGCGCGATCGCATTCTCGCGCGCCAGGTGGCTCCATAGCCGACCGTCGCTCCTGCATCCACAGTTTTGAGGTGCGTGACGACTGACTGCAGCGTCATGGCCTGTGCCATGCCCGGCCACTCGCAGCCGTAGAGCGCGATGCCGCAGCGAACCGCATCGAGAGCGTACTCAGGAAAGCTTCTCGCGCCCGCGGAGTTGCACGCATGCCGCACCCCCGGATCAGCGCCGAGCGACGCCAGCGTCTCCGCGAACAGCTCGAACTGCTTGCGCGTCATCTGGGCATCGGTGTCGGCCGATGCGAAGTGCGTCCAGGTGCCGTCGAGCCTCAAACCAGCCGACTGCTCGATGTACCTGGCCAGCGCAGGCGCGTCTTCGGGCGCGCAGCCGTAACGGCCCATGCCGGTGTCGATCTTCAGGTGCACCGGCACCACTTCATTGGTCTGGTTCATCGCCTCCGCCATGGCAAGGCTCGACAACCCGATGGCGCAGCCGGACGCGGCCGCCGCCCCCGCCTGCGCGGGCGCGAGGCCGCCCATCACCAAAATGTGCTCGGCGGGCACGAGCCCGATCAGCTCCCTCGCCTCGGCGAGTGTGGAAACGGCGAGCCTGGTGGCGCCTCCGTCGAGCGCGGCACGCGCAGCCTTGACGGCGCCGTGCCCGTAGGCGTTGGCCTTCACCACCGCGAAGAGGTGGGTGCCTTTGGGCAGGTGCTCGAGGATGCGGGCCGCGTTGGCGCGGATGGCCTTTAGATGGATGTCAGCCCAGCGGAGCTGGCTGTTCAGAGCCCGCCCTGCCGGAGCGCGTTCATCACGAGCGGTATCTCGGCGAGGAGGTCGCCCGCAAGGAGTCCGCTGTCTCCCAGCTTCTGCGCCAGGCGCCTGCCCGCGGCGGCGTGGATGTACACGCCTGTCACCGCGGCGGTGAAGGCGTCTAGGCCCTGCGCAACGAGCGCACCGATGACGCCGGCGAGCACGTCGCCCGTGCCGCCCGTGGCAAGCGCGGGCACCTCGTGCGGGTCCTCGCTCCACCGGCCGTCGGGGTGGGCGACGACGGTCTTCGCGCCCTTGAGCACGATGACCGCCCCCCACTCCTTGGCGCCCTTGCGCGCGGCACCCTGCCGGTCGGCTGCGATCTGCTCGATGGTCTTGCCGGTCAAGCGAGCCATCTCGCCCGGGTGCGGCGTCAGGATGCGGCGCGGACCGAGCTTGCGCTTGCTGCGAGGCGAGTCGGCCAGCGCGTTGAGGCCGTCTGCGTCGATGACCATCGCGCACTCGGCGTGCATCGCGAGGTCGACGACGAGCCTCCCTGTCGAGCGGTCCCGGCCGAGGCCGGGGCCGATGACGAGCGTTTCCGCGCCGACGATGTTGCGCATCACGCTGTCATGCGCCGCGTGCCCAATGACGCCGGGCGCGACCTCGGGCACCGGCGTGGCCATGACCTCTGTGACCTTGGTCGCGAGGATCGGGTAGATCGACTCGGCGATTAGCAATCTCACCAGTCCGGCGCCGGTCCGCGCGGCCGCTGTAGACGCCAGGTACGCGGCGCCCGTGAGACCGAGGCTGCCGGCGATCACCACCACCGTGCCGAACGTACCTTTGTGAGCGTCTTTCGGCCTGGCCGGCAGCACGACCGCGTCCGGCGCGGGCAGCAGGTCGGCCATGGTTTCCTCAGGCATCTCGAGGTGGGATGTGGCCACGGCCAGCCCGCTGTGGTGAGTGATGCTCACCTCGACGTGAGCGCCGCGTGCTTCGCCGCCGAGGAGCTTGACGCGGGGCGCGCCGAGCGGTCCGGGAAGGACCTCGATGCGCTTGCGCGGAAAGCAGATGCCGGTGCCGTCGAAGCACTTGATGACTGCCTCTTTGGCGGCCCACCGGCCGGCCAGGCGTTCGGCGCTGCCGGCGCAGTAGGCGAGCTCGGCGGGCGTGTAGACCCTGGTCAGAAAGCCGGTTCCGGAGCGCTTGACGGCCAGCTCGATTCGCTCCACCGAGACCGCGTCCACCCCGATGCGCTGCATTGCGCTAAAGGTAGCGAGTGTGGCGAGATGCGACGTCCGCGCAAGATCTAGATTCGACGCCCCCACCTAACCTCCCCACACGGTGGGGAGGGACAAATCTAGCCTCCCCACATGGTGGGGAGGGACAGGGCTATTCGACCGTGACGCTTTTGGCCAGGTTGCGGGGTTGGTCTACGTTCTGGCCTAGCTCGACTGCGACGTGGTACGCGAACAGCTGCAGCACCACCGAGTTGAGGATCGCTGCGGCGGCCTCCTCGGTGCGCGGGATGGTGAACAGGTCGGTGGCCACGCCGTCGAGCGAGGTGTCGCCTTCGGTGACCAGCGCGAGCACCGGGGCGTCGCGAGCGACGATCTCGTGCACGCTGTTGACCATCTTTTCGCTCGTGGCCCCGGCCGTGCAGATGGCGACGACCGGGAAGTTCTTGTCCAGCATGGCGATGGGGCCGTGCTTCAGCTCGCCGCCCGAAACGCCCTCAGCGTGGATGTAGGAGATCTCCTTGAGCTTCAGAGCGCCCTCGAGGGCGACCGGGAAGCCGAAACCGCGTCCGGTGTAAAGGAAGCTGCGGTACCGGCTGTACTTGTGCGCCAGAGACGCGATTTCCTTCTCACGCTCGAGGATGCCTCGGACCTGGTCCGGCAGCTCGCGAAGCGAGGCCACCAGCTCCTGCTTGCGCTCCAACGAGACACGACCGTGAGCCGTCGCCAGCCGCATGGCCAGCAGGTAAAGGCTCACGACATGCGCGAGATAGGTCTTCGTCGAGGCAACACCGATCTCGGGACCGGAGTGCAGGTAGATCGCGCCGTCCGCGTCGCGGGCGGCTGAGCTGGCAAACACGTTGGTCACGGCCACGGTCAGGGCTTCGCGGTCCTTAGCCAGCCTCATGCCGGCCAGCGTGTCCGCGGTCTCGCCCGACTGCGTGATGACCACGGCAAGCGCGTCGCGGCCGAAGGTCGGCCGCCGGTAGCGGAACTCCGCGGCGTCCACCGCACGCGCATGTATGCCCGCCCAGTCCTCGATCGCGAGCTCACCCAGCACCGCCGCGTGCCGAGAGGTTCCCATGCCGAGCAGCAGCACTTCTCGCAACCGCGCGAGGTCCTCGTCGGCGGGCGAGAACTCGCGGAAGGAAACCACACCGTCATCTGTCAGGCGGCCGCGCATGGCATTCGCCACTGCTTCGGGCGCCTCGTGGATCTCCTTGAGCATGAAGTGCGGGTAGCCGCCCTTCTGGGCCTGGCTCACGTCCCAGTCGACGTGCACCAGCTTCGGCTTGACGGTCGTGCCGTCGAGCGTGGAGACCTCAGCCCCGAGCGGCGTCACCGCGGCCACCTCGCCTTCACCGAGCACGAGGACGCGCTTGGTGTACGGGATGATCGCAGTGATGTCCGAAGCGATGTAGTACTCGTCATCGCCGAGACCCACCACCAGGGGCGCGTTCAGGCGCGCCCCGACCAGAAGATCGGGATCCTCAGTCGAGAACATGGCCATTGCGTACGCACCGTTGAGGCGCTTGAGAGCAGCTCGCACTGCCGCAAGGAAGTCGCCCTTGTAGTAAGCCTCGATCAGGTGTGGCACGACCTCGGTGTCGGTCTCAGACGTGAACTCATGACCCTTCGCCTGCAGCTCTCGGCGCAGCTCGGCGAAGTTCTCGATGATGCCGTTGTGCACGACGTAGATCTGGCCCTTGCAGTCGGTGTGCGGGTGCGCGTTGATGTACGTCGGCTTGCCATGGGTCGCCCAGCGGGTGTGCCCGATGCCGAGGTGGCCCGAAGGCATTCCTGCCTTGAGCTTGGTGATGAGGTCGTCGACCTTGGCTTCCGACTTGGTGACGCTGGTCCGGATTAGTGAGCCGGGCCTTGGCGTCTCCAGTACGGCTACCCCGGCCGAGTCATAACCCCGGTACTCGAGGCGCTTCAGGCTGTCCATGAGAATAGGCGTAGCCTCTTGGCCGCCCAGGTAACCGATGATTCCGCACATTCTTGTTTCTAAGTAACTCCCGTGGGCCTAGTTTGACCGGTGCTGCTTTTGAACGGATGGGACGAATGTCCGGTTACGTTATGGGCTAGGTGTCACGTTCGGATTGCGCCGGATGATGAACGTGATCGTGGCTGTCGCCGGGCTCCCGCTGACGTTGTCCGGATACGGAATGCTGACATGGTCCTGGACCGTGGAGGTCGCGCCGCTCAGGTCAACAGCGGGCAGAGTAATCCGCTGGATCTTGCTCAGCGTGGCCGGATCTCCGCTGATCACGACCGAGGCCGGGCTGACCGTGATCCCGATGAGCTGATACTGGGGCGGCGGCGGTTGTGCCGGCGCGGCGGCTACAAGTGGCACCGTGGTGGACGACGACCCCTGCTGAGCCTCTATGTGAACGGCTACTGATGCAACATCCAAGCCCAGTTGAGGGTATGTCTGGCGTGCCAGATTGATCTGGCCGGAGTTGTTCTGGAGCCTGATCGGCCAGTTCTGGGAATCCTGGGAATTCAAGTTGATCGGCGCCGTGTAGGTCACGATCGCGCGTACCTGGTTCTCCCAGGAGACCGGTCCGCTGAAATGCACCTTGCACGGGCTGGGATGGGGCGGACAGCTGGCCACCGTTTTGGTGACGGTCCAGCCGGGGTCGACATGCGGGATCAACACCTCGACAGGCACCTCCACTGTCTTCAGCTGATCGATGCTGACCACTATTGGAGCGGGATTGGAAACGTTAACGCCGAATATGGTGGAGGAGGCACTCACATCGAGCCTGACAGCCGGCCCAGCTTTCGCGGTCGTAGCGTCCGCAAACGCAGTGATGTTGTCCGGCCTCACCGGTCCGATCACGTCCGCCAATCCGGAGAAGGTGACGTTGACGGTCGATGGCCCGCTGATAACGATAATCGTTGGGTTCGGAGCAAGCCGGTATATGAGCGGCACTGTCAGGGTGCGCGTGGTGGGCGGGTTCTGCGAGAACGCGACCGCGCCGAGCATCAGGATCGCAAGGCCGAACGCGAGCAGCTTCAGACGCCAGTCGTCAGTGATCCAGCTCATCCGAAGAACCCATTACCTTTTGCCACCTTCGGACTGACCCGCTGGCGGAGGCCATCGCCGTCGAGATTACGAGTGATCTTGCCCTCCTCGATGACCGAGATCGAGCCCGTCTCCTCGGACACCACCATGATCAGCGCATCGGACGCCAGTGAGAGGCCAAGCGCGGCGCGGTGGCGGGTGCCGAGCCGCTCGCGGACGATGCCCTCCTCCGGAAGCGGCAGCAGGCAACCCGCGGCGATGATCTTGCTGCCGCGTACGATCACCGCCCCATCGTGCAGCGGCGAGTTCGGGTAGAAGATCGACTGCAGCACCTCGGCCGAGATCTCGCCGTTGATGCGGACACCGGTCGCCGCGTAATCCTCGAGCCCCACCGATCTTTCAAACGCGATCAAGGCGCCCTGGCGTTTCGAGCTCAAGCGTTCGGCGGCGCGGATCGCTTCCGAGATGGCCAGGTTGTACTGGCCCGGGTTGTAACCGGAAAGCGGGCGGCCCAGCTGCCCGATACGGCTGAGGCGACCGACCTGATCGAGGGCGCGCCGCAGCTCCGGCTGGAACATGACGATGACGGCGACGACGATGAAGAAGGTCGCGTTGCGGAACAGCCACCCCAAAAGCACGAAGTTGAACTGGTTTGCAACCACGCCGACCACCGCAAGGAGGACCAGACCGACCAGCACCTGCGTCCCCTGCGTGCCGCGCAGCAGCCGGAGCACCTGGTACAGGACGAGCGCCACCACCACAACATCGATCACCTCGGCCCACCCGAGGTGGTGGATGACCTCGACTAACTGGCTGTAAAACTGCTGGATCGCCTGGCTCATGTGCCGGACCCGAATAGCTCGGCCATCAGAGCCATCTGTGCGTAAAGGCGATTGCCCGCCTGCTCGAAGACGACCGACTGCTTGCCGTCGATGACAGCGTCGGTGACCTCTTCGCCGCGATGCGCGGGCAGGCAGTGCATGAAGACGGCGCCAGGCACTTTGGACATCAACGCCTCGTTGACCTGGTACTCGGCGAACGCCCGCCTTCGCGACTCGCGCTCGGTCTCCTGGCCCATCGAGGTCCACACGTCGGTGTAGACCGCGGTCGCGCCTTCGGCCTTGGCCAGATCGTTGGTGATGCTGAGTCGATCACCGTCAAGCGCAAGCCCCCGCACCCTCATGACCACGGCCTCATCGGGCTCGTAGCCGCTGGGCGTGATCACGGTCAGAGGAAAGCCGAGGCGCGTGGATGCCTCCATGAGCGAGGTCGCGATGTTGTTCCCGTCACCGACATATGCAACGTGCTGGCGCGCCAAAGGGCCACGCACTTCCTCCAGTGTCATCAGGTCGGCGAGGATCTGGCAGGGATGCGAGCGATCGGTAAGAGCGTTGATGACCGGTTTTTCCGCGGCGGCCGCAAGCTCGACGAGATCCGCGTGGCTGCGCAAACGCGCCACTATACCGTCGACGTACCGGTCCAGAACCCTGGCCGCGTCGCCTACGGTTTCGCGATTGCCGAGCTGGACGTCCTGCTCCCCCAGCGTCGTCCTCGAACCCCCCAGTCGGGCGATCGCGACCTCGAAAGAGACGCGGGTGCGATGCGAGGGTCGCTGGAAGAGCATCGCGATGTGACGACCCGCCAGCGGCCGGTGGGTCCATCGCCCGGCCTTGATGTCATGAGCGAGGTCCAGCAGCGCTCGAAGCTCAGAGGCTTCGAGGTCGCCTACGTCGAGAAAATCACGGCCGAAAAGACCGTCCACTGGTGAGAATCATGATCCCCCGACCGAGGGGTGATCCGAACCCTGTTAGAGGCCTGGGTCTGACATCTCGCCGGCCACGACAGGGGCTGCCGCCAGGTCCCTCGCGGAGTCGAACTCCGGCAGGCGACTGCGCAGCTCGCGGTCGTCGCGAAGCCGCAGGATGAGGTCCCTGCACGACCCGGCCTCGAGCCCGAAGTCGGCCGGCTTGAACCGGACCGGGGGCTCGTACCGGAGGTTGATCGTCAACCGGTCCGTGAGCTTGATGCTCGGCCACGAGGCCTCGTCCGCGAGCGTGATCGTGTCCATGCGATCCCATAGGGCGCGCATCTCATGGCGGTCGTGGACGACGAGGAGGCGGTCCCGGAACAGCCCCAACTTGCCCGAGGGCCATGCCCGCAGGCCGAGAGCTGCCCACACGGTCACGGCAAGGCCGGCCACCGCGCCGGCCCCGAGGGCGACAGCCGCTACCAGGCCGCCAGGCACCTGCAACGCGACGTACGCGAGGGCGGCGAAGGTCAGCGTGCAGCCGGCAGCACAGACTGCCACCGTCACGATCGGCCTGCGCGAGCGAACGTAGATCACCCCCGCCCCACCACTATCTAGTCTAGGACCGGCCCGATCCGGTAGGCGGGCGCCGGCCGATGCATGATGTGCACAGCAGGAGGCATTACATGGACGTAACGGCTGAGCGGGCCGACATCGACAAGAAAGTCTCCGGAAAGACCGTCTGCACGATCTTCGCCGATGCCGTCCGGAACTGGCCAGACAGGACCGCGCTGCGCTGGAAACGGGACGGGGAATGGCAGCAGCTCACCTGGCGCGAATACGGGGACCACGTCGCCGCGGCCACCCTGGCGCTGCGCGATCTGGGCTTCGGCCCGGGCCAGTTCGGCCTGATCATGGCCCGCAACGTGCCGGAGCACGTGATCGCCGACCTCGCCATCGTCCATGCCGGCGGCGCGGCGATCAGCGTTTACAACACCCTCGCCCCCGAGCAGCTCGAGTACGTCGCGAATCACTCGGAGGCGACCGTCGCGTTCGTCGAGGACGAGGCATTTCTGAACAAGTTCCTCGCCATACGCGCCTCCGCCCCCCACCTTCGCCACATCGTGCTCGTCCGCGGCTCGGCACCCGAGGGCGTGATCAGGTGGGACGACCTGCTCGCCCGGGGCCGCGAGCTGCACGAGGCCGAACCAGAGATGTTCGAGCGCTCGTGGCGGGCGGTCGGCCCGGAGGACACCGTGTCGCTCATCTACACGTCCGGCACGACCGGTCCTCCCAAAGGAGTTGTCTACTCGCACAACAACATCATCTGGACGCTCGAGTCGATCGATCGGACGATGAAGCTCGAGAAGGAGACTCTCATCAGCTATCTGCCACTCGCCCATGTCGCCGAGCGGTTCGGCTCGCAGTGGCGCGGGATCTACGACGGCTTCGAGGTATGGATGTGCCCGGACCCCAACCTTCTGCTGCCATACCTGCTCGAAGCGCGGCCGACGTTGTTCATCGGCGTGCCCCGCGTGTGGGAGAAGCTCATGTCCGGCATCCATGCAGGGCTCGCAGCCGAGCCTGACGAGGCGAAGCGGAAGATGGCGCAGGGCGCTGTCGCGGCTGCGGTCACGGCCTACAAGCTCCGCCGTGACGGACAGCCCGTGCCGGACGAGCTCGCTGCCGGCGTCGAGCGAGCGCAGCCGCTGTTCACGATGCTGCGCGCCAAGGTCGGCCTCGACCGGTGCAGAATCCCGGTCACCTCCACTGCGCCGTGCCGGCCCGAGGTGCACGAGTTCTGGGCCGCATTGGGAATGCCGTTGTTCGAGGTGTGGGGTATGAGCGAGCTCACCGGACCCGCCACCACTGTGCCGCTCGACGACCACAAAGCACCGTCGATCGGTGTGGCGCTGCCGGGCGTCGAGGTCCGGCTGGGCGAGGACGGGGAGATTCTTGTCCGGGGGGGCAATGTGATGGTCGGCTACTACCGCGAGCCGGCCAAGACCGCGGACATTATCGACGCCGACGGATGGGTGCACAGCGGGGACATCGGGGCGCTCGGACCCGACGGCCACTTCCGGATCGTCGACCGGAAGAAGGAGTTGATCATCACCTCGGCCGGCAAGAACATCTCGCCCGCAAACCTCGAGGCACTCGCGAAGTCCAGCCCCATAATCGGCCAGGCCGTAGCAGTCGGAGATGGGCGCAAGTTCATCTCCGCGCTCGTGGTGCTGGACCCGCAGGTGGCGCCTCTGTGGGCCAAGGCCCGCGGGGTCGAAGGCGCATCGGCCGCCGAGCTCGCGGAGAACCCGGTCGTGGTCGACGAAGTGCGTCGAGCTCTGCAGCAGGCAAACACGCACCTGTCGCGGGTCGAGCAGTTCAAGCGCTTCACCATCCTGCCGGCGGAGTGGTCGCCCGAGTCCGAAGAGCTGACGCCGACCATGAAGCTCAAGCGACGGGTCATCAACACCAAGTACAGCCCTCAGATCGAGGCGATGTACGACGATCAACCAGGTGGTCACGGCGTCGACGGTGAGCGAGCGGAGGCCCCGGCTAGCTCTTAGCCGCGGCCTTGCCCCGGCCGGTGGGCTTGAAGGCCATCACCGCGTCGGTGAAGAGGCGGGTTGCCAGCCGCGTCTTGGGCTCGCCCGTGCGAGCCGCGATCTTCGCGAGCTGATCGACCACGCGGGGCTCGATGCTGAGCCGGTAGAGCTGCTTGACGACCGGTGCTTTGTCTTTCACGTGCCGAATCCTCCTTTGACGCTCTGGGTTGCCGGCGACTCGAGGATTCTCCCCGCGATCGCACTAGACGCCAACCCAGGCTGTTAAGAGAGGAGGGCCGTAGTTTCCGTTACGCGAACCAGGGCGTTTATCTGTGCGGTCGGGCCGTGAGCCTTTCCATTTGGACGCCCTGTCGCGTCAGGTTTGATGATCGAAAACCGACAGCGAAGATCAGGGCGAAGTACGTCCGGGCCCCGGCTACGGCCTCGTGATCGCCCTATCGCGCCGCATGTACCACCAAACTCTTCGGTGAGCCAGACGCGGCTGTTGGATCCGACGGGTGATGCCCTGTGGGTCCTGCTTGCAAGCGTCCTATCCCGTGCTGGCACTCCTGGCCGGCCCACCTTTCGGGAATGCGCCGATCTGCTGGAGCATGTGGAGGTCGTCACGGACAGCCCAGTGCTCGGCTATCTTGCCGCCGGAGATCCGATAAATTCGCACACTCTGCCATGACACGGGTCTGCCGGTCGGCGCGACCGGTCCCCACGGGGTGTGTACGACTTCGCCAGTTTGCGTGCCCGTTGACGTGATGAGCTCCATAACGAGATCACCCTCTGCGATCTCAAGGTCGACATCCTGCCGGCCATCCGGAAAGGCGCTCCGGACATACTGAATGATCCGCTTCATATCCTCGGGGCCGCGTTTGCCGGATACGTGGTTGAGGAAATCCGGAGCCAAGTAGCGCTCGGTCGCGCTCAGGTCGCCATCCTCGAAGGCTTCCTTGTTAAAGCGGCGGATCAGAGCTTTGTTCTGGTCCAGAGACATTTGATCGCACCTCCAAGCCATGAATGTCGGCGTCAGGCGTGCGAAGTCCGCAGCTCTGAGGCGCCCCTCGCGAACGATGGCGGAGATGGGAGGACATGTCAAACCGCACCGGCTGAATGCGCGCCAGGCGCGGTCAGGACGCGTACCTCGCGCTTGATTTGTGCTCCCGCAGAGCGGGAGAGGGGAAGCCGACCTAGTTGATCAGCTTTTCTTTCAGGCGGTCGATTTCGGTGGGCTCGACCCCGCCCGCCAGCAGGTACGGTTCGACGCCGCCCCATCGGTGGTCCAGGTGGTCGAGCGCGCCAAGGATCCATTCGGGCGGGCAGCGCAGCTCGTCGCGCATCGCGTCGAGGCGCTCAGGCGGGGTCGTGGCCAGCCACTCCGCGTAGCGATCCGCCAGGTGCACGTCGGTCTCGGCGTAGTCGGCGGCGATCGCGTCGGAGTGGACGCCCGCGAGCGACAGCATCATCGCCGCCACCAGGCCCGTTCGATCCTTGCCCGCGTAGCAGTGGAAGACGACCGGCCCGTCCACCTGAGCCACGGCCTTGAAGATGTCGCCGAGGCCCGTCTGGCGGCGCTCGAGCATCATCAGGTAGCGGTCGGACATCGACGGAACCTCCGCCAGCTCAGGCGACAGCGCGTCGTCAACCAGGGGCCGGTGCAGGTACTCAGGCCCGTATTCCGGACCCGCGAACGGACTCGGGAACTTCGCCACCTCGGACTCGCTGCGCAGGTCGATGACGTGCGTGACGCCGAAGTTCCACATCGCCATCACGCCGTCGGGCGTGAGGTACGACACGTTGTCGGAGCGCACGAGCAGCCCGCTTCGCGTGACGCCACCACCGTGCGGCAGCCCGCCCAGGTCGCGCGCGTTGCGGCAGTCTGGCCACGTCAGCTTGCGATCGGTAGCAGCAGGTCCGCCGTCCCCACCCGGACCTGCGGTCCGACCTCCCCGCGAGCGGGGAGGGTCTTCTGCTACCGCTTCGTGTACTGCGGGGCTTTGCGGGCTCTCTTCAGTCCGTATTTCTTGCGCTCCTTCATGCGCGCGTCGCGTGTGAGAAGTCCTGCTTTCTTCAGTGCGGGGCGGTAGTCGGGGTCGTAGCTGCAGAGCGCGCGAGCGATGCCGTGCGCGATGGCGCCGGCCTGGCCGCTCGTCCCTCCTCCTTGTACGTGGACGCTGACGTCGAACTTCCGCTGCGTGCTCGTCACGCGGAGCGGGGCCAATGCGGCCAGCTCGAGCACGCGGCGGCCGAGGAATGCCAGCGCATCCTTCTCGTTGACGGTGACCCGGCCCTCACCGGGCTGGATGCGGACTCGCGCCACGGCGTTCTTCCGCCGCCCGATTCCTCGGTTGAATGTCTCAGCCAATCTTGATTTCTCCCTTCGAGTCGAATGTGAGCGGCCTCGGCTTCTGCGCCGTGTGGCCATGGTCGGGGCCTGCGTAAACCCGCAGCCGCGTGAGCATGTCCGCGCCCAGCGTGTTGTGCTGGAGCATGCCCCGAACCGCGTTCGTGATCGGGAACGTCGGGTCGATCGTCTGCGCGGTGTTGAGCGAGCGCCTGCGCAGCCCGCCGGGATAGCCCGTGTAGCGCGTGTACTCCTTGGTCGTGCCCTTCGTGCCGGTCACCTTCACCCTGGCGGCGTTGATGACGATCACGTGGTCGCCGCTGTTGAGGTGCGGCGTGAACGTCGGCTTGTGTTTGCCGCGCAGCACCTTGGCCACGCCTGAAGCAAGGCGGCCGAGAACCTGATCCGTGGCGTCAACCACGAACCAGTCCGAGTTCTGCAAGTCGGCGGCTTTCGCCGTCCAGGTCTTGTGTTTGCTCAATTTGGGTCCTTCAGTAAATCACTTCCATGAGGGTGAGGCCACCCGCTGGCGCAGTTTTCGGCGCCAGGCGCCGGTCGCGGGCTCTCAGCAGCTCGCCCACCCATCCCGCCGGTTTCCGGCCCCGGCCGACTTCCGCCAGCGCTCCAGCGATGCTGCGGGCCAGGCCGCGCATAAAGCCCTCCGCCACCAGCTCCAGCTCGACGAACTCGCCGCGGCGCCGCACGGTCGCGCTGCGCATCTCGCGCACGCGTGCCCCGGCCGGCTCCGATGCCGAGCAGAAGGTGGTCCAGTCGTGCTTGCCGCGCAGCGCTTCCGCCGCCCGTGACATCGCCCTCACGTCCAGCTTTCCGCGAACGTGCCAGCAGCGTCCGCGCCCCAGCGCCGGGCGTGCCGCCCGGTCCAGGTAGCGGTAGCGGTAGCGCCGCCACCGGGCCGAGAAGCGGGCGTGGAAGCCGTCCGGGACGGCCGCCGCGCTCAGCACTGCCACGTCCTCCGGCAGCCTCGCGTTGAGCGCCGCGGCCAGCCGTTCTGTCGGGATGCGCCCTTCGAACTGGAAGTTCGCCACCTGGCCCTCGGCGTGAGCGCCGGCGTCGGTGCGGCCCGCCCCGTACACCACGTGGTCTTTGCCGGTGAGCTCGCGCAGCGCTCGCTTCAGCTCGGCTTCGACCGTGCGGCCGCGCGCCTGCTGCTGCCAGCCGGCAAAGCCGGCCCCGTCGTACTCGAGCACGAGTTTGATATTCACTTGTTAGCTTCTTTGACGCCCCTCACCCCTGATCCCTCTCCCCTGAGGGGAGAGGGTGCCTCTTAGTCGACCAACTCGATAATGACCATCGGCGCCGAGTCGCCTACGCGCGGGCCTTTGTGCAGGATGCGTGTGTAGCCGCCGGGGCGCTCGGACAGTCGCGGGATGAGGTTCGAGAACAACCTCTCGACCACCTCAGGCTTGGACACCTCGGCGCTCACGCGCCGGCGCGCGGCGATGTCCTGGGCCTTGGCGGTGGTGATGAGACGCTCGACCCACCGCCGAAGCTCTTTGGCGCGAGCTTCGGTGGTGGTGATGCGCCCGCTTTCCAGCAGCGACGTGCACAGGTTGCGCATGAGCGCCTTGCGCGCATCGGTGTCGCGGTTGAAG
>WNGI01002163.1_pt1 | contig 16833 bp, 10 predicted proteins | sample 5400621 | NCBI WGS metagenome assembly WNGI01 (sample SAMN13153374, study PRJNA577476) | soil metagenome | isolation source: 20 cm soil or saprolite under Garry oak tree replicate 1 | place: USA:California | collected 2016-06-15 | reverse complement strand
AGTGCCACGTCCTTTACCTCGACCGCCGTGACTTTGACGCCCCACGGTTCGGTTTGCCGGTCGATGATCTCCTGCAACTTCTGGTTGATGGTTTCGCGCTGCGAAAGCAGGTCATCGAGCGGGGCCTGGCCGAGTACGCTTCGCAGCGTCGTCTGCGACATGAGCGAGGTGGCCTTGAGGAAATTCTCCACTTTCACGACCGCCGCTTGCGGATCGACAACGCGAAAATAAACCACCGCATCCACCGTCACCGGCACGTTGTCGCGCGTCATCACTTCCTGCTTCTCGACGCTGATAGTCACGACGCGCAAATCCATGCGCACCATTCGATCGACGATCGGGATGAGGAAAATCAGCCCCGGCCCTTTCGCGCCGAGTAATTTTCCAAGGCGAAAAATCACCCCGCGCTCGTATTCGCGCAGAATGCGGATCGCCTGCGGCAGAATGATGATGGCCAGGACGACAAGCGGAATGACCCAGCCGACTAACTTCACGAGGCCTTCAAGTAATGGCATACCCAGTTTCTAATCGAAATTCGCCAAAATCCGAAGCTCGAACTTTGAGGCGCTGCCTGACGCAACGCGCATCTCAGGCTCCTTTCGCCGGCTGAACTTTTAAAGTTAATCCTTGCACAGCTGCGATCTCCGCTACATCGCCTTTTCCAATCGGCGTATCGCTGACCGCGTTCCAATACTCACCTTCGACGAAAATCCTGCCGCCGCGCGAGTCGATTGGCGTTAACGCGGTCACCGTTTTCCCAACCATCGTTTCCGCTCCCACTTTCACCGGCAAAAGCTGCGCGCGCAAACCTTTGCCGACGACAAAAACAAAAAATAGCGCTGTGATCAACGTGGCCGGGATAATGTAGCCGAGCGATAAACGAAAAAGCGGATCGGCGCGGTTGAAGAGCATGAGCGAACCGATCAAAAACGAAATGATTCCGCCGATTGTGAGCACGCCGTGGGTGGGCGCGTAGATATCGAAAACAAAAAGCATGAGGGCAAGAGCGATCAACGCGAGTCCCGTTGCATTTACCGGCAGGATCGCCGCCAGATAAAGGGCAAGGATTAGCGCAATCGCGCCGACCACTCCGGGAAGAATCGCGCCGGGCGTGGTTAGCTCACCAATGATGCCATACATCGCGATGAGCATGAGAATGAACATGACTTCAGGTCGCCAAAGCTTTTGAAAAACGCGTTCGGAGGGCGACATTTTGATCTCGGAAATCTCCGCGCCCGCGGTTTTGAGCGTCCTGCCATCGACCACGCGTCCGTTCAGTTGCTTCAGCAAATCCGGTAGATCGGTCGCAATAAGATCGACAACCTTTAACTCGAGGGCTTTTTCTGCGCTGATCGAGGCGCTCTCGCGCACGGCCGATTTCGCCCACTCGACGTTGCGGTGGCGCCTGGCCGCGATCGCTTCGATGTAACTGACGGAAAAATTCTCGAGCTTCTGTTTCATCGTCTCGTCGACCTTTTCATCGCTGCCGGTCGGATTTCCGCCAATTGTCACCGGATGCGCCGCACCAATCGTCGTGGCCGGCGCCATGGCCGCGACGCTTGCAGCGATGGTAATGAAACAACCGGCGCTGGTCGCGGTCGAACCGGTCGGCGCCACGTAGACTACCACCGGCTCCGTCGAACCCAGAAAGCTTTTCACGATCGTCTGCGTGGAATCGAGCAAGCCGCCCGGAGTGTTCAGTTGAATGATGAGACATTGCGCGTTCTGCGCTCGCGCTTCATCGATGCTTCGCGAAATGTAGCTCGCTGTCGCCGGACCAATCGCGCCATCGATCTGAATGAGAGCAACCTTTTCCGCCGCGGACGCGGAAACGATGCCGACCAGCCAAAGAACCGGCACAGTAAGTACAGCACGCAATCTCAGACTCCTTTCATCGGTTGAATCTTGATTGCCTAATCTTCGATCCGACCAACGCGAGGAATATCGCTTTATTCTTTGGAATCTCCAACTTCCTCGAGCGGCACGCACGAGCAGAACAAATTGCGGTCGCCGTAAACGTTGTCGATTCGCGCGACGCTCGGCCAGAATTTGTGATCGCGCAGCCACGGCGCGGGGAAGGCGGCTTGTTCGCGTGAATAGGGCCGGTCCCATTTATCGGCGGCGATCTGCCCGGTCGTGTGCGGAGCATTTTTCAAAACATTATTTTGTTTATCCGCGCTACCGTTCGCGATTGCGGTCATTTCCGCATGAATCGAAATCATCGCGTCACAAAAGCGATCCAGCTCGTCCTTCGGTTCGCTCTCAGTCGGCTCGACCATCATCGTTCCTGCGACCGGCCAGGAGATCGTCGGCGCATGGAATCCGTAATCCATCAATCGCTTGGCTACGTCTTCCACGTCGATGCCGGCGCGTTTCCAATCGCGCAGATCGAGAATGCATTCGTGGGCGACGAGGCCGCATTTGCCTTTGAACAAGACTGGGAAATAACGATCGAGTCGTTTTGCGATGTAATTTGCGTTCAGAATCGCCACTTCCGTGGCGCGTTTCAGTCCCGCGGGACCCATCATGCGAATGTACATCCACGAGATGGTGAGAATGCTCGCGCTGCCGAAGGGAGCAGCGGCGACGGGACCAACGGGGTGTTTTTTGTTCGAGGTTTGAGGTTTGATCTCGGCAGTCGAAGGCAGGAACGGAGCGAGATGTTTTGCCACACCGATAGGACCGACGCCGGGGCCGCCGCCGCCATGTGGGATGCAGAACGTTTTGTGCAAATTTAGATGGCAGACGTCAGTCCCGATGTCGCCTGGCCGGCAGAGACCGACTTGCGCGTTCATATTCGCGCCGTCCATGTAGACCTGGCCGCCGTGGCCGTGCACGATGTCGCAGATTTCCCGAATCGTTGTCTCGAATACGCCATGGGTGCTCGGATAGGTGACCATCAGCGCTGCCAGATCGCGTGCATGCACGTCAGCCTTTGCCCGCAAATCGGCCAGATCAATGTCACCATCTTTTAACGTTGCAATGGCCACGACCTTGAAGCCGGCCATGACCGCGCTGGCAGGGTTGGTGCCGTGGGCTGATTGCGGAATGAGACAGACATTCCGATGCGCTTCCTCGCGCGAGGCGTGGTATTCGCGAATCGCGAGCAGGCCCGCAAATTCGCCTTGGGAGCCGGCATTAGGTTGCAAAGAGACGGCAGCGAAGCCGGTGATTTCCGCGAGCCAGCGCTCGAGTTGATCGCACATTTCGCGATAGCCAGAAGTTTGCGAATCCGGCGCAAAGGGATGCAGTTTCGCGAATTCCGGCCATGAAATCGGAAACATTTCCGCGGTGGCGTTTAATTTCATCGTGCAGGAACCGAGCGGGATCATGGAGTGACAGAGCGAGAGATCGCGCGATTCGAGTCGCCGGAGATAACGCAGCATTTCAGTTTCGCTGTGATAGGTGTTGAAAACTGGATGAGTGAGAAATTTGGAAGTGCGGATTGCGGATTTCGGGATGCGGAATGAGGAGGACTCAATATCCGCGTCGGCAAAATTCCGAACGGACGTACCGCGGAAGATCGACATGAGGGTTTCGATGTCGAAATCGGTGATTGTTTCGTCGAGTGCGATCGTGATCGTGTGTTCGTCCAGGGCGCGTAGGTTGCACGCGGCCCGAGCGGCGCGCTCGATAAAGTCACGACTTGATGTCTGGCCCAGCTCGATCCGGATGGTGTCAAAGAAATCCTGGCGCGTGATTTCGAAACCAAGCTGGCGCAGCCCCTCCGCGAGTTTAGCGGTAAAATTGTGAACGCGTTGCGCAATAGCGCGCAATCCTTCTGGTCCGTGATAAACCGCATACATCGAGGCAATCACAGCTAACAAGACCTGGGCAGTGCAGATGTTACTGGTGGCTTTGTCGCGCCGGATGTGTTGCTCGCGTGTTTGCAGCGCCAATCGATAGGCGGGGCGTCCTTCTGCGTCGTGAGAAACGCCGACGAGGCGGCCGGGAAGGTACCGTTTAAATTGATCGCGTGTCGCGATGTAAGCCGCGTGCGGGCCGCCAAAGCCAAGCGAAACGCCGAAGCGCTGGGTAGAACCGACCGAAACATCGGCCCCGAATTCTCCGGGCGGTTTCAGTAAAGTGAGTGCCAGAATGTCGGCAGCGACGACGAACAAAGCACCGGCCTCGTGCGCGGCCTTCGCGAATTCTTCGTAGTCATAAATCGCGCCGTCTGTTGCCGGATACTGCACCAGTGCGCCAAAAATCGTGTCATCAAATTTGAAATCCGAGAAATTACCGGTGACGATTTCGATTCCAAGCGGTTTCGCGTGGGTCCGCACCACGGCGGTGGTTTGCGGATGACAATTGTCCGCGACGAAGAATTTATTTCTCGTGTTGCGTGGGGCGCCTGCGTGATAGCATAGCGCCATTGCTTCGGCAGCTGCGGTTGCTTCATCGAGTAATGAGGCGTTGGCAATGTCGAGCGCGGTGAGATCGGTCACCATGGTTTGGAAATTCAAGAGCGCTTCGAGCCGGCCCTGGGCAAGCTCGGCCTGATAAGGCGTGTAAGCGGTATACCAGCCGGGGTTCTCGAGAATGTTCCGCTGAATCACCGGCGGCGTGATGGTGTCGGAATACCCCGCGCCGATGAAATTTCGCGCAACCTTATTTTTCAACGACAAGGCACGCAATTCCGCCAGCGCTTCGTTCTCACTTTTCGCCTTCGGCAATTCGAGCGGCCGATTCAGCCGGATGTTTTTCGGAACGGTGGCATCAAGCAGGGAGTCCAGATTTTCGAATCCCAGCTCGCGCAGCATTTGCGCGACCTCGTCCGCATTGGGGCCGATATGACGATCGGCGAAAGTAGCGACGGTGTTTGGCGCCGCGACGAAGTTATCCAGTGCCGATTTTTTCTGCGTTTTTGCTACCGGTTTTTCAATCGTCTCCGTCTCGCCCGAATGCATTGTGAAAGATTACGGAGCGCGATGGGTGCTTCAAGTGAAGCGGTCTTATGTCAACGGGCAAGATGCCCGTTGGCCCCACAGCCAGGATGGCTGTGCTACGGACCTACCGCGAATCGTAAGTCTCCACTCCGTGTTCACGCAATTTTTTGCGCAGCAGGGACAAATGCTCGCGGTTTCGTGTTTCTACCGTGCAAAGGACGTGCACCGCCGAAACGTCCGAGCCGGCAAAGGCGCGATCATGCACCACTTGTTTGATGCTTGCGCCGCTCGCGGCAATTTGCGTGGTCAAATCCGCCAATCCGCCGGGCCGATCGCTGATGACGGCGACGAAGCGCGACAGCCTTCCATCGGCGACAAGGCCGCGTTCGATCACCCGGCTCAAGACGTTGGGATCAATATTTCCGCCACAAAGCAGAAGCGCGACGCGTTTGCGGGCAAGATTCCGCAGTTCGCCGGACAAGCACGCAGCCAGAGGAGTAGCAGCAGCCCCTTCAACCACGCCTTTTTGCAGCTCGACGATGCGCAAAATAGAAAGCGCGATTTGTTCCTCAGTAACGATGACAGCTCGATCAACGCGCGACTTTGCGATCTCGAATGCATTTTTGCCGACTTGCGGAATGGCCAAACCGTCGGCCAGCGTCGGTTGCATTTCGATCCGCGTCGGTTTGCCCGCTTTCAACGCCGCTGAGAAACTTGCGACGTTTTCCGCTTCGACCGCGATGATTCTCACTTTCGGTCGCTTGGTTTTCACTGCCAGCGAAACGCCTGCGATTAACCCGGCTCCCCCAACCGGCACGATCACCGCATCGACGTTTGGGACTTGCTCGAGAATTTCCAAGCCCATTGTGCCCTGGCCGGCAATGATCGCCGGATCATCGTAGCCATCGATGTAGGCCAGCTTATCTTTCGTCGCGATTTCGTGCGCGTGCGTTTTCGCTTCCGCAAAATCTTTGCCCTGCAGGACGACTCGAGCGCCGAGTTTCTGGCAATTGGTCACTTTGATCAGCGGCGCATGCTTGGGCATAACGACGGTCGCGGGCACACCCAGCAATTTACCCTGGTAAGCGAGAGCTTGGCCGTGATTTCCAGCAGAGGCTGCGATGACGCCGCGCTTTTTCTGGTCGGCGGGCAATTGTGAAAGAACGTTGCGCGCCCCGCGTTCCTTGAAACTTCCTGTGCGCTGCAAGTTATCGAGCTTGCAGAAAATTTCCATCCCGGTGAGCTCGCTCAACGGAATCGAAGGCAGACAGGGGGAGTAATAAACCGCACCTTTGTTACGTTCGCGTGCTGCTTCGATGTCAGCGAAACTGACCACGCGGTTTGCATACACCGCGACGAAAGATGCGGCAACGATTTCGCTACGAGCTATTGAAGGAACAACAGACTTCAAAGTCTGTGCGCCTGCCGGAGCTTCTACTCCGCTGACAAGTTGGTTGAACGAACAGCGGGGAGAATCCCCGCTGGACGCCAGGCCTGTGTTCCGTTCGATCAGGTTAAAACAACCGCGTCAAGTGACGCCCGTACTGTTTCAGCCAATTGTTGAGGATCGAAGGGCTTCGATAGAAAAGGCAGGTCACTAGATGGGGTGCCAACGGTCGTCATTTCGGGTAAATAACCCGAGGTCAGCAGAATTTGCGTTGAAGGGCTGTAAATCCGCATCCAATCAGCAAAGTCACACCCGCTCATATCAGGCAGCACGATGTCGCTGACGACGAGATTGATTACGTTGCACTCAATGAGGCGCTTGGCTTCGTCGGCGCGAAATGCCTCGAGCACATTGTAGCCAAGCATCCGCAATGTCCTCACCGCGACGTGCCGCACGCTAATGTCGTCTTCCACCACCAGGATGGTTTCGGTGCCGCTTGGCAATTTCAGCCGCTTTCGATAGGCGGCCACGGGAGGCGCGGCAACCTCAGGGAGGTAGATACACACGGCGGTGCCTTTTGCGAGCTCACTCTCGACCGTGATGTGTCCGCCGCTCTGGCGAACAATTCCATAGCAGGTAGCGAGGCCGAGCCCGCTGCCGTGACGATCACCTTTCGTGGAAAAGAACGGTTCGAAAAGATGCTCCTTCACGTCCTCGCTCATCCCCATGCCGTTATCAATCACGCTAATGCGGACGTATTTGCCCGACGGCAGTTCCGGCAGTGATTTCCCATTTGTCGAAATCGTTTCCGTTTTCAGTATCAGTGTGCCTCCAGCCGGCATCGCATCGCGCGCGTTGACTGCGAGGTTGATGATGATCTGGGTAAATTGATCTGGATCGACTTTGATGTGTTTTTTTTCCGGCATCAGCTCGCAAAGAACGGAAATGTTTTCGCCGAGCAGTCGCAGGATGGAGCGCTCAAGATTATGAATGAGCGTATTTACTTCCAGAATGCGAGGTTCCAGCGGTTCGCGACGGCTGAAAGTGAGAAGCTGCCTGGTCAGTGAGGCCGCTCGCCCGGCGGCGCTGCGAATTTCGCTGAGATATTTTGCGCCGGTGCCGCGGCCCTGAACTTCCGCCACCAGCAGATCGCTGTAGCCAAGAATTGCGGTCAGGAAATTGTTGAAGTCGTGGGCGACGCCGCCGGCCAGTTGACCGAACGCTTCCATTTTTTGGGAATGTGAAAGCTGATGTCGCAGTTGTTTGCGCGCGGTCACATCCATGAGCGTGCCAACTAACCGGACGGTGCGGCCATTTTTGTCGCGCACAAGCAGGGCGCGCTCCAACAAGTGAAGGTAATGGCCTTTGGCATGTCGAAAACGATATTCGCCCGACCAATGCTCTGCTTTGGATTTGATAGCCTCGCGAATAGAGGCTGCGATTCTGGATCGATCGTCGCGATGAATCTGCTGTTGCCAGAAAGCGATTGTCTGATCTGATCCGCTCGGGGAATAACCAAGGAGGGACTCGAGACCTTGTGGCCAGGTGAGTGCGCCGCTGGTTAAATCCCAATCCCGAATTGCATCCTTTGTAGCCCGGGCAACCAGCTGATAATGATCCGCACCTTTCGTCGCAGCGGTTTTCCGCGAAGTCTGCCGTTGGTTCTCATTGCTTTTACGCTGAGGCGAATTTTTTCCGGCCGCCTCTCGTTGCCGCCGCGTCTGGATGTGAGTTGCCGTGGTTGCTCGCATTCGCCGCGCCGGTGACGCTCGTATCCAGAAAAAGCTAATTCTGTGCCGCTAATTCAAGCGGGTGGGATTTGGGGAAGGGGACATTCGATTGAAAATGGAAAATGCGGTGGCGACTGAAATTTATGGAAAACATGACGGCCGCCTGCATTTTCCTCTCAAATTAGAATGCGCTTTTTATCAACGCGAAATCTTCAGCGAAAGCAACGCCAGAATCCTCGCGCTGTGCGTTATTTGCCATTCATGAACTCAATCGCGCGATTGTGACGTTCTGATCAACGACTAACTGTGCGGATGCCTTGCCATCCGAGAGCGGCCATGTCGTTCTCGTGCTCAACATGAAATGTTAGTCGAACATATTTCGCTTCGACCCCGAGCACTGAGACACTGAAGAGACGTTTGCGTTTGAATGAAGTTGCGCCGTCCACCGGCGTCCATTTGTCGCTGTCGGCCGAAAGTTTCTCGTTCGACACCGCAATTCTGAGTTCGCCCCGAGCCGTGGTATTTTGGTTGATGAAAGTGAAGCGATCGAGCGGTGAACTCCGCACGAGCGAGATAATAAAGGTGGTGTCGCCTTCAGGCAGCGAGCAACTAACGGTGCCGTTGTCCAGGCTCAGAATGTTCTTCTCCGTTTGGCTCATTTGAGCGGCGTTTCGCGTGTCGTCGGACGTCGCGCTGACTGTCGGTGTCCACCACACTGCGGAACTTGTCGTGGCCAGAAGCAGAACGATTACACGCCAAGGCCTCAACATACGTTATTGTTCTAAAGCTTAGACTGCGCCACGCTTTTTCTTTTCTTGGCAGCCTTTCTGGCACAGAACTCCCCAGCGAAATCCCTCTTTTCCCTTGAATTACATCGCTTCTCTGAGTAACCATCGGCAAGGCGGCCACGTTGAAGCTGGAATGTCAGTGGCGGCGGATTCGGAACCTTAACCAAGTGCGAGATTTGCGTCGATTTGAGGGGCGAGAGGCCAGGGCGGTCGCGCCGCCTTTTGCTCGTCGATCTTTTAGACTCGGGCAGATGATTCTAATGAGCCGGATAGTCCATTCTGTCTGCCCTCGCGACAAACGATTAGCTTTCGTTTTGCTTGTCTGCACATTATCCGGAGCACTTCCCGCCTTAGCGCAGGACGCCGTTCGACCCTCGCTTGCCGGCGAGGAGGCGGCCGAAGCCCGCCGCCAGGACATCGAGCACATTCCTTATAATTTGGTGACCGGCGCCATCAAATATCGCATCAGCGCAACCCTCGGCTTCGAGTATAACGACAACATCAATCTTTCTGAAAACAACCCCGAGAGCGACTTTATCATTCACCCGCAAGTAACGATCAATGCTCTCTGGCCAGTCACCCAGCTCAATACCTTGCGATTGGATATCGGCCTCGGTTATGCCTTCTATCTTGATCACTCCAGCCAGGACACCAACGGTGTTCTCCTCACCCCGGGCTCGCAACTCGCCCTGGACGTTTTCGTTGGCGATTTCCGGATCAACTTTCACGATCGCTTTTCCCTGCAACAGGATCCGATCAGCGAGTTGCAGCTCAGTAACGTAGTTGACTATGGCCGTTTCGAAAATAGCGCCGGTGTTTCCGTCTTGTGGGACTTGAACAAGGCAGTGGCGACTCTCGGCTACGATCACTACCTTTACGTTTCAACCAACTCCGACCTCGATTACCTCAATCGTAACGCGGAAGTTCTCGTCGGGTCGCTCGCATTTACCTTAACCAATACTACCGGGGTTGGTCTGGAATCGAGTTTCGTCCATACCTACTACGACCAGAACGTGCTGAATGACTCGAATGCCGTCACCGCCGGCGCATTTCTCGAAACCCAGTTGACCAACTACATGAGGGTGCGTGTCGCGGGTGGTTATCAGATGATCAACTTCGATAACACCGGCTCGGTCTTTGATTCGAACGATGTGCGCGATTATTATGCCAACATCCTTATTTCTCACCGGCTCAACGCCTATATCACGCAAACACTCGCTGCCGGCCATGAAAATCAGCTCGGGGTGAACTCGAACTTTATTACTTTAAATTACATCCGGTATACCGCGAGCTGGAATATCATTCGTAATACCTTGCTTTCGACCGAAGTGTTCTTTGAGGATGCCGATGACTCCGGCGGTTTTATCGACGAACACCTGCACCGTTACGGCGGCGCCATTACCATCGGCTATCAATTAACGCCGCACGTTACCCTCGGATTGCGCTATCAATTTACGGAAAAGGATTCTGATGTTCCGTTTCGCGACTACACCCAGAACCGCATCTCCTTCGACGGCACCTACAGTTTTTAAGAATAGAGGTAGCGGATGAAGGTCACGGTGTTCATAATCATCATTCTCGCGCTATTCAACTTCTCGTTAGTAGCCCAGGAAACCAGTCCATCCCCGACGGCAGCGAAAGCGCTCACACCTGATCTGCCGGTTACCAGTACCGTCATGCGGACCAATTCAATGAGTGTCCTTGACGATAGGAAACGGCTGGGGTCGAATGATTACGTTAGCTTTCGCGTAGTCGAAGATCGCGAGGAGGAATCGCAGCACCTGCGCGTGAACGACAATGGGGAGTTGGAGGTCCCTTATGTTGGCTTGGTGCCGGCAAAGGGACGGACCTGCCGCGAGCTGGCCTACGCCATCAAAGCCGCGCTCGAGCAGGAGTACTATTATCACGCCACCGTCATTCTCGCGATCGAGCGAGTGAGCGAGAAATCTCGCGGCCGGATTTACGTCTATGGCTCGGTCAAAGGCCAGGGCCCGCAGGAAATCCCGGCTGATGAAAGTTATACCGTGAGCAAGGCAATTATTCGGGCTGGCGGCTTCGGCGATTTCGCCAACAAGCGGAAAGTGAAAGTCACACGGAAGAACGGTCAGGATTTTACCATCGATTTGAAACGGGTAATCGAAGAAGGGCGCACCGACGAAGACATGGTCTTACAGCCGGACGATCAGATCTACGTGCCGCAACGGTTGATCAACATGTAGTATGAACCCCCCTCCCGAGCGACCTGCCGCGGCGCCGTGGTCCACCGCCTTTTTCACGCGGATCTATCGCTATAAATCACTCCTGCTTCGGCGTTGGTGGATTCTCCTACTTACCATTTGTTGCGGTCTTTTCGTGGAGGCCTGGCTTATTTTTCAAACCCCACCCTCGTTCCAATCCACCAGCAAAATGATGATGGCCGGGAAGCTCAACATCAACCAGGGCCCGGTCTACAGCGAAGATAACGTCAACTTTTACGGCACCCAAATCCAGCTGATGCAAAGCGCGGAAGTCCGCCGCGGCGCTGCTGCCCTGGTCCGTTCCACTAATCCCGAACTTCAGCCCGTGCCAGTCGAGCTAAGCGTAGCGCAACGTCCGCGCACTTCCATTTTCGAGCTTCAGGCGATTGGTAGCTCGCCCGACTACACTCAGGCTTACCTCAACGCGGTGATGCAGAAGTATCTCGACTTCAAAAGAGGAATGCGGGAGGGCCAGACCAATACCTTTACTACAGGCATTACCGAGCAGTTAATCCAAGTCGAGAAAGACTTACGCGCGGCCGAAGATGAAATGCTTGATTTCCAAAAACAGAACAACATCGGATTTATTCAGGAAGAAGGAAACAGCGCCGCGCAGTATCTGGTAAAATTGAATCAGGATTATGCGCGTCTGAAAACTGAATACGAGCTGCTCGAGAAACTCGATCTTGATCAGAACCTTGATCGTGGAGAGAAAACGGAAAGCTCGCCGGGCGCGTCACCTACCGATCAAGTAGGGATGCCATTTTCCGATGTCGGTCCGGAAGGCGACTATCTCAAGGCGAAGCAACAAGTCCAATTGCTCAAAGCAGAACGCGACACTCTTTCCCAGGACCTGCGGCCGAAGCATCCCAAAATCATCAAGCTAAACGATGAAATCTCTAAGCAGGAGAAGTTGATTGGGCTTTTCCGTTCCGACGCCGTCGAGAAGCTCGAAACCCGGCGCAAATCTATTGGCAAACAAATGGAAAACTTGCAGGGCAACGTCAAGGAATGGGAAGTAAAAGCGCTCGACCTCAGTCACCGCCTCGCACAATTCAATCGTATCAAGGGCAAAGTCGATCGCTCTAAACTCCTTTATGACCGGCTAACGAACGACTTGAAGTCAGTTGATGTATCACAGGTAGTCGACAGCGGGGATCAAATCTCCATTATGGAGCCGGCGACACCCCCGGTTTCCGTTCGCCCGGGATTACTAAAGAGTTTACTTCTCGGTTTTGGCGGCGGTGCTCTGGTCGGGATTATGATTCTTCTTCTGCTCGATCGTATCGACGATCGCATGGCTTCCTATGGTGAATTTCAGCGTCATTTCTCGGAGAATGTGATTGGCCAGATTCCGAAGGAGAAAGTCAAAGGCACGATGGCACTGCTGCAACCGGACGATCCCCGGCACATCTTCGCCGAATCCTACCGTAATATTCGCTCCTCCATTCTTTTTATGCCGTACGAAGGACCCCGGCCGAAAACCATCTTGGTGACCAGCGCAGTGCCAAACGAGGGTAAGTCCACGGTCTCGGCTAACCTCGCCATTGCCCTGGCCCTTTCCGGAGCGCGCACTCTCTTGATCGATGGCGATCTGCGCCGCGGCGCATTGCGCGAACAATTCGGCACTAATTCGCGCGTTGGTTTTTCGGAGGTATTACAGCAGGAGATACCGTGGCAGGAGGTTGTCATGCCCACGGCCTATCCGAGCTTGTTCCTGCTGATGCGCGGCAAAGCCTTAACGCAACCGAGTGAACACTTGCTCCGTGAATCCACCGATCAATTCCTCAAGGAGATCTATCACCAATACGATTATATCATTATCGATAGCCCGCCCGTGCTGGCGGCTGATGATACTACCAGCCTCGCCCCAAAGATTGATGCCACCCTGCTCGTGGTCCGGCTTTCTTATACTTCGGCTCGGCTCACGAAGAAGGCATTCGAACTACTTTACAGCCGCCAGGTTAACGTGCCCGGCGTAATCCTGAACTTTGTCGATACTTCATTGCCAGAGTATTACTACTACCAGTATTCCGAATACTACAACCGGCCAGTCGCTTCGTCGGCATCCGATGCGATCGCCCAGCATTCAAGCGGCCAAGCCCAGTCTTTTTAGGTTGCGCTTCCGAGACTCGAAAGCTTTCGGAGTCGAAGAACGTCCAAATAATTACTTGCCTATGCGGCCGCTCTTAAACACGAAAGGAGCTTGGACGACGTCTCGTCAGACGCTGTCAATTCTGCGTCTCGCAGAGACGGCCTACAATCATCCGATTCCGCGCGTCTAAATATACTTGTCAATTACGGCGTTTGGTGGGCATCCTTCTAGAATGAGAGCGCTGCGCGTCGTCGTGATCGCGTTTTTGACGGCGATAGCGGGTGCGGTTCTCTCGGTCGTGGCTTCGCTGTATCTGACCGAGCTCTACCACGTTTCTAATTTCTAGGGTGGGCGCGGGATGCTGATCTTCTTTGCCCTAGCGCCGCTCGGTCTCACTGTTGGCTTCATCATCGGATTGATCGTCGCTCTGCGGCATCGTGGAACGGGATTCGGCGGATTTGCCCAAGCACAGGGGATTGCACTCGGAATTGCGATCGGCCTGACCGCGATTGTTTCGGGTATTCTCTATCTCGGTGCCGATCATCCACCCAAACTGGATGGCAAAAGACTCGCGCTCGAGTTCGAACTTAAGATTCCACCGGCCCTAAAGTTGCCGGTCCAGCAAAGCGAGCAAACGTTGCACGCCAGTCTTTACGCTAACAACCGAGATAATCGCCACGCGCTGCTTAATTACGACAAGAGTGCGACTCGGGATGGCTACGTTTTTGTTCCGGGCAAGGCATTGTTGCTCTCGCAAACCTTCAATCGGGATCTTCTCGTTTCTATCGAGGGCGAAGGAGGCGGCGGCCAGTTTATTAAGCTCAAGTTGCGGGCAAAACCGCGCAAGGAACACGAAGCATGGTCGGAGTGGATAATGGCTGCGGAACGCACTGATCTTAGTCCGGTGCCGGACGCGGAAAGAATCGCGGTGCGTTATCGGGTGCAGCCGGAGGAATAGCTGCGGCGAGCGACCGGATATCGCTCCAACGAGAAGTGGCCGATCCCGACCTTCGAACCTTTTTTCTAAACATGAAACTCTCTTACAAGCGCTTTCTTTCTTTTGTGCCGCGATATTGCAAGATCCACAAGCCTCGACAAAAGCTCGGTATAGCTAATCCCAGAGGCTTCCCATAACTTTGGATACATGCTGATCGAAGTGAAGCCCGGGATCGTATTCAGCTCATTGAAAAAAAGTTTTTCGCTCGTTCGATCGAGCAACAAATCTACCCGAGCCATCCCTTCGCATTCCATAGTCAAGAAAGCTTTTCTCCCTATGTCCTGCACGCGTCGAATCTGGTCGGCGTCGAGCTTCGCTGGGATAATCAGTGCCGCGCCTTTTTCGTCGAGATACTTTGCCTCGTAAGAATAGAATTCATGGTTCGGTTTGATCTCGCCCGGAACGCTAACCAATGGATCGGCTCCTGAATCCGGATTTTCCAGCACCGAAAGTTCAATCTCGCGCGCATCTACGGCGACTTCGACAAGGACTTTCACGTCGTACTGAAACGCATTTGCGAGAGCGGTAGTTAGGTCACCGGCTTCTTTGACCTTTTGTACGCCAACGCTCGATCCGAGATTCGCCGGCTTGACGAAGACCGGATACCCAAGGTTCTTCTCAACCCGTTCTGCCACCTGCCGCTTTTCTTTCCTCCAGTGCTCCTGCCTCAACGACACATAAGACACAATTGGGAGTCCAGCATCGCGGGCTAGTCGTTTTGCCACCTCTTTGTCCATTGCCACCGCGGATGCGAGCACTCCGCATCCAACGTATGGAACATCTGCCAACTCAAGTAACCCCTGGATTGTTCCGTCTTCGCAAAGAGGCCCATGGATGACAGGGAAAACCACATCGATCGCCTTTGCCTCTCCGCTCCCGCCCAGCGAGATCAGCGCACCCGTGGCTGCCGAGTCCGGCGGAAGGACGATTCTAGGCGCATCTTTGAAAACGGGTAGAGATTTTTTCCCCTGGATCAGAGAAACGTCGTTGAGATGCCAGCGGCCCTGCTTGTCAATCGCCACCGGCACGATTTCAAAGCGATCGCGATCGAAGTGATTAATGACCGAGGCAGCTGATTGAAGCGAAACTTCATGTTCTCCTGATCGGCCGCCGTACAACACTGCCACGCGCAGCTTTTTCATATGTCTCAGGTTATTTGCGAGGTTGCGCTGCTCAATTCACGCCCGCGATAGCAACTGCCGCAAGACGAACTGAAGGATCCCGCCATGGCGGTAGTAATCGATTTCGATCGGGGTATCGATTCGCAACCTAACGGGAACTGAATTGCGCTCGCCGTTTTTCCGCTCGATCTCCAGCGTCACCGTTTTTCCGGGCTCAATTGAATTGGACAACCCGGTAATCGCAAAAATTTCCGAGCCATCCAGATTCAGCGTCTGCGCATTTGTGCCTTCGGGAAATTGCAATGGCAGCACGCCCATTCCGACAAGATTCGATCGATGAATGCGCTCGAAGCTCGCCGCAATTACTGCTTTCACCCCGAGCAATCGTGTTCCTTTCGCCGCCCAATCGCGCGATGAACCAGTCCCATATTCGTGCCCAGCCAGAATGACCAGCGGCACGTTCTCTTTTTGATACTTCATCGCCGCGTCATAGATCGACATCTGCTCGCCCGACGTAGCTGCCGCTGTCCCAGTGGCAGGACCATAATATTTCGTTACGCCACCTTCCGTTCCCGGCACCATCAGGTTCTTGATCCGCACATTGGCGAAGGTGCCGCGCGTCATCACCAAATCGTTCCCGCGCCGACTGCCATAACTGTTAAAATCCTCCGGCTTGATTCCGCGCGACATTAAATACTGACCCGCTGGAGAACTCGCCTTGATCGCGCCCGCCGGCGAAATGTGATCGGTCGTAACTGAGTCTGCGAAAATTCCGAGGGCACGCGCGCCGATAATGTTTTCGATCTTCCCGATCTCCATCGAGAAATCTTTGAAGAACGGCGGTTCATGAATGTAATCGCTCTTCTCGTCCCATAGGTAAATGTCACCGGTGCTGGATGGAATTTCGTTCCACTTCGGATTTTGATCGGCGAAATCGCGATAAAGTGTGCGGAAAACTTCCGGCGTAAGCGCCGACTGCATGGCGTCGCGCACTTCCTTCAAGCTCGGCCAGAGATCGCGCAAAAAAGTTTCTTTTCCGTTCTTGTCTTTACCGATCGGTTCTTTCGTCAAATCAAGATCGACCCGGCCCGCAAGCGCGAACGCGACCACCAGCGGGGGCGACATCAAGAAATTCGCCTTGATGTTCTGATGAACGCGCGCTTCGAAATTGCGGTTTCCGGAAAGGACCGAGGCCGCGACCAGATCATAATCATGAATCGTTTTCTCGATCTTGGGGTGAAGTGGGCCGGAATTCCCGATGCAGGTGGTACAACCATATCCGACAAGATTGAATCCAAGCTGATCGAGGTACGGTTGCAGTCCAGTTTTCGTTAGGTAATCCGAAACCACGCGCGAACCTGGCGCGAGCGAAGTTTTAACGGCGGGATCGACCCGCATTCCGCGCTCGACCGCCTTTTTCGCCAGCAAACCGGCCGCTAGCATCACGCTGGGATTGCTGGTGTTGGTGCAACTGGTGATGGCCGCGATTAACACACTTCCATGGCCGATTTCACTCCGACCATGTCGAAATGGATCCGCGGTCGAAGCTTTGAATTCGCGAGCTGTGTCGGGTGTCGGGCGATTAGCGA
>WNGI01005578.1_pt1 | contig 16837 bp, 13 predicted proteins | sample 5400621 | NCBI WGS metagenome assembly WNGI01 (sample SAMN13153374, study PRJNA577476) | soil metagenome | isolation source: 20 cm soil or saprolite under Garry oak tree replicate 1 | place: USA:California | collected 2016-06-15 | reverse complement strand
CACGTCGCCTATCTCCGTCGCCTCTCGCCGCTCGCTTCGACGTACACCAAGGACCGCGCGGTCGAGGTCTGCATCGACACGGTCAAACGGCTCGGCTTCGACCTGGAGAACGAACCCAACATCCGACTCGACCTCGACTATCGGCCGCAGAAATCGCCGCGGGCCTGTGTGATTCCCTCGGACCCGCCGACCGTGGTGCACCTGATCACGCGCGCCCAGGGCGGGCTCCACGACTACCAGGCCTTCCTGCACGAAGCCGGCCATGCGCTCCATTACGCGGGGTGCGACCCGGAGCTGCCCTACACGTTCCGAAACATCTCCCGCGACCATGCGTTGACCGAGATCTACTCGTACATCCTCGAGGCGATCACGCGCGAGCCCGAGTGGCACGCCCACTACTTCGGCCTTTCCGACGAGGAGGCCGCTCGGAACGCGGAGGCCACGACCTTCCTCGAGGCGCTGCTGTTCCGTCGCTACACGGCCAAGCTGCGGTTCGAGCTCGACTACTGGGCCCGATTCAACGAGAACGGCGGCGGCCCCGAAGGTTACGAAGAGCGCCTCACCGAGGCGACGGGCATCCGCTACCGCGCCGACGCGTACCTGGCCGACATGGACGCGGGCTTCTACTCGGCCGACTACCTGCGGGCCTGGATCCGCTCGGCGCAGCTACGCGCCTACCTCGTCCGCGAGCTCGGCGAGAACTGGTGGCGAAGCGCCGAGACGGGCGAGCGGCTCCGCGCGCTCTTCGCCGAGGGAACGCGGCCGTCAAGCGAGGAAATCGCGTCGCGGCTCGGCTACCAGCCGCTGGACATAGAGCCGCTGCTGCACGAACTAGGCGCCTAGAACCCAAGGACCGGGTTTAGACGGCCGCGGCGGCAAAGCCGCCCCGGCCTCCAGTCGGCATCGCAAGCGAAGCCGATGTCGAGCCGCTGCTGCACGAACTAGGCGCCTCGAAGCCAAGGACCGGGTTTAGACGGCCGCGGCGGCAAAGCCGCCCCGGCCTCCAGTCGGCATCGCAAGCGAAGCCGAAAGCGAAGCCGATGTCGAGCCGCTGCTGCACGAACTAGGCGCCTCGAAGCCAAGGACCGGGTTTAGACGGCCGCGGCGGCAAAGGCGCCCCGGTCGGCATCGCAAGCGAAGCCGATGTCGAGCCACTGCTGCACGAGCTCGGCGTCTAGGTCACGGGCACCGTCTCCGAGGTCGCCTCGGCTCCCGAGGGCCTGAGCGCCCTGACGCCGAAGAACCTCGCGTCTGTCTTGAGCTCGATCGCCGTCTCGAGGCCGGTCCGCTTCACGGTTCGCAGCGGCTTCGCGTCGGCTCGGGTCGCTCCCGCGAGGACCTGCCAGCTGGAGACGTCCGTGGCGCCGTTCCAGCTCGCGTAGACGATGACGCGCCCGTCACCGCTCCGGCGGGCCACGATCCTGGGCCGCTCGTTCGGCCGCCCCTGCCATTCGAACTTGTAGGCGCGGTACGAATCGGCGCCCTTGACGAAGTGCCCGTCGAAGACGACCTTGCCGTCGGCTGCGAACTCGGTGAACCACGGCTCGGCTCCCCAGCCGACCAAGACGTGGCCGTCGGGCAGGACCTGCATGTTGCCCTGGCTCGTCGCGAGGAGGTCTCTCGGGTGCGTGAACGCATTCAGGAGGGTCACCTTCCGTCGACGGAGATCGACATGCAGCAACAGGGCCCGCGAACGCTTCTCCACGGCAGGGGCGGCGCCGTCGTCGAAGAGGGAGATCGTCGTCGGCGAGCGCCAGCGAGCGTCGTGCTGCCACGCGAACCTGGTTCCGCGGCCCATCGAGAAATCGCTCCGTTTGCCGCCCAGCCGCCAGACGACCGCCCCGGTGTTCCGGTCGATCTCGTAGATCGCGCTGGTGTTTCGCGCCGAGACGAGCAGATTGCCGTCGCGGCCGAGCTCGACCGAGTTGATGTGGAAGTAGTCGAACGGCGCTTTCCTTCTCCGCTTGGCGTAGGACTCCGAAAGCGCGATGTGGCCGAGCGCGTGCCACTCGAACAAGACGCGCCCCGTCGCGATGTCGAGCTCCTGCAGGCCGGAGTCGATCACGTCGCCGCGCGGCTCGTAGAAGGTGATCAAGGCGGTGTTGCGCGGCGTGATCGCGAACTCGTGTTCGTCGCCGGCGAGGCCGTTCCCGGCGCGGACGAGGGCGATCGGCCGGTAGGAGCTGCTCATGATCACGTAATTGCCGCGTCCGCGGCCGAACTTCGAGCGGCCCTGCCACCAGGTCAGCACCGGCCGGCCGCGGTACCGCTGCATACGGAAATCGGCGACGCCGAGGCGGAGCGGATGGAACCAGATCACCCGGCCGCGGCCGTCGACGATCAGCGGCCCACGCTGCCGGACGGCCTTCTTCGGCGCGATGAAGACGTATCCCGGCGCAGCGTCACCCGCTGCCACGTCGATCGTGACCGTGGGCGGCCGGAGATCGGGCCGCGAGACGAAATGCTGGAACTTCGCTTTTGCCGCCGTGTTCTTGGCGCCGCCGCAGCCGGCGCCGACGATGGCGACGCCGACGAGCGCAACCGCAAACCCTTTCCGCAGAGTTCCTCCCGTTTCGGCGGGAGACTAACGGCGGGCGACAGCCGTGAGCGCCGAGACAACCTGCGGGTCGAACTGCGTGCCGCTGTTTGCGAGCAGCTCGGCGAGCGCCACGTCCTGCGAGAGCGCCTTCCGATACGGCCGGTCGCTCGTCATCGCGTGGAACGCGTCGCAGCAGCAGACGATCCGCGCGACCAGCGGGATGTCTTCGCCGGCGATTCCATCCGGGTAGCCGGAGCCGTCGTAGTGCTCGTGACACGAGCGCACGAGACGCCCGATCTCGCCGAGCAGCCCGCCCACCTGTTCCAGCATCTGCTCGCCTTCGATCGTGTGCGCGTTCATGATCCCCCGCTCCTCGGGCGTCAACGGGCCCGGCTTGTTGATGATCGCGTTCGGGATCCGGACCTTGCCGACGTCGTGCAGGAGCGCCACGAACTCGGCCTGGCGCCGCTCCTCGGGACCTAGGTTGAGCCTTTCGGTGACCTGCGTCGTCAGCTCGACCACGTCGCGGCTGTGGCTACCGGTGTACGCGTCGTCGCCTTCGATCACGTCCCCGAGCAGGTAAGCGGTGCCGCGGTAGGCATGGCTGAGCTCGAGCGTCCGGTCGATCTGCGTCCGATGCCCGCGCGCGAACAGCGACAGCAGCCCGATCAGCGGCAGGGCAAGCAAGAACGCGTACGACGTCTGGTTCGCGGTGATGGCGATGGCGAGCCCAACGGGCGCAAGCGCCAGATCCATGACCCAAACCGACACAGAAGCGCCGAGCTGCTGGCGCGCCGGGATACCGAGGGCGACGCGGCCGCGGATCGCCGTCGCGGCGAAATCGAACAGGAACTGGGCTGCGAGCGCGGCGACGTACAGCGGCCAGTGCCGGAGGCTCGGCGAGGTTTGACCGGCCGCAGCGAGCACGACGACGGGGCCGACGACGTACCAGGCATCGGCGATGAGCAACGCCCGCTCGACGTGAAGGGCTTGGCGCGCGCCGTCGATGATGCGGGCGAGCAGGATCGCGCCCGCCACACAGAGCGGAACGACGCCGAGCGGCAGGATGAAGAGCATCGGCACGAGCACGAGCTCCGTCGGAATCGCGAAGCCGGCGCCAACCTCGAAATCGAGACGAAAGGCCGCCGCGTAGGCGACGACGAGGCCGGCGACGACGAGGGCCGAAGGTGAGCGTCCGCTCGGTACGAGAAGGGCGAGCGGCACTGCAACTGCCAAGAAACCGCCGCCGAGAACGGCGGCGAGCACGCGATCGGCGTGCGGCAGCGGTGCCGTCTGGCGGGCACGCTGCGCCTCGATCGGCGCGTGCTCGTCGAGAGCGATACCGGGTCCATTTGCCGTTTGTGTCGCCGCAGTCGCCACGGTCTCAAGATCGTCCTCGCGCGGGCCTTGCTTGAGGGCGGCGACCGGAAATCACTCGCAAGAGGGATGGAGGCGCCCCGGAAGGGGGATGCGCGAGCCGGCGATCCGGAAACGCTGAGAACGAGCTTCGGAACCGGGGCTCGCACGAGGTCGAAAAGAGGAGGATCTGTGGCGTCTCTGCGGTCGGTTTTTCGCGTCTCTGTCTGCTCGCTGGCGTTGTTCGCTTTCACGGCGCCGCTGGCGCATGCGGGCCTTGTCTCCGGCCTGCTGCCCGGGCTCGTGTCCCCGTCCGACACTCCCGCGACCTGCGACACAACGTCGTCGCAGCCCTTCGCGAAGGTCGACGGCGACAAGTCGAACTACGTCCTCGTCCCCGGCGGGTCCTTCGAGGGCGGGGCGACCGGATGGACGCTCGGCCGCGGCGCTGGGGTTGTGTCCGGCAACGAGCCGTGGAGGGTTCACGGCGCGCGAGACAATCACTCGCTGTACATCCCGAGCGGGAGCTCCGCGACGACGCCGGCGATGTGCTTCGCGGCCGGCGACTGGCACATGCGCTTCTTCGCGGCCAGCTCTTCCAGCTCGGTCTCGTCGCTTCAGGTGCGCGTCCGCGTCAAGAGCCTGCTCGGCGTCCTGAGCATCCTCGACGGCGGCAAGATCTCGACGAACTCGACGTGGCAGCCCTCGCCGCGCATCGCTTTGCTGCTGACGAACCTGACCGGGATCCTCGCGACCGACGCGGTCTCGTTCCAATTCGTCCCATCGGACTCCGCTTCCTGGCGGATCGACGACGTCTATCTCGATCCCTGGAAGAGCGGCTAGAGAACAGCGAGAGGCGCATACGGGATTCGAACCCGTGCCGCCGCCGTGAGAGGGCGGTGTCCTAGGCCACTAGACGAATGCGCCCGGCGAGGCGGAAGTGTAGCGAGGCCTCGGACACGCGTGTCAGCTCGGCAAGGATTCGCTGCCATCTCGAGCCCGAGAGGCGGTGGCGACGTCTCCCCGAAAGAAGAAACCCCGCGCGGAGCGGGGCTTTTCCACGGACTGCGGGGCTAGGATTCGAACCTAGACTACTCGGTCCAGAGCCGAGCGTCCTACCATTAGACGACCCCGCAAAGGGGTGAAAAAGTCTAGCGGCTAGGTTTCCAAGCGGTAGGTCGGCAGCAGCAGCTTCTCGGCCTCGCCCTCGATGTGCGCGATCACGTCGACGTAGGGCTCGAGGCCGGAGCCTCGCAGCTTGGCGCCCAGCAGCTCGTCGACTTGGTAGATCCCGGAAGAGTTGTTCATCGCGATCTCGATCCCGATCGGACGCTCGACGCCATCGGTGATCACGACGTCGTCGATCGCGGCCGCCGAGAGCGAGTGGATCGACACGCGGCCGCGCTCGAAGGGGATCCGCGAGCGGCCCTTCGCCATGTCGAGCGCATCGGCGACCCTGACGATTCCGGCCTCGAGCGTCAGCGGCTTCCCGTACTCGCGATGGCTCGTGATCGCGTGCAGCACCTCGGATGCGATCACGGTCAGCTCGGGCTCCTCGTAAAGGCCTTTGAGCAGCTCGCGCTGCTTCGGCTCCGCCATGAAGAGGCTGAAGTCCTCGTGGCCGTCCCGATGGATCGCCATGCCGACGCAGTGCAGTAGGGCGCCGAGCGTGACGACGACCTCGGCGTCGTCTCGTTCGAGCCCGTAGTCGGTGACGAGCGACGGCTCGACGCCGTGCTTCGTCAGCTGGCGCAGCAGCTTCAGGGCGATGTTGGCGACGATCTGGACGTGCACCCACGAGTGGTCGTTGATCTGCATCCGCGCCACCGCGTTCACGTTCGCGACGTGCCACCAGGCCTTGAGCTGCTTGTCCTTGTTGACGCGCTCGAGCAGCGTCCGCAGCTTGCGGTTGCCGCGCGCCGGGACCCTGAGGCGCATTCGCTCGACCGCTTGCGCGGGCGTGAGGCGGGTATCTCGCTCGGCCTCCTCGGAGACCGGCTGCTCGATGCGCTCCTCGGTCTGTTTGTCCAGCGCCATCAGGCTACGTCGGCGGCCCAGTCGCCGTACAGTGAGGTGTACAAACCGCGTTTTTCCATCAGCTCATCGTGGCTGCCTTGTTCGACGATCCGGCCGTGCTCGAGGACGACGATCAGGTCGGCGTCGCGGATCGTCGAGAGCCGGTGGGCGATGATGAAAGCAGTTCGTCCGGCCAGGAGCAGCCGCAGCGCCCGTTCGATCTTCCGCTCGGTGCCGATGTCGACCGAGGACGTCGCCTCGTCGAGGATCAGGATCCTCGGGTCCGCGAGGAGCGCCCGGGCGAGGGCGATCAACTGGCGCTGCCCGAGCGAGAGACGGCTTCCCCGTTCCTGCACCTCGGTCTCGTAGCCGTTCTCGAGGCGAAGGACGAACTCGTGCGCCCCGACGGCCTGCGCGGCGCGGACGATCTCCTCGCCCGAAGCGTCCGGCCGGCCGAAGGCGATGTTCTCGGCCACCGTGCCCGCGAAGAGGAAGCCCTCCTGCGGGACGATGCCGAGTTGGTGGCGAAGCGAGGCTTGCGTCACGTCGCGGAGGTCGATTTCGTCGAACGTGATCCCTCCGTCGCGCGGATCGTAGAAACGCGCGAGCAGCTTCGCGATCGTCGATTTGCCGGCGCCCGTGTGGCCGACGAGGGCGACCGTCGTCCCGGCCGGAACGTCCAGGTCGAGGTCGGGCAGGACGTCCGGTCCCTCCCCGTAGCCGAACCGGACATGCTCGAAGCGGACGTGCCCCTCGATCGTCGGCAGGTCCCGCGCGTCCGGCTTGTCGAGCACCTGCGGCTCCTCGTCGAGCACGTCCATGATCTTGTCGAGCGCCGCGGTCGCGGAGAGGAAGGTGCTGTAGAGCTGCGAGAGCTGCTGCACCGGATCGAAGAAGTTCTGGACGTAGAGCAAGAAGGCGAACAGCGTCCCGAGCGTGACGTCGCCCTGGAAGTAGAGGTGGCCGCCGTAGCCGAGGACAACCGCGAGCGCGACGGACGAGACGAGGTCAACGAAGGGGAAGTAGAGCGCGTTGAGGACGACGGTCTGCATGTTCGCGTCGCGGTAGCGCTCCGCCACTTCGCGGAAGTGGGCGATGTTGCGCTCCTCGCGCGTGAACGCCTGGACGATCCGCATGCCCGCGATGTCCTCGGCCAGCGTCGCCGTGAGGAGCCCCAGCCGCTCACGGACAGCGGCGTACGCCCGCGAGGAGTAGATGCGGAACAGAATCGTGCCGACGCTCATCACCGGGATCACCGCCAACGTCGCCAGCGCGAGCCGCCAGTCGAGCACGAACAGCAGGATCGCGGTGCCGAAGAGCGTCAGCGTGCTCTGCACGAGCGTCGTCACGCCGTCGGTGACGAGTTGGTCGAGTGCCTCGACGTCGTTCGTCAGCCGGCTGATGATCACGCCCGCGCGGTTGCGCTCGAAGAAGCCGAGCGAGAGCCGCTGCAGGTGGCCGAAGAGCTTCAGACGGAGGTCGGCGAGGATCCGCTCGCCCACCCAACCGGTCAGGTAGGTCTGGAGGTAGCTCATGCCCCAGTTCGCGAGCCCGGCGAGCAGGAAGGCGGCGACGATCACCCAGAGCGTGCCGAGGTCGTGGCGGCGGATTCCGTCATCGATCGCGTACTTCGACAGGAAGGGCGGCGCCAGCGCGGTCGCCGTCGCGAGGAGTAGCGAGAAGATCGAGAAGACCGTCCGCGTCCGGTACGGCGCTGTCAGGCGCGCCAGCGTCGCGAGCCGCCTGCGGGTGCGGCGCCAGGACCAGTCCTCGACCTCGGCGCCCCGCTGCATGGTGAGGTGGCTGCCCGGCTGCCAGACCCTCATCGCGCGCGACCTCTTATTTGTTGACGTACGCTTCCCCGCCCGGGTGGTGGATAGGACCACCCGCCACCCGCGGTGAGCGTATCGCGGAAAAGCGCACGTGTCTGTGCCCGAAGCGCGCCGAAGCTGTGAATCATGCGACCTCCGCCTCCTCGGCTTCCTCGCCGAGCGCTCGCGCCTCCACCGCATCGGCGAACTGGCGCTCGAGCAGCCCGTGCTCGTAGATGTCGCGGTAAACCTGGTTCGTCTCGAGCAGGTCGTCGTGCGCGCCCCGGGCGGCGATTCGACCGTCGTCGACGACCACGATCTCGTCCGCGAGCGAGATCGTCGAGAGCCGGTGCGCGATGATCAGCGTCGTTCGGCCCTGCATCGCCTCGCGCAGGCCCAGGCGGATCCGGGCCTCGGTGCTGGCATCCACGGACGCGGTGGCGTCGTCGAGAATCAGGACGCGCGGATCGACGGCGATCGCGCGGGCGATCGCGAGCCGCTGCCGCTGACCGCCGGACAGCGTGATCCCGCGCTCGCCGATGATCGTCTCGTAGCCCTCCGGCAGGCGCTCGATGAACTCGTGGGCCTGGGCGAGGCGGGCGACGTGCTCGACCTCGTCGTTGCTCAGGTCGGGGGCCCCGAAGGTGATGTTCTCGCGAACCGTGGCCGAGAAGAGGAACGTGTCCTGCGAGATCACCCCGATCTCCCGCCGCAGGGATCGGAGCTTGACGTCTCGCACGTCTGCGCCGTCGATCGTGACACGCCCGGCGGTGACATCGTAGAAACGCGGCACGAGCGTGGTCAGAGTCGTCTTGCCCGAGCCGGTGTGTCCGATCAGCGCGATCGTCCGGCCCGGAGGCACGTCGAGGTCGACGTCCTGCAGCACGGGGCGTCCCGTCAGGTATTCGAAGCCGACTCCCTCGAAGCGGAGGTGACCGCCGCCGGCCGGGAGCTCGCCGGCGCCCGGCCGGTCCATCACCTCCTCGGGCTCGTCCATCACCTGGAAGATCCGCTCGCCCGAGGCGGTTGCCCGCTGCGACTGGCCGATCCACATTCCCAGCGAGCGAAGCGGCATCACGAGCATGCCGAGGTAGAGGTTGAACGCGATGAAGCCGCCGACCGAAAGCTCGCCGGAGGTGACCATGCGGGCGCCGACCAGGAGCACCGCGGCCTGGGCGACGAGGGGCACCCACGAGATCAGCGGAACATAGAGGGCGCGTTGCCGGTTCGCCTTGATCGTCTGGTTGAAGACGGCCTCCGACCGGCCCCGGAACTTCTCGCTCTCCTTCGGCTCTTGCGCGAACGACTTGACGACGTGAACGCCGACGATGTTCTCCTCGGCGACCGTGGCGACGTCGGCGAGCTTCTGCTGAACCTCGCGGAGCGTCGGGTGGGAGACGTGGCTGTAGCGGTAAGCGAGCGCAACGAGGACCGGCGTGATCGCGAGCGCGATCAATGCCAGCTTCCACTGGAAGATCAGCAGCACGCCGGTGACGAAGACGACGGTGAGGATGTTCTGGAAGAAGAAGATCAAGCCGTAGCCCAGGAAGAACCGCACGCCCTGCAGGTCGACGGTCGCGCGTGACATCAGCTGGCCGGTTTGGTGGCGGTCGTAGAACCCGAAGGACAGCCGCACCAGATGCGAATAGAGGCCCTGCCGCAGGTCCATCTCGACGGCGAGCGCCTGCCGTCCCGAGATCATCCGGCGGCCGTACATCAGCACCGCGCGCACAAGCCCGAGCACCACGATTCCACCGACGTAGAACCAAAGCTTGCGCGAATCGTGGGGCGCGAGCGCATCATCGATTACGTTCTTCGTCAGCCAGACGAGCGCGATCTGGCTGGCCTGGTAGCCGACCGCGAACACGGTCGAGATGGCGAGCGAGACCTTGTACGGCCGCAGGAATCCCAGCAGCCGGAAGAACGTCTGACGGTAGCGCGGGGTCTTGGGCATTCCTGGAATCTAGCCGCCCGCGGACGCGTCGCCGAGCTGCTCGAGCTCCCCGCGGATGAGGGCGCACGCGCCTTCGACGAGCCCTCGGTTTGCAGGGGAATTGAGCCAGCCGCTAGCTCCGGAAGGATGGGGAAGCGGGATCGCCACGCTGCCTTCGCGCTCGTAACGCTCTCCGACGCACTCACTGACGCTTCTCAGGCCGAGCAGCCGCCGGGCGGCCAGGCCGCCGACGGGAACGATCAGCCGCGGCCGGATCAGGTGGAACTCCCACTCCCGCCAGAAGGAGCACAGCTGTTGCTCGCGTGGCGTCGGAGTGCGGTCGCCGCGTCCCGACGGCGCCTTCCCCGGATAGCAGCGCGTAACCGAGGCGCAGTAGAACGTCGCGTAGAACGCGTCCTCGTCGAGCTGCAGCCAGCGCCGGAGCGTCCTGCCTGCGCGGCCGCGCCAGGGCCGGCGCTCCTCTCCCTCGACGATGCCTGGCGCCTGGCCGAACATGTAGGCGCGCTGGCCTTCGTAGGGCTGGACGATCGGCAGTGACTCGAGCGGGAAGCCGGCCTCGACGCAGGCCCGGCAACCCCGGTTGTCGCGTTGGAGCGATCGCATCACGCGATAGCTCGAGCGCCTCCGCGTCATTCGCGCGCGGTGCCAATCCGTAGGCGGTTGCCGTCCGGATCGCGAAGCTCGATCTCGCGCGCCCACGGCTGCTCTTCGGGCGTCGAGCCGAATTCGCGAGCGAGCGCGTCGACGTCGTCGACGAAGAGATAAACCAGCGTGTCCGGCCGCGCGTCGCCGTTGTGCTCGGACAGAAAAAGTCGAATCGGCCCGCGATCGATCGAGACGAATGCGGGCAGCTCCGGTTCGAAGCGGTGCTCCCAGGCTTTGACGAATCCGAGCCGCTCGTACCACTGGACGGCGCGGCCGGCGTCCTCGACGTAGAGGATCGGGATTGCGCGCTCGTTCATGACTGCACGGCGACGAACCAGCGGCCCGCGAACAGCGTGCGGCCGCCGCCGAGCTCCTCGGCAAGCTGCTCCGACTCGAAAAAGCGCTTGTAGACCTGCCAGCGCGAGCCGTCGTTCAGCACCCGCTCCTGCCACTCGACCGGCTCAACCTCGTCGTTGAGGGCAGAGTCGACGACGACCAGCTCGCCTGCGACGCGGCGCGCCTCCCGTAGGAACGAGAGACGATCGGCCTCCTCGAGGTGGCCGTAGAAGAAGCTAGTGAAGAGGCGGTCGAACGACTGGTCTGCGAACGGCAGCTCGAGGGCCTCGGCCTGAATGAAACGACCCGCCGGGACCCTCGCCTGCGCGAGCTCCAGCATCGAGGCGCTCTGGTCGACTCCGGTGATCTCGCCGCGCAGGTGCCGCGTCAGAAAGCCGGTTCCGCAGGCGACGTCGAGTGTCCGGGCGGGGGGCAGCGACTCGAGTGACCCCGTGAGAGCGGTGACCTCCTCATGCCAGCCTGGCCGATGGCGACCGACGAACATCCCGGTCCCGCGCCACCAGTCGTCATATTCGGCCGCGCGCCGCTCGTAGTAGGCCTTCACGCGGTCCTAGACTACGCGCGTGCGTTTGCCGCTCGAGTCGGTGCCGAACTTCTCCGAGGGACGAGACCGAGCGACGCTCGACGCGCTGGCGGGCGCACTTTCGGTGCGGGCGCGCTTGCTGGACATGCACGCGGACGCGGACCACCACCGCTCGGTGTTCACGCTCGTCGCCGACGAGGAGGATCTGGTGGAGGCCCTCCTTGCGGGGGTGGCGGCCGCGCGCGAGCGGATCGATCTGCGCAGGCACGAGGGCGCCCACCCGCGGATCGGCGCCGCCGACGTCGTGCCCGTGGTTCCGCTGCGACCCGCGGACATGGAGCGAGCGAAACGGGCCGCCCTCAACCTTGCCGAGCGGATCGGCGCCGAGCTCTCGTTGCCGGTCTTCCTCTACGGCGAGCTCGCGCCCGGACGCGGTCCGGCGTTCTTCCGCTCCGACGGTCTCGAGGGACTTCGCCGGCGCGTCGACTCGGGTGAACTCGAGCCCGCCTTCGGGCCGAAGCTTCTCGACGACCGTTCGGGCGGGGTTCTCGTCGCCGCCCGGCGGCCGCTGATCGCGTTCAATGTCAATCTGCGCGGGGACCTCGGCGCGGCGCGGGCGATTGCCCGCGTCATCCGCGAGCGGGACGGCGGGTTTCCGGGCGTCCGGGCCCTCGGCCTCGACCTGCCGCGGGCCGGGCTCGTGCAGGTGAGCATGAACGTGGAGGACTGGGAGGCCGCGGCCCTCCACCTGCTTCTCGCGACCATCGAACGGGAAGCTGCCACCCACGGCGCCGAAGTGATCGGATCCGAGCTCGTCGGGCTCATGCCCGGCGGGGCCGCCGCCGCCGCGGCGGGAGCCGCCTTGCGAATCGACGGGTTCGATGCTTCCCGCGTGCTCGAGCTGCGGCTGCTGGAACCCGATTCGTGAGAGGTGTCTGGCCCCGGCCGGCAAAGTCCGATCGGCGCAGATTGGTCACGAATGCGTTGCCCACGCGCGCGCAAATTCAGCATAGGCTCGACGCGGGGAGGAGGTCGGCTGTGCCTTAACCAGGGGTCGAGTTTGATCACGAAGCAGCGGGTCTTCCGCCCGGTCCGTCAAACTGAGGACGCGATGGCCGACCCCGTCTCCTGGCTGATGATCGAAACCGGTTGGAAGCGAACATGTGGCGGCGGATCGCGTTCTTCTTCCGGCGCCTCATCCGCTAGCTGGGCCGGCGGATTCCGGGCGAAGGGCGGGGCTAGACTGGCCGGAAATGGCGCTGCGCACCGCTGTCCAGCTGACCGGCGACGACCTGACGATCGACGACGTTTGGGCGGTTGCGGTCGACGGCGCCGAGGCCGCCCTCAGCGATCTCGCCCGCGAGAAAATCGCCCGTGCGCGTGCGCTCGTCGAGCGCGCGGCTCACGGGACGAGAGAGCACACGTACGGCATCAACACCGGCTTCGGCCGGTTCGTCTCGCGCTCGATTCCCGAGGAGCTCACCGCCGAGCTTCAGCTCCGCCTGCTCCGGAGCCACGCCTGCGGAGTAGGAGAGCCGTATCCGGACGAAATCGTGCGTGCCGCGATGCTGCTGCGCGCGAACGCGCTCGCCAAGGGCTTCTCGGGGGCGCGGGCCCGGCCGGTCGAGCTCCTGATCGAATGCCTGAACCGCGGCGTCCTGCCGCATGTCCCCAGCCGAGGTTCAGTCGGCGCCAGCGGGGACCTCGCTCCGCTCGCTCATCTCGCCCTGCCCCTGGTCGGGGAGGGTGAGGCGTGGGTGGACGGCAGACGACTGGACGGCGCTGCGGCACTTGCGGAAGTGGGGCTGGAACCGGTCTCGCTCGAGGCGAAGGAAGGTCTCTCGCTCGTGAACGGGACGCAGTTCATGGCTGCCTTCGGCGCCCTCGCGCTTGCGCGCGCCCGGCGCCTCGTCAGGGCGGCGGACATCGCCTGCTCCCTATCCGTCGAGGCGCTGCAGGGCTCGCGCACGAGCTTCCTGCCGCAGATCCATGCAGCCCGTCCCTTCCGCGGGCAGATCGATTCGGCGGCGAATCTACTCCAGCTGCTCGAAGGCTCCGCGATCAACGAGTCGCACCGCTGGTGCGACAAGGTTCAGGACGCTTATTCGCTCCGCTGCGCTCCGCAGGTCCACGGCGCCTCGCGCGATCTCCTTGCCTACGCCGAGGCGACCGTGTCGGTCGAGCTGAATGCGGCGACGGACAATCCACTCGTCCTCGTGGACGATGAATTGCTCGTCTCGAACGGGAACTTCCACGGCCAGCCCCTCGCCTTCGCCCTCGATGCGCTGGCAATGGCAACGTCGGAGCTCGCCAACATCTCTGAACGGCGGATCGAGCGGCTCGTCAACCCGAGCCTGTCCGACGGTCTGCCGGCCTTCCTGACCCTCGACGGAGGCCTGAACTCCGGCTTCATGATCCCGCAGTACGTGGCCGCGGCGCTCGTCAGCGAAAACAAATCCCTCTGCCACCCCGCAAGCGTCGACTCGATCCCGACGAGCGCGGGACAGGAAGACCACGTGTCGATGGGCAACGCCTCGGGGTTGAAGGCGTGGCAGGTCCTGGCGAACGCCGAGCGGGTGCTCGCGATCGAGCTGCTCGCCGGCGCGCAGGCGGTCGAGTTCCTCGCTCCACTGGAACCGGGCGCCGGTGCCGGGGCCGCCCGCGATGCGGTGCGAGCCTTGTCGCCGCGGCTCGCCGACGACCGGTCGCTCGCGAGCGATATCGAAGCGGTGGCCGCCGCCCTCCGCGACGGCGGCTTGGTGGCGGCTGTCGAGACCGAGGTGGGTGAGCTGCGGTGAAGTGGGACGTGCCGAAGGTTCCCCCCTCGCGGCACCCGTTTCGAGACAGCGTGGTCAGCTACGGGCTGCTCGCGCTGGTGATCGTGTTGGTCGGGGGGGTCACCGGCGGCGGGTGGATGAGAACCGTGCTGGCGGCCGCGGCGTTCTTCGTCGCCGCGACCGCCTGGAGTTGGTGGCGATCCGGCCGAAGGAACGAGGACGAGCGGGTCCGATGACGGCCGTCGGGACACTCGACGCGACCGTCGAGGCGCTCTGCGGCGACTTGAGCAGGATTCGGGCTCCGCGCGGCACCGAGCTGAACGCACGATCGTGGGCGACCGAGGCGCCCCTCCGGATGCTGCTCAACAATCTCGACTCCGAGGTCGCGGAGCTCCCGGAGCAGCTGATCGTCTACGGCGGCTCGGGCCGGGCGGCGCGCAGCCACGAGGCGCTGAAGGCGATCGTGGCGTCGCTGCTCCGACTCGCCGACGACGAGACCCTCTTGGTGCAGAGCGGCAAGCCCGTCGGCGTGTTCCGCACCCACCCTGGCGCGCCGCGCGTGCTGATCGCCAACTCGCTGCTCGTGCCCCGCTGGGCGACGTGGGACGAGTTCCGCAGGCTCGAGGCGATGGGCCTGACGATGTTCGGACAGATGACGGCAGGGTCGTGGATCTACATCGGTACCCAGGGGATCCTCCAGGGCACCTATCAGACGTTCGCGGCGGCCGGGGAACGGCATTTCGGGCCGCCTGACCTCGCGGGTCGCACGGTTCTCACGGCCGGGCTTGGCGGCATGGGCGGAGCGCAGCCGCTGGCCGCGACGATGCTTGGCGGCGCCATTCTCTGCGTCGAGGTCGATCCGGGGCGGATCCAGCGGCGGCTCGATACCCGCTACCTCGATGAGGCGACCGATTCGCTCGAAGACGCCCTGGCGCGCATCCGCGCGGCCGCCGCCGAGCGCCGGCCGCTATCCGTGGGCCTGCAGGGGAACGCGGCCGAGGTCGTCCCCGAGCTTGCTCGGCGCGGCGAGCATTTCGATTTCGTCACAGACCAGACCGCGGCCCATGACCCCCTGACCGGTTACGTGCCGGCCGGGCTGTCCGTCGAGGAAGCGTCCAGGTTGCGCGCCGACGATCCCGACGACTACCTCCGCCGCGCGCGCGAGTCGATCGTCGCCCACGTCGAGGCCATGCTCGAGTACGTCCGACGAGGCAGCTATGTTTTCGATTATGGCAACAACCTACGAGGGGAGGCTCATGCGGGAGGTGTAGCGGAGGCGTTCACATACCCGGGCTTCGTCCCGGCCTATATTCGACCGCTCTTCTGCAGGGGCATCGGGCCGTTTCGCTGGGCGGCGCTCTCCGGAGAAGCGGCGGACATCGCGATCATCGATGAGACGCTGCGCGGCCTCTTTCCGGACGACGCCGCGCTGCAGCGCTGGCTCGAGCTCACACCGGGGCGCGTGGCGTTCCAGGGGCTACCGGCACGCATCTGCTGGCTCGGCTACGGCGACCGGGCGCGCGCCGGTCTCGCGATCAACGACCTCGTTCGCTCGGGGAAGATTAAGGCGCCGGTCGTCATCGGCCGCGATCACCTCGATTCCGGCTCGGTCGCCTCGCCGTACCGGGAGACTGAGGCGATGCGCGACGGATCCGACTCGATCGCAGACTGGCCGATCCTGAACGCTCTGCTCAACGTGGCGGCGGGCGCCACCTGGGTCAGCGTCCATCACGGCGGCGGCGTCGGGATCGGGAACTCGATCCACGCGGGGATGGTCGTCGTCGCGGACGGTGCTCACGACCGATCCGGGAACGGGCGTCCTTCGTCATGTTGATGCGGGGTACTCGGACGCAATCGCGTTCGCGGGCGACCACGGCCTAGAGCCGCCGATGCGGCCTCAGGCCGCGGAGTGAGCAACCCGGACGGCGGGCAGCGGGCGCTGCTCGTCCGCGATCTTGCCCAGCTTGCGACACCCGCGGGCAGCGAAGCGCCGCTCCGTGGTGCGGCGCTCGCGAATGTCGAGGTCGTCCGCAACGCGTACGTGCTGTGCGAAAACGGACGAGTCACCGCGTTCGGCCCGATGCGAACGCTTCGCCCTGGTCTGGGCGAGGCCGACGGCGAGCTCGAGGAGCTGGACGGACGCGGCCTCTGCGCCGTCCCCGGACTCGTCGACTGCCACACGCACGCCTGTTTCGCGGGCGACCGCGTCGACGAATTCGAACTGCGCGCGACCGGTGCGAGCTACGAGGCGCTGCATGCGGCGGGCGGCGGCATCCTCGCGACCGTCCGCGCGACGCGCTCAGCCGGCGAACGCGGCCTGTCCGAGGCTGTCCGACGCCACCGTGGGTGGATGCGCCGGGCCGGCACGACGACGTTCGAGGCCAAGTCCGGCTACGGACTCGACCAGGAGACCGAGCTCGCCTCGCTGCGCGCGATTCGCGAGGCCGGCGGGATCGCGACCTGGCTCGGGGCCCACGCGGTGCCGCCGGAGTTCAGCAGCGCCGCCGCGTACCTCGAGTTTGCGCTTGCCGAGGTGCTGCCGCAGGCGGCCCAGCTCGCGGTGGCCGCAGACGTCTTTCTCGAAGAGGGGGCCTTCGACGTCGACGAGGCTCGCCGCTACCTCGAGGCGTGCCGGGCCGCGGGGCTCGCTCTGCGCCTCCACGGTGACCAGTTCACGGAGCGGGGAGCGATTCCGCTCGCCGTCGAGCTCGGCGCCCGCTCCATCGACCACCTCGAGGCGACGAGCGACGCCGGCGTCGGGATGCTCGCGGCGAGCGAGGTCGTCGGCGTCCTATTGCCGGTGAGCGCCCTCTTCCTCGACCGCCCGATGCCGCCGGCGCGCGCGCTCGTCGACGCCGG